>OCTA010003601.1_pt1 | contig 13733 bp, 14 predicted proteins | sample 1538991 | NCBI WGS metagenome assembly OCTA01 (sample SAMEA3539302, study PRJEB22396) | soil metagenome | biome: tundra; feature: field; material: soil | place: USA | collected 2010-05 | depth 0.15 m
GCGCACTTCTCCAGCGTCTCGTAGTAGGCTTTGACCGGCGCGTGGGTTGCCTTCAGCTTGAAGTTGCTCATAATGTCAACTCAACTCTAATCCCCGACCCGGCCCGCAACGGCGCCAGCTCATCCCCATCGAACCTGCCTTGTTACCCTGCCGGGTGCCCCAAGTCTCGCCCTTAAGACCTGGGATTCAGTCCGCGCTAGGCGAATAGCCTGCCCTTCCTAGTGCTAAGACCGCTTGAAATGGTAATCAATCATGGACAAGTGCCGGCGGGGACGCCCGCACTACAGCCGGTCAGGAGACCGGCGCTACATCCAAGTCATTACAAATTCATGCGGTCACGGTACTAGTTTTTCCTACCCAAACCACGAACAGGGGCTGCCCCACCGCAGGGGTCGCAGGGGTTTGCCGAAAATTACCCTCCGTTGGCGCACACTATCGATAGACAAAGATGCGAAACCCCTCTTCGGCCGGAGAAGCCATGCGCAACCCAAACCCCGCCAGCCACCCCCTACCCGCCAAGCCCGAAATTGTTTGGGTGCGTTTTTTGCCTGTGAAACTGTGAAACCCCACCTAACCCATTCAATATAAAAAGAATTCCGCAGACGTCCTCACAGAAACACGCACCCTGTTAACCTGTAAAACTGTGCAGTGCCGGCCACAGCGGTTTCCTGATTTGGATCGGCCCAGCCTCACGCCCTGGCAAGGCGGCAGGAACTGACCGCGGGAACTCTTTCCGCGCGGCCAGTGTCCAAGTAAAGAGGGGATACCGCTGCGTGGGAACGTGTACCCTGAAGACTGGAGCGTGTGCCGGTGCGTTGGATTGCAGTTTTGGCTTGTTCGTTTTGTTCGGCGGCGCTGGTGGGGAGCGCGTGCTTTGCCCAGGCGCAGGCTGTGCCGGCCAAGGCCCCCACTACCCAGGGCGCGACGCATCTGATGCTTCCCCCCGTGCCCAAGCCGCTGCTACCGGACTCCTTTGCCGGATGGGTAGCTGCAGACCCGCCCAAGACGGTGAGCGACCCCGCCCAGGCTGATCCGGCCAACTCCGCGGCGCTCAAGGAGTACGACTTTACCGACGCTGCGCTGGCCAGCTACAAGCGCAACGGCGAGACGCTCAGCCTGCGCGCGCTGCGCTTCCACGACGCCAGCGGGGCCTACGGCGCTTATTCGTTCTACCGCCAGTCGGGCTGGCCCAAGGAGGATATCGGCGCCGGCGCCACGTCGAACCACAACCGGGTGCTCTTCTGGCAGGGGAACACGGTGGTGGACGCGAATTTCTCCCGCATCGGCCCCATGTCCGGCGCCGAGCTGCGTGAGCTTGCCGGCCTGTTGCCCGTCCTGGACGGGCCCAGGGCGCTGCCGCCTCCCATCCTGAGCAACCTGCCCCAAGCTTCGCTGGACGGGCAGACGACCCACTATGCTCTGGGGCCGGCCGGCTATGCGGGGTCTGGCGGAGTGCTGCCGCCCGATCTGGCGGGCTTCGATCTCGGCGCGGAGGCCGTGACCGCAACCTACTCGCTGCGCTCCGGCCCCGCCACGCTCACCATCATCGACTACCCGACCCCGCAGATGGCCGCCGCGCAGGAGACGAAGATTCGCGACTACATCAAGGCCGGCAGCAAGGCCCTGCCGCCCTGGCCCAAACCGCTCGCGGACTCCGACCAGGCATCGCTCGAGGTGCGCCGCAGCGGGCCGCTGGTGGCCATCGTGAGCGGCGACGCCATTCCCGAGGAGAGCCACAAACTGCTGGCCACAGTTCACTACGAGTCCGACATTATCTCGATCCCCCAGCCCGCGGAATCCGAGATCGCCAAGACCGGCAAGCTGCTCCTGGGCATCGCCTCTCTGGTGATCGTCGGGGCCAGCGCCGCCATTTTGCTCGGGTTTTTCCTCGGTGGCGGTCGCGCACTCTACCGCATCGCACGCGGCAAACCGGTCTCCTCGGTCTATGACATGGAGTTCATTCGCCTCGATTTGAGGGAAGAATGGGTGGAATCGCCGCCGGCTATTGACAAGCCGCATCCGAAGGGTTAATGCCGACCCTAAACCTGTGGAAAACTAGGCATAAACCCAAAGAAACACCCTGAAATGACGGAGATGCGCGGGCGTAAAAAGGCGAAGAAGTGTCGAATTTTGATTCTATGCCGTTCAGGAGGGGAAGTTCTAAATAGTTGATTTTAAAAGTGTTATTCCAGCTTCGATTTCTCCTTGACACTCTCTTCCCATGCCCCTACTATGCAGCCAGAAAGTTCTGATGGTTTTGCCTCCGTTGGAACTATTCTCCCTGAGGAGAGAGCTGCCCTGTTGCCGGGCGGCTCTTTCCGTTTTTGAGGGCTCACCGTTCGGCCTTCTCCTGTTTCCCATTCAAGTCTCCTGCCGATTCGGTCCACTGCTTCCCGCATGTCTCGCATAGCCACGAATTGAATGGATCTACACCCTCAAGCACCGGATCTTCGGCGCCGCACTTCGGACACTTGGGCGCTTCGAATTCCGGCACATCCATGCGAAATTGATCGACGATCTCCTGCGGGATCGGTCTCGCGGCAATCTCGCGCGCCTCGTCAAGCTGATCGGCGGCGACCAGGACTCGAGGACTGCCGATGTCCATGGAATAGCGCGATCGCGGTTGCTCGACCCAGCTCTCGATTCCCGCTCGCTTCAACACCTCGTAAATCTGCCGTGCCTGTTCCCGGTCGTCACACGCGCACAGCGTCGTCTTCCAGGTGTACTCCCGCGGAGAGTCGTGCTCCTCATTCCCGTCGGTGGCGTTTGATTGAAAGTCGCCAGCATCTGGGTTGTCGGGGCGATCCCATTGCGGAGCCGTAGGACGAATTGAACTCTTTGGCGCTTCGCCCGCGGCTTGCGGCTCATCCAGACCGCGATTCTTCATCTCGTTGCGCAGAACCTGCTGCGCTGTTTCGGTCAGATCGACGAAATCGGCTGCCAGTTCCTGCAGTTCCTCGTCGCTTATCTCGCGGTAGTGCTCCGTGAGCCTTTGCCAATCCTCTGCCGGGTTGCCTTGCATGAGGAGCAGTATAGCCGCTTTACGCCCCGCACATATCAGGATAAAATCAATTGAGCAAGCCGAAGTAGCTCAGTTGGTAGAGCAGCTGATTCGTAATCAGCAGGTCGTCGGTTCGACTCCGATCTTCGGCTCCATTTCAGATCTAAGAAAAAGGACTTTACCTGCCACACTGCCTCTCATGATCGAGAGGTAGCTTTCGTCTTGTGGCTTTTTTGACGACGGTTAGTTCAGACGGCAACCGTGTCTTGCAGCATCGATCTCAGCCTCGCCTCTGATCCGATACCAGTCCGCAGCGCGTGAATCGGCCCGAGTCCCATAAAAGCCTAACCGGCCCACACCGCCCGGCCGCATTGGCTTGAGCGCCGCCTTTCGGACACAGACGCAGGTCCTATCGTTTGAAACCGGCCCACGAGCGGTACAATTCAACCGAGACAGTGCGGAGAACGGGGATTCCTGCTTAGGACTTGTGAGTTGCTTCATTGGCAATGCAAAACTCATTCTCAAGGATAAGACTGTCGACCTTGCGGCCGTTTCAGACCCATACGTCCGGGTGCGCACTTGGCGGCAAGAATGGAGACAGCCAATGAAGACAAGTCCTCTGCGCGTTATTGCGGCATTTTGCCTGGTGGTTGTAGGAATCGGCATTCTTGTCCTCATCGCCAAGACCAATAACGCCGGACAGCGGGATTTCATCGGGTATTGGGCTGCCGGACAGCAGCTCATACACGGCGCAAATCCGTACGATAGCGCGGCCATTCTGCGTTTGGAGCATTCAACAGGATACGCTCTAAGCAGTCCTGACATCATGCGCAACCCGCCAGTGGCCTTCTTCCTGGCGTTGCCACTCGGATTCGTTGGCGCGAATACCGGCTTCATTCTATGGATGCTCGTTCTTCTTGGCTGTCTAGTAGCTTCGATTCGGATGCTTTGGACCCTGAACGGTCGCCCGGCCAACAGGTTACACCTGCTCGGTTACTGCTTCGCGCCCGTCATGGAGTGTCTGATGGCCGGGCAGCTTGGCATTTTTCTGCTCATGGGCATCGTACTCTTTCTCTACTTCTACAAGTCCCGGCCATTTCTTGCCGGAGCAGCTCTTCTGCCCTGCGCCTTGAAGCCGCACCTGTTTCTGCCCTTCGCCATCGTGCTGCTTTTGTGGGCGGTGAGCCGAAAGGCGTACCGCATCCTCGCCGGCTTCTCCGTCACGCTGCTTGCCAGTTGCGCGCTTGCGCTCTGTTTCGATATCCACGCGTGGTCTCAATACTCACAAATGATGCGTACGACGGGGGTTTTCGATATCTGGGTGACCACCCTGAGCGCGACTTTCCGCTTCCTCGTTGATCGCAATGCAGTCTGGGTACAGTTCATTCCCGAAGCAGCCGGCTGCCTTTGGGCACTCTGGTACTTCTGGACAAGGCGTGCTCGCTGGGACTGGATGGATCAGGGATTGTTGGTGCTTCTCGTCTCGGCGTTGTGTACACCCTATGGCTGGTTCACCGATGAAGCTATGCTGCTTCCGGCTGTTCTGGCCGGAATCTACCGGGCTGAGGCCTCCGGGCGCTCGCTGCTACCGTTCGGATTGTTTGCCGGGGTCGCAATGATCGAGGTGTTTGCTGAGATTCCGATCGTCTCGCCGTACTACTTGTGGACCGTTCCCGCATGGATTGCCTGGTATCTCTACGCAACCGGGAACAAGGGGAAACTCAACACTTGACTGTCTGGCAATCGAGAGCTGGCGTCTCCTCACTCCGCAAGAAGTCCGGACTCCACTTGCATCGATTTCTGCCGAATCGCTCGGTGCAAGAGAAAGAGCTGTCCCAATCCGAGAACCCCAAGCACGATACTCAGGAGCTGAATTCGATGGCTTTGTGCAAACGCTTCTGTGCCCCAGGAGACCGCAAAGATCAGGACGGACAGAGATACAACCCAGCCCGTTGCGGCCCTCCATTTAAGGTCTTTGAGTGCTCCAAGAGTTAGAATGATCGCGATTACGGCCAGAACAGTGTCGTAGAGCGGAACATAGACATTCAAAAGCAAAGTCCAGGTCAGCGTCGCAGCCCAAGCCAGGTATTGCGCGGGCCTGCCGCTTGTGGCCGACCTCCACAACCATACCGCAAGTCCTGCGGCAACCGTACCTGTTACGGAAACTAGAATCGCCAATCCAACATTGGATCGGCCGCCAGGAACCAGGTGTGAGAATGAGCTGCAGTCGACATATTTCGACAGGTTGAGGGACGAGTGGCCATTCAGTCCGGCGACCCGCCCAAACAGGCTCAAGAAGCGCGCGTACGCCGGCCATATCTGTATTCCGAAGAACGCCGTCGCTATCGACATCAGTATTGCTGCTCCGGTAGCAAATCCTAAGAGAGTCTTGAACCTTCGAGTAAGGAACAGCATGGGAATAAGAAGCAGTAAAAGCGATGGCTTGTAGGCGAGAACTGAGAGTGCCAGCCCGCTGCGAAACGGCTTCGAATGGTTCTCCTGAAGAATTGCAAGCCCGACTGAGGCGACTGCTATCGAGGCTAGCTGTCCATTGGCGAAAGTGGAAACGATAAACGGACTAAACTCCAGAGCGAGACAAAAGATCAAAGAGTTCTTGAGTCGTTCCCCTGGAAACACGCCCCTGAGGGTAGCTCCAATTCCAGCGATGTAAAGAGTGAGCGAGGTTCCCGCCCAAAGGACGTAGGCCTGATTGAAAGGAAACCGTGCGAATAGACTGAAGAACAGGGCTACAAATGGCGGATACGGGCTCGGTCCAAGAGTGCGTTCGGGCGCGGGATGGATCTCGTTGAATATCTGCTTCTGGAGACTGTAATCGTAGAGCCGCGCGGAGGGATATTCGTTCGCGATTTGGCCGATGCCATAGAAATTGATAAAATCGCAACGCCAGTCACGGAAAAGTCCCGATTGATTCTTGATCTGGGCCCCAAATAGAAAAAAGAAAGCAAATAACAGTGCTATAAATTGGAACCAGCAAATTATATTGATCTCCTTCAAGCCAGGGGGGGGACCGAGAAGCTTGTCGGGCCAACGAATAAGACTCCTTCTGCGGTGTTCCAGGCCCACAGTCCGGTTTGCACCGTCCATACAATCTCCTTTGCAAGGCGAAGCGTTCATTGCGGGCAAGGATCAACGATCGAAATCGGCGAGAACCGCTTCCAGCCAATGGTGGACTGCAACTGTCCTGAAGGCGCCTCAATACGCCAAGTGTATCTCGAGGCAACACCTCTAGACATACGATACATCAGCAACTGCGTTCGCGCGGTCGCCTTGAGAGCCCCGAGGAAATGCAGCGGCAAGTGTAGTTTGCCCGAAGAGCAAAGCCGATGTTGTCGCTTTTACGGGTATCGACCGTGCCATCGGTATCGCCTGTACCGTCCACTTCCCGATCCGATGTGGCCCATCACCATCTTGGGTCATACACCTTTGTGTCATGTATACGATGCCGGTCCGTCCGGCTCAACCTGTATACGGGAGTTTACACCTCAATTCGGCACTCTATGGTTCTCGCTATCCGTAAGTTATTGATTTATAAGGTTCAGTCTCCCGAGTCGAGAATGGAACACCACTTGCTGTAAACAGGGTGCCCCGGCCTGAAGCTGGGAAAATCCACCTACGGAGAGAACCCAAATGAACAACATGCTGCTTAAGGCGTACGTGAAGTTCCAGGAACTGACGAACCGTGAAGAAGGTCAGGATCTGGTCGAATATGCTCTGGTCATCGCCCTTGTTTCGATCGCTGCGGTCGCCGCTCTGACCGTTCTTGCCGGCAAGATCACTGTCGTATTCTCCACGATCGGCACCAGCCTCTAACCCTGATCGAGATGATCCCTGCAATAGCAGTATTGCAGTGTCGCGAACCCGTTCCTCCACCAGCTTCGGTCCGTCGCGGGAGAGACTCGCACAGCAGAGCGTTTGCTCGGCGTACGTTCTCTCCCGCAAACGGTCAGGGTTGCGTACAACTTACCCAGGGAAGGTTCTTATGCAGACTCTATTGTGGAAGATTTGTTTCAATCTGCGGTCCCTGGCGTTGCAGGAAGATGAAGGCCAGGATTTGGTCGAGTATGCTCTGGTCATCGCTCTGGTTTCCATCGGCGCAGTTGCCGGCCTCCACACTCTGGCAGGCAAAATCACTGGCGTGTTTAGCACAATCGGCACCAGTCTCTAGCCCTAGGTGAAACTGTCCTTGCGAAAGCAACGCTGGGCGCATTGCAAACCATCAACTTCGGTTCGTAGCGAGAGAGATTCGCAAAGCGATTGGTTTGCGTGTATTCTTTGCGGCAAACGATTCGGATTTAGCTTCACGCCGGGAGAAACCTATATGCGGTCCGTCTGTTGGAATATCTATTTCGGATTGCAAAGACTCCTAATTCAGGAGGAAGGTCAGGATTTGGTCGAATATGCCCTGACTATGCTTTTGATTGTGGTCGGGACGGTTGCCAGCGTGGGGGTTTTTGCGACACGTCTTGTCAATGAGTTCAGCTACATCAATACGACTTTTCCATAAAGTCGCCTGGAACATGTTGAAAAAGGGTCAGGACGGAGCAATCCTGTCCTTTTCTCTCTTGGCGGAAGAGATTCGCAGAACAGATCAGTTGTCGGGGCGGTTCCTCCCTCGCCTTTCAACCCGTGTTCAGCATTGCAATTGTGCGATTTTCGATCATAATTCCGGTTCTCAACCACGCGGGGTCGATTTCTTCGATTCTTGATTGTCTCTGCGGCACCCTTCGCAAAGTTGCGGCATAATATAGTCATGCTCCTGTCTCCTCCTCCTGAAACAGGCCCTTCGTTAATGGTGATCGAAGCCGGCCTTACTGCGATTGCGGCCACGGTGGCGTTCGGCTGGCCCCGCCTTGGTTCCTCGTTCTTCTCTCGCATCGAGCGCGCCTTCGCCCGGTTGGCGCGAAGGCAGGGCTTGGCAGTCGTTGCAGTCGGCCTCGCCACGCTCCTGTTGCGCCTTGCTCTCCTTCCACTGTGCCCTATTCCCCAGCCATTTTCCCCGGATGATTTCAGTTTCCTGCTTGCCTCGGATACTTTCGCGCACGGGCGGCTGACCAACCCCACACCTGCGATGTGGACTCATTTCGAGAGCATCCACATCACCATGCAGCCGACCTACATGTCGATGTACTTTCCCGGACAGGGACTGCTCCTCGCTGCCGGTAAGGTGTTCCTCGGACACCCATGGTATGGTGTCCTGATCGCCAGCGCACTGATGTGCGCAGCGATCTGCTGGATGCTGCAGGCGTGGCTGCCGCCCACCTGGGCACTGCTGGGAGGAATGCTGGCGATTCTACGCCTGGGCCTCTTCAGTTATTGGGTGAATACCTACACCGGCGGCGCCCTCATCACCGCTCTCGGTGGAGCGCTCGTGCTGGGCGCCCTGCCGCGATTGATCAAGACCGCGCGGTTTCGCTTCGCTCTGCTGATGGCGATCGGCATCATTCTGCTCGCTCTCACTCGCCCCTATGAAGGCTTGCTCCTTTGCCTGCCTGTAGCCGCTGTTCTGGGCCGTTGGGCGCTCTTCGGAAAGAATCGGCCGACAAGGGGAGTGCTGATTCGGCGTGCTGCCTTCCCGCTGGCGCTGATCGTCGCCGCAGGCGCGTGGATGGCTGATTACGATTACCGTGCCTTCGGCAGCCCCCTTACCCTGCCATACACCGTCAATCGCGCCACCTACGCCATTGCGCCGTATTATGTCTGGCAATCTCCGCGGCCTGAGCCACTCTACCGGCACAAAGAAATGCGCAATTTTTATTACCGAGATGAGCTTGACACCTTCACTAGAATCCATAGATTATCGGGCTTTGTTCCTGAGACGCTGCGTAAAGCACACGACGCGCTTCTGTTCCTTGCCGGCGTTGCTCTGCTTCCTCCCCTGTTTATGTTGCGGCGCGTGCTGCTGGATCGCCGTATTCGCTTCCTGGTTTTATGCGTGCTGATCTTCATAGCCGGCATGGTGATCGAGATATATTTCATCCCGCACTATATGGCCCCATTCACAGCGGCTTTCTACGCGATCGGCCTGCAGGCCATGCGCCATCTCCGGCTGTGGAACCCTGAGGGTCGACCGGTTGGCTTAACGGTGGTGCGGCTGACAGTCGCGCTCTGCTTTGCGCTGGCGGCACTGCGTCCATTTGAGCGACCACTTCATCTCACACCTGTCGAATGGCCGCCGTTCGGCTGGCTTTGGCAGTGGTATGGCCCAGGACATTACGGTACCGAGCGAGCACAGATTGAAGCTGGACTCGAGCAACTCCCCGGCAAACAGATCGTCATCGTCCGATACACTCCCGAGCACCAACCCCTGGAAGAGTGGGTCTACAACGCCGCGGACATCGATAACTCCAAAGTAGTATGGGCAAGAGAGATGGATCCCGCCAATGATCAGGAACTGATGCATTACTACCCGGACAGGAAAGTCTGGCTGGTGCAACCGGACTCGCTGCCGCCAACAATTTCTCCCTACCAGGCGCCAGGGCAACCAACCGCCGTTTCGCGCTGAATCGACAGCCGGTTTACGGCATGAAACAATGATGTTTCAGAGGCTGAATCCATGATCAACGGAAAGCGAATCGCGGTTGTGATGCCGGCATACAACGCCGAAAAGACACTTGAGAAAACCGTCCGCGAACTTTCCGACCTGGTGGACATCAAGATCCTTGTCGATGACTCCAGCAAGGACCAGACCGCGATTCTATCGAGAAAACTCGGTGTGCAAACCTTCGTTCACGATAGCAATTACGGGTATGGCCGCAATCAGCAGACCTGCTACCGCGAGGCCCTCGCCGCGGGCGCCGACATCGTGGTCATGGTCCATCCCGATTACCAGTACACGCCCTCCCTGGTTCCGGCCATGGCGGGCATGGTCGCCAGCGGCGTTTATGACATGGTTCTGGGGTCGCGAATTCTCGGAGCAGGGGCTTTGAAAGGCGGAATGCCGCTGTATAAATATGTCGCCAACCGGCTCCTCACCGCATTTCAAAACCTGTTTCTCGGTGTGAAACTGTCTGAATACCACACCGGATTCCGCGCCTTCTCACGGGAATTGCTCGAGACTCTTCCCCTGCTCGAAAACTCCGACGATTTCGTTTTCGACAACCAGATGATCGCTCAGGCCGTGATGTTCGGCTTCAACATCGGAGAGATCTCGTGCCCGACGAAATACTTCGAGGAAGCCTCCTCCATCAACTTCAAGCGCAGCGTAAAGTATGGATTGGAAGTGCTGGGCACCACTGTTTGCTTCGTCGCGCATAAGCTGGGAGTCGTTCATGCGGCGAGATTCGCTAAAAGTGGAAGGAAAGTGACTCAACAGTATTATTCCCACGGAGAGCGGGGCCTGTGAGGTTTCTTTACAGGGCTCGCATTGCATCGCGAGAGAGGCGAACTGCATGGAAGGACCAAGCGTTCTTGTTACCGGATCTTGCGGGTTGATTGGCTCCGAGGTCTGTCTGCATTTTTACCAGGCTGGATACACTGTGCTGGGCATCGACAACAATCAGCGTGCCGTGTTCTTCGGACCGGAAGGCGATACCTCATGGACACTCGACCGATTGCGCCGGACTATCCCTGGATACGAGCATTATGATCTCGATATTCGCGACCGGGAAGCTATCCTCCGTCTTGTCCAGAGCGCAAGACCGGCGGTCATCGTGCATACCGCGTCCCAGCCATCGCATGATCGCGCCGCCCAGATTGCCTTTGACGATTTCGATACGAATGCGACCGGCACACTCAACCTGCTGGAATCCGCTCGCCGCTGGACGCCGGAGTCGCCCTTCATTCATATGTCGACGAATAAGGTATACGGCGACCGGCCGAATACGCTGGCGCTCGTCGAGAGCGAAATGCGCTGGGACTACGCCGATCCGGAATACCGACTGGGGATTCCAGAGAGCTTTTCGATCGACCAATCGCTGCACTCCTTGTTCGGCGCATCGAAGGTGGCTTCAGACGTCATGGTTCAAGAGTATGGGCGCTACTTCGGAATGCCCACTTGCGCGTTGCGCGGCGGCTGCCTGACCGGGCCCAATCATTCCGGCGTGGAACTGCATGGATTCCTGAGCTATCTGATCCGCTGCAACCTTACCGGCAAGGAATACAAGGTTTTTGGCTACAAGGGAAAGCAAGTTCGCGACAACCTTCACTCTGAAGATGTAGCCAGATTTATGTTGGCCTTTGCTCGGAAGCCGCGTTGCGGCGAAGTTTACAACCTCGGTGGCGGCCGGGGAAATTCATGCTCGATTCTGGAAGCCTTTGCCTTGGCATCTGAAGTTTCCGGGCGCGAGCAAGTGTGGACGTACCTGGACACAAATCGCGTCGGAGATCATATCTGCTACTACAGCGATTTGACCAAGATGAAGACTCACTACCCCGAGTGGGGAGTTACCAAGAGCCTGAAGCAAACCGTGGCCGAGATCGCCGCTTCGTGGTTGTCGCGGCTGGCGAACGGAAAATAGCATGAAGATTCTCATTTCAGGCGTCTGTGGGTTTGTCGGCAGTCACATCGCACGCTATCTTATGGAGTCCCATGAAGGCATCACCATCGTAGGACTCGATAACCTGGTGCGACAGGGTAGCGAAACGAACCGGCTTTCGCTGAAGCGTCTTGGCGTGCAGCTGTTCCATGGCGACATCCGGATGGCAAGCGATTTGGAGATGCTTCCTCTTGCCGATTGGGTCATCGACGCCGCGGCGCAGCCGAGCGTTCTGGCCGGTCGCGACGGCAAGACCAGCGCACGGCAATTGCTTGAACACAATTTGCTTGGCACAATCAATTTGTTGGAATATTGCCGTGCCTCGCGTGCCGGCTTCATCCTTTTGAGCACCAGTCGCGTCTACTCGATTCCAGCCTTGACGCAGTTGCCAATTCGTGCAGAGTCGTCGGCCTATACTCTCGACGAAGGGCAACCTTGGCCTGCAGCAGTCAGCTTGGCAGGCGTCGCAGAAGGATTTAGCACCGAGGCTCCTATTTCTCTTTACGGCGCGACCAAATTGGCGTCCGAGCGTCTGGCACAGGAGTACGCCGCCGGATTTCAGATTCCAGTCTGGATCAATCGCTGTGGAGTGCTGGCAGGGGCCGGACAATTTGGCACCGCCGAGCAGGGCATCTTTTCCTATTGGCTGCATGCGCACTCTACACGACGCACGTTAAAGTACCTGGGCTTCGGTGGTCACGGGTTCCAGGTCCGGGACGCATTGCATCCGCACGATTTAGCTCGCATGGTGGATTTTGAGTTGCGAAGCAGTGGACCTGGACAGCTCTTGCACGTGTCAGGCGGCCAGGCGAACTCCATGTCGTTGGCACAGTTGACGGAATGGTGCGATCGCCGTTTTGGTCCGCATCAACCGCACGCGGATGGCTCAGAGCGCCCCTACGACGTGCCTTGGTTGATTCTGGATTCCAGCAGGGCGCTTGCGGTGGCCGCCTGGAAGCCGCACATCAGTCTGCATCAGATTCTGGATGAGATCGCCGAACATGCGGCGTCGCATCCCGACTGGCTCACATGGTGCGGAGCATGAACCCAACGTCCCCAGTAAAGTCAGACCTCAAGCTACTTTCGGTAGTTATTCCGGCCAGGGATGAAGAGGGCTGTATTACATCCACGGTGGAGCACCTCCATCTCGAGTTGCGGCTCCACAACATCGCACACGAGATCCTTGTGGTGGATGACGGGAGCACCGACCAAACCGCAGCGATTATGATGGCGCTCAGCGAACGCATACCCGAAGCGCGGTTGATCCAGAACGGACCACCCCACGGATTTGGCCGCGCCATCGCTTGCGGCCTTCAACTGATGAGCGGCGATGCGGCGGTCATCATGATGGCGGATGAATCGGACGATTGCCGTGATGTGGTGCGCTATTGGAATGCTCTGAACGAAGGTTGGGATGCGGTCTTCGGCTCGCGCTTCATGAAGGGTGGCGGCGTCATCGATTACCCGTGGTTCAAGCTGCGCTTGAATCGGATTGCCAATCTCTTCATCCGCCTGTTGTTCGGCGTTTCGCTGAACGACACAACAAATGCGTTCAAGGCCTACCGGCGCACGGTCATTGAAGGCTGCCAACCGATGCTCTCCGCGCACTTCAACCTCACCGTGGAAATTCCGCTGAAAGCGATCATTCGCGGCTATTCCTGGACAGTAATCCCGATAACCTGGCGCAATCGAAGAACCGGCGTAGCCAAGCTGAAGATTCAAGAGATGGGTAGCCGCTATCTCTTCATTTGCCTCTACCTTTGGCTCGAAAAGCATTTGAGCCGCGGAGACTACAAGAAGGGAGAAGTGTGAAGGCCGTACTCAAGGAACAGGACCGGCATTTTGAACTTCGCCCCTGGCAGCAGTGCATGGTCTTTCTGCTTGGCTGCGCCATATTGGTCACGAGGCGGCCGGATGCGGTGTTTCACGCACAGTTCTGGGGCGAAGACGGCGCTATCTTTTTTGCCGACGCTTACAACCTTGGCTGGTGGTCTGCACTGTTCCGCACGTATGCGGGATACTTTCATGCAGTACCGCGCCTTGGAGCGTCGCTTGCGCTGCTTGTGCCTTTATCCCTGGCCCCTCTGATGTTAAACCTTATCGCTATCGCCTTCCAGGCGCTCCCCGTGAATCTGCTGCTCTCTTCCCGGTCTTCGGCATGGGGTAGTCTGCGAAACCGCGCCCTCCTTGCATGCATCTATCTCGCGCTGCCGAATTGCTACGAATTGAGCGCCACC
>OCTA010003602.1_pt1 | contig 13732 bp, 12 predicted proteins | sample 1538991 | NCBI WGS metagenome assembly OCTA01 (sample SAMEA3539302, study PRJEB22396) | soil metagenome | biome: tundra; feature: field; material: soil | place: USA | collected 2010-05 | depth 0.15 m
GGATGCCGATCTCACCCCGCGTAAGTTCGATTCCATCGCGCGCATCGAAGCCTACCTCGAGAGTCGTTCCTGATTATGGCCTACCTACGGGCGTTCGGCGCGTACCTGCCTTCCCGTGTCGTCGACAACCAAGAAATAGCCGTCGCGACGGGCACGGATCCGGAATACATCCTCCGCGCCTCGGGAATCGTCGAGCGCCGCTTCGCCGCCCCGGATGAATCCGTCGCCTCGCTGGGAATCCGCGCGGCCAAGAATTGTCTCGAAAACGCCGGCTTGCTCGCGCACGACGTCGGCTTGCTGCTCGCCGCCAGCAGCTCCGCCGAGCACCGCTTCCCCGGACCAGCCTCCGCCATCGGCGCCGGGCTGGGCATCAACGGCGTGCCGGCCGTCGACCTGCCCATCGCCAGCGCGGGATCGCTATTTGGCATGGCTCTCGCCGCGCATCTCGCTCCGGCCTATGGCCATGTGCTGGTCGTAGCCTCGGAAGTGATGTCCCGCGTGGTCGCCCGGCATCCCGCGCACCGCGACACCGCCATTCTATTCGGCGATGGCGCTGGCGCTTGCCTGATCGGTTCCGGCACCGGATTTGCCGAAATCCGCGACTCACTGCTCGCCAGCGACGGAGATTTCGCCGAAGCCCTGCGCCTCGACCTGGACGCGCCATTATATATGGATGGCCGGACCATCATTATGCAAGCGTCCCGCAAGATTCCGCGCGCGATCGCTGAATTGCTGGAGCGAAACCGAGTCCCGCCCGCGGCTGTGGAAATCTTTCTGATGCATCAGGCCAATCTCAACCTAATCGCGCGCGTAGCGCAGGCGCTCGCCGTTCCCGAGGACCGCTTCTTTCGCAACATTCAGCGCTACGGCAACACCTCCTCGGCATCGCTGCTGATCGCCGCCGCGGAATGGCGCCAGCAGCACCCGTCGCCGCCCGCCGGCCCCCTGGTCTTCGCCGCATTCGGAGCCGGGTTGCACTGGGGCGCACTGCTTGCCACAGCATGATTCCCGATATTCAGGTATTAACACCAGCAAGTAGTGGTGCTATAATATGGTCATGCTTAAACAATTTCTCACATCATTCGCTTTCGTAACGCTCTCCGTCGCGAGCGCTGCAACCTACAAGGTCTCGCTGATGGAACCTTCCGTCGTGAAGGGCAAGGAACTCAAGGCCGGCGATTACCAGTTCAACGTGAAGGAAAACTCCGTAGTCATCGAAAAGGGCAAGAAGCTGCAGATGGAAGTCCCCGCCAAGATCGAGAATACGAACAAGAAGTACGATCACACCCGGGTCCTCTATAACGAGCACCAGGGCAAATTCTCCATCCAGGAGATCGAATTGGGCGGCACCACTACCAAGCTGACGTTCGACAACGGAGTCCAGACCGGCGGCGGCGAGTAAGCACAACCCTGGCCCCCGGCCCCGGCGCGCAACGCGAGCCCTACGGCGCCAGCGTCAACACATCCCTAGCCTCCACTTTCCGATATTGCATCGGAAAGTTTTCGGCGTTGTAGTACCGTTCCCACTGGTCCTTATAATGCCTCGACAGAACTTGGCCGGACTGCCCCGTAGTCCCCTCCAACAAGGAACGGTCCCAGTCCGCCAGATCTGCATCAAGCCGCATCGAAGGCCCCAACTCTCCGTTGTACTGTTTCACGGTCGTGGGCGATCCGCTCATGGCCACCGGACCGATGTCGAACAGTCCCGCCACCAGCGGCAGATGCCGTCCTACCGGATTGGCCAGCAACAGCGGGTCGTACTTGCCGTAGATCCAATGGCCGGGATCGCGGCCCTGCTTGCGCCGCCCGTCCTCCAATCCCTCAGCGAAGCCGCGCAGAATAGTCTCGTCCCAGTCGTTGAACCAGCCCGCCGGCCGCGTGCGCAGCAGCGTCTCGATCGCCGCCGGCGCCATCTGATATTTGTACCTGGCCCCTACGGCCGGTGAAGCGCTTTGCGCCACCAACACCTTCAAGCGCTCGTAGGCCAGCGTCACGATCAGCGGCGCGGCCGCGTCCTTGTCCATCTGGCCATCCCAGCCGCGCAGCAATTGCACCGCGTTCTCGGCCTGGGCAAGGTCGCCGTGCTGCGCTTTGTGCCGGTCGTAAGCCTCCACAATGGCCTGCGCCAGATGCTGAAAGAAGCTCGAGTACACGTCCTTCTGCACCGTCAGCATGTCCTGGGCCCGCCAGCCGTTTCTGGCCATCAGCAGGTTCCGTATCTGCCGCGACCGGTAGTGCGAAGCGAAGTTTCCATTCACCGCGTAAGCGTAATCCGGCGGAAATGGATTCTGATTCGCCGTCACGATCACACCGGCCGGCGGATTATAGAACGCCGGCAACCGATCGAACGGAATGAACCCTTGCCACTCGTTCTCGCCCGACGATCCATCCACCGGCACGTCCCCCGTATACCCCTTGCGGATCGGCAACAACCCCGTGGCGTGATACCCGATGTTGCCGTCAACATCGGCATAAACGAAGTTCTGCGCCGGTCCGGGAAACCGCGCCAGCGCCCGCGTGAACTCCTGCCAGTTCCCCGCCCTGTTCAGTTCCGGAAATGGAAACTGAAACGATCCCGGTTCCGCCGCCGCCCAGCGCAGCGCCAGGCGCTCCTTCGCATCGTTTATATAGAGCGGCCCATGGCGCGTAATCCACAGCGGCATCTCCACCGCCGGCGCGCCCTTCACCCGTATGATTTCCCGTTCCTCGCGCGCCTGCTCCCATTGCCCGCGGTACAGGTAGCGGCCTGTGCCCGGATCGAAGTTCTCGATGTAGAGATCCTGCACGTCGAACTGCAAGTTCGTCACGCCCCAGGCGATGCGCTGGTTATGTCCCACGATCACCGACGGCGTGCCCGGCAGCGACACGCCCGACACATCCAGGCCCGGCGCCCGCAGGTGCACCATGTACCAGATGCCCGGAATCGAATAAGCCAGGTGCATGTCGTCGCACAGCAGCGGTTTCCCGGAGGCCGTGTGCGCACCGCCGACCGCCCAGGCATTCGAGCCGGGCTGCAACTCGCCGCCGCTCCGCGGAGGAAACAGGAAATCCACCTTCGCGCGATCGCCCGCCGCCCGCATGTCCCGCTTTAGGATTTCGTCTTTCCACGACGTGGTCAGGTCGCGGTACATGTGCAGCCCGATCAGAATCGTATCCACCACGCTCCACGGCCGCGGCTCGTACCCGAGCAGCGTGAATTCCACCGGCAAAGCGTGCAGATGGGTTTCGATGAAGTAGTTCACGCCCCGCGCGTAGGCCGCCAGCGGCGCGCGGTCTTGCGGCGACAGCGAGACATACGCCATTTCCGCGATGCGCCGCATGCGCAGCCGGCGCGAATCGCGGTCGAGTTCCAAAGCCCCCGCACCCACGATTTCCGACAGATCCCCGCCCGCCAGGCGCCGCAGCCCATCCATCTGGAAAAGCCGGTCCTGCGCCGCCACGTAGCCTTGCGCGAAGAAGACGTCATCCTCGCTCGCCGCCGAGATGTGCGGCACCCCCAGCGCGTCGCGCGCAATCGTCACGCGTTGCGAAACCGGCGCCGTAATGGTGCCCGAGGTCTGTGGCAGCACCCGGTACGCAAACCAGTACACCGCCCCGGCCGCGAGCAGCAGCGCGATGCCGATGGCGGCGTTGATGTAGCGCAGTATCCGGTGTGGTTTGTGCGTTTGAAACTGAGCGGTGGGCATGTGTGAGTACGAATGCCCACTATACTACCTGTCCCCCCCAGTAGTGAGGACTTCCGAACAAGGATCGCCGTGTCTCCGCGTCGAACATCGACGCTTTTTGTCGATGTTGGCGAGCGCAGCTCGCCTGCGCGCTACAGCCGCGCCAGGTGTACCGACCCATCGCCCGTACGCACCGTCAGCACCGGCCCGCCGCCGTTCAGTTTTCCGCTCACCGAATCCTCGTGGATGCCTCCCTCGGCCGCGAGCGGCAGATCCACCGTGATCCGCCCGTCTCCGGTGTGCGCGTCCACGTTCGCGGCGAAACCGTCCGGCAGCCGCAGCGTAACTCCGCCATCGCCGGTGTGTACCGTCCAACCGGTAGCCATGTGCGATCCCGCAGCCACCTCCGCGTCGATGTTGCCGTCCCCGCTGTGCAGGTTCAGCCCGCTGAACTTCCCGCGCACGCGGATATTGCCATCGCCGCTCGAGGCTTCGAGCGCGCCGTCGAATCCCTCGCCGTCGATGTTGCCGTCATGCGTCACCAGCTTAGTCTGCCCGTGCAGGCCGTCGGCGCGGATGTTCCCATCGCCCGTGTGCACGTCGGCCTTGGTCGCGTTGGGAACTTCCACCTCGATCTTTACCGACCGGTTTCCAAAATTGAAATGCATTGGCGGGACCTTCACTTCGATCTCCACCAGGTCGCCGGACTGATGATCCGTTACGTGCACGTCTCCCGGGCCAATCCTCCATCCGGTGGTGAAGACCCGCGCCTCGATCGTCTTGACGTTGGCGGCGCGCAGCGTTACGTTGGCGTCGCTGGTTTCGATGCGCAACTGCGGCGCCGCGCCCACGCTGAAGCTCTTGCTCCACTGGTCCGCCAGCACGGGAAACGCCGCAACTGTGCAAAGGGCAGCCGCCCAGAAAATAGTCTTGGACATAGATAGCCTCACCTTCAATACGACGGAACCGCGCGCGCAGTTCCCGAATTCTCGGCTACGATGGTCGCATGCATTCGATTGAGATCGACCCTGAGCTGAGCCGCCTGGCTCTCGCCGAGGCCGCCCAACAGTATCCCGAGTTCGCCGCGCAAGCCCTGCGCGTCATCGCCCGGCCGCTGTTAAAAGGATTCGCCTGGCAACTGGAGTGGAACGGAACGCCGCCAACCGGACAACCAGCGTGGGAGTTTCAAAACACGGCGATCAAGGCATATAAAAGGCTGGCGAAAATTAGCTGAACAATACCGTAGCGCACGCTTCAGCGTGCTGCGGCGAAATTCAGTTCGCCGTCTGGCCGTGGGCTGAAGCCCACAGCACTTAGCTGCGCTCTCTGCGCACCTTAGTTAACCGTGAAAGTGCCGGCGCTCGTGGCCGTGCCGCCCGGTGTAGTCACGCCGATCGTGCCCGTCTTCGCTTTGGCAGGCACCGTCGCCGTGATCTGCGTATTGGAATTCACGGCGAATTTGGCCGCCCTGACGCCCCCGAAGGTTACGCTGGTTGCCCCCGTCAGGCTCTGGCCGGTTATGACCACGGCCGTACCGGCAGGTCCACTCGGGGGCGAGAAGCTCAAAATCACCGGCGTCACCCGAAAGGCCAGGTTGCTCGAAAGCGTGCCGCCGGGGGTCGTCACTTGGACTTGGCCGGCGGTCGCAGCGTCTGGCACGGTAGTCGAGAGTTGGGAAGCGGAGACGACGGTGAACAGAGCCGCCGTGCCGTTAAAGCTGACGCTGCTCGCACCCGTCAGATTCGTCCCCAAGATTCTGATCGTCGATCCCACCTTGCCGAAGGCGGGCAGCGTCTCCACGAATGGGCCAAGCTCTGCGGACAGCCTGAAGACCGTGCCACAGCCCGTACTGCAGTTGTTGCCGGTCCCGCCCTGCTCGGTTGTCCCGTAGAAGTTTCCGTCGGTGCCTTGCACCACCCCGGCGGCGGCGTAGGCGCCGTCGGCACAGTTGGTCTGGGCACAAAAGCTGTAAAGCGTGGTCAGCGCACCCGTTGGGCTGATTTCAAAGATCGTGCCTACACTGCCGGCCCCGCCCACACACTACACTCCTTTTTGACAGTACACCTAAGCGCATCGTTTCGGAGTTTCTTGTTTGAAACTCCTTATATATAGTAATGCTACTCCCTATCCCGCAGTCGGCTTGCTGTTCTTGGACTCCGTGGCTCGGCCGCGCTGCACTAGACTGATATTCAGGTGGTGTACATGAAAGCTGGAATCGCTTCGCTTGCTTTGCTGGCCGTCGCCGGCGCAGTGCTCGCGCAGTCCCGCGGCACTCCTTCCGCGCTACTGGTTCTATCCAAGAAGGACCGCACGCTCGCCATTGTCGATCCGGCTACCCTGCAGGTAGTGGCGCGCATGCCATCCGGGCCCGACCCGCACGAGGTGGCCACCTCCACGGATGGCAAACTGGCCTACATTTCCAACTACGGTTTCGGCGCTTACAATACCATCACGGTCGTCGACCTCGTAGCCCAAAAGACGCTGCGCGCCATCGATCTGGGCGTGCTCCACGGCCCGCACGGCCTCGATTACACGGCCGGCAAACTCTACTTCACCGCCGAATCCAACAAGGCGTTCGGCCGCTACGATCCCGCCACCGGCCAGGTGGATTGGATCATGGGCACCGGGCAGGATCGCACTCACATGATCGCGGTCTGGAAGGACCTGAGCCGCATCGTCACCACCAACGTCAGCTCAGCCACGCTCAGCATTTTCGAACAAAGTGCCGGCGGGCCACCCGCGCCCCAGTGGACCCAAACCATCGTCGCCGTGGGCCGAGGATCGGAAGGCTTCGATGTCGCGCCCGGCGGCACCGAGATCTGGGTCGCCAACGCGCGCGACGGCACAGTCTCGGTGGTCGATGTCGCCGCCAAGAAGGTCGTCGCCACGCTCGAAGCCAACGTGCGCGGAGCCAACCGGTTGAAGTTCACACCGGACGGCAAACTGGTCCTCATTTCCTGCCTGGGCGGTTCCGACCTGGCCGTGCTGGACGCCGCCACGCGCCACGAGCTCAAGCGCGTCAAACTGGGCAGAGGCGCCGCCGGCATTCAAATGGATCCCCACGGATCCCGCGCGTTCGTGGCCTGCACGCCGGATAACTACGTGGCCGCGATCGACCTGAAAACCCTGACCGTCACCGGCCGCATCGACGCCGGCCAAGAACCCGACGGCTTGGCCTGGGCGGCTGGGGCTGGACCGCCCGATCGAAGGGAGTAAAATTCAATAGGAGGCCTTATCCATGAGAAGCTTACACATTCCCCTGCTGATGCTGGCGGCCAGCTTCACCGCGCACGCCGACTTCAGCTTTACCATGACGCAAAAGTCCGGCGGCGGCGAGGTCGGCAAACACTACTTCAAGGGCCAGAAGATGAAGGTCGAACGCGGGACCAAGACCACCATCATGGATTTCGAGGCGCAGACCACGACCTCCATTGACGACGCCACCAAGACCTACACTGTGACCAAGTTCGGCGCCTTGGCCGGCCCTGCCGCAAGCGTAGAAGTAAAGGCCGACGTCAAAAGTACCGGACAGAAGAAAAACATCAACGGGTACAATGCGGAGCAGGTGATCGTCACCATGGATGTGGCCATGCCGCAGCTTCAGAATGCCGGCATGAAGCCGCAGATGGAGATCGAAATCTGGGTGTCGCGCGATGTGCCCGGCAACCAGGAGCTGACCGCCTTTTACCGGAAGAACGCGGCCCACTTTCCGCTAGCGGCCCTGAACGCCGGCAACAATCCCAGCCTGCAGAATGCCATGGCCAAGCTGCAGCAGCTCATGGCGGATTTGGATGGCGTGCCGGTGATGGAAGTAATCCGCATGAAATCGGGAGGCGGCGCAAGTTCCCCCACCGCGCAAATGCAGCAGATGGCCCAGGCGCGCGCGAAATTGGATGCCATGATCAAGCAGGGCGGGCCGCAAGCCGCGGCCGCGAAACAGGCGCTCGCCCGGATGGGGGGCATGAGTTCCGGCTCGGGACCGCTATTCGAGATGACCATGGAAGCCGGCAACTTCTCCGCCAGCCCCATCCCCGATTCCGTCTTCGCCATCCCGGCCGGCTACCAGAGTAAGTAGGACAGGCCTCCGGCCTGTCCATTCACTTTCCCGGCAATCTTAACGTGACCTGTGCATTCGTCCCGTCGACGACCTTTAGCGCCGGGAAATCGCCCTCGTGCTTCTTCAGGTAATCGGGGCCGTCAAAATACCTCGAATCGTCTCTCACGTAGATGTGATAGTCACCCGGCTGCCGCGGCACGAACTGAAAGGACCCGTCGGAACCGGTGGTCGACCCAGCCGCAGCGGCCGGCCCGTCGAATGTCAGCGTCAGCAAGACGCCGGAAACGGACCTGCCTGTAGCGTCCAACACCTTGCCATCGACCTCGATCGCGTGAGAACTGACGGCGACCAGCAAAGGGCCAGCGGGCGGATCATCCGGGTTGAATCCCGTCTGGAACACCTCCTTATCGCCGAGGCGCGCCGATTGGCCATGGCTATTGCACCGTGAAACTGGCTTCGGTCATGACCGTACCGCCCGGCGTGGTCACCATGATCGGCCCCGTGGTGGCGCCGGAGGGAACGGTGGCCCACACGTAATTCGGCCCGGCATTGTGCACCTTCGTAGCCGCTGCGCCACTAAACTGCACGGACGCGCGCAGCAAGTTATACCCCCAGATGCGCACTTGCGTCCCTACCGCCCCCGACGCCGGCGAGAACTGCCGCGGCTGCGGCTTGGGCACTGGCAATCCCGCATGGATGGCGAAAATCACGCCAGCGCCGTAGGCGCCGCCGCCCCCCGCCGCCCCATAAATTCTGCCATCGCTGCCCTGGATCAGCCCGCACGGGCACAGGCCGGTGAAGGTATTCGTCAGCGCGATCTTGTGGTACACACCGGAGGTGGTGATGCTGAACAACTGCGAGTTGCCCTGCGTAATGCCGTACAGCTTTCCGTCGCTTCCCTCAATCAACGAATTGACGATGGCGTCGGCGCACACCCCAAAGTCGTGCAGGATGGTGAACTGGCCGCTCGGAGTGATCCGATACACCGTGCCGTGTTGGTAAGCGCTGGAGCAGCCATCCTCCTGCTGGATGCCGTAGAAATTGCCGTCGCTGGCTTGCAGCAGGAGTCCGCTGCCCACAAAGGCGCCTCCGCTAAACGGAAGTGAGGCGATTTGGGTGAAGGCCCCCGCAGGTGTCACGCGATAGAAGTAGGACGGGGCCCCCGACACCGCAAGGTAGGAGACGCCATAGAAGTTTCCATCGGCGGCGTAAATGGGCTTGCCGGGGCGATCGGAGGGCGAAAACTGGTAGAAGGAGGTGACGTTGCCGCCGAGATCTGTGGTGCTTAGCCGGTACACGCCGTCCAGGAAACCGTAAGCCAGCCCAAAAAGCTTCCCATTGGGAAGGCTACTGGTGAGGAACGGAGAGAGCGTCTGATCACTATAGTTCTTCTGGCTGCCCACAGTGGGACCCACCGAAAACACATTCCCAGTGTTGGTGGCGGGAACCTGAACCGACGAGTACAGCAGCCCGTTTTCCGCGATGGCGCCGGGGTTGCTTTGGACGTCATACCCGTTCGGGAAGGATGCCAGGGTCGCGGCGACTCCTTGGAGGGTTACGGAGATGGTCGTCCGGTAGTTGGTCGCGTAGAACAAACCGGGCGAGCCCTGCGCGACCGCATTAGCCGCCAACTCTTGGCTTGTCAGGTTGTACACTACGTAATAGGTCGCGTCGGCGGCCGGCAGCGCGCCGCTCCCGGTTATAACGAGCGCGAGTAGCAAAAACGCGCGAACAAAATTCTTCATTGCTTAGACTCCTATTCTATCGATCAATCGAGAACCGCCGCCCCTAGTGGTACCACCGGACGCCGGAGGGGTAGGGGCCGTTGGGCGGCGCGAGGCTGGAGGCCGTACAACTCGAGAAAATCTGCGTGCGCATGCAGCCGCTGGCGGGGCTCGCGGTCGGACAGCTATCCGCGTACGTGGGGACAAAGGCGCTGCCGTTCACGATTGTGGGCCGCGCGAACAAGGAGGCGCACCAGGTATCCGTGCTGTTCCAATCGAGCGTTAGGAGGTCGTTCAAATTGGGCAGTGCGGAGTAAGCGTATAGCGTACCTAAACCGCGGTTAGGCCCATCCTTGGACTCGGCGCCGCCTACCAGCCCCCAAACGACGCCGTTTATGCAGGGTTGGCTGGGGTTGCCGCTGCAGTTCGCCGACACCGTCACCGCCCCTCCGGGGTAGCCGGTGGAGGTGATGAGAGGAGTGCTGTCGTGCGCCGGCGTGACAAAGTAGCCCGTGTAAGTAAACCCTAAGCCAGTGCCGGGGAAGTTACAGTTGGGGAACGCAGTGGCGACCGGAATGCCGATGGTGAGATAGCTTTGGAGCGTGCTGCCGCTGCCGTTGGTGACTACGGAGGTGATCACGGGAGAACTGCTGCCGGCACAGCCGGGAATCGTGAGCGTATCCCCCGCAACCACCTGCTCGGTAAGGCAGTCTACGTCCGCCGTGCATGGCACATTCCTCGCAACATTGAGTATCATCGCAAATGGGGACAACGACGTATGGGGGTACAGCGTGCCGTTGCCAGCCTGGGGCGACGTGTTGTCCGAGAGCCTTAAGGCCGCCAACCGCTCCTTAAACGGCCAGTAGTTCAAGTAGACGGCGCGGCTCTGTGCGCTGCCGCCAGTGTCGAACACCGCCATGCTGGGAACGCGGTCGCAGGTTGAGGCATTCGACGCGCAAAGGACGCGCGAGGCGCCGAAGGTCCAAACTTCGGGATCACCGTCCTGGAAGCCGACGCATGCGGCATCCGTGAAATTCGGACCGCATAGCTGGCCCGGCGTAAACAAGGTACCGTAACCACCCTTGTTAATGGTCACCCCCCACAGGCCTCCGGATGGGTTATTGAAGAGTGCCACTCCGCTCGTCGATTGATCCTGGTCATATACATTCAAAGCTTGGACTGTGTACGTGCAGGCGCCGCATCCCGGTTGCTGGCCGCATTGGCAGTCGAGCGGCGGCAGGTTCGGGCTCAGACCCCCTGGGGCCGGCTTTCCGTTTGTGAATGTCTGGAACGCCCCGGTGGAGTCGTCGTCGCGTCCGTTTGGCTTCAGCCGGAAATCCATGATGGTATTTCCGTTGTTGTTGCTGGGGTCTTGGGTGCTGGTGTTGGCGCCGAACGCCTGGAAGCCGCCATTGCCGCTGCCGAAGAGCACATGCACATTGCCGTCGGCTTGGACAGCGCTGGTGGTGGTTGCCGCTGGCCCGTTGCCGCTCTGCCAGTAACCGCCGCCATGCCCGCCCCAGTTGGGCGCCGCGAAGGTAACGCCCGTTGGTGTGTAGCAGTCGCAGCTCGGCGTCCCCGTATTTCCCGGCGTGCAGATGCCCAAGCTGCTGTTGTTGTTGTTAATGTCGACCCCACCGCCCGTCCCGCAACTGGTGGGCTCGTCCGAGTAGGCGAACGCCAATTGGGGTCCGCTTGAGGTGGTTTTGTAGGCCACTACCCAGCCGGTATAGTCCTCTGCGTTGGCCATCTCGGCGACGGCAGTACCAAATAGTATATAGATGAGCGTGGTGCCGGAATTGGTCACCTCCAGCAGCGCCGGCCGCTGCTGCTGCCAACCGTCGGTGAATAGCGGATAACCACTTTTACTCGATATGTAGGTGCCCACATCGCCTCCGATGTTCTTAGCTGGAACGACATCGGCTCCGGTCTGGAGGTTGATCTCGTGAAGGTACCAATGACCTCCACCGAGGTTGTCCGCGCACATGGAGGTGACGTACATCACGGGCGGGGCGGGCGGGATGCCGCTGGTGTCGATCACCGGCGTGGCGAGGATGCCTTCGAACTGCAGGTTCGAATTCGATGGATGGAACGGGCCATTGCCCGACCCGCAATCTCCCGCCCACAAAGCGGCGCCGAAACTCCCCGCGGGATTGTTCGGGGTGCCCGCTCCATACCGGCTCCAGAGCACCTGGCCCGCATTGGTGGGGTCGTCGGCATTCCAGGCCCATATGGAGCCATTGAGCGTGCCCGCGACCAGCATGTTGCACTTCCCGCTTGGGCTCCCGCTGATGTTGTTGTTGCAGTTCAGAGTATTCGCCGGGGACAGCACCGAGATCCCGGCCACGTACAGGGGCTGGGCCATAATTGGGTTTGCGGCCGCCGTGGGGTACGGCAACTGATACGCCTGGTCATCCACCTCAAACAGCATGCCGGTCGTATCCCCGTTGACGCCGCCGTGGTACAGAGTGGTCAAATATGCGGGCGTAAACGTCGTCTCATAGGGATTGATCGCCTGCCGGCTGTTGAAGTTGGGGTCAGACGCCGGTCCGGCGTATGCGGCGGTCAGGACGCACGGCGGGTTCGGGTTCGGGCTCGTGCAAACCTGTTGTGTTTGGGCATGCAGCGGAATTCCGCCGATGGTTAAAACGACGGCGCCCACGAACAGAACAAGCAGCAGTCCTCGCGGAGAAACGTTGCGAATTCTTTTTCGGAGCATCACACCTTTTCCTCCGGTTATAGTTTAGTGAGAACCGCCGCAAAGTGCAAGCGAAATGTTATTACAACGCCATTACGCCGCTAAATGTATGATCCGCTGGAGCCTGTCTCGCCAGCGAGTTAAAAATTCATAAAGATTTCAACTTGCGCGCCCCCGCCCCGAAAAATCTGCCTGTTTTGCGCCACGGCTGGTTCGCTCGAAACATGGTCCGGCTTGACGCGCCCCGGACACCTCTGCGGATCGCATCGGCCGACGCGTAGTGCCAGAACACTTGATTTGGGAACGGCCCCCGGGCGGGATCTTATCTGTGCGCATTCGTGTGCGCCGGAAATTGGCGCACCGGTGGTGGCGTTGACCACGTCGCCTTCCGGAATTGCCCTTGTGGCGTCGGGGCGCTGCGCTTCAATACGTGTGAGCAAAAGGAGCGGGAGGAGCGCGAAGCGGAGGCTCGCATAGCGCATGGTGGCTCTCCTATCCGGAAGACACTCTACCACAATCCCGCGCGGTAAGACACGGCGGTGGGGCAGGCCCGTGGCCTGCGGTGGCCTCTCAGGCCGCCGGTCGCCTATCTGCCTTTGAGTTCGGCGGAACCGGTTCAACTGGATCCGGCAGCCTTCAGCGTGGCCTCTATCGTTGCAAGCGGCAGCAGCAAGGTAAGCGGCGCACCCGCCAGCGTCACAGCGCCGTAAACTCGCATACCATCCGTTGCTTGTGTACTCTGCGGTCCACAGCTAGACGCGCCAAGCGGAAACAGGGCACGTCATGATGCGACAACCCGCGCCGTACGACCTCCGGCGTCCTGGCGCACTCAACCGCGGCGGGGCTCGGCTTCTACAGCGTGAGAGGATGGTTTTGTTGTCGGCATCGTCGATCGCAAGAAAGGGCTCAGCGCCGCTCATTGCCGCTGTGGCAGCGACTGAGCGGCGGCGAGCAAGGCATGTCGAAGCACGAAATCCGTCAGATCGGTATGCTCCAGCGCCACCGCCCCCAGAAGCGTCGCCTTGTCTTCGGCGGCCATCAGCCGGTTTTCGGTGACGCACCGCGCCCTCCTCGCCCGCCACTGAAAACAAAGGCCCAACGGCAATCGACGGGCTAGGTCCGCGCCACCGCCGTGCTATCTTCGTGTCAGGTATGAGAACACACCGAATATCGAGGCGCCGTTCGCTCATTGTGGCGGCACGCCCTTCGATCCTGACCAGGCAAAAACCATGCGGCGCTATATCTCAAGGCTTTGTTGTAATATGTCCAGTAAAGAATTGAAACAATTATGTTTGTATCGGGAATTTAACGATTTGGTTTTGTTCGGCGTTTTTATCGTTCCCAAGCCAACACGCCCAAAGATGCCCAATTCTGCCTAGTACAGGCCGCTCACCCAGCACCTGGAACCCATCGCCCCGCCAACCCTGCTATACTAACAGCGGATGGTTTTTGACCACCCCGCACTGCGGACATCACTGTTTACCAACCGGCCGCGAACGAACGGTCGTTATCCCCTGTTTGCGTTTCGCATCCCTTGGAGGTACCCACACACCAACTAAATGAAATCCAGCGTGCAAATCAGCCGAGG
>OCTA010003603.1_pt1 | contig 13732 bp, 12 predicted proteins | sample 1538991 | NCBI WGS metagenome assembly OCTA01 (sample SAMEA3539302, study PRJEB22396) | soil metagenome | biome: tundra; feature: field; material: soil | place: USA | collected 2010-05 | depth 0.15 m
TTGGGCAATCCCGGCCCCGGCGGGTGGGCGTGCATCCTGCGGTATGGGAAGCACGAGCGCATCCTCCGGGGCGTGGAACCGCATACGACGAACAACCGGATGGAACTGGTGGCCGCCATCAACGGCCTGAGAGCCCTGACTGAAATGTGCAGAGTCACGGTGATCACCGATTCCCGGTATTTGCAGCAAGGGATGACGGTCTACCTGGTGCGTTGGCGAAGCTTGGGGTGGTGCCTATGCCGTTATCGGCATAGGCACCACTATGCCGGAACCGGGACTATGCCGGGTTGTCGCCACAATTGAAGGTCCGAGCCAGCGTGATGACAGGAGGGGTCGGCATAGTCCGGGATCGATCTGTGATCCTGGGCTGATGAACATAGACTACTTTTTCACGGACTTCACAGAGATCCGGACCTTCAGGGCGCTCACCAAGCCTCCTCTTGGTTCATCGATCGAGCGGTATGCCGAATATTTACGGGTAGAAGGCTACTCCATGCAGAGCGCCCGAGAGCACCTTCGAATGCTCGGGCGTTTCAACGAATGGCTTGAAGACCAAGGCCTTGCAACAGAGGTTGTCGAGCCAGCGTCGTTCGACGGGTTTCGCGACTACCTTCGGGAACAGGGCAAGCTGCGGAATGGTTACGAATACGTTTTACGGGACGTGCTCAAAATGATCCACCCCAATCTTTGCGTCTGCACTCCGAGTCCGCTGGAGCTTATGCTCCTAGGATTTCGTGAATACCTGCTCGACCAGCGCGGCCTCGCCAGGACAACTGTGATCGATTGGAGCCGACTCGTTCAGAACTTCCTTGAGAAGCAATTGCCGGACAGCGGTTCCGGGGACCTATCACAGATTCAACCCGCCCTCATCGCTGACTGGATTAAGCTGCAAGCTGGCCGTTCATCTGCTGCATATGCCAAGCATATCGTGACCGCTCTCAGGTCGTTTTTCTCCTATACTTTCTATCGGGGCTTGACCGCCAGGAATCTGGCGACATGCGTCCCAGGTGCGCCGAGTTGGTCCCTGGTGGACCTGCCCAGGCATCTCTCCTCTGACCAAGTGCAGACGGTGCTCGACGGCTGCGACCCGGAAAGACGCAATGGAAAGCGAGACCTCGCGATTCTCCTGCTGCTAGCACGGTTGGGGCTCAGAGCAGGCGACGTAACCGCAATCAAACTCGAAGACATAGATTGGGATGCCGGGCTTATTACTGTCCGCGGCAAGACTCGTCGCGCGAGTCAGTTGCCCTTGCCACAGGAGGTCGGGGAGGCTATCGCGGACTATCTTTACAGAGCGCGCCCGAAGTGCAAGAGTAGGCACGTATTCGTCAGGTCGCGGGCGCCGTATGGTCGCTTTGCTGAGTTAGGTTCGATTTCGGCGATTGCGACGCGAGCGCTCAAAGACGTTGGAGTGTCGATAGGCCGTTATGGCTCACACATTTTTCGGCACAGCCTCGCTACGACGATGCTGAAGAACGGCGCGTCTCTGGGCGAGATTGGTGAGATTCTGCGCCACCGGCGCGCGGACACTACCCGGATCTACGCCAAGGTTGATTTACCTTCGCTCCGTAGATTGGCTTTGCCCTGGCCAGGAGGTTCCCGATGAAGTCCTTGCCCGAAGCCATTGCGGACTACATCTGCCTGCGGCAGAGCCTCGGACTCAAGCTTCACAATGCCGCGCGCGAGCTGCGGCACTTTGCTTCGTTCCTGGAAAGGAAAGAGGCGACTCACGTGACCATTGCCTTGGCGGTGGAGTGGGCTACGCAATCGTCCAAACCATCTCCGATTACTGCCGCAAAACGGATCGCCTTTGTGCGAGGATTCGCCCGCCATTGGAGCGCAACGGACCCGAGAACGGAAGTTCCACCGGAAAGCCTGTTGCCGTTCCGACCGAACCGGGCACGCCCCTATCTTTACTCGGCGGAAGAGGTTGAGAAACTTCTGAATGCCGCCAGCCGAATGATTCCCCGCGAGGGTCTAAGAGGGAAAACATACTATTGCCTCTTGGGTTTGTTGTCTGTGACCGGCTTGCGGATCAGTGAAGCTGTCAATTTGGAACGGGCGGACGTGGATTTCGAGGAATCGATGCTCACCGTCCGAAAGACCAAATTCGGCAAGACCCGTCTTGTGCCACTCCATCCCTCAACGGTGGTGGTACTCGTCGATTATGCGGCGGGTCGCGACGCACTGGTGCCAACCCCAACATCGAAGAGATTCTTCCTCAATGAAAATGGACAGCCACTTCTGAAGGGAACTGTTCAGACCAGATTCAGAGAAGTTTGCCGCCGGATCGGGCTGCGAGCACCGAACGACAAGCGCGGCCCTCGGCTTCACGACTTTCGGCACCGATTCGCGATCCATACTCTGACTGGTTGGTATCGTCAGGAAGAAGATATCGACCGCCTGTTGCCCGTTCTGTCGACTTTTCTCGGGCACGTCCGCGTGTCGTGTACCTATTGGTATATTTCGGTTGAACCTGAACTGATGGGGGCTGCGACGCGCCGCCTGGAACGGCGCTGGGAGGTGCGGGATGCCAAATGACAGGAGCCTCGCGCCTTTAGTGGAGCGCTTCTTCACGAAACGGCTGATATCGGAGCGGCGGGTCAGCCCGCACACGATTGCTTCATATCGGGACACCTTCAGGCTCATACTCCAGTTTGCGGAGGTCAAGCTAAAGAAGGCCCCATCGATCCTTGTTTTGGAGGATCTCGATTCCCAATTCATCGGCGCGTTCTTGGATAACCTTGAGCAAAACCGGCGCAACACTCCCCGGAGTCGCAACCTCCGCCTGACGGCGATCCGGTCGTTTTTCCGGTATGCGGCCTTTGAAGAGCCGACCCGGTCAGGCCTCATCCAGCGGGTCCTGGCGATGCCGAGCAAGAAACATGACCAGAGGCTCGTCGGATTCCTCACCAAGCCTGAAATTGAAGCGCTGCTTGCTGCGCCGGATGCAAATACTTGGACTGGCAGGCGGGATCGGGCGTTCATCATGGTCGCGGTTCAAACTGGACTACGGCTCTCCGAGATGACTGCCCTCCGCTCCGGCGATGTCGATCTGTGCCGAGGTGCCCATGTCCGGTGCCTTGGAAAAGGACGGAAAGAGAGGTGTACCCCACTGGCCCAGTTCACCGTCGCCAGCGTGAAGACATGGTTGGAAGAACCACGGCGTGGCACGGACGGTTACGTATTCCCGAGCTCGCGAGGAGGGCGACTCAGCGCCGACGCAGTCCAGGACATGATTTCCAAACACGTGGATGTAGCTCGGCAGGGGTGTTCTTCGCTGAACGGGAAACGGGTGACGCCCCATGTTCTTCGGCACACCGCAGCCATGGAGCTTCTTCAGGCTGGTGTCGACCGGTCAGTGATCGCTCTCTGGCTGGGCCACGAATCTGTCGACACGACCCAGATCTACCTGGATGCGAATCTGGCGCTGAAAGAGCAGGCTTTGGCAAAGGCCAGCCCAGGAACGGAACAATCTGTGACGCGATACCGACCCGATGATCAGCTTATGGCCTTTCTGAAAGGGCTGTAGTTGAAACGAGGCTCCAGACTTCCTCCGTCGCATCCTACTTTTTCCGTAGCCTCAAGCGGCATCGGGCGATGCGGGTGCGACGGACAAGGCGCGGAGCGCTGTTCTGGCGAAGGCCGTTTCCGAGTGGGCCGCGGTCCGACCGGAATCCACGACCCGTTGACCGCTTCATGCGTAAACGCTAGGCGACCATGCAGGATCTATTTCCCGGTGCGCCGTTTCCGAGCCAGTTTCCGAGCGGCCGGTCCGGTTTCCTGTAGAATATCGCTTATGCGGATAGGATTGTTTTGTTTGTTTGCCATTGCATGTACTGCCTTTGCTCAGCCACAGCGGCCGAACGTCAAAGCTCAAGGCGAGGCCATGAAGAAGCTTGCTTTCCTGGTCGGCACCTGGGCCGGTGACGCGACAACGGTGCGGCCGAACCAGAAGATCAAGGTTAAGCAAACCGAAGAGGTCTCCTATAAGCTTGACGGGTTGGTCCTGTTGATAGAAGGCACAGGGCGCAACCCGGAGACCGGCGAAGTCATGTTCCGCGCGCTTGCCACCGTCTCCTATGACGACGCCGCCGGTGTGTACCATTTCCGCGCTTACAACGATGGAAGCTATCTCGACGCCGAACTCAAGGTCCCTGACAGAGGCTTTGAGTGGGGTTTCAAGTCCGGACCGGCCCAGATCGCGTTCGCTATGAAGCTGAATGATGCGGGCGATTGGGTGGAGACCGGTGACGCCACCGTGGGCAATGCCCCCGCGCAGAGGTTCTTCGATATGACCGTGCGTAAGCAGAGGTGATCCGGCCGATCGCTGATTATGAGTCCGAACTTGGCTGTCCCTGCGATTTCTCGCGAGTTCCTAGTCGCTGATTGAATTCCCGCGAATCAGCTAATCGGCTGGGGAACGGATTCTTACCCCTCGGTTAAAAGTACCACCCTACCTGGAAATGATGATCGCAACTGGGACACACCGCGCTACTAGTGGTCCCGGCCTTATTGAAGAGCGGAGTTACTTCCTTTACTTGTGTGGGATTGCCATCGAGCCGGGGGCATATCAACTCCACAACTGCGCTGCACTGCGAGCAATTTACTGAGAAAGTCTGCGCCGGCATGGCCAGATCATATCATACGCCGCACCGAGACCGCCGGGAATCGTGATTTTTCGAGTCTCCGCCTCGACCTTGTTATGGTGGTCGTCGCCGACCATCTGGTTCCGCATTCTCTGGATGACCAGGTCAATCGCTCTATCAGCACCGAGCGTCTCGTGGCGGCGCTCTCCGGCAGCTTCGACGCCACATGGCGGGTCTCGAAGGTGAACCCCACAGACGTTCTGCGACTGGAATAGCACCGATCGCCGAAAGCACTTCGAATGCGCCGCGGCTTCTGAATCGCGTTTGCCATTTGGCATTAGGGGCGGATAACGGGGTATCCGGAAGTTGACGTGCTGGCAATGGTCAGATCCTGCCTGACGGCGTAGGGGCGAGTTGGCCGGCTGCCCAGGCCGGAAAGGCGAACCCCATCGGATCACTCAAAGGCACCTTGTCTAGTTTGGCGACGATACAGACGGAACGCCCGAATTCGTAGAAGCGTCCACATACCCCGGCGCCTGGGTTGTGGCTTGGACAAGGCACGCTCCATTTGCGTCGTCTAACTAATCACGCGTGCCTCACCGCGTCCATAGGATCTACGCGCAGCCATGGCAACGCCGATAAGTACGTCATGGCCAGCGCCAGCCCCATTACCGCGGCTGTCACCGGCAGCAGCACCGTCCACTCCACCGCGTCCATCCGGTAGAATTGCGACTTCAGGAGCGTGCCCGCCACCGTTCCCAACGCCAGCCCGATTACCACTCCCGCACCCACCACCGCCGCCGATTGCCGCAACAGCATGGCGAGCAACTGCCCGCGGCGCGCGCCCAGCGCCACCCGGATCCCCAACTCCTTCTTCCTCTGCCCCACCGAATACGAGACAGCCCCCGCAAGCCCAACCATCGCCAACAGCAGACCCAGCCCGCTCAACAACTCCCCGCCCCATGTAATCACCCGCATCCCAAACAGGTCCAGATCCACCCATTCGGCAAACGTCACCGGCTCCACCATCACCTTCAGCCCAAGCCCCCGCATCGCCGTGCGGAGCGGACCTGCCCACCGCTTCGGATCTCCGCTTGTCCGTGCGATCAGCTCGATCCCGGGCCGGTAATCCTGGCTCAACGGCAGATAGACAAACGGCCCGGACTTCGCGCCGCCGATATCGGTTTTTGTGTTCGCCGCCACTCCCACAATCATCACCGGCCGCCCCGGCTTGCCGGCCATGAAAACCTCACCCAGCGGATTCTTGCCTCTCCAATACATCTCCGCCATCCGCTGGTTCACTATCGCCACGCCTCGTGCCTTTTCCCTGTCGTTGCGGTCGAACGCCCGCCCTGCCACGATCGGTATCCCCAGCGTTGAAAAATAAGCGTCGTCTACTGCTGTGTGCTGGCTGATCGCGTCGGCGTTTCCCGGTATCTGAATCGGCAGGTCCTGCGACCCGAACAGCGGCTTGAGCACAGGTTAAGTCACCGCCTGCACCCCCCATAACGCCGCCGTCGTCCGCCGCAGCTTGTCGTAAAACTCCGCCGCTCGCGCTTGTTTGTATCCTTCCGCTTCCGTGTACACATTCAGCGCCACCAGGTTGTGTGCCGAAAATCCGAAGTCGTCGTTGCGCATGTTGTACAGGTTGCGCTGGCACAACCCCATCCCCACCATCACCAGCGTGCACACTGCTACCTGCACAATCACCAGTGCGTTCCGCCGCACGCTTTTCTGCGATCCCCCCACCACTACCTCGCCGCCCAAAATCTGCGCCAGCGCCGGTGACGACGCGTACAACGCTGGCGCTAACCCCGTAGACACGCTCGCAATCGCCACCAGCGCGATCGTCAATCCCAGCACTGCGCCGTCCAGCCGAAGGCTGATCGAAAACGAGAACGAGCCCCATATCGGAAACACGAAGCTGAAATTCCTCAGCCACACCGCCACCGCCGCCGCCATGCCGTAACCCAAGGCGCCGCTGGCCGCGCACAGCGCCGCGCTCTCCCACAGATACTCGCGAATCAAGCGTCCGCGCGGCGCCCCGATCGCCAGCTTGATCGCCGCTTCCTGCCGCCGCCCCGTAGCCGCCGCCAGCATCAGGTTCGCCACGTTCGCGCACGCAATCAACAGCACCAGCAGCACCAAAAGCATCAGAACGCCGCTCGCCACCATCAGGTCCGGTATCGCATCCGGCGGCAGTAGCGTCGCCCGCGTCACCACTGCGGTCTTCCCCTTGTTTTCCTTTGGATACGCGCTCGCCAGCTGCCCGGCCAGGCCCGCCATCTCCGCCTGCGCCTGCTCCCGCGTCGCTCCCGGCTTCAATCGCGCGGTCAACATTAAATGTCCCTGCGAGCGGTCAACCATCCACGATCGATCCTGGTCGTGCCTCAGGCTTCCGGACAAATCCCCGTTTGCTCCGTAGAACCCGCCCGTGAAACTGGGCGGCGCCACTCCGACAATCGTCCACCCCGCCAGCTTCTTTCCGATGATGTCGCGCTTCGATCCCAGCCGCTTCCAGCACGGCCACGACATCACCGCCTCATCCGTGCTTTCCGCCGTCTCGCCCGCCGCGAAGAACCGGCCCAGAAACGGCTTGATCCCCAACACCGCGAAATAATTTTCGGACACCGGCCGCGTCGCCAGTTTCACCTCGCGGCCATCGTCCTGAAAGTCCACGTTGAGCCCAATCGAATTCGGCGCCGCCGCAATGTCGGTGAACACGTGGTTGTTCTTGCGGAAGTATTCGTAATCCGGATACGACACCTCGCCGATCTCCTGATGCGGCGAATGCGAATAGATCATCACCAACCGGTCCGGCTCTACTCCCGAAGGCGCCAGCAGCAGTACCGTGTTCGACAGGCTCAGCGCCAATACCCCCAGCGCCATCGCAATGGAAAGCGAAAAACAGGAAACCGCGATCAGCTTCCAATATCGTCGTGCCGTTCGCAATGCCTTCGTCACAGTTGCCCTCCAGAATTGTCCCATTGTGTCACGCGCCTCGCTGTGAAAAGGAGCCACTCCTGTGCCCGATTTTGTGACCCAGCCCACGGCCTGGGGTGCGTAAATACTTCCGTCACTTATGCTGAAGAGTGAGGGGCGCAAGGTGATGAGGCGCGTTCGATCGCGATGAGGTCTCGGCGCGTATTTACGCCCTGCGAAGGGTAGATCTACCCTTCGCGACAAGGCAGGATCTATCGCTCAAAAAGGCCCGGGTGTGTATGAGCGAGTTACTGGCGACGCCCCTACGCTAGCTTAGCTAAGCTAGGGCTGTGATTTTGAGCTTAGAGTTGTTTCTTAATTATTTAAGATTCCTACTCGCAATCGTTGCTTCTGTTCCTGCGCGGCGGCATGGACAGCCCCGTTGGCCGATTCCACTCGCGAGCCGCGTGTGAACACCACCATTCCGGAACTCATGCCTTTTGGAGGCCGCGGGCGGGCCAGCGGCACACTACGGTTGGATGATCCTGGTTTCCACTTGCGCCTGTTCCCCCGCGCGGACGGTCACCTTGGCCGACTGTGCCTCGAAGCGCTTCAGAAATTCGGGATGGACTGAACTCTCTGAAACGGAGGCTTGACGCCACGCATAGACGCGATAATCGCCGGGAGCGACGCCTGCCATGACTACGCGGCCTGCGTCATCCGACCAGCCGGACGCTTCCAGCCCCGCCCGTCCGGGCCGAGAAGGGTCCGGAATGAGCGTCAGCCACTTGCCCGGCGCCGGTTTGTCACCGTCTTTGACCGTGGCAACTACTGTGCCCACGCCTTGTCCGACAACCACAGTGAGGGTTGCGCTGCCTGAGATCCCGCTCAGGTCGACTCCCGCGTCGAGCACGTCCTGCGCTCCAACGCCGGCCTCGAGGCGCGCCGACTTTAGCGCCCAATTCCCCGGCTGACACCGGACCATCGGCGCGTACTTCCCCGGCATGGCGCGGAAGGTCAGGAGGCTGTCGATCCTGGTCTGGCCCGCCATGTCAGCCAGCGCCGGGTCGTTATCCAGCGGGTAGACCAGGACCGCGCAGGAGAGGCCGGTTGTCTCGCGTTCCGCTTGGAACCGCACCGAAAGTTGAACGATATCGCCGAGCGGCACAATGACACCTTCCACGTCCCGATTGGTGACGCTCACTGCGACGCGGGCCACGGGCGCCTGGAATGACGACACCAGTTCATACTCGCCCCTTTCCACGCCGTGAAGCTCGAACGAACCGTCCGGCTGGACCGCATGGGAACCGCCTACCCGCTGGCTGATTGCGCGGCTGTAGGTTTTCCCTAGCATCGGCCCGCCGGCATCGGCTCTGGGGACGAGAAACAAATCGAGGTCTGAGTACGCTCCTCTCCAGACGGCGCCTGTGACCTTGCCGCGAACCCGATAGACGGGAGCTTCACGCAGGGTGATTTTGATTCCGGAAGCCTCCTACCCCGCGCGTAGCGGAATCGCCTGAGCTTCGCTGAAGTTGGCGGCGGGGTAATACGCGGGCAAGTTGGCGCCTTCGTCCCCTGGCCTGGCTGGCGGGGGCGGTAACGCCTGGACATAATAACGGCCCGGAGGCATGTCCGGGAGCCGGAATTCTCCGCGCTCGTCGGTGGCGTTTTTCAAAGGCTCCATTGTGGGCGGAGCGCCGTACATATCCTCGAATCCGCAGGCGATGGTCACTCCGGGCACCGGATCGCCATTTCGATTGAGCACCTTGCCCTGAATGATCCCCAGCGGGATGAGACGAAACTCCAGGCCCGTGATGTCTTGGTTCGTGACGGCGAGCGTGCGACCGCGTCCGCCAAAATCGGTTGCCCCGTAGTTGCCGCGCTCGTAGCCAGCCTTCGATCCGCGCAGGGAATAGCGCCCCGGCTTCACGCGATCGAAACGGAATTTGCCCTCCGCGTCGGTGGTGGTGGCTAGCGCTTCCCCTCGGCCTGAAGCAGCAAGACTGAGTTCCACCGCCCTGACCGGTTGGCCGGTCGCGGAGTTCACGACCGTCCCCGCGACACTCCCGTCCTTAGGTTCCGCGGACTGTCCCCACAGCCATACCGCCACCGCCGCCAAACCCGCTGCCAACTTCGCCTTAGGCATCACGAAGCCTCCCTGACACCAAGAGACGCAAACCGCGCAACCGGACGTTACCCCAAAGCCCTCTCGATGACGGAATGCTTGGGAATGAATACACTCTCCATCAGCAGCTTGTGCGCGCTCCTCATCCTCTCGCTAGCCACGGGGTACACCACTCCGGGCCACGTGGTCTCGTAATCGGGTTACCGGAAAGTGCCGTTTCCCTGTTAATCCTCGATGATGCGCAAACAGGAAGTTGGCCTTTTCCGGGTCAAGTGAACGGGATGCCCTCATGATGAGATGTGACTCGTAGACGGATAGATCCTCGCTGACGGCGAAGGGTAGATCTACCCTTCGCGACCCGGCAGGAACGATCCGAAACCGCAATTGCGAGGTTGCCGCCACATCGAGGGAGTGTTCAGTTCCCACCGGCCATCAAGATCGCTTTCAGAAACGGCGGCCAAGCGGCGTCGAAGTACCGGCCACGGTACTCAAATTCAGGCCGCGCGAGATCGATCCATTCGCTGGTATTGAAGCGATGAATTATATTGATGTCCCGCCAAAACGCCGGGTCCCGAAACAGCAGTGGTGACACCCGAATGGAGGTTTGAAATTCGTCTCCAATGAACAGCGCCGCGGTCTGGCCGTCGAGTATCACCGATCCGATGGAAACATCCCTGCTGGATTGGGAGACATTATCAAGATAGAAGAATTTCCCTGAGTCCTGCTTGTCGATGTACTGGCGGGCAGTACCAGGCAAACCACCTTTGCGCAAATGCCCGCTCCCGGCGATGATGATGGCACGCCGCTTTGCCTCCAGTACGGAATGGACGCTAGCCGCAATTGCGGTCTCGCGGCTCGGACTAATCGGCGCCGACCGTGATGTGACGAATTTCTGGAGTTCTGCTGAGGGGTTCTCGCGGAGTCGTGCGAAATCAAGAGGAGCGTCGCCCAAGATGATGCGCATGCGTTTCTCTTTGGGCATTCTCAGATTCACGTCCCGGACCAGATCGAAGAACGCCTCGTATAGCGGCGAGGCCGAGATTCCCCATCCCATGGCAGTGTTCTGCCACGCCCCTTTTCGCTCGTCCCGCGAAACATTCAGGCCATCCACCACATAGCGATCCATCGGCGCTTGAAACAGAGGGTTGCCGAACTCGACGATGATATCGTTTACCTTCCCCGGCAACCGCGGGTCGCGCAAGAGTCGGTGAATGGCTTGATGGAATTCCAGACAGGTGTGCACGTCCCCTAATCCGATGACTGGATACTCATCGAGCTTCCGGACTACGAAATCCGCCAGTGAGACGACGGATACATTCTGAGCGGGAGCCGAAGGCGGTGGGACGCGCGGCGTGACTCGAGCACCACGAGAAGCCCTTCTGACCGGCATGAACGGCAGAGGGTCCGAGAACCGGGATCGCAAATCGTAGCCGGCGTCGCCGAGATTGAACGGCTGGCCTTTGACGATTTTCCAACGGCGGTTGAGCTCTGCCCAGAATTCTTCGTCCTGAAACACGTACGCGGATGGGCGAAGAATCGTGAGAGAGTCACTCGGCCCGACAAATAGCACGCCCTCGACAGCCGCATCAAGAGTAGGCCCACTGGGTTCGGTTGACGCGGGCATGGCAGCGAGCCATGTACCCGCGATCGATGCGGCCGTATCCAAGTCCCAGGAACTCTGCCGAGTTTCAATCGCCTGATATGTATCACCGGGGCCAAAGCGCCCCTGTACGAGGATCGAGAAGAACTTGCCCGGATGCTCTTTCTCGATCATCGTCCGTGCGTTGTCTGGTAACCCTGCTCGGAACTGCTGAGCCGGGAAGCTGATCACCAACTCGTGCCGGCCTCTAGCGATTGCTGCATTGACTGCGTAGGCAAGCGCCTTGTTCCGCTGTTCCTCAAAAGGTCTCAGGTCGTCCCTGCTTTTCACGGCGGTCCAGTCGACTGGAGCGTCGGCGAGCACCACGCGAATTCGCTTTGCGCGAGCGAGACCGGTGTTGACGGAGCGTACAGCGTCAAAGAACCGTTCGTACACGGGTGAGTCCCACGTCAGGTCGACTGAACGGGTCGTGTCGTCCCAGACTCTCCGGAGCAGACCGCGGGGTACCAATTCGCCCTCAAGGAGATATCGATCCAAGACTATTTGCATCAGCGGATTTCCGAAATCGACAATGATGTCGTCTACCTTCGACGGAAATACCGGGTTGCGAAGCAGCGACCGGATGATGTCATGCGCTTCCTCGCAGCCGGGAAGATCTCCGATTCCGACCGCCTGGTGTTGATCGAGTGCCTGCAAGATGAAGTCGACTGCAGGAGATCGCTGTGGGTCGTTCTGCGAGGGAAGTTGCGCGAAGACCAAACGCGGGAGAAGGAGCGCGGCTGCCAGGCAGTTCCCGATCCGATACCTAGCCATTTGTCAACATCCCAGTTCAACGCCCCCACTCAGAATGAAAGCGCTGTAAATCCCCACAATGCAATCGTTCTGCCAGATTAAGGGCGGCCTCGTCAACTCGTCGTATCGTAAAGCGTCCGCGATCAGCCTTACCCTGGTCCCTGCCGCACGGCGCCGGCGCACTCCCGATACAACCGAAAGGAGTAGGTAGGAGCGACCGCCCATGACGGCGCGGACATCCGAGAAGGCGCCCCCGCACAGTGGCGTAGACATATCGCTAGATTATATATGGCCCGGAGGTTGTGATTTTGCCACAGTGTGATGTCGGTTCACTTTGGTGCGCGGTACGGCGACTCATTTCAATCGATCATTCGAAATGGCAGCCCACTTGCGTCGGGACGGAGCCTAACCCCTATTCTTGGGGTCGAGGCTGTCCGGTGCGCCGTCTTACGCTGGGCTGATGGGGTGCAACGGGATTTCGCAGGGTTCGGGTACCATGAAGACCAGGATGGCAAAGTCACAACCTGCCGGCCGCTCTTTCGCTTCCCACCGGCGATCGAAGCTGCCGCACCTCCTGGCCTTCGCACTGCTGGCTACAGCCTCGGCGGCGCTCGCGGAACAGCGGCTCGTGAGCGTCGGAAATCGGCGTTTATCCATAGATTGCGACGGCGACCGTTCGCGTCCGGAAACGGTCGTGCTTATCGCAGGACTCGGCCGGACAGCGCAGGACTGGGCCAAGGTGCAGCCGGCCGTGGCCGGATTTGTCCGGGTCTGTAGTTACGACCGTGCCGGTTCGGGTGAGAGCGACAAGGTTGACCAGCCCCAGTCAATTGATGAAACCGTTGAAGATCTGCAAAGGCTGCTCCGCGCCGCCGGCGAGAAAGGGCCCTACATCCTGGTTGGGCACTCGATCGCCGGAATTTACTGCCGTCGATATGCAACGAGATTTCCTCGCGACGTGGCGGGATTTCTGTTCCTGGATTCGTCCCACGAGGAGCAGATGTGGCGCCTGCATGAGGTCGATCCTAAGGGCCCCACTCCAAGTGGAGGCCGTGACGATGTCTTCTTTGTTCAGGGCCGGCGGCTCGATTGGCATACGAATGCGCCCCTGATCGTGATTGCACAGGGAAAGCCGGGGCCGCCCATGCCCCAGTTGACTGCGGAGCAGAACGCCGGGTTCGGGCGCGTTTGGCGGGAACTCCAGCAGGACCTTGCCATGCGCTCGCCGAAGGGGCAGTTTCGAGTGGCCGACCAGAGCGGCCACTTCATCCAGATCGATCAGCCGGAGCTCGTCGTGCAAGCGATCCGGGATCTGGTCCAGGTCGCGAATCGCTAGAGGCTAGACCCTCAACTTCACAACGACGCCCGTTGCTGGCATTTGTTCAGCACAGCGAGTCAGATCCTCCCTAACGACGTAGCGTAGACCGAAAATCGCATCAGTTGGAAGGATGGCCTCGGCTACACGGCAAGCGGCGCCAGAAATGCCGTTCAAGAGACCGTGGCGTGGCTCAGACCCGTTTTGCCTTGTCGACCTTACACGGTGCCTCAGACAAGGGCGTGACTATGCCGAATTAACCCCAACAGAACCGCTGGCAGAGTGGGTCGCCAACTTCGATAGCGGCATAGTCCCGGATCCGGCATAGTGGTGCAACAGCCGCGGAGAAGCCATTGCGAATCGGGATTTGTGGGAACTGTTGGCGTCGG
>OCTA010003605.1_pt1 | contig 13724 bp, 11 predicted proteins | sample 1538991 | NCBI WGS metagenome assembly OCTA01 (sample SAMEA3539302, study PRJEB22396) | soil metagenome | biome: tundra; feature: field; material: soil | place: USA | collected 2010-05 | depth 0.15 m
CCATGGAAGCCAAGAAGCGCCTTGCGCGCACCATCACCGCCAGCTTCCACGGCGAAGAGGAAGCTGCCCGAGCGGACGAGAATTGGGCGCGGATGTTCCAGCAGAAGGGCGAGGCCGAGGATCTCGAAGAGGTTGCCATAACGTACGCAGATGTCGCCGGGCCGGAGCCAAACCAGATTCGTCTGCCTAAGCTCTTGGTGCAACTGGGCCTAGCTGCCTCAGGCGCCGAGGCCAACCGCAAGATCGCCGAGAAGGCCGTCAAGCTCGATGGAGAAGTGGCCGGCAACGCGCTTGTTCCGCTGGCCAGACTGCCTGCGCGGTTGGTGGTGCGGCTGGGCAAGCGGGCCAAGGTTGCGGTAATCTCGTAAATATGGCGTTCTAAATTTAGCCAAATGGCGTATATTGGATACGGAGGCGAGTGATGGCGACCTTTACCGTGCCCAGTGTGCTAGGTGGGGATATTGTTCTCGGCAGACCTATGGGCAAAAACGGCTCATTGGCTGAACTTGTGCGCGAGGGGCTCCCGGTGAAGGCGCTCTTCCTGTTGGCCGAGCGACTGGACTTGCGCCAAGCAGAGATCTCCGAGAAAATCGGCATTCCCCATCGAACTCTCACCCGACGGCTGGCGCAGCGCTCCCGGCTGACGGCTGCCGAGTCGGATCGGGCTGTGCGGCTGGCCCAGGTATTTGCCACGACAGCGGAGACGCTGGGCAGCGAGGAGAAAGCGTCGCAATGGCTCAAGACGCCGAATCGCGCCTTGCGCGGAGGGCGTCCACTGGACCAGTTGGATACCGATCCCGGAGTGCGTGAAGTGGAAGACGTTTTGGGCCGCATCTCCTACGGCGTTTATAGCTGATGCGCATCTGGAGAATCTGCCGCGAGCGCTATGCCGGCGAGGCGTTTTCAGGACCCAGCGAAGCATTCTCCAGACTCGGAGCGCGACGGTTCGGCGGGCGGTGGAATACTCCGGGCGTGCCGATGGTCTACTCGTCGTCCTCTTTGGCGCTGGCGGCCATCGAGTTGTTCGTTCATCTGGAACCAAACCAATTGCCGGACGACCTGGTCTCGATAGCAGCCTTGCTGCCTGAGGGAGAGCCGGCGCAGCGCCTGGAACCGGACCGCTTGCCGGCGGAATGGTGGAAAGACGACTTCGAGCCGCTCCGGGAGCTGGGAGACCGATGGATTCGTGAGGGCAGTTCTCTGGCCATCGAGGTGCCTTCCGCCGCGTTGCGCATGGAGTGGAATGTGCTGGTGAATCCGCTGCACCCAGCGATTGCGGAACTCAAAATCGAGCCGCCTCAGCCCTTCCATTTCGACGCGCGGATGTTTCGGTAAAAGATAAACTATCACTGTTCCGGAAAATAAAGAGCCTTGCAGCTTTCAGGATTGATCACTTCCGCTTTGAACCAGACAATGTCTTTTGCTGGAAGCTTTTCAAACGCAGCCATGAATCTACGGTGCTCTTTCTTACAAACCTTTTGCATTTGCACCGCATAATCACTTTCCGGAGTTAATGCGAATCCAGCATAGGTGACGTAATCCAGCATGCGATCTGGAACGAGCAGAACGGCCCGCGCCAGCAATCGTGGCAGATGATACTGGAGTCGAAACAGCGGATTCAGATCAGAGTCAGACAATCCTCCTGACGGACATTGATTGAGCTCGTCGAGCTCAATCCAGACGGTCTGGTGTGGATCGTCATCGTCCTTTGGGATCAGATCGAGCAATAATTCAGCCGCGCGCTTATCCAGGGGGCTGATTTCAAGCGTCCGCGCAGCAAAGATGACTTGCGCTCTATAACTGTCCCCCGCCTTTTCTTTTCGTGCTTTCAATGTTGCAATAGTCGTAGCCCCTGCCATCTTCCCCATTACAGAGGTTTCGAGGCATCCCTGTTCCTGCGCGACCGCCGCTGAACACAACGCCAAACCCATCGTCAGAAGAGCTATCGACTTGATCATTCATAACCCTTTCGTTCGAGCATGGCGAATGCATTACCCGCCCAGCGCAAACCCCCGCGCCGATTCCAGCAGTTTCGCTACCGACTCTTTCGAGCAGGACTCGGTATAGATGCGCAGCAGCGGCTCGGTGCCGCTAGCGCGCAGCAGCAGCCAGGTCTCGGCGGCGTTTGGCTTGGTGGCGGCCTCGGGGTTGTCCAGGTAGAACTTGACGCCGTCCAGGTCTTCCTGGCGCAGGATGGGCATTCCGGCAAATACTGGGTCGCCTTGCTCCAGCGCTTTGGCGCAGGCAATGGCGCCGTTCTTGATCTCGTCGGAGATATGCAGGTCGATGCGGCCGTACTGGTGCTCGCCGTATTCGGCCTGGAGGTCGGCCACCAACTGGCCCAGCGTCCTGCCTTCCTCAGCCATCACGTTGGCCAAGAGAAGCGCGTTGAGCAGGCCGTCGCGCTCCGGCAGGTGGCGCTGAAAGCCGATGCCGCCCGACTCCTCGCCGCCCATCACGATCTCCCGCTCCAGCATGAGGTCTACTACATATTTGAAGCCGATGCCGTGCTCGATCAGCTCGCGGCCATGCTTGGCGCAGATGCGGTCCAGCATTTTGGTGGTGTTGAAGGCGCGGGTGACGGCTCCCGGCCAGCCCTTGCGCTTGAGCACCCAGCTCAACAGGACTGAAAAAATCTTGTGCGGATCGACGAACTCCCCGTGCTCGTCGGTAGCGCCGATGCGGTCGGCGTCCCCATCGGTACACAGTCCGGCGTGGCAACCGTTAGCTACCACGGCCTCGCCAAGAGCGCGGATGTGCGGCTCGATGGGCTCGGGGTTGATGCCGGGAAAGAGCGGATCGACGTTGCCGCGAATCTGCACGTGGGCTATGCCGATGCGTGTGAAGATGTCGGAAATGATGGTGAGGCCGGCGCCGTACATCGAGTCGATGGCGAACTTCATGCCGGAGCGGGCGATGAGATCCAGGTCCGCGAAGTTCTCAATGGCTTTGAGATAGTCAGGCAGGAAATCGACCTCGCTGATGGAGGCCGGTTGCGCGGACCGTGCTACGGGCTGGCCGAGGTAGGACTCGATCTCGGCGATGATGGAGGGCTTGCCCGAGCCCCCGTACCAGGCTTTGTATTTCACGCCGTTCCATTCAGCCGGATTGTGCGAGGAGGTAATCATGATGCCGCCGGCCGCGCCGCGCCCGCGCACACCGTAGCTGAGGGCCGGGGTGGGCGTGATGTCATTGGCCAGCAGCACGGGAATGCCGGTGGCGGCCACCACTTCTGCGCAGGCGCGCGCGAAACTCCTTGACCCGAAGCGCGTGTCGTAGCCGATGCAGATCCCCTTGGCGGGGTCTTCCTTGGCGTGGACGTAGGCGGCTACAGCTTCGGCGGCGATGCGCACATTGGCAAAGGTAAAATCGTCGGCGATAAGACCGCGCCAGCCGTCGGTGCCGAACTTGATCTGAGGATGGGACATGGTTGGGTTCACGTTCTCCCTGAAGACTAGGGTAAACGAGCCCGGAGGCCAATGCTCGGGAATGGGGCCTGGGGCACGGTCCTGAACGTCAAGCGCTCAGCTATCCTTGCGGTAAAGCAGATCGCGGATCGCTTGCCTCCGAGCCTCGTTCGCTTCCATCGCTGCCTTGCGCTCAACGGCGTCCATGGGTCGCTTTGCGATGGGGTCCATTGCTTCGGGTTCGCTGCACTCCGGGCAGCGGTTGGCAAAGCCGGGCTTATCCGGCCTCAGTTCGAACTCTTCTGAGCAGACGACGCAGACTTTGATTGGAAACGCCATTTCCTTCCATGGTAAAGGAATCGTTCTCACCAAGAAAGAGGCATCTGGGGGTAAAAAATGATCTTCAGCCCACATGGAGAGACGGGGCGCTCAACCAGTCAGCCGGATCAGTGCTGTCCATGGAAAATTGCCGCGCGCTATCGTAATTGATTGATTTTAGGTTGGATAGACTTACGGAACCTCTGCATAAGTCGGCGCTTTGAAAGGGCACGACTTTAGCCGTGCCGCAAGTGCAGCAAACCGAATGCGGGCTTTACAGGCTGCGAAAAAACTCACTTCGGTGAACGGTACGGGCTTTAGCCCGTACATAAGTTCAATGAAATCAACGTGGGCTTTAGCCCCTGAGGGATGCTTTTCGGCTAATTCGTCCGCTGTTCCCCATTTTTCCGCAGCCTGTTTAGCCCCTGGGGGTTGTTTGTTGCCGGGGGAACTTGTGCAGAGTTGGTGTTGCGTTGGAGTCCGGCGGCTCTGCCAAAGGATCCTTACCTTTTATTAACACCATGCGATGGTGGGCCTGCAGGGATTCGAACCCCGAACCAAGGGATTATGAGTCCCCTGCTCTAACCGTTGAGCTACAGGCCCTTCAACAACTAGCGGCTGCCGTCCTTGCGAGTGTAGCGGACAGTGTAGCAGGCGGCAGTCGTCTCGGCTCGATTACCGTGCGGCACTGTAGGCTTGCAGCGGCACCCAGCCCGAGGCCCAATCGGAGACTCGCACACCCCGAGGTCGCCTGCACCGCAACCGCAGAATCCGTAGAATAGGCCCAGATGGCTTTTGCCGAACAATACGATGTGGTCGTTGTAGGCGCCGGTCACGCCGGGTGCGAGGCGGCCATGGCGGCGGCGCGCATGGGGCTCAAGACCGCCCTCATCACCATGAACATGGACCTGATCGCGCAGATGAGCTGCAATCCGGCCATCGGCGGCGTGGCCAAGGGCCACCTGGTCCGCGAGGTGGACGCTCTGGGCGGCATCATGGGCGAGGTAGCCGATGCTGTTGGCATTCAGTTCCGCCTCCTCAACACCTCCCGCGGCCCTGCCGTTTGGAGTCCGCGCGCCCAGTGCGACAAGCAGCTCTACCGCGTAAAGATGCGCGAGGTGCTCGAAGCGCAGCCCGGCCTGCATATCCGCCAGGCCGAGGTGGTGAACCTTGTGATCGAGGAGGGTGGTGGTCTGGAGGCGGAGCCGACATCCTTCCCACATCTCCCCGGCACCGAACGCCGGGTAGATATGGGGCACCCAGATTCTTCCTCGCAAAGCGGATTTCGCCGCCGCGTTTTGGGCCTCAAACTTCGCGATGGACGCCGCATGCTGGCCGGCGCCACCATCATTACCACCGGCACCTTTTTGAACGGCCTCATCCACTGCGGCGAGGAGCGCTATCCGGCCGGCCGCAGCGGTGAGCCGGCCTCTGTGCTGCTCGGCGAAGCTCTCCGCGCCCTGGGCCTTCGGACGTGCCGTCTCAAGACTGGGACGCCGCCTCGCCTCGACGGTCGCACCATCCGCTGGGAGGCCTTCCAGGAGCAGCCCGGCGATCTAGACCCCACCCCCTTCAGCTTCCGGACCAAGAAAATCGTCCAGCCGCAGATAAGCTGCCACATCGCCTTCACCACCCCGGAGACCCTGCGCATCATTCGCGAAAACGTGCACCGCTCGGCCATGTATTCTGGGCAGATCGAGGGCATCGGCCCGCGTTATTGCCCGTCTATCGAAGACAAGATCGTCAAATTCCCCGATAAAATGCAACACCAGTTCTTCCTCGAACCTGAAGGATTGAACACTCATGAGGTCTACATCAACGGCATGTCCACTTCGCTGCCCATGGAGGTGCAGTGGCAGATTGTGCGCTCCATTCCCGGCCTCGACCAGGCTGAAATGCTGCGCCCAGGCTACGCTATCGAGTACGACAGCGTGGACGCGACCGAGTTGGACCGCACTTTGCGCGTCAAGAGCATGGAGGGCCTCTACCTCGCCGGTCAGATCAACGGGACAAGCGGCTATGAAGAGGCAGCTTGCCAGGGCATCATGGCCGGCATCAACGCCGCCCTCTGGCTCAAGGGCGAGCCGCCCTTCACCATGGACCGGAGCGAAGGCTACACCGGCATCTTGATCGACGACCTGATCTCGAAGGGCACCAAGGAGCCGTACCGCATGTTTACCTCGCGGGCCGAGTTCCGCCTGCACCTGCGCATCGACAACGCCGATCGCCGGCTGACCCCGCATGGCCGCCGACTGGGCCTGATCGGCGATGAGGCCTGGGCGGAGTACGAAAGCAAGCAGGCAAGGATGGCGGCGCTCGAACGCCTCTTGACCACCCGTCCGCCGCGGCGGATGGATGCCGAACGGCTGGCCGCGGCAGGCTTCGGCGCGCTCACAGCCACCGCTGGCCTCACCTGGGCGCAACTCCTCAAGCGCCCTGAGGTGACCATCGAACCGGTGCTGGGCGCGATGCGCGAAACCATTGCCCAGGAGCCTCTGCTTGCGGACCTGTCCACAGCCATCAGCCAGAATGTGGGCCAAAACGCGAAGGCGGCGACCGCCCTGCCCGCCGTCCTGCGCAACGAGGCCCGCGCCGTCGAGACGGAGATCAAGTTCGCCGGCTACCTGGAACAGCAAAAGAAATCGATCGAAAAGCTGAAGGCCGCCGAGGCCGTCGCGATTCCGGGGTGGATCGAATACGGCGCCATCAGCGGTCTTTCCCGTGAGATGCGCGAAACCCTGGAGCGAGTCCGCCCAATCACCATTGGCCAGGCCAGCCGCATTCCCGGCGTCACTCCGGCCGCGCTCAGCCTGGTGCATGTGTCGATTCGGCTGCAGGGAGCGCGCCGGCTGGCAAGTTAGCAATCCGGCAGTTCCGCGCGATGCTCCATTGCTAAATTTCGTTTAGTAGTCAATCTTATTGATAAAGAAATGCGGTTAAAGAAATGCGGTTTATTTTTAGTAAGACAATCCGTTGCGCAGATTCAGGCAAGCATGCCCGGTCGCTGGCACAACGATTTCGGACGTTTCCGAGCGATTTTGAACCGCCAACTTACATCTGGGGCGGGACTCTCATTCCAGGGAAAAAGCCATTCTCTGGAATAAGATGCCCCCCATTCCAGAAATCCACAATAAGCGGCCCGATCTCCAAGGAGCGCATAGGCGCGTTGTCTTCGCCGCCGACTGGCTGCTCTTGTCGCTACTTGCCGAACAGCGGAACGTGGAACGGCATCTCGGCATTGGACTGCTTCTTGGACTTGGCGTTCGAGTCCGTGCGCAGCACGGTGCGCTGGGAGTTGATGCAAAGCCAGCCGCCGTGCACGCGCTCGAAGACGTGTGTAAAGATCCCCTTCTCATCCGCCGGGCCGGAACCGACCTTGCGGCGCAGCGCATAGGTTCCGTTGGCCACCGCGATGTCGCCCAGCATGCGCACGGTGATCACCCGCTGATCCAGATGAATGGTCTTGTCCTCGCCCGTAATCACCATGGCCACCTGTTGGTTGCGGGTGGTAATGTCGCCTGAGGCGGAAACATCCACAAACAAAGGAGATAATACTAATTCAAGGCCGTACTGGTCGCGCAGGTTGACGGCGTTGGACCAGGCGTCCTCAATCTTCTGGAACTCCCGGATCTCAGGGCTTTCAGCAGACGTGACGTTGGGCTGGGCAGAAGCTGCAACAGGAGCTGAAGTCGGTTCTTGGGCAACAGCAGCGCAGCAAGAGAGAAGAACCAAAGAAAAGCAAGCCAAAAAACGCATCATACGTAGCATGAACTCCCATCTGAATAGTTTTTCTTGAGATAAGCGGTCAGCGGTCGGTTTCAAGATCGCCCGCACTCCGCACTGGCAACTGACAACTGAAAGCTGACAACATAAATGATAGCTCTTGGACGCGGGAAGCAGGCCAGAGGGGAGCGGATCAATGGGAATCGGAAAATCGCACCCTAGACGAGTGTTTGCAGCCGATCCGGCTCGTGAAGGGTGACCAGGGAGTCTTCGATCGAGATCCAGCCTTCCTTGCGGAACTGGCCGAGCGTGCGGGTGACGGTTTCGCGGGTCGTGCAGACCATCGAGGCCATCTCTTCGTGGGTCAGCAGCAGCGGGAAACGGAAGCCACCCTCGTTCAGGTGTTCGCCGATCTGATTCGCCAGCTCCAGCAGCAAACGTCCCAGGCGGGCGGCCACGGTCTCGGCCAGTGCGACCCGGCAGGCGTCCTGCAAGGCAAAGCGGTATTCCTGGCAGATGCACTGTACGGCCCGCATCTGCGCCTCCTTGTGGGTGCGCAGGAAGCTGAGGAACCGTTCCCGCTCGACCGGACGGAGCTGGGCGTTGGTCAAGGACTCGGCGGAAACTTCATAGACACCGTGGGAAAGAACCGCGTACAGGCCCAGCATCGAGCCGGGTCCGGCCACGCGGACGATCATTTGACGATCCTCAAGCCGGCCGGCGGTGAGCTTGAGATAGCCGCTGCAGATCAGATAGAGGCAGCGTGCATCCTCGCCCTGCGTAAACAATGAAGCCTGCGCCGGCAGCGAAATTGTGCTGGTGACCAACTCAAGATCGGCAAGAACCGCGCTGCCCAATGAGCAGAACCAGCCGGGGCGCCGATTGGCGCAGGCCGCACACCCCACCGGAACCTGCCGGGACAGGTGCTTCTGCCGCGTGTGCGTTCCTGCTGCGATCTCTGCGTCTGCCATGGAGTTGCCTTTCCGAAGCCGATCAAGCACTTTCGCCTCTGCCGTCTCCATTGCCCCGCATACCGCCGCAAAGGCTCGATTCAAGGTGAACATGCTCTGGGCCTCCCGGAAAAGAGGCTCTTGCTCCATCAGAGTTTGCTTGAGTAGCCACCCCTCTGGATGTGACGGGCCTCACGTCTATCAGGGCCCAGGGCGGTCTCGGATCGCACAATCGAGCGTAAAGTTTAGGCCCACGCTGTTCGTCCATTTTCCGCCCTGTCCGCTTCGCCTCTTGAGCGGCAAAACCCTCGTTCAAAGTCCGCAAACCGGAGGGTGCCATGGGGGATGCCTGCCAGCCTTCCAGTCTTTGCGGAGAGTGTCCAGTTCTATACATCGGAACGGCTGGAATTCGATTTTTCCGCCAAGAGGAGCATGGTCTGCGTGCCCATCTCCCCCGGTTCCAGCGGCAGCCATTGAATGCGGCAGGCCACGGGATTCCAGGCGTTTGGCATGCGGTTTTGAGCGCAGAGGGGAATCCATGTCACTTTGGGACGGGAAATCCAAGCCGTGAATAGACCCCTTCACCGGATGTGACGAGCGTCACCGCTACAATGATGACGAAATCGTAATCTTCCGATCATGAAGTGATGCTCCGCACAAAGAGCCCCTTCCGTAACTTTGTGGCCAGCGAACCCGCTGCCGTTCCGGCGCTCCCGACAGGGAATTGTCGTATCGAGCAACCGGACGCTGGTACAGTTGTGTTCTGAAGTGGCGATGAGATCACACAAGGCGGTATTTTTCATGCATAAAGAAGGGCCTGTAACGCGATTGCCGATCGGTGCGGCTCCGGGCAAGTGGCCGGGACTGCGAGCTTGTTTGATGTTGATGCTGGGCGCGAGCATCTTTTGTGGCACTGCTCTGGGGGCTCCGGCGCCCAAAGCCGGGTCAGGCGCCAAACCCGCCGCCGCTGAGACCAAGGCCGCCGCACCCGCGGACTTCGTCGGCGCCGAAACCTGCGCTACCTGCCACGAGGAAGTGGCCAAGGGGTTCGCCTCCAATCCTCACAGCAAGCTGGCCGAGGCGCATGGCAAGACCGGGGTCACCTGCGAAGGTTGCCACGGAGCGGGCCGCGAGCACGTTGAAGGGGGCGGCGACAAGACCAAGATCTTCAACCCCGCCATAGCGACCCCCAAAGAAGTGGACGCCAAGTGCCTGGGCTGCCACCAGGGCAAGCACTCCAACTTTGACCGCTCCGCCCATGCCGAAGGCAACGTGAGCTGCATCGGCTGCCACAGCATCCACGCCAGCAAGGAGGAATCCCTCCTCAAGGCTCCTCAGCCCACGCTCTGTTTCCAGTGCCACACGGACATCAAGCCGCAGTTCTCCATGCCCTTCCACCACAAGGTGAACGAGGGACTGATCCAATGCTCGGACTGCCACGATCCGCACGGAACCTTCGAGAGGAAGAGCCTCAAGTCCGCCACGCAGCAGGACATGGTGTGCGTCAAATGCCACACTGAGGTTGCCGGCCCCTTCGTCTATGAGCACGACGTTGTGAAGACGGAAGGCTGCACGGCATGCCACAGTCCGCACGGCGGACCCAATCCGCGCTTGCTGAATCGCGCCAATGTTGACACCATCTGCCTGCAGTGCCACTCGCCGTCGCCCAACTTTACTACGGGTCCGCCCATCGGGCCGTCGCACAACCAGGCGGCGCAGTATCAGTCGTGCACCATCTGCCACACCGCCATTCACGGCTCAAACGTCAGTGCCGTTTTCTTCAACCCGAATTAGGTAAGGGGGCAAGCGATGACAAATCAGACAAATTCTCAGAATCGTCTGGGTGGGTCGCCGGCCGGGATCAGCTTTGCCCGGTTGTGCACCCTTACCCTTGCAGCCATCTTGTTAACAGCGGGAGCAGCCGCCGGCTACGGACAAGCCCAGCCGGAGGCCAGCAAACCCGCACCACCAGCCCCGGAAAAGAAGCTGGCCGCTGAGCCGGAAGCCAAGACCGTGGGCAACTACATGGTGCATCAGTCCCTCGAAGTGGGCGGACGCTTCACCACCACCACGGGCAGCCAGCCTATGTGGGCCACGCTGTTCAATCAGAGTTCCGGCGGCCGCATCCTCGGCCAGTCGCTGGAGATGCATTCGGTGAACACCTCAAAGACGCCGTTCTTTGACTCCTTGTCCACCTACAGTACAGGTTACGGCGGCGACCCCATTGACATCACGCGTGCCAAGATGTCCAAGGGCCGCTGGTATGACTTCGCCGGCACCTTCCGCCGCGACCGTAATTACTTCGACTACAACCTGTTGGACAACTCACTGCTGACGACCTACACCGCCGCGGCGCCCGTCCTCGTCTCCGAACCGGACTCGCTGCACATGTTCAACACCGTGCGGCGCAACACTGACACCACCCTGACGCTGCTGCCGCTCTCGTTCATCAGCTTCCGCGCCGGTTTCAATCACGGCACTCACGAGGGCCCCACGTATTCGACTGTTCATAACGGCGGCGACGTGCAGGTTCTCAATTGGTTCCGCAACGGGAGCAACACCTATACCGGCGGTGTGGACGTCAAGGTCGCCAAGCGGACCACCCTCAGCTACGACCAGTTCTTCGTTGCCTTCAAAGGCGACTCGAACTATCAACTGGGCGGTATTGGCATCTATGCTCTCTCCAATGGAACGCCGGTCTCTCTCGGCGTCGATGTTCTGGGCGGCACAACTACCTGCGGCAGCGGGACCGCAAAGCCCATATCGACTCTGGGGCCGGAAATCACCAACGGCATTGTGAATCCCTACTGTAGCGGAACCATCACTCAGAGTCAGACAGGGCCGATCCGCACCAGCTTCCCAACCGAGCAGTTCCGCTTCAGCTCGCACTACTGGGATAAGGTCTCGTTCAATGGCCGCCTCCTCTATAGCGGCGCAACCAGCACTGTTAACAGCTTCAACGAGACTTTCAACGGACTTGACCGCTCCAGCGATCGCCAGACAGTCTTGACAGGGGCGGGCCCAGGCGGACAATTCGCCAACAATAAGAGGATCAGCACCAACGGCGACTTCGGCTTGGTGGCCGAACTCAATAAGTACATCTCGGTCTCCGATGCATTCCGCCTCTCGAATGTGCGAAACGATGGCTTTTCCAGCTTCAGCACACTAGCCTGGGTGGGAACGGCGGGATCTGCAGCCTCACCAGGGAAAGCAGCGGTTCCGACAACCAACATGCTGACGCCGATCACCGACCCGTCGATCACTCAAAAGTCCACACCTGGCACTGCAACGACTTACCTGACCCACAAAAACACGGGAAACACCCTGCTTGGCACAGTAAGCCTCACGTCCCAGGTCAAGTTCTCGGCTGGGTGGCGCTTCAACGTTCGGCAGATTACCGACTTCGGTCCAGACGACCTGAGCTGGCATCAGAACGGCCTGCTGCTCGGCGCAGTTGTGCAGCCGTCTCCTATCTTGCGCCTCAACATCAACTACGATTCGATGAATTCGAAGAGCTCAACCTCGGCGACGACCAGCAATTCATACACCCGTGAGGCGCCGGACAAGTCCTATCACCTGCGGGCGCGTGCCACGGTCAAGCCGGCGAAGTGGATCAACTTTGCCGTGGCGGGCAACGATTACTCGGCCAAGAATGACGACCCATTGGTCAACCACCAGGAACACAACCACGACATCAGCTTTGCCACCACAGTGATTCCCATGGATGGGCTGAGCCTGGACTTCAACTACGCCCACGACGACGTCTTCTCTGAGACCGACCTCTGCTACATCTTTGCCGGCAATGCGAACGCGCCCCTTCCGCCGGGTTCGGTTGGCTCAACCGGAACCTGCCTGCAGACCGCATCCAATCTGGGAGGCACACTCCCCCTCCCATCTCCCCCAGGTACTGTATTGGCATCCCAGTTGTATCTGGGCAGTGGCACGTACCACGCGCCGTCCAACTTCATCTCTGGCCAGATCAACTATTCGCCCTCGAAATACTGGCGTTTCAGCGGCGGCGCCAGGTTGAACGATACCAACGGCTCAGCGGAGATGTTGAACCCGCTGATGGTTCCCGGCGCACTGCAATCGAAGTACCTGACTCCCTTTGCCGACATGGAGGTCAAAATTGCCTCACAGTGGGCCTGGCATGGCAACTGGACTCATGATGGATATAACGAGAAGGGCCCGGTTGGGACTCTACCGTCTCGCAATACCCACGGCGACATTGTCACTCTGGGCGTGAAGTACGCATTCTAATCACACGGGGTGGACTGGGCTCGGAGTTGGCCAGTCCACCCTTTTTTGTGCTCACGCGTCTGGCAGCATTTCGGCGATTCGCGTGAGATGATTTCGTTTGCCATTCAATGAGCCGTCCCAAGCGCCGCCGACTGTTGCCGGGGGCCGGAGACGGGAAACAATTCACTCGGACCTGTGCCGCCCCCGCGTACAATGACCGTGGAAATGCTTTAGGAGTTTTCCAATGACAAAGTCGATTCGATCCCTCTTGGTGTTGGCCGCTGTAGTTTCTATGGCCGGCGCCGTGGGCTTCGCTCAATCCGCAGGCGAAGCGACCTACAAAGCCAAGTGCCAGATGTGCCATGGCGCCACCGGCACCCCCAGCGCGGCGATGGCCAAGGCGATGGGGATCAAGCCGGTCTCCGATCCGGATATCAAGAAGCTCACCGCTGCCCAGGAATTTGACGCCGTCAAGAGCGGCAAGGGCAAGATGAAGCCGATCGCGGGACTCACCGACGCGCAGATCAAGGACTCGGTGGCTTTCTACCGCGGACTCAAGTAGCAGGCAGGATCGAACCGGCAAGTTCAACCAGGCCCGCCCCAACCGGCGGGCCATCTTGAGTGTGGGGGACAAAGTGTCAGTGCTTCAAAAATTCCGTGAAGGCTGGGTGCGGCCGGCTCTGTTCTTTGGCAACAACCCCATCAGCCTTGCCGGCGGCGCCATCACCAGCGCCTCAGGCGTGACCATGATCGGCTATTGGCTGGTGGAGCTGTTCGGCCGGCCCAACGACAACCCTTATCTGGGAATCATCTTCTTCCTGCTTCTGCCGGCTGTGTTTATCGCCGGACTGCTGCTGATCCCGGTGGGCGTCCTGGTGCGCCGCAAAAAGCTCCAGAAAGCCGGCCAGATTCCCGCCGAATTTCCCAAAATCGATCTCAACGATCGAATCTTTCGCCACGGCCTCGACATCGTGCTGTTGGCCACCATCGTCAACCTGCTGGTGGTGTCCATGGCCAGCTACCGCGGCGCGGCTTACATGGATTCGCCGCAGTTTTGCGGCCAGTCCTGCCACGTGATGCATCCCGA
>OCTA010003607.1_pt1 | contig 13723 bp, 12 predicted proteins | sample 1538991 | NCBI WGS metagenome assembly OCTA01 (sample SAMEA3539302, study PRJEB22396) | soil metagenome | biome: tundra; feature: field; material: soil | place: USA | collected 2010-05 | depth 0.15 m
CAGAGATGGCATACATCATTGCAGAACCCTGTATCGGCACCAAGGACACCGCCTGCGTGGACGCCTGTCCTGTCGATTGCATCCACCCCAAAAAGGACGAAGACGGCTTCGGCGAGGCCGACCAGTTGTTCATCGACCCGGTCGAGTGCATCGACTGCGGCGCGTGCGTCCCGGCCTGCCCGGTCTCGGCCATCTTTGCGCAAGACGACCTGCCGGAGAAGTGGGCCAGCTTTACCGAGAAGAACGCGAAACACTTCGGCCGCTAAGGCGGTCGTCGGCTGTTCGCGCAGTTGCGTTTCGACCTCACGCGCATTCCGTCTGGCGGGATGCGCGTTTGTGTATGCGCGCAGAGGGGCCGCTTGAGGGGTTCGGCGCTCTTGGTTAGGCAGATTTCCGCAGCAGTCTATAGGGTGGTCTCGTCCATCCCATCGACGGTGGAGGAGAAATCCAGCTTGGGAATCCAACCCTTCGGGTCTTTGATTGATCCGGGAACCGTTCCGACGCCGGGTGCGATCGCAAACCGTCCCTTCCCAATTTCGACAAAATCGACGCTATCGCCTGTCTTGAGCCCAAGTTCTTTGCGAACGTGGGAGGGAAGGGTGATGCGGCCGTTGAAGGTGACCATTGCGGTGGGCATTTGGAACCTCTGGGTCCATTGTAATCCGAGATTGGGCGCCCGACCTGTGCAGAAGTGAACGGTAGGCGTGGGCGCGATGGCCTATCCGATCAGTTGCATCCCGGCATCGCGCGCGGCTCTGCGGTCGAAGGTGACGGTTCGGCTGCATCCGGCGGCCTTCGCGGAACTGGCAATCAGGCAATCGGGGAAGTCCGCATTTCCGGAGCGATAAAGCCGCGCGGCCTCGCGGACGGTATCGGTTTGTTCAACGGCAATATCCTCGCTGGCGAGCAATATATCGAGTATCTGCACGACTCGATCCTTTTTCACCCTGTACATGCGGGTTATAACCCAAACCAGTTCCAAGAGGGCGGCTAGCCCAACCCATCCCGGCTCGGTAGGCGACAGGGTGTAGATCAAGTTGACCGCCAGACGGGTCTGCTCGGGGTCGTCCTTTACGAAATATCGAACCAGGATGTTCGTGTCCAGACCAATCACGCAGCCTCATCCTTTTTTGGGGTGGAGATCGCCTGGCCCATGCTCGCCAGGTAGTTCTCGGCGGCAGCATCGAGAATGGCTTCATTCATGTCCTCGATGGTGGGCACATAATCCAGTCTCGGAATGCAGCCTTCCAGATCGCGGATGGAGCCGGTTCTGGGCTTCATCGCATACTGTCCCTTCTCGGTTTCGACGAAATCGATTTTGTCGCCGGCATCCAATCCGAGAGCCTTCCGAACCTGGATGGGAATGGTGATCTGGCCTTTGGAGGTGACCGTCGCTGTGGGCATCGGGATTCCTTTCAAAATCGATTATACCTTACATTTTGCATGATTCCTTACTTGGAGGTAAGGAATCATGCGGCACGCTCCCTCCAGAGGCAGGGAACAGTGCGAAGATAGTAGACGCATGAGCGTGCTCACCTCGGAAGCCGTGGTTTTGCGCACCTGGCCGGTGCATGAGGCCGACCTGATCGTGAGCTTCTTCACGCGCGATTACGGCAAGGTGCGGGGCGTGGCCAAGTCGGCGCTCATGAGCCGCAAACGGTTTGGCGGGGCACTGGAGCCGATGACAGTCGCGCGAGCCTGGTTTGCCGAGCGGCCCCGGCAAGATCTGGTGCGGCTGGATCAGTTGGAAATTGTCCGCTCGCCGCTCTCAGCTCCCGTGGACCATGCGCGCATGACAGTGCTCAGCTTCTTTGCCGAGGTGCTGGACGAGGCGCTGCCGGACCACGATCCCCAGGAGACGGTCTTTCGGTTGCTGCTTGCGGTGCTGGAGCAGACGACCGTGGCTCAGTCAGAAATCGTCCAGCCGTGGATGGCGCTCACTTATTTTTCCCTGTGGATGACGCGACTGATGGGCCTGTTGCCGGACATCGCCCATTGCACGGCCTGTGGCGAGGCCCTGGTTGCCGGTGAAATCAGCTTCAACACCCTGGGTGACGGACTGTTCTGCGCGGCTCATCGCAATGGAAACGCGAGCGGGCTCTCGGCGGACTCCTGGCAACTGGCTCAGCGGATGCTCCGTGCGCCCGCGGCGGCCTTTGCGAGAGAACCGTGGCCGAGGCGCCGCGGGCAGGATCTGCGCCGCTTCACCGTGCAAGCTCTCGAACGGCACCTCGAACGCAAACTGCGTTCGGCCGAGGCGCTGGGCCGGCTGGGAAGCTGAAACTTCCACAGTTTCACACTTTCCGCTGAATCTCTACGAATTCATTTTCCAACGATGCAAACCAAAACACGCGATCAAAGGAGAACGGGAATTTCCATTCTTGTGCGCAAGCCGGAATCACCATGCTACGTGCAACCATGACGCTGGTGTAAAGCAGCAGCCAAACGCCTGCATTGTTTCCCAAGTTCGCCCGATAGGTTGGTGCCAGCTTGTCCTTGGAACAGATTCGTTCACTTAGTTGGCTGCGCGTGTCAGTCAGAACGTTATAGCCACCAACTTCGCCGCTCGCCCAATCCTCCGAAGATAGAGAATTGATCGTGACCGAGGAGAATCCATCAGGCAGTTCGTACCATTCAAGTCTAAGTTCGTCCCATCCAGTATTAAGGGAGACGAACGGATTTGCTTGATGGGCATTCTCGGCGACCAAATCGGCGAGCTCCCGTGCCATCGCATCTCTATCCTGCTTCTTTCCTCTGGCATCAGCGAAGTAGACCTGCACTTTCACTGGCCGGGCTTGGGAATTCTGATAATAAGTCTGTTGCGCCGCTTCCATGATTTCCTCATGAATGGCTTCCAGATGAACCGGAACAATGGCGTTGTTGTCGCTGGCGGGCCGGAACACCTCGCTCAACTCGATTCCGAGCGGTCCGGCATCAGTTGCAAACCGAAAATCGGGTGACTCTCCAACAATCTCGCCAACAGGAATAGGCACTCCAGCCTTCCGCGCAGCCGAAAGCATGTATGCCTCAACAATCTTCTTATCCGTCTTCTTTACTCGCATGGCAACTCGACTTCCTGAATCATGGTACCGGGCCACGCCAGTTTTGCGTGCAAAATCGTTGCCTGGCACGTATTTTGTAATCTTGCACGTCCTACCGAATCGGTGCATACTGGCAATATGAGAACCAATGTCAATCTCGCCGCCGACGCCCGTCAGTTTGCCGAGGTCTACGCTCACGCGAATGGGATTACCTTGGGTGAAGCGATCACGGATCTCGTCCGCAAGGGCGGCAAAGCTGTCAGCTTACCCGCCAAAACGGTGGAATTTCGGCGATCTGCGGCAGGCTTTCCAACCTTCCCGCCCAGCGGGCGCGTCATCACGACGGAAATGGTCAAAGAGGCTCTGGAGGACTTTATTTGAAAGTCTATCTTCCCGATGTAAATATCTGGGTCGCATTGAGCGATCCGGCACACGCAGCTCATGAGCGGGCTACCGATTGGCTGTTGGGCAGCCGTGGTGCGCGCTTATTGCTTTGTCCCGTGACCGAGGCTGGTTTTGTGCGCATTGCGGCTTCGCCCCTGATCGGGAAGAAGTCAATTGCGGATGCAATGCGAATGCTTCAGGAGATCGCCGACCTTCCCAACGTAGCCCATCTGCCAGTGGCCCCAACTTGGCTCGAACTCATCGCGCCCCTCGCCCGGCGTCTTGTAGGCCATCGCCAGGTCACCGACGCGCTCTTGCTTGGCCTCGCCATTCGCAACGGAGCCATCCTGGTCACCCTTGACCGCGCCATCCATGCCTTGGCCGGCGAAGCCTACGCGGCCAACCTGCTCACACTGGCCTGAAGGTGGAAATGGCTCTCCAGCCCGGCTGATAAAATGTCTCTGAGTCCCGACAAGAGAGTGTGTCCAGTGCCTACAACCGCGGTTTCACCTCAATCCAAGATCGCTCCGCTCACATTTCAGGAGCTGTTGTTCCGCTTGCAGGGTTTTTGGGCGGCGCGCGGCTGCGTCCTCCAGCAACCCTACGACGTTGAAGTGGGCGCAGGCACCATGGCGCCGGAGACGTTTCTGCGCGTGCAGGGGCCCAAGCCCTATCGCGTCGGTTATGCGCAGCCCTCGCGGCGGCCCGCCGATGGCCGCTACGGCGAGAACCCCAACCGGCTCTTCAAGCACACCCAGTTTCAGCTCATCCTGAAACCGCCGCCGGTCAACGTGCAGGAGCTTTATCTCGAATCTTTGCAAGCCATCGGCATCGACCTCTCGCAGCACGACCTCAAGTTTGAAGAGGATAACTGGGAGTGGCCGGCGGGTGGCGCCTGGGGCGTGGGCTGGCAGGTCATGCTGGACGGCCTCGAGATTACCCAGTTCACTTACTTCCAGCAATGCGGCGGGCTCGACCTGGACCCTATCTGTGCCGAGCTGACCTATGGGCTGGAGCGGATTGCGGCGTTTTTGCAGGATGTCGACTCGATCTACGACATCGTGTGGGCGCGCGATCCGGAGACCGGCGCGCCAGTCACGTATGGAGAAGTCAGGCTTGCCGAGGAACTTCAGTTCTCTGTCTATAACTTCGAGTTTGCCGATGTGAGCAAGCTGTGGGAGCACTTCAGCCTGTATGAGGCCGAGGCGCAGAGTCTTCTTGGTAAGGCCAATGCGTTGTTTGCCAATGCTGGGGCGGACCCGGTGGAGAAGCGGCGCTTTCCGCTGCTGGCCACCTATGAGTTGGCGCTCAAGTGTTCCCATCTGTTCAATCTGCTGGACGCGCGCGGCGCTATCAGCGTGACCGAACGGGTCGGCGTGATTGGGCGCATTCGCGCACTGGCGGTGGGCGTAGCCAAAGCGTACGCGTTGCAACAGGCGACTTAGTGGATTTTTGGACAGTGCATAGTTTTGAAAGGGCGCGGCTTTAGCCGCGCCATAAAGCGACATAACGAATTGGGGCTTTAGCCCCTGAGGGAATGTCGGCATCACGGGAAGACTTATTCAAGGGTCTTTGCCGAGTTAGCAGAAAGACACACAAGTTATGACGGATTTCTTGTTGGAGATTGGGTTGGAAGAGGTTCCGGCGCGCATGATTGCCGGGGCCGAGGCCGAGTTGGGCAGGCGGGCAAACGATCTGCTCACGCGCGAGCGGCTGCTCGGGGCCGCGGCCAAGCTGACCACTTACTCGACGCCGCGGCGGCTGGCCGTGCTGGTTGAAGATGTGTTGGCGAGCCAGGCCGACACCGAGGAGAAGCTGACCGGTCCCTCGTGGAAGGTTGCGTTCAAGGACGGAGCGCCGACAGCGGCGGCCGTCGCCTTTGCGAAGAAGGCGAGCGTGGCCGTGGAAGCTCTTGAAAAAGTCTCGAACGCCAAGGGCGAGTACGTGGGCGCGACCGTGAAGCGGCTGGGCCGCGCGGCGGCAGAGTTGCTGGCTACTGAGTTGCCAAAGGAGGTTCTGGGCCTCTACTGGGCCAAGAATATGTACTGGCGGGCGGGCAAGCCGGAGCGCTTCGTAAGGCCGGTGCGCTGGGTGGTGGCGCTGCTCGATTCCGAGCTGGATTCCCAAATTGTCCCGCTGGAGATTGCGGGGATTGCCGCGGGCCGTGCGAGCCGCGGGCATCGCGTGCTGCATGGTGAGGCTCCTGTCGTGCTGGCCAAGGCTACGGATTATGTGGAATCGCTGCGGAAGGCGTACGCCGTGGTCGATGTAGCCGAGCGCAGGCAGTCGATTCGCAAGGCGCTGGATGCGGCTACGCGCACGGTTGCCGGCGCGCGATGGCGTGAAGATGCGGCGCTGATCGAGACCGTCGTGCACCTGACCGAGTGGCCCACCGTGGTGCTGGGCGACTTTGAGCCCGAGTACCTGGCGCTGCCGGAAGAGGTGCTGGTCACAGTGATGCGCGACCACCAAAAATACTTCGCAGTAGAAGGCGCGGACGGCAAGCTGGCCCCTCATTTCCTGGCGGTGCTCAATACCCAGGTGGACGACGAGGGTCGTGCGATCATCCGCCACGGAAATGCGCGGGTGCTCAGGGCACGGTTCAAAGACGCGCGGTTCTTCTGGGATTTCGACCAGAAGACACCGCTTGCCGAGCGCGTGGAGAGCCTGAAGGCTGTGACCTTCCAGAAGGAACTGGGCAGCTATCACTGGAAGACCGAGGCGAATCTGGCGGTGGCGAGGGCGTTAGCGGCGGCGGTGAAGGCTGAGTTCATCGAGTTCGATGAGTCTGCGCTGCTGAAGGCTGTTGAGCTGGCCAAGACCGACCTGACCACAGAGTTAGTGAAGGAGTTTACCGAGTTACAAGGCATCATCGGCGGACTCTATGCAAAGGCTCAGGGCCTCGGCGAGACCATCGCGCAAGCCATCTACGACCAATACACGCCGGCCTCGATTGACGATGCCATTCCCGTGACAGTTGAAGGCCAATTGCTGGGACTAGCAGACCGAATTCAGACGATCGTAGCAATGTTCAGCTTTGGCTTCGCGCCTACTGGATCGAAGGATCCTTTTGCGCTACGGCGTGCTGCAAATGCGATTGTGAAGATATTGGCCGAGTCAGGATTGCCCCTGACGCTAACCATTGTTGTTAATGCGGCAGAAGAACCAGACGTGAAAGCAGCATTTGAAGATAGGACGAGACGCGGCGCTGCTATCGGATTTGACGCCCCCTATTACGAACTCACGCGCGGCTTCCTGCACGAACGGCTGAACTTCTATCTCAAGGATGTGCGCGGCTTCGCCTACGACGTGGTGAATGCCGTGCTGGCCGTTGGCGCGGACGATGTGCGCGACGCGATTGCGCGCGCCGAAGCCTTGACGGCGGTGCGCGGGTCAGAGGATTTCGCGGCGATCTCGGCGGCTTTCAAGCGCATCAAGAACATTCTGCGGCAGGCTGAGGAGAGACACTTTGACCTCGGCTCTGTAAAGGATGTACAGCTTTCGCCGGAGGCTCAGCGGCTATTCGATGCTTCCGCGGTTCTCGCGCCGGAGGTGGCGAAGCTGCGGCAGCGGAGGGCATACGGCGAGGCGCTGGTTGCGATCGCCACACTGCGGCCGGTGGTGGACGCCTTCTTCGACAAGGTGATGGTGCTCGATCCCGATGCGGCGGTGCGTGGGGCGCACCTGGGGCTGATCGACGAGGTGCTGCGCGAGTTCTCGGGCATTGCCGATTTCAGTGAGATCGTGACGGCCTAGTCCAGAGACAGCGAAGGTTGAAGGGTACGGGCTTCAGCCCGTACATTCAATGCCCTCAAATAAGCGTTGAGCTTTAGCCCCTGAGCGAAATTCATCGGGTAGCTTGCATTCCCTCGCCAACGGACGGGCTGAAGCCTGTCCCCTTCAATGCTCATCCTCCCCGCCAAGCCTCAGTGTCCTGCTAATTCGAGCCGTCTTCCCGGCAACCTCGCCTCTTGCCGCCCGTCTACAATCAGTAGAGATGTCCGACACGCTTTATCTGAGTCTGTGGTACCCGAATCTGCGTCTTGCTGCGCTCCCCGACAAGCTGACGGCGGTGCTGAGCGAGTTTGCCGCGCACGGCGGCGAGGCGCGCGTCTACGCCGCGACAGTATGGCCCGTGAGCTGGAGCGAGTCGCCGGTCTTTCAGCGGGTGTATGGCCGAAGCCGGAGCGGAGCTGAGCTTGGCGCGGAGCCGCGGCTGGCCGTGGAAGAAGCGCTTGAGCTGCTGCACGACGATTACGCCTACGAGTTTCAGATCGGCTGGAGCTTGTGGGAGCTTGAAGCCGGTGCGGGACTCGATGCACGCTGGGTGCGGGAGCCGCGGCTGGTGCGGGTGACGGGCTACGGGCCGCTCTTCGACGACGGAGCTTACGAGGCCGATGGGCACATCCGTGTGGACTTCGGTTCGGACGCGCCCTTTTTGGAAGAAGAGACCGAACTGGACTCGGTTGCGGCCCGCCACGTGGAAGAGAATGTGCGTCAACTTGTGGAGCTGACCTCGGCCGTCGAGAAAGGTTCGGGGGCTACGGCGCGGCTGTTGTGGAGCGAACTGGGCGAGAGCCTGGCCCAGCGGCTGGCCGCGCGGCTCGGGGTGGCAAACTGAGCGTGCGATTCACCATTGAGCGGCTAAGGACGCTGGTGCTGGCGGCGGGAGTTCTGCTGGTGGGGGCTCTGGTGGTTTTTCTGGCCATGGGCAAGTGGAAGAATCCGCTCAATCTGAAGGAACTGCCCCAACGGCTGGGCGTCGACATTCAGCAGGAGGCGAACGGCTTTACGTATACGCAGTCGCACGGTGGTCATGCGCTGTTCAAGATTCATGCCTCCAAAGTGGTCCAGTTGAAGCAGGGCAACGCTCTGCTGCACGACGTAAAGATTGAGCTGTATGGCGCGGACGGCAGTCGCCTGGACCGCATCGAGGGCAACGAGTTCGAGTACGACCAGAAGAATGGAACGGCCACAGCTACCGGGCCGGTGGAGATCACGCTGATGCGTCCCGGAGTGGCGCCGGCGATTGCGCCCAAGGCGGCCGCGGGTAAAGCGGGCGGCGAGAAAGCCAACGGAACGCCGCTGGCCGCAGCCGCCGAGACTGCCGCGCGCGGCGAGATTCACGTGAAGACCAGCGGGCTCATCTTCAACGAGAAGAGCGGAGTGGCGACCACTAGCGAGCATGTGGATTTTTCGATGGTTCAGGGCAGCGGCAGCTCCGTGGGCGCCACCTACGACTCACAGCAGGGCCACCTTATGCTGGATCGGGCGGTGGAGTTGACGACGCGGCGCGGCGGCGAGACGGTCCAGATTCACGCCCAGCATGCTGACTTCGAGCGCGACGACAAGATATGCCGCCTGCATGCGGCCGCAGCCGATTACCGGGGCGGGAAAGCGACGGCCGGCGACGCGAAGATTCTGTTTCGCGATGATGGATCCGCAGTGCGCCTGGATGCGGTGAACGGGTTCACGCTGGCGACCGCAACCGGCGGCCACCTTGCAGCGCCCACGGGGTCCATGGATTTCAATGAACATAACCAGCCCAAGCACGGTCATCTGGAGGGCGGGGTACGGATGGACTCGGCAAGTCAGATTGGCGACCGGAGCCGTCTGATGCGCGGGAGCGCGGCTTCGGCGGAGCTCGAATTCACGCCGCTGGGTGCGTTGCGCCTGATGCACATGGAGCGCGACGTGGAGATGCTCAGCGAGGAGTTGAGCCAGCCGGCGGCCGATTCCAAGGCTGGCCCGCTGCGGGTGAGCCGGACGTGGCGTTCGCCGGTTGCCGACCTGGAGTTCCGCGATGCAGGGCACGGGCAGTTGGAGCCGGCCACGATTCACGGGACGCACGGGGTGGTTGTGACGGGCGAGAGCCAGCGGGGCCAGGAGGCCGTCGTGCCCTCCAGGCTGGCGGCCGATGAGCTGACCGGCGAGTTTGGGCCGGGCTCCCACCCCACGAACCAAAACCCGTTCGCGGGAACCCCGGGTTCGGTGTTGACCGCAATGACCGGAACAGGCCACGCCAGCATGGAAGAAACCACCGCCTCGGGAACCCGGCAGACCTCGACGGGCGACCGGATCCAGGCGCATTTTGCGGCCAGCGCCGCGACGGGACCGGCTGGTGGGGCAAAGGGCGGAGTGGGGAGCGGCGCGGCGCAGATTCAGTCGGTCGCGCTGGATGGCCATGTGGTGCTGGTTCAGGAACCGGCGGCCAAGCCCGGTGCGCAGGCGGAGGCGCCGATGCGGGCCACGGCAGGCAGGGCCGTCTATGAGGGCGCGGGGGAGTGGTTGCACCTGACGCTCGGCCCGCGCGTGGAAGATGGCGGCTTGCAGCTCACGGCGGACAAGATCGACGTCTCGGAGGTTTCGGGGGACGCGTTTGCGCATGGGAATGTGAAGGCGACCTGGGCGAATACCGGTACTGCCAATGCTGGCAGGCCGGGAAACGGTGCGGCTGGACAAGTAGGCCAAGGCGGCGTGGCTCTGGGCGGGCAGGGTCCGGCGCACGTAATTGCGGCTGAGGCTCAACTGCATCAGGCAACTGGCGAGGCTACCTTCCGGGGTCATGCGCGGCTGTGGCAGCAGGCAAACTCGGTTGCCGGGCCGGTGATCGTGCTGGATCGCCAGAAGCAGACGCTGGGGTCGCGGAGCACGGACCCGGCGGAGCCGGTGCGCGCGGTTTTGGTAAGTGCGGGTCGTATGGAACCGGGCAGGGCAACTAGCAAGGATGGGCGCAAGGACGGAGGCAAGGAAACTGGCAAAGATTCCGGCAAGGAGACGGAGGGAAAATCGGCCGGGCCGTCCGTGATCAGGTTGCGCGGAGGCGATCTGAAGTACAGCGATGCCGAGCGCAAGGCAGTGATGCGCGGCGGCGCCCTGAGCACGGTGGTTGCCGAGACCGGGACGGCGACCTCGGTCTCGAACGAAGTTGAGATGCTTTTGTTGCCGCCGGGCAATCACGCCGGCAAGGATGGCGGCCAAGCCCAGGTGGATCGCATGACGGCTCGGGGGCGCGTGACGGTAACCAGCGAGGGCCGGCGCGGAACCGGAGAGCAGTTGGTGTATACGGGCGAGACCGGGGAGTATGTGCTGACCGGAACCGCCGCCGCGCCGCCCAAGATGGCCGATCCCACGCGGGGAACGGTGACCGGGGAAGCGTTGATCTTCCATAGCCGCGACGATAGCGTCAGCGTGGAAGGCGGCGGGCGCAAGACCACGACGGAGACCAGGACGCCGAAATGAAAATGAAGGCCGGTTGCGGCTTGTGGAGTTGTGGGTTTTGTAGTCGGGAATAAGAAGCCCATCCGCGGCGTACAATTGCGCAATCTACCTCCCATCGAAAGGGTTCAAGACAGGAGAAGCACAGATGCACACATTGTTTCTATTCAGGCTGCGGGGGACTCTTGGAATCTCACTGCTGCTGGCAGGATTTGTCCTGTCAGCCTCCGCGCAGTCGCCGGTCACGCAATCCGCTTCGGCAAATCAGGCTCCCTCGCACACCCCCGAAGTAACGGCCAAGATCAATACTCTGGCGCACAGCATCCTCAACTCCGGGATGAAGAGCAATGGTCTCGATGGGGACGACCTCAAGCCGTGGCACATGAGGGTAGATATCCAGCTTGCCCAGCCCGGAAAGTCGAAGCCCGTGAGCGCAGCGCTGGAGGTGTGGTCGATGGGGCCGTACCAGTGGAAACGCATCTATACAAGCCGTGAACCTAGTCTGGTGGGCTCGGTGTGGAGCGTCTCGCGCTTTGAACAATACCGCAGCAAGCCCGACGACGGCGGCTTCAACCCGTTCCTCTTGAATCTGCGCACGGCGCGTCCGGTCATCGACCCACTCTATCAGACGGCCAACATTAAGCCTGATTACGTAATGGCGATCAAGAGGGTCAACGCGGAGGGGATGATGCTGAACTGCGCGGCGGTAGCGAATCCCTCCGATTATGTGGACACAGACGAAACCAATCCGGACTATCTTTTCCCAGCTATATGCTTCGACGATAAAATGTACCTTCGGGCGACCTTGACCCCGGACACCAATGTGCTATTTGATGATATCCAGCTCTTCCAGAATTGTGCCGTCGCTCGCGATGTAAAGGTCGTCGTCAAGGGCGTGCAGGTTGCGGAAATGAAGGTGACGTTGCTGGAGCCATGGACCTCTTCCGGCGCCGAAGAGTTGAAACCGGACAAGAATGCCGTCTCAGAACCATACAGAATCGAAGCCGGACACCCCAGACCTGAATCCGTATTTGAAGAGGGATTCATGGCTCCTGTCGCCCCCGATGGCTTTCCGTATCGTGGCGTCGCAGTGATTCCGATCGTGATCAAAAAGGACGGCAGCGTCAAGGTGGACTCGAAGGGGATTTACCCACCGATCCAATCTTTGAAGGATGCGTCAGGGATAGCGATCAAGAAGTGGAGGTACAAGCCGTACCTTGTGGACGGTCAGCCGGTTGAGGTAGGCATCTCAGTTCATTACGTCATGGATGGCAAACCATTTGTTCCTTCTTACAACCGTCCTAAGGTCAAGCCCGTGGCGAGCGGGCCGGATGACTTTTCCAGCGCATACGATCCCAAGAGAGATCCATCGAAGGATCTGCTCATGGCTGAAGCACAGGCTAAACAGGCGAACAAACGCATCCTGCTGGAAGTGGGCGGCGACTGGTGCGGCTGGTGCAAGATTCTGGACAGTTTTCTTGCCGATCATGGGGAGCTTCTGAAAGTGCGCGATTCCAACTTTGTGTTAATGAAGGTTAACATGAGCGCACTGAATGAGAACTACCCATTCCTAAGCCAGTATCCCAAAATTCCTGGATACCCGTGGCTGTTCGTGCTTGATGCGGATGGCAAACTCCTCGTTTCAAAAAGCACGGACGATCTGGAGAAGGGCGTCAGCAGCTATGACGAAAAGTCGATCAAGCATCTTCTGCTGGCATGGAAGCCGTAGATATAGCTCGATACCTGCGATTTATCTCATCTTCGAGCAACGAGTTCTTGTTCTCGATGAGATATGGGCTTTGCAGGCTGTCGGGCCATCCTTGCGCATTTCGACGCAGGGATGAGAGCTGGCGTCGAATACAGAATCCTCCTTTCCCGCGATGCCCCGCTTCAAGGGTCGGGCGCTCTCATTTATGCTGGATCAGAGATGGGACGCCCTACATAATACTGGAGAATCGGCGGTAGAAGGGGAAGGAACGGCGGAAGCGAGCCTGAGTCTGAATGAATACATTGATCGCCGAGGGAATCGGCAAATCGTACAAGGGACGGCAAGTGGTTCGCGGGGTCGATCTGCGCATATCCCGCGGGGAGGTGGTGGGCCTGCTGGGCCCGAACGGCGCCGGCAAGACCACCAGCTTCTATATGATCGTCGGGCTGGTCGAGCCCGAGACCGGGCGTGTGATGGTGGACGAGACCGATATCACGCGGGTGCCGATGTATCTGCGCGCACGCAACTTCGGCATCAGCTACCTGCCGCAGGAGCCATCGGTCTTCCGCAAGCTGACCGTCGAGGAGAACATTCTTGCGGTGCTTGAGGCGCAGCCCTTGGGCAGCCGCGAGCGGCGGACGCGGACCGAGCGGCTGATTCATCAGCTCAACCTGGGCCACATCCGCACCACGCGGGGTTATGCGCTGTCGGGCGGCGAACGGCGGCGGGTGGAGATCGCGCGCTCGCTGTGCATTCAGCCCAACTTCATCCTGCTCGACGAGCCTTTCAGCGGCATCGATCCCATCGCCGTGCTCGAATTGCAGAAGATCATCTTCGACCTCAAGGCCAGCGGCATCGGCGTTCTCATCACCGACCACAATGTGCGCGAGACGCTGAGCGTGACCGACCGGGCGTACATCATTGCCGAGGGAAAGATATTTTTTTCCGGAACGCCGCATGAACTGGGCAATAACGTGGACGTGCGGCGCCTTTATCTGGGCGAGGGGTTTTCGCTGGGTTGATGCTGAGTTGATGCTGGGTTCCGGCTGAGGATTTCCAAGCGGGGGAAGACGGAGCCAGGTTTTGTCAATATGCCAAGAGTGCTGGGCAGGCGTAGAAATTCCCGGCGGGGTTTCCCGTATTGATTGTTGCCCAAACCGGCACGTAAGGCTGGACGGAAGGCAAATTGCCCTCTAGCCTTTTTCTCATGCGATTACACTTACATTGAGTCCAAACGGGGAATGAGTTCCATTTATGCCGCTGATGCAACCCAAATTGATATTGAAGGTGGCACAACGCCAGATCCTGACTCCGGGTCTGATGCAGATGGTGAGCGTGTTGGCGCTCAACAAGGTCGAGCTGAAGGAGATGA
>OCTA010003611.1_pt1 | contig 13717 bp, 15 predicted proteins | sample 1538991 | NCBI WGS metagenome assembly OCTA01 (sample SAMEA3539302, study PRJEB22396) | soil metagenome | biome: tundra; feature: field; material: soil | place: USA | collected 2010-05 | depth 0.15 m
AGGTCTTCCAAAGAAGGTAAATACCCGAGGTTCCTGATGTGTGCTCGTACGCCCCTCGCGCCAACTTGGACGTGCAGACTCACCTCTTGCGGGGCTTCCTCTGGGCCGCCTCTGAAACGGGCGGCGGCATCCGGGAGCGAATGTGGTCCTTCCAGGCGCGCCCGCAGGCCATAAGTCCGGGCCCCACGTCCAGGCCGCCCTGGGTGCCCGACAGAAAAGTAGAGATCGGGGAATGCTCCGAATCAAAGCTCGTAGGAGCGGAAGCCCACGGCGCGAGCCGTGTGGAATGCCGCGAGATTCGCGAAGCCCCGGCACGGGGCGGAGGATGTGTGCTGGGCATGTTCAGCGCTCTTGCTAGCGATTGATGGTACCCAACGCCATCGCGCGGAGCAACAGTATGACGGCATGGGCGCTACCCCAATTGATTCCCAACGGAACAAGCCTCGCAGCTATTTCGAGAACCCTCACACGGAAATCTTATCCACGATGTTCTTTTTGATTCTGCGCTCGCGGCGGTCGTAGAGGTTGGTGGTGCGCGGGTCGCCGACCTGAACGTGTCGCAGGAAACATCCTTCAACTGGCATCCATCGCTATCACGAGCTCAACACTATGAGCCCTTCAACTGCTATAATCCGTAGGATGGATTCGCTCGGGAAGTGGACGGTTGCGGGCGTGCTTGTTGCCATTGCATTTGGCGTCGCCGCCATAGTTACTCCCGAACTGCGGCAATTCCTCCATTTGGAAAAGAAGCCCGGAGAGGCATCAATTCCGGACACTCCAGAGGGTGCGACGACCATTCCGGCGCAGGCAGTACAATTGTCGGACCTCCCGCAAGACCTTCTTAATCCAGTTCAAACTGACTCGGCCGCAGAGCTTACCGCCCAACTGAAGCAGCGTGGCTCATTAACGCTGAATGGCAGCACGCTCACATTGGGCTCCGTCGGAGCTGGCCGAACCGTGACTATCGCCTGCCGAACACTGCGTTTGACGAACGGCGCGCGAATCATCACCAACGGGAATCACCTGGTTCTCGTAGCACTGAACACGCGCTTCGGCGATAACGCCGGAATCAGCTCGTTTTCTCAAGGGAGTGTCAAAGCCGCACCGGCTGCTGATGGTGTGAGCGGAGGCAAGGTTCGCATCAACGTGCTCCAAAGTTTTAGCGGCTCGTTGCATGTGTCTTTGACCGGCCAGAGTGGTGGTGACGGCGCTGCGGGCGGTCAGGGAAGCCCAGGCCGGACAGGAGATCGAGGGGCGAACGCAGTCAAAGGCCTCGTCGACTGTCACAGCGGAGGCGGGAACGGCTCCCCAGGAGGTCAGGGTGGTAAAGGCGGGACCGGTGGCGCAGGCGGCAAAGGAGGTGACGGTGGCGAATTGTCTCTTGAAGGCATGGCTGCCAGCAATCGTAACCTCGTAGATTTTGATGCACCCGGCGGCAGGGGCGGACTCGCCGGAACCGGCGGCCCCGGCGGACCGGGAGGTGCCGGAGGAGAAGGCGGCAGCGGCGACGGTCCGTGTAGCGGCGGTCATGGGGGGGCCGCCGGACCAGGGGGCGCGCAAGGCGATCTCGGCACAGCCGGCGGCAATGGACAAGCCGGAAAACAATATACCGAACTCCAGCATAAAAATTCAGCGCCGGAAACAGTTCGAGGGCCAGCAGCGCAACCGCAGCCTAGTTCTCAACCTTACAGCAACTCACAATTAAAAGACGCCGCTCTTGATCTCGCGCGAAGGCTTAGGGAGTTTCAATCTGAATTCACTGATTCAGAAAATAGGATACTGATGGAACAGTCACACATAACTGATAAGGCGGCGAAGGAGAAAGATTTCGTTGATAGAAATGCCAAACTTTTGGCTTTCATGAATGGCACTCAGGCTAGATTTGTCCCGCTCCGTGCGGAGGCGCAGAATATGAGGGTTCAATTACTGAATCGCCTTCCCCCTCAGGAGGCAAACCAGACCGTCGATATGGTTCTAAATAGCGGCGCTTTAGCTGGACCATATCCGCTATATGATGTTGCGGCATATTTTGAGCGATTGGCTGGACTACTTAGGCCGTGAGCTCCTTGTATTCCATTTTTTCGGTCTGCACCAACTGCGTCAGCGTATCGCGGAAAGGGAAAGGATTCTCGCGTTGATCCACCTCCAGTGAATTTTTACGCTGCCTTTTGTCCTCCGATCTCGTAGGCTTCCCAAAGCGCAACCAAATCCGCGACTTCCCAGAGCTTCCCAGTCACGCCAGCGGCCATCGCGGGCGTGGTGCGCAGCGTGCGATGGATCTTGATGAAGTTGTACGCGAAGTACCCGAGGGCTACGGCCGCCGCGTGGTTTTCGATCTTTTTGGAAAAGGCATTCGTCAGCCGGGTGAAGCGGCGGTTCGTCATGCGCACGCTGAGATTGTGGCGTTCCACGTAGCTCGTGCTGATGTGCTTCGGGTCCGGGCTGCCAGCCATCGTGAAGGTCTCGCAGCCGATGCAAACCGCGGGGCTGTAGCGCTTCTCCGCGCCTTCCGGTTGGCCGTAAATCTTAACCAGCATGGCATAGTCGATATCGCCACCGAAGGCCCGGTCTACTGCCCTGATGTACATTTTCAGACCATCGGTCGTTAGCTGAATCCGATTCGAGAGCCGGCCCGCAAGGTCTTCAATGAAGTCCCGTGCGGCGCCAGGCGTCCGGGGGCCAACCAGCCAGCATGGGACCAGCTAGCCCACTGCCGTGCGCCCGGTAGTGGGCTACTTTGAAATGATCAAAGTGATAAGATTGTCGAATGCTGCCATACGTTCTCGCGTTCTTGGCGGTTGCTGTTTTTCCGCTCGCACTTGCCGCTTATGGAGGCCATATGGCCACTGATGCCCTCCGGGACGCGAAGAAGCTCACCGGGATTCATTACTCGTTCAACGGGAGCGTGGCGAGCGCGGTTTCCGCGAGGGGCGCTTCACGACGTGGGACGAGGTCAAACGCCGTAACGATCTGTGATCGTTCTCTTTGCCGAGGGCGTTCCGGAAGTGTTCGCGGAGCTGCCGCGAGAAGTGCAAGCGCGCGCCGCGCGGTCGATTGAACTGGTTGCCTCCTTCCCGCGAATGTACCCGCTTCGCCGCCGAGGTCTCATGCGAGGATATCGTTACTTCGTTGCGCGCGAAGGGCGGGCTTTCGGGCGGCGGGGGAGATTCGCAAGAAAAGAATGCCCGCAGGGATGCGGGCATCGCCGCCTGGAAAGGCTGCGCCACGATCAGGCGCGAGGCGTAATGAGCGGAGCGGTTGACGGGCGTTTTCGCACGGTGTTAGCCTATCGGTTCAAAAGACTTTCAGCGGGTTCTCCTTTAATTGCAATGGATGCCACCCTTCATGCCTTGGGCGGAATACTGTTAAGAGCGGCGCCTACGTTTTTTCTGGTGGTTTTGCTTAATTTCTACCTGAAGAGCGTTTTCTTCAAGCCCTTGGGAAAAGTGCTCCAAGAGCGCTACGAAGCCACCGAGGGCGCGCGGAAGCTGGCCGAACAGAGCATGGAGCGGGCGTCCGCCAAGGCGGCGGAGTACGAAGCCGCCATGCGCGCGGCGCGCGCGGAGGTCTACCAGGCGCAGGAGCAGGCCTACAAGCAGTTGCAGGAGCGGCAAGCGGCCGATACGGCGGCGGCACGGGAGCGCGCCGACGCCCTGGTGCGGGAGGCCAAGGCCCTGCTGGCCGGCGACGTGGAAGCGGCCAAGGCTATGCTTGCCGCCGATGCGGAGTCGCTCGCCAACCAGATCGCCGACTCCATTCTCCGCCGGAGCGCGGCATGAGGCGCTTCGGGCTTCTCGTCCTGATTTTCGGCTTGGCGGCGGTTTGCGCGCAGGGAGCGGAAAAGTCCTCCGGCGGAGGCGAGGAGGGCAATCTCAAGATTTGGGAGTGGGCCAACTTCCTGATCCTGGCCGGAGGATTGGGATATCTGGCGGGTAAGAACGGCGGCCCGTTCTTCGCCGCACGCTCCACGAAGATTCGCAAGGAAATAGTCGAGGCCGGCGAACTGCGCAAACAAGCCGAAGCGCGCGCCGCCGAAGTGGATCGCCGCCTGGCCGGCATCGAATCCGATATGGCAGTCCTGCGGGAAGAGTCGCGCAAGGAGGCGCAGGCGGAGGATCGGCGCATCGCGCGGCAGACGGCCGCCGAAGCGGCCAAGATCCACGCCCAGGCCGAACAGGACATCGCATCGGCCGCCAAGGCGGCCCGGGCCGAATTGAAGCGCCACTCCGCGGAGCTGGCGGTGGCGCTGGCGGAGCGGCTGATCCGCGCGCGCATGACGCCGGCCGCCCAGGACGAATTGGTGCGCGGCTTTGTACGCGATCTGGACCGCCCCTCCTCCGAGGCGCGGACCACATAGAAACAAATGACGCTCTCCGCCGTAGCCACGCGATACGCCAACGCCCTCGCGGACGTAGTCACCGCCAGCGGGTCCGCCTTGCGCCCACAGGACGCCGTGCCGGAATTGCACGCCATCGCGGACACGCTCCAAGCCTCTCTCGAACTGCGCGAAGCGCTGGCCACCCCGGCGGTTCCGCTCGGCCGCAAGAGGGCCGTGGTGGGGCGCATCGCCGATATCCTGAAACTCTCGCGCATTACGCGGAATCTCCTGTTCGTTCTGGTGGACCATCGCCGCATCGACGCGTTGCCTGGGATCGTTCACAGCTTCGAGCAGATTGTGGACGAACGCCTGGGCTTCGCCCGCGCGGAAGTGTCCACGCCGTGCGAGCTCGACGACGCGCAGCGCGCCTCCCTGAACGCGGAGTTGGACCGGCTCACGGGTAAGCGCATCCGCATGCGCTTCGCCATCGACGAATCGCTGGTTGGAGGGGTCGTGGCGCGAATCGGTTCCACGGTCTACGACGGCTCGGTGCGCGGCCAACTGCAATCGCTGGAACGGCGCCTGGGCGCGGAAAGCTGACCGGAAAAACTTATGGCTCAAATTCGAGCGGATGAGATTACCAGTATTCTCCGCCAGGAGATTGAAAACTACGAGCGCGTGATCGACGTCTCGGAAGTCGGCTCGGTGATTTCCGTGGGCGATGGCATCGCCCGCATCCATGGCCTGGAGAAGGTCATGGCGGGCGAACTGATCGAATTCCCGCACGACGTGGCCGGCATCGCGATGAACCTGGAAGAAGACCAGGTGGGCGCGGTGCTGCTGGGGGACTACACCGAAATCAAGGAAGGCGACGAGGTGCGGCGCACCAAGCGCATCATGTCGGTACCGGTGGGCGAGGCGCTCATCGGACGCGTGGTGGACGCGCTGGGGCGGCCCATCGACGGCAAGGGGCCGGTTCAGACCACCGCGTTCAGCCCGGTGGAACGGTTGGCGCCCGGCGTCATCGCGCGGCAGCCCGTGAGGGAACCGATGCAGACGGGCATCAAGGCCATCGACGCCATGATCCCCATAGGACGCGGCCAGCGCGAGCTGATTATCGGCGACCGGCAGACCGGCAAAACGGCCCTCGCGCTGGACACCATCATCAACCAGAAGGGCGGCGACATGATTTGCATCTATGTCGCCATCGGGCAGAAGCGCTCCACGGTCGCGCAGGTGGTGAAGACGCTGGAAGATCGCGGCGCCATGGAATACACCATCGTGGTTTCGGCGTCGGCTTCCGAGCCGGCCCCCATGCAGTACATCGCACCGTTCGCCGGCTGCGCCATGGGCGAGTATTTCCGGGATACCAAGCGGCACGCGGTGTGCATCTACGACGACCTCTCCAAGCACGCGGCGGCGTACCGCGAGATTTCGCTGCTGCTGCGCCGGCCGCCGGGGCGCGAGGCGTTTCCGGGCGACGTCTTTTACCTGCACAGCCGGTTGCTGGAGCGCGCGGCCAAGTTGAACGACCAGCAGGGCGCCGGATCGCTCACCGCCCTACCCTTCATCGAAACGCAGGCCGGCGACATTTCCGCATACATCCCCACCAACGTCATCTCGATTACCGACGGCCAGATCTTCCTGGAATCCGACCTCTTCAATTCCGGCGTGCGGCCGGCCATCAACGTGGGCATCTCGGTGAGCCGCGTGGGCGGCAACGCGCAGACCAAGGCCATGAAACAGATCGCCGGAAGCCTGCGCCTCGACCTGGCGCAATACCGCGCGCTGGCGGCCTTCGCGCAATTCGGCTCGGACCTCGACAAGGCGTCGATGGACCAGCTCAACCGCGGCAAACACCTGGTGGAGATCCTGAAGCAGGGCCAGTATCAGCCGCTGCCCGTGGAGAAGCAGATCGTCATCATCTTCGCCGGAACGCAGGGATACCTGGACGATCTCCCGGTGGAGCAGTGCGGCAAGTTCGAGGAGGAACTGTACCGCTTCGTGGACAATGCGCACCGCGGCCTGTGGGAGGAAATCCGCGCCAAGAAAGCGTTGGACGACGAATTGCGGGCCAAGGTGACGGCGGTAATCGAAGAGTTCAAAGCCCGCTTCGTGGCGGAGCATCCCGCGGTAACGGCGCATGCCTAGCCTGATCGATATCCGGCGGCGCATCCGCTCGGTCAAGAACACGCAGCAGATCACCAAGGCCCTGAAGATGGTCTCGGCGGCGAAACTGCGGCGCGCTCAGGAACGCGTGGTCGCCGCGCGCCCGTACGTGGCGATGCTGGGCAAAGTTCTGGCGAACGTGGCCGCGGCCGTGGCGGCGGACGGAGGGGCGGAGGAGAACCCGCTGCTGGCGACAAGGCCTGAGCGGCGCGTTCTTCTGGTTCTGGTTACCAGCGACACGGGCAAAGCCGGGGCCTTCAACACCAATCTGATCAAAGCCGCGCAGCGCTTCATGGCCGAACGGCCGGAGGCGGCGGTGACGCTCGAAACCATCGGGCGAAAGGGCCGCGATTTCTTCCGCAAACGCGGCGCCAGCATCTCCGGCGAGCATACCGGCATGGCCAAAGCCCCCTACGCCGACATCGCCGCCATTGCGCACCAGGCGATGGAGACGTTCCGCGCGGGCGAAACGGACGCCGTCTACGTGCTCTTCAACGGGTTCAAGAGCGTGATGGCGCAGACGCTCACGATCGCGCGCGTGCTGCCCGCCGAAGCGCCGAAGAGCGCCGAGCCGATCGATTACATTTTCGACCAGCCGCCCGCCGTCATACTGGGCGCTTTGTTGCCCAAGTACGTGGAGATGGCATTTTACCGGGCGCTGCTGGAATCGACCGCCGCCGAACATGGCGCACGCATGACCGCCATGGACGCGGCGACGTCCAACGCGGCCGAGATGATCGACAAGCTGACTTTGTATATGAACCGCGTGCGGCAGGCCAGCATCACCAAGGAAATCATCGAGGTGGTGAGCGGCGCCGCCGGGGCGGAATAAGAAGGATTCAAGGATTCTTACTATGGCAACCAGCAACGGGCTTGTGGTCGGCAAAGTGGTCCAGGTGGCCGGGCCGGCCGTGGACTGCGAGTTTCCTGAAGGGCAGATCCCGCTGATCTATACGGCGATCCGGGTGACCAGCGAGGGCTTCGACACGCCCCAGCCAATCGATATCATTTGCGAGGTGGAGCAGCACATCGGCGAGGGGCGCGTGCGGACCATTGCGCTTCAGCCCACCGACGGTCTGGTGCGCGGCATGCGGGCGATCAGCCTGGGGAAGCCGGTGGAGGTGCCGGTTGGGCCGGAAACGCTGGGGCGGATCCTGAACGTGATCGGCGAACCGGTGGACGAGATGGGCCCCGTGAACGCCAAGACGCATTTCCCGATTCACCGGCCGGCGCCTTCCTTCGAAGACCAATCCACGCGCCTGGAGATGTTCGAGACGGGCATCAAGGTCATCGACCTGCTGGAGCCGTACCTCCGCGGCGGCAAGATCGGGTTGTTCGGCGGCGCGGGCGTGGGCAAGACCGTCATCATCATGGAGTTGATCAACAACATCGCCCAGAAGCACGGCGGCGTGTCGGTGTTTGCCGGTGTGGGCGAGCGCACGCGCGAAGGCAACGACCTGTGGTTGGAGATGCAGGAATCGGGCGTCATCGATCCGCACGACTACACCAAGTCCAAGTGCGCCATGATCTACGGCCAGATGACCGAGCCGCCCGGCGCGCGTTTGCGCGTGGGGCTCACCGGCCTGACGGTGGCCGAGTACTTCCGCGACGAGGAAGGCCAGGACGTGCTGTTGTTCATCGACAACATTTTCCGCTTCACGCAGGCCGGTTCGGAAGTTTCGGCGCTGCTCGGCCGCATGCCGAGCGCGGTGGGATACCAGCCCAACCTGGCCACCGAAATGGGCGAATTGCAGGAGCGCATCACCTCTACCAAGAAGGGGTCGATCACGTCCGTGCAGGCCATCTACGTGCCCGCCGACGATTACACCGACCCCGCGCCGGCCACCGCGTTCGCGCACCTGGACGCCACCACCAACCTTTCGCGCGACATTGTGGCGATCGGCATCTACCCGGCGGTGGATCCGCTGGCTTCCACTTCGCGCATCCTGGACCCGCTCATCGTCGGCCAGGAACATTACGACGCGGCCCAGCAGGTGAAGGGGATTCTGCAGCGCTACAAGGATCTGCAGGACATCATCGCGATTCTGGGTATCGACGAGCTCTCCGACGAGGACAAGCTGATTGTGGCGCGCGCCCGCAAGATCCAGCGTTTCCTCTCGCAACCCTTCCACGTGGCCGAGCAGTTCACCGGCTACAAAGGCAAGTACGTGAAGCTGGCGGACACCATCCGCGGCTTCAAGGAAATCGCCGACGGCAAGCACGACGACATCCCCGAGCAGGCGTTCTACATGCAGGGGACCATCGAAGAGGTTCTGGAAAAAGCCGAAGCCATGAAGAAGGCGTAAGATGCCCGAACCGCTACAACTGGAAGTGGTGACGCCCGAGCGGCTGTTGGTGCGCGAAGACGTGGAATCCGTCCAGGCCCCGGGCGAGGCCGGGTACCTGGGAATCCTGCCCGGCCACGCCGCGTTCGTGGGCCTGATGGGAACGGGGGTTCTGGACTACGCCGCGGGCGGACGCAGCCGCCATTTGGCGGTGTCCGGCGGGTTCATCGAAGTGTTGCAGGGGCATGTGCGGGTTCTGGCCGATGTGGCGGAGCGGGCTGAGGACATTAACGTGGAGCGGGCGAAGGCGGCGTTGAAGCGGGCGCAGGACGAGTTGTCGAAGGCCGGCGCCTCCGGCGAAGGTACCCCGGAAGCCACCGCCGCGCAAGACCGCGCGGCCGCGCGCCTCGGCGCCGCGGAGCGGAAGTAGGCAGAACTGCAAGACCCGACCGCCGTTTGTACGCTCAGACCGGCTTCCCTGTCAGTGCGACCCCGCCGCGCAACGGAACCCGAAGTTGACACCCGGGGTCGCCGACTCGCTCCAGCCACGGTACGAGACGCGGACGACCTTCGGAACCTCGCTCCACGCGCCGCCACGGAGGACATGCCCAGTTCCGCTCGGTGGGCCAGTCGGGCCTGTGCTATCGTTCTGGTTGTAGTAATCCTTGTCGTACCAGTCCGCCACCCACTCCCACGCGTTCCCCAGCATGTCGTACAGTCCCCAGGCATTCGGCTGCTTACCGGCGACGGGCCTTAACCTCGGGAAACCGACGAGGAAGGTGGTTGCCTTGCTGCGCCAAGCGACCGAGTCCAGTTCCCCGTATCGCGCCCCAGTCGTTCCGGCGCGCGCCGCGTACTCCCACTCCGCTTCTGTTGGCAACCGCAGGCCCGCCCATCCGCAGAAGATGTTCGCGTACGCCCAAGCCACACCCACCCTCGGCATGCCCGGATTTCCGGCCACCTTACCACCCAGGAACCGCGCCCAGGCTGCTTCGGTAACCTCCGTCCTCCCCATCCAGAACCCGCGAGTGATTTCGACCTCGTGCGCTGGCCTTTCATCGTCTCGACACTCCTTGTCCCCCGGCGAGCAGCCCATCATGTATTCACCAGGCGGAATCCAAACGTAGTCGAGCCCGTCCTTCGGGTTCCGGCGGATGGTGCCCGGCGAACGTTCGTTCTCGTCTGACCCTGAAGCCGCATCTAGCCAAGAGTGGATCTGTGCGGCTTCGTCAGACTCTCCCTTCGCGGCAATCAATCCGGAATAGGACGGCGGCACCGCAGGGTTGCGTGCCCTGGGGTTGAGGAACACGAAGGTGCCTTGCCCAAGCCCATCGCGGCGACTTAGGGGCCAGATTTGAGGCGTCATCTTCTGACCTTGTTCGGCCTCGAAACTCCCGACGTAGCTCTGGGCACGCCCGAGTACTTCACTGATGGTCATGAACGGCTTGTTTTCGTCGAAACCCGTCTGCAAAGAACGCAATATAGCGTCTGTGAATACACTGTAGCCCTTCCTGTTACTTGCGTCGAGCTGAAAAGCTTTCTGGTCTGCTGTTCCGGCAGTGAGCAGAAACCCGCTGGGGTCGGCGCTCAGCGCGTTCGCAGCCTCCGGCGATGAGGATCCCATGGTCCGAACGGCCAATCCGGACGAGCAAGCATCGAGAATAATCAAGAGGTGCTTGGCCACATTGACGCGCGCCCAGTCCTCGAACTCCCTAGTGGGCAGGATGGAGTCTCCAGCATAGTTCTCCGGGACCGCCGCAGAGAATTGCAGGTAACCTACGCGGCTCAAGTTATCGGCACCGTGACCAGAGTAGTAAAACAAGAGTCTGTCCGCACCACCGAGGTCGGCGCTTTCCCTCGTAAACTTGGTCGCCATGTACTGCTCGATCAGGGTGCGGCTGATTCCACTATTTCGCACCTCGAACACAGTGTCGAATCCCCCTCTGGTCAGCAGGAAGTTTCTCATCCTCGTGAGATCCGTGTCGACGTACGGTAACTGAGGCCGCAATGTGACATATTGCGCGACGCCAGCCACAAATGCGACGCTGCGGCGGAAGGGGAGCGCACCGCTTGGTTTCCAACTAAAGAGATCGAGAAACGTCTGCCAGAAACTGGGCTGCGGCCCCAAAGGCCGATCAAGCCTCCAAACGCCGTCAGATTGGCGTGCCGACCTGATTCCCGCCGGGACGTCCGGAGGCGCGCTCTGTGAGGCGGCTGGGTGTGCGGCCAGGCCCAGAAGGCCGAGCGCAATCGCCGCCGGAAACATCCGGTTCACTTTCGCAGCTCTTCCTGCTTCTGTTTTTGATCGAAGAACTCTTTCCAGAAGAAGCCGTTCTGAAAAGCCACGAAGAAGATCATCAGACGAGGAGTGGTAAGGTGTTTGAGATCTATGCCCGCGCTCTGAAACGTGGCAAGCAAGGGAATGAACACGATAGGCGAGGCGAACATTGGGGCCACGAAGAGCCCCCAATCCCATTTCGGCCGCGTGCGCTTGGGCCGCTCCAAACGGCGGTACAGGTATTGCGCGAACATGCCGCACAACATGCAGAGGTAGAGGGCGGCCGCCAGCATGAGGTCCTCGCTGGGCCCCTTCGCTATAACCGCTGTGTGCGGGAATGGAAAGCCGAACAGGCGGTTAAGGAAAACTGCGAACAGGCCCAAGGTACCGGACCCTAACAGGAACGCCCGCCACTCCCCAGTCCTAATCGCCCGCGCACCGGAGCCCAGCAGCAGCCCGGCAAGGGATAGAAGGAGCAATCCTGTCATTTCCTTCGACATGAACGAATGCAATTATAGCTGCCTGCCGCAGTTCTTGTCGATCCACTGCAGGGGGAGAAAGGGGGAGAAGGGGCAAGAAGGAAAACGGGACACACGCATCTATTCGCTAGCCCAACAATCTGGGCCAATAGCCGCACCTATCCCATCGCGGCGGCTACCGATGATTTCCAAATCGCGCATCACGGCATCCTGATAGACTAACGTTGCCGAAGAACGCCTCCCGGCCCGCCTAGACGCACCCTGCGACCCGCTGACACCGTTCCCGGATGTGATGCAGGTACATGAACTCGCTCTTCATAGCGGTACGGCTTCCCGCAGAACTTCATCGCGGATGTACCAATGGAGTCCGCGTTCGGAGCCGATATCGACCGCGACCCCAAGCAGGTCTTCGAGATCTTGTTTGAGGCCGACGACATCGAGCAGGCTGCGATCCGGCTCCCACTCCACCAGCAGGTCCAAATCGCTTTGATCGGTGGCCTGACCCCGCGCCACCGAACCGTACACCCGGATGCTCCGGGCGCCGTGCTGGCGCGCGAGGTCCAGAATCGCCGCCTTCTTATCGTGCCGCAAATCCTCCAGCGTAAGCATGCTCCCCTCTATTCTCCCTAAGTTGACGGCCGGTTTCCAGTTCCGTTTTTGGAAGCAGCCGGCAGCTCGATGGTAGATCCTCTACCATTCGGGTCGATTTCTAGGGTAGAATATCTACCAGCCCCATGCCGGAGCAATCGCCAGAACGCTGGACATGCTCATTCTGCGTACCCTGCTATTCGGCCCCGCCCACGGCCACCAAATCACCAAGCACATTCGGCAAACCACCAAGGACGTGCTGCAAGTCGAGCACGGGTCGCTCTACCCTGCCTTACACCGGTTGGAACGTAAAGGCTGGATCGCGGCCAGGTGGGAAACCGCCAAGGACCGCAACCGGCAATTCAAGTATTACAGGCTCACGCCCGCCGGGAAGAAGCAGCTCTTGGCCGAGGAATCGAACTGGAAGCGGCTGGCCCAGGCCATCGCCAGCGTGATGTGGCCCGCGCCGGGGGCGGAGTCATGAGCAAACGCGAGGACGACCTGGAGCGCGAGCTTCGCGACCACCTGGAACTGGAGGCTGAGGAACAGCGGGGGGCGGGCGCGTCCGCGGAGGAGTCCCGCTTGGCCGCACGGCGCGCGTTCGGCAATGTCGCGCTGACGAAGGAAGACGTGCGCTCGGCTTGGGGCTGGACGCTGCTGGAACAGTTCGCGGCCGACGCGCGTTATGCGCTGCGCACCATGCGCCGGAGCCTCGGGCTGACTGCCGTGGCCGTGCTGTCCCTGGCGTTAGGGATCGGCGCGAACACGGCGATTTTCAGCGTCGCGGACGCGGCCCTGTTCCGCACGCTGCCGGTCGCAAAACCGGAACAGCTAGACCTGTTGACCATAGAGGCTCATGGTTCCACGTTCACCCTAATGGACAGTGAGGAGTACCGCGCGCTTCAGCAGCCGATGCGCCCAATTTCCGCGATGATCGCACGGTTCGCGATGAGTTTCAGCGTAGCGGCCGGTGCGGAAGCGAGCCGCGCCGTGGTGGAGTTTGTCTCGGGAAACTACTTCACCGCGTTGGGAGTCGGGCCACTGGCCGGCCGCGTCCTCACGGACGATGACGACCGCACGCCCTTGGCCAATCCCGTCGCGGTGATCGGTTACCGCTGTTGGCGCCAGAGACTGGGGGGCGACCCGGCGGCGATCGGCAAGACAATTCGCATCAACGGCAACCCGTACACAATTGTCGGAATTGCGCCGCCGGCGTTCTATGGCGTCGAAGTCGGCTCGGTGCCGGAGGTCTGGATTCCCGCCAGCATGATGGGCCAATACTTCCCGGCGGGCGAAATGCCTCTGAATGTGATGGAGCGGCGCGCGCCGGGGGTGTCGCGTGAGCAGGCGCAGGCCGCACTCAACCTAGCCTACCGCCAGATGCTGGAAGCGGACCCGGAGCGTGATCCCGTGGTGTGCAAGCTGGCGCCGGGAGGGCGTGGGTACTCGCTGGTCCGCCAGCGATTCGAGAACCCGCTGCTCCTTCTGTTGTCGCTCGGGGCGCTGGCACTGCTCGTGGCGTGCGCCAACGTGGCCGGCTTATTGCTAGTGTAGTGTCCACGAAATAGATGGACAGCTATTTCTTTCGTTTCCGGCTCCG
>OCTA010003612.1_pt1 | contig 13716 bp, 1 predicted proteins | sample 1538991 | NCBI WGS metagenome assembly OCTA01 (sample SAMEA3539302, study PRJEB22396) | soil metagenome | biome: tundra; feature: field; material: soil | place: USA | collected 2010-05 | depth 0.15 m
ACTGTTTCGCCCGGATCAATGATGCCGTTGGTCGGACCGGATTCAGAAATCAGGGTGGAACCCGCCGGGACCACGAGGCTGCCGCTGGTGTCGTGAATGGTCAGTGTGGCGGCGTAGGGCGCAATGAGGATGCCATTGACCGGATTGGACAATTGCACCAGCACGGTTTTATCCGGTTGCACAACGGTGTTGTTAATCACGGTCACGGAAAAGGTCTGGCTGGTTTCGCCATTGGTGAATACGCACGTGCCGTTGGTCGCAATGTAATCCAAGCCGGCGACAGCAGTGCCGTTGGCGGTGGCAAAGTTGACGGAAGACACCGTGTTGGTGTTTTCAATGCGCAAAACTGTAATCGTCGTCGCCACGCCCGTTTTGAGCACGGTGTAGGTTGGGCTGGAAAAGCTCAAGCCGGAGTTGCTGTCAATGATGGTCACGACCTGGTTGCTGGGCGACACGAGTTGTCCGGGCGGCGTGGGATTGGACAGGCTGACGGTGAAGGTGTGGTTGCCATTCAACAACGAGTTGGTGAGAATCGGCACGCTGAAGGTATTCGTTCCAACGCCGCCGGTGAAGACCAGCGTGCCGCTGGTGGCCGTGTAATCCACGCCGGCGACCGCGGTGCCGTTGGTCGTGGAATAATGCACAGACAGTGGTTCGACCCCGGGATTGGAGCAAACAACGGTGATGACCGCGCTGCCCGCGTTTTTGTAGATGCTGGAGGCCGGGTTGAGGAAGCTCAAGCCGGCATCGGCGTCCTGCAGCACAACCACCGTGTTGCTCGGGCTTGCCAGTTGAACGCCCGCGCTGGGGCTGGAAAGGCTCATGGTGAGCGCCAAGTTGCCGGTGACTTGCGGATCATAAAGGAGCGGAAGTGAAATCGCCTTCAAGGTTTCGCCGGCGTTAAAAGTCAGGAGGCCGCTGACAGCGGTGTAATTGACTCCGGCCACCGCCGTGCCGTTGGCGGTGGCATAGTTGACTTGAACGCTGCTGCTGGCGCCGCCGAACCGCTGGACAAATATCGGAACCAACCCGTTTGTCTCCCTCACATAATTGGTGGCATTGACGAAGGCCACGCCAATGTTCGTATGCAAAAGGGTCAAGGTCGCGTTGGTGGGGGCGATGAGCACCGCGCCGCTGCTTGGATTTGACAGCACCACTGACAAGCTTACCGGTCCCTGCGCGATGTTGTTGTTAACGAGCGGCACGGCGAACGTCTTGCTGGCATCTCCATTATTGAAGGACAAGGTGCCGCTGGTGTTGACGTAATTCAACCCCGGCAAGGCCGTGCCCGCAACGGTGTTGTAAGCCACCGTGACAGTGCCGGATGTTCCGTTGGTGCGAACCACCGTGAGGTAGGCGTTGCCATCGCTTTCGTAGGCCGTGTAATTGGTCGTCGAAAAGCTCAACTGACCCGGGGCATAGACGGTGTCAATGATGGTGAGCGTGGCGTTCGAGGGGCTGACCAAGGCGGTGTTGACCGCATTGTTCAACGCGAATGTCACCGTCCGGTAGCCTTCCGGCAGACTATTGTTGATGATGGGAACTTGAATCTGCTTGTCCGTGTCTCCCGGATTGAACGTGATGGTGGTGTTGGTCGGATAGAAATCCACACCCGGCGCCGCCGAACCATCGGTGGTGGTGACGAAGTCCACCGAGCAGGTGCCGTTGGTGGTTCCCAAACGAATGACATCAATCGGCGCAAAACCGGTCAAAACATTTTTGCTGACCGAATAATTTGCGGCTGAAAAACTCACGGCGCTGTCATCATTAATAATGGTCAGCACGGCTGTGGGTTGAAGTCCCATCCCCGCCGGCGGCGTTGGATTTGAAATCGCCAGATTCACCGTCAAGTCGGGGGTAACAACTCCATCGTCCATCACCGGAACGGCCACCGTTTCCAGAACCTCGCCCGGCGGGAAGTTGACTGTGGTGGCAACCGCAGTGTAATTCACGCCCGCGACCGCCGAGCCACCGCTCGTCGTTGCAAAGTTGACGGAAATATTACCCGAGCCATCGGGATTGGGACCGCTGGTGCCGCCCGTGCGCTGGATCGTGACAAGGGCTTGTCCGCCCTTTTCGTCAACTTGATACCCGGCCGAGGTGAATTGCAGCAAGCCGGAACCGATCACCGAACCGCCGTAAATCCGGGCAATATGCGCGTGGGGCTGATCATCATATTGGGTAAAGCCGCCGCCAATGACCAACATTTGATACGCGGGCTGAATGAGGAGCGCGTCAATGGCACCGTTCGCGCCGTCGCCGAAATTGATCGTCGGATCCACGGCGCCGTTCGGCAGCAACCGGGTGATGCGAAAACGGATGACGCCATTGGCCTGGGTAAACTGGCCAACCAGCACAATCCGATTGTCGGCCTGCACGGCAATGGCTTGCACGGTGCCATTGGCGCCGACGCCCACGTTGGTCTTGAAATTGGCATCCAACGAACCGTCGCTGTTCAAACGGGCAATACGGTTCAGGGCGGTCCCATTGACATTGGTGAAGTCGCCGCCGATGAGGATGCCGCCGTCACTTTGAATGGCAATGGCGCGAACAGTGTCATTGGCGCCCAGGTTCAAGTCGAAGTTGGTGTCCACGGACCCGTCGCCATTCATCCGCGCGACATGGCCCAGGGCAAAACCATTGATGCTGGCGAACGCGCCGCCGACCAGCAATTTGCCCGCGAACGGCGAGTTGGTGGGATAAACGGCAATGGCATAGACCGCGCCGTTGGGACCGGAACCGGTGGCAAAAGACGTGTCCAGCGAGCCGCCGACAGAATTCGTACTGCCGCCATTGAGGCGGGCAAGGTTGGGGCTGGCGCCGCCGCTGATGGTGTTGAACGCGCCGCCAACGTAAATTTCCCTCGCGCCATTAACGAAGGTCTCGGCCAGCGCGTAAACCGGAGCACTCGCTCCACCCGGGGAATTAAAGCTGGTGTCCAGGGAACCGTCGGTCATCAGGCGGGCGATGCGATTGCGGGCAGTGCCATCAACGTTGTTGAACGCGCCGCCGATAATCGCGCGGCCATCCGTCTGACAGACCACGGCCTGCACGGCGCCGCCGGTGGCGCCGGAATAAAGACCGTTGTTGAGGAAGCCGGCACTGTCCAGCGAGCCATCGGTGTTCAGCCGGGCGATGCCATTATCGGGGGTGCCATTGACGAATGTGAAGTTGCCGCCGGCGAGGATTTGTCCGTTGGGTTGCAACGCGAGCGCCAGCACGTCGCCGTTCATGACCGGAGTAAAGGAGCCGTCCAGCGAACCGGGCAGCACGACGTAATAATTGGCATCCAAAATGTTGACGACGGCATTGCTCGGCGAAACCAACCCCGCGTTGAACGCATTGGTCAAATAGACATTGAAATAGAACGCATTGGAGCCTTCCGGCGCACCGATGTTGGTAATCGCCACGTTGAAGCTGGCAGCAGTCTGGTTGGCGACAAAGTTAAGCACGTTGCTGGTGCCCGTGTAGCCCGTGTAATTAATGCCGTTCACAGCATTGGGACCATCGCTGGTGTAATATCTGACCGAGACCGGGGCAGCGATGCCGCCCGTGCGAAGGACGGTGATGGTGACATAGCCGCCGTCTTCGCGGACGACATAACTGGGCGCGCTGAACTGGAACACGCCGTAGCTGTTGTCGTTGGTGATCGTCAGCGTGGCATTGGTGATGGAATTGTTGGGCGGCGTGCCGACATAGAACAGCGCCGGCTGGTACGTGCCATTCTGCGTGGGATTGAACAAGGAAACCGAGAATTGTTTAATGGGACCAACGACGCCGGTGTTTGTGAGCGCGATAGAGACGGTGCGCGACGAAGCGTCACCGTTATTCCAATTCAGGGTGTTTGTCGCGCCGAAGTAATCCACTTTATTGGTTGCCGATGGGCCATCGGTGGTGGCGTATTGGACAGTAAGGGTGCCGGCGCAGCCGGCGACGCGATTGATGACGAAGGTGATGAAGCCGGCGCTTTCACTGCCGATGTAATTGGTGGCGCTGAGGGTCAAATAACCCCGGAAATTGGGGTTGATGAGGCGGAGCACCGCGTTGGATATTCCAATCGTCGCATTGCCATCAACGGGTGCGCTGAGGGGGGGGTTCAAGTGGAGATTGACGGTCTTTTCCAAAAAGTTCGTGGAACTCAAGCCGTTGAGTATATTTGTAACCGTGAAGAAATTGCTGACATTGTTCGCTGAGATTGAGACAAGCTTGTTGGTGAGGCCTATGTAGTCTATGCCCACAATGGCCGTTCCGTTGGTGGCGAAAGCACGCATGGACACCGTGCCGTAAACGCCATTGCTCCGAACCACTTCGATGGAAGTGATGATATTGGTGGCCACATAAAGGGCAGAGACAAATCCGAACGTGCCGGAATTTTTCGAGTCATCAATCAGCGTGAACGGCGCCGTGGACACCCCCAGTGCGGCGCCGAGCGGAATGTTCTGGCCGCCGAGATAAAATTCATCGGCCCCGCTCGGGTTGGCCAGTTGGAACTGGGCATTGAGGTCGCCCAACATCGTGGGGTCTTTGCGGATGGTGAGCGTGACGAACGAATTGCTGCTAATTAACGAGTCCGTCTGAGACAAAGGGGCGAAGACATCCCGTAACGAGCCATTGCCTCCAAACAGGCCATCACTGCGCAAGCGGGTTTGGGTCGAGGTGGTGAAACGCCAGGCGATCCAGAACAGGGGCGGCGGGCCGTCATACAAGTAATCCTTGCCGCTTTGGGCCGTGCCCGGCTGGACGGAAAAGTTGGCTGAAACCGGCCCCAGTATGCCGTTGGTCCGCACAAAGTACACGGATTTGGACGGCTGGCTCCGGTTGACCGAATAGGGCGAGGGCGGCGACATACTGATGTTGCCCGGTCCCGGCGTCGAGCCGCCAATCAATCGGGCGATGCTATGGCGGTTGCGAACGCCATCGCGCGACTTGGGCTCAACCCACAAGTTCGGGTCGCCGAAACCTTCCGGTATCCCCTGTTGATCGTCCAAATAATTGCGGACGCTGGGGCTCGCCTGGCCGCCGCCCACCTGATAGAACGTGCCGCCGATCATCACGTTGCCATCGCTTTGGACGCCGGAGGTATAGACCGCCGGGGTATCGTCGGAATAAATCTTCTTCAGGCCGGCAAACTGGTTGTAAGCGGTGTCGAGGAACGTGGTGTCCACCGTGCCATTGGGATACAACCGGGTAAAACCGAGGCGGTGCGTGCCGTTGAACGACGAGAATTGCCCGCCGACATACATTGTGCCGTCCAAAGGTTGGAGGGTGATGTTCTTAACCGTGTCGTCGGCGCCCAGTCCGGGGAAGAAACTGGTGGTGTCCAGGCTGCCATCCGGGTTCAGCCGCGCCAGGCGGTTGTAAGCAATGCCGTTGAAATGAGTAAACGCTCCGCCCACCACCACCTTGCCGTCAAGCTGCCAGCCCAAGGCGTAAATCAGGTCATCGGCGCCGGAGAGGGGGCTGAAGGTGGTGTCCAGCGAACCATCGCTGTTGAATTTCGCCACGTCGTGATAACTCTGGCCATTCACGGCAAAGAGGCCGCCGGCAATTATTCCACTGGAGGTAACCGACTGAGCGGCCGAGGCTTTGTATTTCCACTGGGTGCTAAAGGTCTGACCGCCCTGGTTCATGACGATGGTGATGATATTGGTGGTAAGGTCGTTGGTCGGACCAAAGGGAATCACCAAGGTGTTGGAGGAACTGACCAGACCGGTATCATAAAGCAGAACCCCGGTCCCGGCGGTCACATTGGTGTCACCATAAAAGATCCGCATATCATCCGGAGCGATGAACATATCATAGTTCACGTTCAGCGTACCGGATGTATAATTGCCAAGATTAAGGATTTGATCATCCTCATTACTATTGCCGACGGCGTTGCGGTTGATCGCTGCGATAATCGATGGCGGCAATGCAATCGCATAAACAGGCCCGCTCAACGTGGTGCCCGGATCGAAGGTGGTGTCCAAAGAACCATCGGCATTTAACCGGGCAAGGTAATCGCGCGCCACGCCGTTGACGTTCTGAAATTCACCGCCAATCAACACCTTGCCGTCCGGTTGGACGGCGACGGCCCGAACGTAATTATCCGCCGACGCGTTAAACCCCAGGTCGAACGAACCATCGGCATTCACCCGGGCAACGTAGCCGCACGGCGTGCCATTGAACGACGAGAAGTTGCCGCCGACGACAAACTTATTGTCTGGAGTCAAGGCCACCGAATTGATGGGGCCGTCGTCAGGCCCGGAGCCGGGGTCGAACGATGGATCCAGAACGCCGTTGGTGTCAACGAGCGCGATGCTGTTGATTGAATTGCCGTTGTAAGAGGGAAATTCACCGGCGATGAGCGTTTCATTGTTGGGCAAGACCAGCAGACTGTTCACCAAACCGGACACGCCAGGCATGCCATTGCCGCTCGGCAAGGTCTGCACGATGGCGGACGGCAAGGCCAGATGGTCGCCGAAATCCGCGTTGTATAATTGATCCACCGAACCGGCCGGCGGATGCTGGTCGTTAAACAGGATGGTCACGGTGGTTTCGGCGACCATGCCGGCAAGGGCGGGCACCGTTTGACTGTTATAGCTTATTTCCTGATAAAGCTCGATTTTAAAATCCCGGTTGAATTTCGTGAGCGTGGAATTGGTGACCGTGAAGGTGACGGGCTGGTAAAATGCGTCAACGCCATTGGCGGGAAAAGTGATATCGCCTTTGATCATGTTAAAGTCGGAATTGGTCGCTAGAATTGTCGCATAATTCGGCGGCGTGGGGACGGCATAATCGGAGCCTGGCTGGAGGGGGAACCAATTATTCCACTCCTCGTCGGGATCTGTATCATCGTTAATGAAATTATTGATGCGGTAATGCAAAGTAATCGCCGAGGTGTTGGTGGCCGTCTGGGAACGCGCCACATAAATGGTGACTGGCGTCGTATAGCCTTTGGAATTGTTCGTGTCGTTGACGTCTTCCGGAACGCGGAAATTGCACTTTTGAAAGTTGACGATCGGGTTGGTCGGCATCACTATGACAGGATTGGTCTGGAGGTTGGGTATGGTGTTCGTCGGCGGATCCGTCCATGGATTGTCAGCATTCGTTGACACGACCTGAACGATGTCCGGCCCGTATGGATCGGCATTGACATTTAAAATCTTTACCAGCGCGAGGCTGAAGCTGGGGTCCACGCGGGGCGGAGCGACAGCGCCGGATTCAAACGGATCAAGGGCGGGGCTGTTGGACCCATTGTCAATCAACTGAACGCCGAAAACCGTGTTATTCGTGTAGCCCCCCGAACCGCGGATGCCAGAATTAAGAATTGGAATGAGAATGGTCTTGCTCATCTCGTAATCATCAAAGACCAGCTTGCCGCTGACCGATGTGTAATCCACGCCGGCAACCGCTCCCACGTATGGGGTATTTGTAGCGTTTAGTAATTGAATCGGAGAAAACGACACGCCCGGCAGGTTGGTGCCATCCACCGTCTGGTAGTTCACCGTGGCGCGCCCGGTGGAGCCGGCGACGCGGGTGACGGTGACTAGCACGCCCGGCACGTTGTAATTATAGTAGGTGTGAAGCACCGCATTACCAACAGGAACATAATGTACCTGGTAAGCACTTTCCGATTCGGCAGTCTGGTAAAGCGGCAAACTTGTCCAGTAGTCAATGTCTTCCGTGGCAAACCGGAAGACGCCCGAAGATTTATAGGCCCAGTGCAACACGATGGTTCCCGGACCTTTCCCCAAGGGATACCCAAAAACGGAATTGGCATTTTGCGAATCCACCGCGATGTAGTAAGTCGTCCCCGCTTTCGCATTGAACCGGAGATGGCTGGGGCCGTAATAAGGCTGGATGTAGCCAATTAACGGCAGACTGCCAAGATGGCTAAACCAAGCGTAATCGCCGCTGCCGGTTTCATTGTAGGCCTCAGTTCCCGGTGGAAGCGGAATTGAGCTGTTGATGGGGAAAAGGTCGTCATTGGCCGCGACCTGATTGAGCGTGGTCGGACTGGCGCCCGTAAAAACCCCCAGCACCGTGTTCAGGGGAGTACCGTAAAAATCGTCCATGCTGCCGATGGTATCCAATTCCACTTCGCCGTCAGAGGGGGCCGTCCATTGATACCAAAGGGGCGCATTGGGGGCAAAACCGGCGATGTTCGGGGCATTGGGGTCCGGTGTGACGCCCGTGTTATCATTGGTAACGGAACCCCAATCCCCGGTCAGCACTGGCGCTGAGACGAAGTTCGTCTGCGCCCGGCCGGCGTTCGCCATGAGACCGACCAAAACCACCAGACCCAGCTTCATCAAGCCGGTACGGCTCACGAGGTTTTGCAGCTTCCAATTCATAAATTTTTCCTGGGTTTCTGTCACAACGTTCTTCGCCGGGTCCAGGGCATCCCATCCCCGGACCTTTGGCAAACAAATCAAACGGCCCGCGCACCCGCGCCCCTAAAACGGATACGTCAACCACGGCTGCACCATCACCCGATAGTAGTGCGGCATGTTCGTTACCGCATCAAACACCCAGACGTTCGTGGCGGATGACGGATACGGCTGCGGCGAAGGGAAAAAGTTCGTGTGGGCCGGGTTCGTAACGGCCACGTTCGCGCCGTAATAATAATTGTCAAAGGTGGTCAACGGCAGCCAGTTGGTTGAAAGCAGATTGGTCCGGTAATAAATGTAATTGGTCGCCAGTGGAATCGTCGTCCATTGCAACCGGACCGACGGCGGCGGACGGTTCGTCAGCGTCAGCGTGAAATTGACCTGCGACGAGACAAAAAACGGCGTGGGATCACTCGCGTTAACAATGCCGTCTCCGTCGGAATCAATGTACGGGCTTTGCGCCAGTGCGGCGTTGAAAGTGTTGGTTGTGCCGTCCGGATACACGATATTGGTGGAGCTGAAATAGCCGGCATAAGCCGCCACCCAACGCAGCCGGTTGCCGTTCAGATGATTCAACTTCTCAGCCACTGACGTGCCGTTGACCATCGCCTGGGCATAATAAATCACCAGGTTGGGGCTGATGCTGAGTGCATTGACCTGGCTGCCATTGAAATTGGTGGCGGAATCGCGCAATTCGAGATCGTCCACATACAGCGCGTTGCTGGTAGTGGCACCGTTGAATGCAAACAAACCGTTTCCCAGCGCGTCCAAAATGAGCCGGCCAACCGCTGCATTGTTCGTATAACCGGTCACCGTAGCACCAAAGTCCTGGCCGGCCCAAACATGGTCAACCTCGGCCTGACCCAAAGCCGTGTCATAAATCGTAGTGCCCAACAATTCTCCCGTCGCCGGCTTGATCCACAAATTAAACCCATTTGAACAAGAGAAAGTGTTGCCAGCGCCAAAGCCACCATCGGACAATGAATTGGTCACCGTGAAATCCAACGCATCACCGGCGGAAAGTGCGGATTGACTGATTTGCAGGGTGTTGGCCCGGAACTGAATGTCAGCCCCTGACTTAACCGTGGCACCCGTTAACCGGCCGGTCTGGGTGGTTAAACTGAAATTCCCATATTGCGCGAAGTCGGTTCCATTATTAATTTGGAAGTCAACGCTGTTGATCGTTTGGTCGCCGGCACTAATTATCCCGTTATTGACGAATTCCAGGTAGTTCGTTGGTCCATCATCTCCAAAATGCGCGGAGTTGGGAATGAAAAGAGAGCCGTTGTTGGTAAAATAGCAGAGGGTTGGCGCATTGGCATAGGTCCAATTCTGCTGGGGGGTCGCAATATCCAGACCGCCTTGAAGGGTGAAGCTTCGCCCGTCCAAGAGGTATGAATTTGCAATGGTCATGAAATCGCTGACGAGGATGTTGGTGCTGTGCAAGATTAAATCCTGAACCAGCACCGGCACCCGCGAAGAAAGCTGGCTGGCATCCACCAGCAGGACATAAAGGTTGTATTGAACGGCATTGGTCAACGGTGTTAAAACAAAAGGAGGGGGGCCACTGGCGTTAGCGGTGTAATTGGGGGTTACCACGATCTCAGAATTGCTCCAAACACCACTCCAGGCGGAAACCGTCCCCTGCAACCGGTTAACATACGAGGCCGCAAGATTGGTAATGTTCAAAAAGCCGTTGGTTGAGCCGAGGTTGTAACTGAGACTCTGACTATCCATGACCGCGTTGGTGCTGGAAACGAGATTGGTGGCCTGAATCAGAATCTCGACTTCAGCGCGCATGCGTGTCTGGAAGAGATTCAGATTGCCCGCATAAATGCTGACTTTGCCCGGGCGATTTGTGAGTGAGCCAACGGACGTCGCAGCAATATTTCCCACCAACGCGGAATAGGCGGCATACCTGGCGGTTACAAAACGATTGGTAAAGGCGGGATCATATAAATAGTTGAAGGCCGGAAGCCCGTCCCCGGGCGAACCGTTGGCAAATTCGGACGGTTCCGTCCGGGACAGGCTATAATTACCCGGTCGAAATGTTGCACCCGAACATTGGGCATAAGGGTTCAAGGTGAGGCTGGTGTCAAACCCTCCATTGGTGGTGGAGGCCAAAGTATCCACGAGGTAAATGTCATTCGTCTCCGGCAAAAGCGTGATCGTATTGGTGGAGATTGTCTCCAGGCGCACGGCAACGGTTTGGAAAAGATTTGTCGGGCTTGAATTGGTCAGGAACCTGACCTGACCGGTGATGTTGGGATCGTTAATGTTAATGAAAACAGCCTGTCGGAATATATTTGTATAGACAGGTTGGGGCGGGTTGAGTGAACCATCACTGTTGGTAGTTATCAACATCAAAGGAACTCCCAAAGTCTCGACCGAACCAGACACGGCGGGTATAAACGAACCGAGTGGAACAAAAACATTTGTTACCCCACAGGTCTCGTTTACCTGGAATAACGGCGGCGACGAGGCAATGGTCCCATCCCATGCCGCCGCGCTGTTTAAATTCATGTTGGTCTGCCCCCAATACAGGTCATAGATGGCCGCATCGGGCGTGAAATTTGTGCCACTATTGCCACTGTTGCCAATCCCCACAATCGGCATAATCCCCACCGAGCTGCGATGAAGGTCCACGGTTGTGCCGGTCAATTTGATCTCACCGTTGGCGCTGGAAGTGAGGGTTCCCTTGTTGACGATGTTGGTGGCTGACACCCACAAATAAAGTGTCCCGTTGACCGATGCGCTCGCGCTGTTATTGACGAAATTTGCCGACGGACCGCGCCCTCCGGGGCCAGTCGAAGGTCCCCAATCAAACTCCCAGCCGACCGATCCATTCATGGTTCCAATGTTGGTATAGTTGAGGGTATGCGCCGTTGTGAATCGCAGTGTGGTAAAAATGTTCCAGGTCCCCGCGTTGTAAAAGTTGGTTGCGTCAACATTAGGCGGAGTTCCTGTAACCGTGGCGGGGCTGGTATATAAGGAGTCTGTCGCTTGCACCGCAAAAGGGAATCCGGCCAGAACCAATAAAAGCAAAATTGATAATAATCCTCCATCAAGCTGCCTGGTTAATTTGGAAAAAATTGGTCTCATTTTACAGGCACTGATTAGTTGATGGTAATCGAAAAACTCCACTGCACATCCAGAAACGTCAACGACGGACAAGCCGCCCCGGTGGCGCCGTACGGCAGACTGCTCAACGTGGTACCGCTGAGCGCATTGGTCAAGGTGCATTGGTCAGGGTGCATTGGTCAGGGTGTTTGACCCAGAACCTGATTCTCCAGATTCTGAATGCTCGTGCCGTTGGGATATACAACCGGATCATTGGTCGTGCCATCGAACGATCCCCAGATGAAGTCCCAGTATGGATTGTTGAATAGATTGCCATGCCCATTCAGAAAGAATGTGCCCACGTTGAGATAGTTCGGACCGACTTTATTGAAGGTAATTGTGGTGGAAGGGTCGATGGTGCCGGGACCTGCCAAACCCGGATAAATGTTGGCGGTATTAAAATTGAGGTTGCGACCGTAAGTCCCAAACAAGCGGGGGTCGGCGTTAGGCCCGGGGGCTAAATCCGCCGCGGCGAAAGTAAAGTCCGGGGTGGTCACCACGCGCTGGAAGGTCTGCCTCTGCGCCTTGCTGCCGGAGATAACGACCATGGTGTAGGTGTTGGTGATGGGCTGGAAAAACTGGCCGAGGAGGGAATCAAAGTCCGCATGCACAAATTTGATTTTTTGTATGCCCGGATGCAAACCCGGGCCGTTGGTCGCACCGCCCGTAACCGTGCTTGAGCAGATGGGCGCCTGCACGACATAGACATGGCTGGTGGAATAGGTCACAAGGCTTTGGGAAGTGAGAAAGCCCGCCGAGTTGCTGGTGGCAAAAAGCAGGTTGGTCGTCGCCGTCACATTGGCAATAGGAAACCCTGTGGGTTGTGGAGAAACAATAACGTCCGGACCGCAGAGATAATTGGTGTTAATGTAATATTCCCCCGACGGCACATTGGCCAGGGTGACGGTCTTGGTCGTGGTGTTGGTGACCAACGGACTGCCAAACGGCGCGCCAGTCTGGACGCCCACCGTGACTGTCACCAGCGAGGCGCTGGTACTGGGGTGAAACCCATTGGGGGTGAAGACGACGTTGGCAAAAGTGTCCGAGTAAATTTGCAGGGCGTTGGTGGTATAGCCATTGGTCCTGACCACCAGCACCGGCGGACTGCCATACGGCGAGCCAATCAGGTTGGTGAAATAGGCAACCACAATCGGCGTGGCCATGGTCGTGAAAGTATATGGAGAAGTAAGAATGACCAGCCCCGGAAACAAATTGGCCAGGGTGGCCGGAGCATTGGTTTGAGCGGACAACCAAAACGCATTATAGTTGGAGGTGTAAAGCAGGAATTGCAGGCTTAAGTTGGTCACGCCAATGGTGGTGGAGCCGGTCAAGATGCTTCCCAATGCCGGGGATTCAAAATTGATATTGTTCGAACTTAAAAGATACCTCAATCCACCCGCATCATCACGGGTCAGATCCGTATAATAACCGCCAAAGTACAGGCCATCACCATTACCGGCCACGGCCGTAAAAGTATCGTCCAAAGGATCCATGGGAATGGGTGGAAATGTAGTCGCCAGAGGGTTGGGGCCGGTGCAAATTTCGCTAATGACATAAGTGTAGAGCGTGTTATTAACGTAATCCGAATATTGACTTACATTCAATGGAGTGGGTGTCGGATCAAAATTTCTCATCACCACCAGGTATTCCGTAAAGAATGGACAACTGGTGTTGGGAGGTTGCCAACGATCATGCAGCGTCCAAAGATAGCGCTCCGGCTCCGCCAAACCCAATTGTTCGCACATCGCTCCCAGCGTCACGGATTTCAAATCCTTCAACCCCAAAGCTTGTGCCTGGTAATTGATCGCCTGTGAGTTCAATGGAAATTCCGAAAGTGAAGGGGAGTAACCGTCCACCCCATTGGTCATGCCGGTTGGGTTATTGGTAAATGCGTTGTTCAGAATGGCGAAGGCACCATCCACCGCCGACACGCCGTTCGACCCAAAATAATCGAGAAAACTCGCATTGCAGGCGTAATACATCACCGGCGTGTTGCGGCGATATTCCTCGCCCAGATTTTTTGGCGTGCCAATGTCGCCGGGCAATCCGTAACCAATCACCGGCACCTCCCAGGCATCGCTCCCGGTGCCACCACCAATACCCGGTCCCAACAACGCATAAGCCCACGCTGCCTGCTGGCCGGACACCAGCAACGCAATCCACAGAAATCTTTTAATCATTTGCCGCATACACATTTTATTGGCGCAGGAGCAGGATGCGGTAA
>OCTA010003613.1_pt1 | contig 13714 bp, 10 predicted proteins | sample 1538991 | NCBI WGS metagenome assembly OCTA01 (sample SAMEA3539302, study PRJEB22396) | soil metagenome | biome: tundra; feature: field; material: soil | place: USA | collected 2010-05 | depth 0.15 m
CCTCGCAGGACTGGTGGCCCGCGGACTACGGCCACTATGGGCCGTTCTTCATCCGCATGGCATGGCACAGCGCAGGGACCTATCGGATTGCAGATGGCCGTGGCGGCGCGGGCTCCGGGGCGCAGCGATTTGCTCCGCTGAACAGCTGGCCGGACAATGTGAGCCTGGACAAGGCGCGCCGGTTACTCTGGCCGATCAAGCAGAAGTACGGCCGGAAGATTTCCTGGGCCGACCTGATGATTCTCGCCGGCAACGTGGCGCTGGAGTCGATGGGATTGAAGACCTTCGGTTTCGCCGGCGGCCGCGAGGACGTCTGGGAGCCTGATGAGAGCATTTACTGGGGATCTGAAGGCAAGTGGCTGGGGGACGAACGCTACAGCGGCGACCGTCAGCTCGAAAATCCTCTCGGCGCCGTCCAAATGGGGCTGATTTATGTGAATCCGGAAGGACCCAACGGCAAGCCCGATCCGGTGGCTGCCGTTCGGGATATTAGAGAGACGTTCGCTCGCATGGCCATGAATGACGAGGAGACCGTTGCCCTGATCGCCGGTGGACACACCTTCGGCAAAGCGCATGGGGCTGCCGATCCGGTTAAGTATGTGGGCAAGGAACCGGAGGGCGCTGGCATCGAAGAGCAAGGCTTTGGCTGGAGTAACAGTTTTGGCAGCGGCATGGGTGTAGATACGATCAGCAGCGGTTTAGAAGGCGCATGGACCACCAACCCGGTGAAGTGGGACAACAACTACCTGGAAAACCTGTTCGCCTATGAATGGGAACTCACGAAGAGCCCAGCCGGTGCACACCAATGGACGCCGAAGAATGGTGCTGCGGCCGGTACCGTGCCGGATGCGCACGACCCCAAGAAGAAGCATGCTCCCATCATGTTCACAACCGACCTCTCGCTGAGATTGGACCCCAGCTATGAGAAGATTTCGCGGCGCTTCCTCGATCATCCGGACGAGTTCGCAGATACCTTCGCCAGGGCCTGGTACAAGCTGACCCACCGCGACATGGGGCCTATATCGCGGTATCTTGGCCCGCTCGTTCCCGCGGAACCGCTGCTGTGGCAGGACCCCATTCCTGCGGTCGATCACAAGTTGATTGACGAGCAGGACATTGCAGCCCTGAAGGCAAAGGTCCTCGCATCCGGACTTACCGTTTCCCAACTGGTCACGACGGCCTGGGCTTCGGCTGCAACGTTCCGCGGCGGCGACAAGCGCGGCGGGGCGAATGGAGCGCGCATTCGCCTCGCACCGCAAAAGGATTGGGAAGTCAACCAACCGGCCGAACTGGCCAAAGTGCTTAAGAAGCTGGAGGCGATCCAGAAGGAGTTCAATGGCGCGCAGTCCGGCGGAAAAAAAATCTCGCTGGCTGACCTCATCGTCCTGGGCGGCTCGGCGGCCGTCGAGGAAGCTGCCAAGAAGGCCGGCTATGACGTGAAGGTTCCGTTCGCGCCAGGGCGCACGGATGCGTCGCAGGAGCAAACCGACGTGGCCTCGTTTGCCCCACTGGAGCCGACCGCAGACGGGTTCCGCAACTACATCCGCAAGGGACAAGAGGAATCGGCGGCGGAGTTGCTCCTGGATCGGGCGAACCTGCTGACGCTGACCGCTCCCGAGATGACCGTGCTGATCGGTGGTCTGCGCGCACTGAATGCAAACTTCGGGCAGTCCGAGTATGGCGTTTTCACCAAGCGGCCCGGAACCCTGACCAACGATTTCTTCGTGAATCTCCTCGACATGAAGACGAAGTGGCAGAAGGCCGCTACATCTGAAGGCGTGTTGGAGGGACGGGATCGGGCGACGGGCAATCTCAAGTGGACGGGCACGGTAGTCGATCTCGTGTTCGGTTCGAACTCTCAGCTCCGAGCCCTCGCGGAATTCTATGCGTGCGGCGACTCGCAGAAGGCGTTCGTGCATGACTTTGTGGCGGCCTGGAGCAAGGTGATGAACCTTGACCGCTTCGACCTTCCCTTGCATGGCGCGGGCGTGCGGGTGGAAGAGGGAGTTCCGGCCGACTGACGAGATGTAAGGAGAGGCTTCCCAAAACGGCTTCGGCTGGGGCACGCAAGTGTTTCCCTGCCGGAGCCGCGGCTGCGTATGGGACAAGAGCGGGGCAGACATCTGTCCTGGTTAAGGGTGGGTGTATTTGGGCCAAAAGCTGCGGAAATGCAGGCGCACGGTTGGGTAAAAGGGAGGCAACCCGTTTGAATAGCGATTTGGGGAGATGCCGACTAGCACTATGGAGTACTTTGGAGTGCGATTGATCACATGCGGCCCTTCAGGCCGTCATATACTATTTGCAAAACACCGGGATAGATCAGAGTCGCGCTGGCGCGAAGAGAATGAATAGCGGAAGCGCATGTGCAAGGGATAGAGATCGGCCAATATTGGAAAAAACTGAAGGATTACTGATGCCTGTACTCACCCAGAAACTAGAAACCTGGTCCGCGCTCGCCTTGTTGCGGGCCGTTCGTACGCCGCTCAAGATTCCAGCGTGGTCGGTTGTTGCGATTGTGGCGTTTGCCGGGCTGTACGGATTCCTTTCCGGACGCGAGATGCCTCGCCACCACTACGTGCCTTATGTCGGCTATCCGCTGGTGCTGGACACGACGACTGGCAAGGCCTGCTACGCGACCCCGCCCAAGCCGGTGGATGAAGCGGCGAGCCAGGTCGCGGGCTACCCGGTGGATCGCGATGGGAACCGTGTGGACACGGATGCCACGAGCGATCTGAGCATTCCCATGTGTGGGAAGTAATCAGCGCCGGGCGTAGGCAATTAGGTTCCTTCCTTATTTAGCTCTGAGCCGTTTGCCGGTTGCGCGTCAGGCGCGAGGGGCATTTTTGAGGCATGTTTTGGCCGAAAGCTCACATGCTTCTTCCCATTGTTCGTCGTAACCGCTCCCCGGAACCGGTCTCGCGCCAACTACGATCGTCCCGTTCACAAAGTGACCGCTGGCCGGATCAAACGGCTTAGGGCGCAAAGCGAACTCTGATACTGTTCTCTAGAAGCAACCGCAGATCCCGCCACGGCGGGCAGGCTTTTCCGCCACGGCGGACCGCGGCGACCTCCGCGCAGGATTACATGGCGGTCCGCCGCGTTGATCGTGGGGTAGGCGCGTGATTGGTTTCGATCCTCGTATCTCAACACCGAGAACTGACCCTGCGAACGAAGAATTGTTTCGCGAGACCCTGAGACCTGGGGCCCCGGCGGCGTTGACATTTGATCTGGTACCTTGATGAAGAACAATTCAGCCCCGAATTGAGAGAAAACGCGAGTATGACGGCAAGCGATCTTATTGATCGGCTGGTAGAGCACAAGACACTGGGCACGGCGCCCCGGGAAGAGCTGGCATGGCTGGCGGCACATGGGTCTCTTCGCAGGCTTGGCGCCGGCGAGGTGCTGTCTCATAAAGGTGTTCCGGTTGAGGGTCTTTACGTGGTGCTATCGGGGCACGTGACGTTGTCGGTTGACCGAGGCGCTGGGCCGCAGAAGATGATTGAATGGTGGACGGGCGATGTGTCGGGAGTGTTGCCCTACTCGCGGCTGGTGAACCCGCCGGGAGATGCAATTGCCCAGGAGCCTACGGAGATTCTGGCCCTCGACCGGGAGCAGATTCGTGCGCTAACGCACGAGTGCTTTGAGATCACGACGATCCTTGTGCGTACGATGCTCGATCGCGCGCGACTGTTCACGTCGAGTGAGTTGCACAATGAAAAGATGATCTCGCTGGGCAAGCTATCGGCGGGACTGGCTCATGAGCTGAATAATCCGGCGTCGGCAATTGAACGCAGCGCCTCGCTGCTTGAGGACCGACTGGAAGACACGGAGAAGGCGACGCGCGCGCTAGGCGCCGCGAAGCTGAGCGACGCTCAACTGGCTGCCGTGGATGCGATTCGTGCCTCCTGCCTGGCCAAGCAGACACAAACGGTGCTGTCCTGTCTGGAGCAGTCGGACCGCGAGGACGCAATTGCCGAGTGGCTTGCCAACCATGGCTTGGACGCCGCGAACGCGGGCATGCTGGCCGACACCGAAGTGACATTCGAGGCACTCGACCAGCTCGCAGCAGCGGTGTCGGGAGCAGCATTGAACGCGGTACTGCAATGGGCAGCCGCCGGTTGTTCTGTGCGTCGATTGGCTTCCGGGATTCAGGATGCGGCGATGCGCATATCCGGCCTGGTAACGGCAATCAAGGGCTTCACAAATATGGACCAGGCGATGGTGGCCCAGTCTGTGGACCTGGCAACGAGCCTGGGCAACACGGTGACTGTGCTTAATGCAAAGGCTCGTGACAAATCGGTAGATGTGTCAGTCGAGTTGCAAGGCGAGCTGCCCCATGTGCGCGGCTACGCCGGCGAGCTGAGCCAGATTTGGGGGAACCTGATTGACAACGCATTGTACGCAGTGCACTCCGGTGGCCGCGTCGAAGTGTTTGCGCGCCGCGAGGATCAGCACGCGGTAGTCCGCATTATCGACAACGGGCCGGGCATTCCGGCGCAGGATCTTGCCCGGATTTTCGATCCGTTCTTCACGACCAAGCCGATGGGACAAGGCACAGGACTAGGGCTTGATATTGTCCGGCGCCTGGTGCGGCATAACGATGGCGCAATCGATGTCGAGTCGAAAAAAGGCCATACTGAGTTTAGGGTTACGCTGCCGATCGCCGAGGTCGTTGCGGCGCCGATCTTCCCCTTGATAGAGAGTGGCGGGTAACCGGCACCGCTTTCCATGAGCAACCGCAGACCCCGACCACGGCGACCTCCGCTCAAGCTGACGATGCTTCGCAAAGGGCCGTGCTCTTGCCATGCTCTTATCAGGGACTCGTTGCGAAGGATTCTCTGGATTCCAATGGATGTTTGGGTGCGCGGATCAAGAGAAACAGGGATGCAGTTGCGAAGAACGGCATCAATCCTGCAACGAGAAATGCAGGCCCGTAGGAAAAGCGATCGACGAGCATCCCGACCGCAAATGTGAAGGCGGCGCCGACCAGGCCTGCCACGAGTCCACTGAGTCCTGTCACCGTGGCCACAACATCCTGTGGAAAGAGGTCGGAGGGCAGAGTGAGGCCCATGGTCGACCAGCTCGCGTATCCCCAAAGCGCAAAACAGATCAACGCCAGCGCGGCATAGACACTGTGCACGCTCGCGGCAGGAATTCCTGCAAGGATCGGCAAACAACTAAAGGCGCATACCCAGACGCGGGCGCGCACTACGGAGATACCGCGTCGAACACAATAGCCTGAAATCAGACCGCCGGTAAAGTTACCGAGATCGGCAGCGATAAAGGGCATCCAGGCAAAAAGAGAGATTCGCTTCAAGGTGAATCCACGCGCATCACTCAGGTATTGAGGCAGCCAAAAAACGTAGAACCACCAGATGGGGTCAGTGAGTGCGCGGCCAAGAACAACACCCCACACATTCCGCTGCCGGGCGAGTTTGAGCCAACGCTTTGGACCGCGTTCCGTCGAAATTGAAGGGGCATCTTGGCCGGCACGGATTAGCGAGACTTCTTCGGGCGACACCTTTGGATGGGAATCGAGGGGATGGTACACGCGCAACCACAGAATTAGCCAAACGAAGCCGAGCATTCCAGACAACACGAACGCCCATCGCCAACCCATGGCCAATGCGACCAAAGGAATAGCGAATGCGGCCACGGCTCCTCCCACGCTGGAGCCGCTATCGAAGATCGCAACGGCAAGGCTTCGCTCCTGGCTGGGGAACCACTCGGCGACCGTTTTGCTCGCGCCCGGCCAATTGAAGCCTTCCCCGATTCCTAGTAAAAATCGAAACGCTGCGAAGCCGAAAACGGAAGAGGCAAAGCCAGTGAGGACGTTGACGACAGACCAGAAGACCACGGCAAGCGCCAGCCCGAGCCGCGTTCCAACGGCATCAAGGATGACTCCGCCGACCAGCCATGTGACTGCATAGGAAATTTGGAATGCACCAAGAATTCTGGCCAGGTCAGTGTGCGACAGATGGTATTGTGCGGTAATCAACGGCGCCAGTACCGAGAAAGTCTGACGACTTATGTAGTTGATGACAGTTGAAAAGAAGAGGGTCCAAACGATCCACCACCGCACCCGTCCAGAGCTGTGACGCTGTACGGGGTTTGCGGTTTGTGGACCGCCGCTCGCTCTGTCTGCCGATGGTTGCGCGCCACTCATTTGCTCGTTGCCTTTGGGAGGTTGATGGTGGAATTGCAAGCCAGCGGAGAAGCATCGATCGATGCCAGGAGATACAACACGACCTTTGCACAACGAGAGCTCGATCAGGCGGTGGGAGTTGCAACCGGATGATCGATGATCTGCTCCTTATGCGGGTCCCAGTATTGCTTCTTGCCACTCCAGTACGCCTTGGTGGCCATGATGCAAACAAGCGCATGGGAGAAGCCATGATCGACGGTAGCATTTGGCACGGTGCGCGTTTGCATTGATTGAAGCCAGTTCACCATATGCCCCAGGTCGTCATCGTCCGGGCCTAAAGAGTTTGGCGGCGGAACTCCAGGAACATGCAGGATCTCTTCACCGTCTTTCGTCGGTCCCACGATTGGCAATTTGTTATAGAACGGCCCGGACTCGGGTGGATCGAATTCCTGCCTTCCGCCTTCACGCGTGACCGTGAAGAGCGACGCGCCCTCGCCGCCATAATTCTCAATGGTGCCGTCCCGCCCATGAATTCTGGAGAAACTACGGTAGCTGTTTCCAAAGATCGTCTTATAGGTGTAGAGAAAACCTTTCGGGTAGGTGACGGCTGCAACGCACGTATCCGGATTTTCTCTTCCATCGTTCCAGGCAAAAATTCCGCCGCTGGCAACGACGCTCTCCGGGTGACTCTCGCCGGTCCAGAGATGCACAAGATCGCAGCCGTGGCTTAGCCATTGATCGAAGATTCCTGATGAAAAATCCTTATAAAGACGAAACTCGAGATACATATGAGGATCGAATGGGCGAGATGGCTTGCCCAGCAGCCATCGTTTCCAATCCGTGTCTTCTTCTCGGAGCTGCGAGGTTCTTCCATAGAGCCATTGTTTCCACTCCAGATTAACGTCCATCTCCATTTCTTTAGTTAGCCCGGTGTCTTCCGGTTTGAATCTCCATCGCTCTTCGTTCACGTTCCATTCCTGCTCGATATGGACTATCTTGCCGATCCGTCCCGAGCGGATGATATCCCGCACTGCCAGGGGATAGGGTTGGCTGCGGTGTTGCGTACCCATCTGGACGATCTGCTTAGATCGCTTGACAATGTTGCGCGCCTCGAGGGCCTCCGACAGCACGTTGGCAAAGGGTTTTTCTACGTAGCAATCCTTACCCGCCTTGACCACGTCCACGCATAACTTCGCATGCTGAAAATCGCCCGTAGCAATCATCACGCCGTCAATATCCTGGCGGGCCAGCATCTCCTCAGAGTATTTGTAGACCTGCGGTTCCAGGTTGAACACCCGCTTCACCTGGGCGGCCCGGTGCTCTCGCGCCAGGCTCCAGAGATCGCAGACCGCAACCGTTTCCACCGGCATCTGCTTTGACGCTAACTGCACCATGTGCACATGTCCTTGACTGCGGTCGCCACAGCCAAGCTGACCTATGCGAATTCGATCGTTTGCGCCGAGAACCCGCGCATAAGATTTCGCGCTCATGCCTGCCGCGAGCATCGTAACTCCTGCCTGTTTCACAAACGTCCGGCGATCAATTTGCTCCTTGGCATCTTCGAACATTGCATTCAACTCCTCTTACGGGTCTCTCTTGTTTCCATAACGGACTTTGAATTAGTTCGTTGGGGTGACGACTATATCTCATCGGGATAAGTGGCAGAATGGAGTTGATCCGCCGATTGAACGTCAAGATAGATGGTGACGTCGGGGTGATTGCGCAGGATGGTTGCAGGACAGTTTGTGGATATCGGCTCTTCAAAGGCACGCCGCACAATGTTTGCCTTGCGTGGCCCGGGCACCGAAACAATCAGCTTGGGCACGCGCATCAGGGCAGGAATGGTTAGCGTAATCGCATATTCCGGAACCTGATCGACGCTTGCAAACCAACCTTCGGAAGTTTGTTGCTGCCTGCATTCAGCGTCCAAACGGACAATTTTTGCGTCCAATCCATCGTTGAAATCCGCAACAGGCGGATCGTTGAAGGCGAGGTGACCGTTCTCTCCGATACCGAGTAGACATAACTTGGGGTCGGCCGAACGGAGCTTGCCGGCATAGTCCCGAGCAACCTGCTCTGGATCGGACGCGTCGCCTTCGATTTCGAAGAACTCTTTCATGTGGACCTTGCTTGCCAATCTTTCGCGCATATAGCGGCGAAACGAGGCTGGATGATCTGCATCGATACCGACGTATTCATCCATATGGAAGCCGGCAATCTGATTCCAAGGGAGATTTTCGATTCCTGTGAGTGCATCGAGGGTGTCCAACTGCGAGGCTCCCGTAGCAAAAATTGCGCTGAAGGATTCATGAGCCTGCCCCAGGTGGATCAATGTGCCGGCCGCGGCTTTGGCAGCCGCAGCGCCGGCCGCATTAGGGTCAGGATAGATTTCGACCTTCATCGTCCCGATTCGAAGGTGTTTAGGTTGAGCATCTTCCAAAACCAATTCTTTGGCTCCTCTCGTGACGGAACACAACTTTTGGGCGGCCAAAAGGCCGTGCCTTGCATTGTACTTATGGCGGGAGGTTCTGAGCGAGTGGTTGCCAAGCCGGAGGTAGCGAAGGAGCGGAGCCGCGATTCTTCAAGCCAGAACCGGGAAACTGGCACTGCCGAGGGCCCGAAAGGCTGCGTGCGATTCTCGGAGGACAAAATCCGGCGGAGCAACCGTACCATCCTTTTCGTTCTCTCAGTTATTGGTGTAACTATCCAGAAAGGTCGAAAATCAGATGCCGAGAATGCCTTCAAAGAGCCTCGCCAACCCTATCCTCCTGAAGCTGATCGAAAAGCAGGACGGGATTCTGCAGGTGATCATCGAGACCCCCAAAGGAAGCCGGAATAAATTTGCCTTTGACGACAAGCTGAATATCTTTGTCGTCAAGAAGGTGCTGCCGGCGGGGATGGTCTTCCCCTACGACTTTGGCTTTCTGCCACGAACCCTGGCTCCCGATGGTGACCCGATCGATGTGTTGCTCCTGATGGATGAGCCGGCTTATCCGGGGATCGCCGTGCGTTCGCGCCTGATCGGCATCATCGAGGGAGAGCAGATTGACGGCAAGAAGAAGAACCGCAACGATCGTCTACTCGCCGTCGCCGAGATGAATCATATGTATGCCAACATCAAACGGCCGGGCGACCTGCCAAACAAGTTCCTCCACGAACTTGAAGAATTCTTCGTCAACTACCACCAGCTCGAGGGCAAGAAGTACAACCTACTTGGCATCCGCGGAGCCAACCACGCCATGCGCATGATTAAACTGGCGCAGCGCGCCGCCTGAGCACGCTCGATTTGCTCATCCACACTGGGCACCGGCCCCGTAATTACGCACCCTCTGGCCCGGGGATGTTCAAGATGCGCAATCGCAGTCTCGGGGGTAGGCTTGAAGGAGCATCATGCGTGCGGGAGGTTTCATGGTGAAAATGCGGCTGGTCGTGGCGTTGCTGTTGTTCGTTCTGAGCGCACCCACCTTGATCGCCCAGGATCCCCTCGATGGGCTCTGGCAAGGCTACGACGGGGAGTGGAGGCATGTATCTCAACAGTTGGTTGCGCTGGCTGAAGCCACACCGCCGGACAAGTTCGCGTGGCGACCGGCTCCGGGGGTGCGGTCCACGAGCGAGGTCTACATGCATATCGTGATGGCGAACTTCTACTTGCTGAGCGTGACTGGACCGAAGATGCCGCCTGACCTCAAGGAGGACGCTGAGAAAACTGTAACGTCGAAGGCCGATGTCATCAGTTGGCTGAAGCGTTCGCTGGAGGCTGTCAAGCAAGCTCATCAAGCAGAGAACCCGAAAGACCTTTCTCGGAAGGTTCGGATTGCGGGTCGGGATGCCACGGCCGACGGGATGTATCTGCGGATCATTATTCATGCGAATGAGCACATGGGGCAGCTGGTGGCCTACGCGCGAATGACGGGTATTGTGCCGCCCTGGTCAAAGTAAGTATCTGGGGGCGGTGCCAGAGCGGCGAGGAGTTCCGGCCGAATCGGCGCCAACTGAAGTGACGGCGCGGACGGGCAACCCAAAACCTGGGTAATTTGATCTCTGAGACGTGGGCGGCCAGCCAAATTCGACTGTTCATTTCATCTCGATACGGATGGCGTGAGCCGGCGCGTGGCCGACATTCTTCACGGTGTGGATTGTGGCTTCAGTCCATAGAGCGGTGTCCTCTTTCTGTTCTTGCACAGACTTCTTGCCCCCCTGCGTGACAGTTTCGTAAGTGCTGGTGGTCAAGAAGATGACGACGCCGTGACGGTGACGGTGCAGCGGCTCGGCGACGCCGACTGGGATCCGGTCATCGATGACGCGCACGAACTGATTCTCAAAAATGAGTTTCTGCGTGGCAGCACATGCCTTCAAGGAGTCGAGCGAGTCGTTCGTGGACTGCGGCATCGCAAAGAACGCCGCAGCAAGGCAGGCTGCGGTCAGGCACGCGAAACGGATGGCCTTCTTCATGTGTGATCTCTCCTACGGGGTCTAAACAGCCGCGGGCTCGAGGACGCTGGTGCGGGTGACGGAGATGACGCTGATGTCGTCTTCCTGGCCGAAGGATTGGGCGGCGGCGGCGATTTCAGCGGCGGTGGTGACAGAATGCAACAGCTTGTGCACGCGCTCGAATCCGAATAGATTGCCGTTGGCGTCGGTGGCTTCGACGATGCCATCGGAGAGAAGGACGAGCTTGTCGTTTTCCATGAGGCGGAAACGGGTCACGGTGAAGTCGGGGCGCTCGATTATGCCGAGGGGCAGTGCACCTTCGACAGGGAGCTGCTCGCTGTTGAGGTAGGGCGGCATGTGTCCGGCGTTGGCGAGGGTGACCTGGCCGTCTGCGGCGATGCGCAGGACGAGGCAGGTGGCCTGCGAATCTCCGCGGCCGAGGAGTCGCTGGTTGAGCGCATCGAGCATGACAAGGGGATTGGAATCGAACTGAGCCACGGTGCGGATTGCTCCGACGAGGAGTGCGACCAGCATGCCGGCCTTGAGGCCCTTGCCGGTGACGTCGCCGGCAACGATGAGCAGGCTGCCGTCGCTATGGTGCGGGATGATTTGAAAGAAGTCGCCGCCGACTTCGCGCGCAGGATGGTATTCGCTCTCGATCAGCAGACCGGGGAGGACGGTGTGCGCTTCAGGCAGGATGACTTGCTGTACTTCCTGCGCCTGTTTGAAATCGAGCGCCATGCGGCGCTGGCGGCGGACGGAGAGTAAAAGACGGCGCATAAGGAGCAGAGCGAGAACCGCGACCAGCAACAGACTGGCGAGTTGGCGGGATGTGATCTGGACCCCAAAGGGGAACCAGAATTCGAGGATGTGCGCGAACTGGAGTTCCGTGTAGAACTCGGAGACTCCGGCGAGAATTACCGGGGGCAGCACAATCCAGCCTTCAAGGCCCTGGGTCCGGATTCCTTCAACGACGGTGAACACCAACAGGACTGCCACGGCCAGACGCAGGAAGAGCGCGGCGACGAAAAACACGTGGCTGGAAGAAGGCGCCATGATGGAGACAAAGAGATTCTGACCAAAGCAGTGATGATCAGGAGCGCGACGAGGACGGGAAGGAGGCGCGGGACCCAGGTGAGGCGCCGCGATTGAAACCAGACACGCCAGACCATCACCCATCCGGCGAGGAAGAGGGCGTTGAAGATGACCTGACGCACCACCAGCAAGTTGTTTGCCGGGATCCAGAGGGTCCAGATACCGATGATGCCCATGGTGCGATCGATGCCGATGAGGAGCAGCAGAGCGCCGATCCAAAGGTAGACGTGATCAGAGCGGTCAAAGAGGACGAGGCTGAATGCCACCAATCCGAGCATGGAGAAGACAATGGCCTCGATGAAGGACCCCATGTACGCGCGTTCCAGTTCATTCCACTGCATCTGATGCTGGGCTGTCACGGCTCCGGCCTCACCGAGAAGAGGCGCGGTATGGATGCCACCGGCACCGTTGAACTGGAGCAGGGTGTTGGGGAGCATGTAAAAGCGAAAGGCGAGCACCTGTGAAGATTGGCCCGCTCCCGCTGAGGGTGGGAGCGGGAAAATCATCGGTTGGGTGTAGTAGATTTTTGGCGGGTTGGCGGCGAACTCGCCAAAGCTGCCGGTGAGGGTTCCATTGTTGAAGAACTGGTAGGCATCGTCGACATCGGCGGGACCGGCGAGAGCCAGTTTGGTACCCGGAGGCGTGTTGACGCGAACGCGGATGCGATACCAGGCATAACCCCAGTAGCCGGGGTGTCCCAGGGCGGTCCAGCCGGGCACAAAGTTGGAGATTCCTGAAACGGGATCAAAAGAACCGCTCTTCGGAGTGAGGTCGACGTTCTCCCATGTGGAGTCATCAAAGCCTGGCTCAGCCCACAATGGGTTACCCGTCTGCGGATCGATGGGCGAGTCGCCAATATGGAATTTCCACGGGCCATTGAGTGGCACCACGGAATCGCCAAGGGTCACGGGGGCGGCGCTGTCTGCCTTGGCTAATGCTGACTTTGTGGACGGCGCCGGTTGGGCCGCGGAAAGGGTGCCGAAGATGCAAAGAGTCAAACAGGTGAGTGAGACCTGCAAACGTCGTGCCATTCAAGGACCTCGTGCGATGGGAAAGCCTTTCTGGAACTATACGCAATCCGCGACTCGAGGGGAGTGGTCAATCTGGATCGTGGAATTGTGATTGGGCGACGGCGCGCGTCGGTTATCCTAGCGCACCGGCAGCCGCCTCCTTCGTTATAATCGCTTGCCTACCGCGCAACCGAAAGAATCTCGCCTCAAGCTCCCCGGGATGAAGGCGAAGCCTTGACGCCAATCCTGGCAGGCCCTGGAGAACGCAATTGTCAGATATGAACAACAGAGTAGCTCTGATTACCGGAGCAAGCAGTGGGATAGGCCGAGCGACAGGGAAGGCCTTTGCGGCGCGAGGCGCCAAGGTTGTTCTGGCTGCACGGCGCGAGGATGACCTGGCTGAACTCGTGGCGGAGATCGAGGCTTTGGGAGGCGCGGCAACGTTTATCAAGACGGACGTCTCCGTTGCGAAGGATGTGGAACGAATGGTTGCTCATGCGGTCGATAGCTACGGCCGCCTCGACTATGCGGTGAACAACGCCGGGATTGAAGGAAAGATTGCGAGCATCCTTGATATGCCCGAAGAGGATTGGGATCAGGTTATCGACGTCAATCTCAAGGGCGCATTTCTGTGCCTGAAGCACGAGGCGAAGGCCATGCTTGATGCGGGCGGCGGTGGGAGCGCCATCGTGAATATCGGCTCTGTCAACTCCTTTCTCGGCTTTCCGGGAGGCTCAGCTTACGCCACATCGAAACACGCATTGATCGGTCTCACATCAAGCGCTTCAGCAGAACTCGCGCCCCGCGGTATTCGGGTCAACCTTGTTTGCCCGGGATTTATCGATACCCCGATGCATCATCGGGGTCGTGCAATTTTCGGCAATGAATTCTATGACGCCTTGCTGCAGCAACGAGTGCATGCAAGGCGCGCAGGGCGCCCGGAGGAGATTGCCGAGTCCATCCTCTTCCTGTGCTCTGACGAGGCCAGCTACATTACAGGTACCACGCTGACGCCCGATGGCGGGTTCACTTT
>OCTA010003614.1_pt1 | contig 13711 bp, 18 predicted proteins | sample 1538991 | NCBI WGS metagenome assembly OCTA01 (sample SAMEA3539302, study PRJEB22396) | soil metagenome | biome: tundra; feature: field; material: soil | place: USA | collected 2010-05 | depth 0.15 m
TGTGGCCCGCGTCCTGATGGTCTCTTCGGAGGCCGCGCCGCTCGCGAAAACGGGCGGCTTGGCCGATGTCGTCGGCTCCCTTCCCGCCGCGCTGCAAGCGTTCGGCGATGAAGCCGCCGTTCTGATTCCGCGGTACGGTTCCATCGATCTCAAGGGCCTGCGGCGGGTCTTCGACAGTCTGCCGATCCACCTCGGAGCCACGCGCTACGACACATCCGTTTATCAGGCGCCCGCCGAGTTTCCCTTGTACTTGCTGGATTGTCCGCCACTGTACGGCCGCGATGGGGTGTACGGCGAATCCGGCGTGGATTATCCCGATAACCACATCCGCTTCGCCGTGTTCTGCCGTGGCGCGATCGCGGTGGCCCGCAGCCTTTTCAAGACCGAGATCTTCCACTGCCACGACTGGCAGGCGGGACTCGTACCGGCCTATCTGCGAACTACGTTCGCCTCGGATCCCACGTTCTTGGGCGTGAAGACCCTGTTCACGATTCACAACCTGGGCTACCAGGGGCTTTTCCCCAAGACCGTGCTGCCGGAACTGGGGCTGGACCCGGCTCTCTTCCGCCCCGACGGCCTCGAATTCTTCGGAAGCGTGAGCTACATCAAGGGTGGAATCGCACTGGCCGACGCACTCAACACGGTGAGCCCCACCTACGCGCGGGAGATCCAGACGCCCGAATACGGCTTCGGACTCGATGGCGCCTTGCGGGCGCGCGCGGATGCGCTCACCGGCATTCTCAACGGGGTGGATTACCGCGATTGGAACCCGGAAACCGACCCGCTGATTCCGGCCCACTACTCGGCGGGAGACCTCGGCGGCAAGCGCGTCTGCAAGGAACGGCTGCTGGCGGAATTCGGCCTTCCGCACGAGGCCCTGGAGCGCCCGCTCATCGGCATGGTGTCCCGGTTTACGCGCCAGAAAGGCGCGGACCTCCTGGCGGAGGTCGCAGGCCAGTTTGTTGCCGAAGACGTTTATCTGGTGGCGCTTGGGAACGGCGACCCCGAGTACGAAGAGTTCTTCCGCCGGATGGCGGCGGAGTTCCCCGGGCGGGTGGCCGTACGCATCGGGTTCGACAACGGGCTGGCGCACCGCATCGAAGCCGGCGCCGACATGTTCCTGATGCCGAGCCGTTACGAGCCCTGCGGGCTGAACCAGATCTACAGCCTGAAATACGGGACCGTCCCCGTGGCGCGCGCTACCGGCGGCCTGGATGATACTATCGAAGCGGGCACGGGATTCAAGTTCCAGGAATACTCGGGAGCGGCGCTCCTGGAAGCGCTCCGCGAAGCGGTGCGGGCATTTGCGAACGGTCCGGCATGGCGGGAAACGATGCTTTGCGGTATGGCCAAGGATTTTTCCTGGAAGACCTCGGCGGCGGCCTATTCGGCGCTGTACAGACGCCTCTTGGGGCGGGCCTGAATCCTTCCGCCCGGCCGGGATTCTAATGATTTAGGAGACGAAATGGCAGGTCAGAACACGCTAACCTTTACCGACGGAAGCTTCGATCAAGACGTGCTGCAGTCGGAGGCGCCGGTACTGGTCGATTTTTGGGCCGAGTGGTGCGGCCCTTGCCGCATGATGGCGCCCACGATCGACGTAGTAGCGAACGAGTACGCCGGCAAAGTGAAAGTCGGTAAGGTGGATGTGGACGCCAACGGCGATACGGCCATGCGGTACAACATTCGCGGTATCCCCACCCTGCTGCTGTTCAAGGGCGGACGCGTGGTGGAACAGCGCGTAGGCGCGGTTGGGAAATCCGAAGTGCAGAAGATGCTCGACGCTCACGTCGAAGCGACGCAGCAGACCTAGCGTGGCGCAGACTCTCAGTCTGCCGCGTCCCGACTCCTCGGGACGCGGCAGGCAAAAGCGCCTGCGCCACATGGCCCACAGTTTCAGTTCCGCAGGGGCGTACTGGAAGGGCGAGTTTCAGCCCACTCGGAATCCAGTTGCGCGCCCATGTTCTCCTGGCACTCGACGCAGTAGCGCGCCCAGGGAAGCGCGCGCAACCGTTTCGTGGGAATCGGACGTTCGCAGCACAAGCAGGTTCCATAGTCGCCCGAATCCAACCGGTCCAGTGCCTCTTCCACCAGTCGAAGCTGCGTATAATCGAGCCTGTTCAAATGCAGCGAGACGAACTCGTCGTGCGAAACCTGGGCCTGGTCCTCTTCCGCGACGCGGCCCATGCAAGCGATCGTGTCGAACTTCGTGCCCAAGCCTGACAGAAAGTCGCGGCGCTTCTCCACCAGATTTTGCCGGTAGGTCTCCTGGCTTTCCCGCTCCGGCGCGCTCTTCTTCATATGCCCTCCACGCCGTTCCGCCCAACACGGATGACGGCCGCCTAGGTAGTGGGAAAAAAATACCAGAATTCTCAACTGAAAACAATGCTTACTTTGGGATTTCCGGTGGCGAAGACTGTATTGGAGGTAGCAGCCAGGCTTCGGAAAGGTCGGCGACGATTTTTTGCTCGTCCGGTGAAAATCTGTTCTTGAAGGCTGGACTGTTCATGCGGGCGGCGCGCTGACCGCGGGGCAGGTTTTGCAGCATGACCAGCGCCCGCTGGATCGCCTGTCTTCGCGCGGGGGCCAACCGGCCCAGGGCCTGCATCTGCAAGCGGACGGTCACCTGCTGGTCGGGCGGCAGGCTGGCGAAAAGCTCGAGACGCCGGATCTGCACGTCTTGCTGGGCTTTGGGAAGGCTGTCGAACCACTCCAGTTGTTTGCGGATTTGCGCCTGCCGCTCGGGAGGGAACTGCGCCAGCGCCCGCCGGCGTTGCTCCTGGGTCGCGAGCATGAGCCGGGCCGCTACGCTTTCCGGATTGACCATGCGCGGGCCGGGGCCGGGCGTTTTCGCCGCGTTCCTGGCGCTTGACGCATCGTTGGGAGGCTGGGGCCCGGCAGGGGCGCTGGCGCCGGTCTGCGCAACAAGCGGGCCCGCCAACCCCAGCAGCAGGACCCCGATAATCCGAACAACGCGCATCGTCCAAACCTCGGTTACATCGTCGATTCCGCGGAATCGGGCCGGACCAAACCGTTGATTTCCTGCAACATCTCCATGTCCTCGACGGCGCTTTCCACCTGATCGGGCCGCAGCGATTCCACTTGAATCGACGACTTCTCCGGCGCCGGCCTCACGACGATGGAGCGGTCCACGACAATGCCGGCCATCAGAGCCAGGCCCGCAGCGGCCGCAATCGGCAATCCTCGGCGGATCAGCGCCGGGCGGAACGGCCGCAGTACCCGGTCCCACCACGAGACCTCCCGCTCGATGCGGCGATACAGATGGCGGTCGAAATCCGGCGAGACGGGAGCCGATTCCCAGGCGTCCAGGGCTTCCCAGACGGCCCGCTGGCCGCCGGCGAACTCGCGGCATGCCGGACAGACCTCCATGTGCCGCTCGAGGCGCGCCCTGGCCTCCGCATCCAACCGGCCAGCCGCAAACTTCAGCAGCAGATCCGCGTTCTCGCCACACTCCATCCGGCTCATAAAGACCTCACTATCATGCCATGTGGGCCAGGCGGGCCCGCAACGTTTCGTATGCCCGGAACAACAGGGACTTCACCGCCGATTCCGAGCAGTCCAGCGATCTCGCAATTTGCGAATACTCCATCTCTTCGTACTTGTGCATCAGGACCGCGGCCCTTTGCTTTGCGGGCAGCGCCGCCACCGCGCGGCGCACTTCATCGAGCCTCACCTGGAATATCATCGATTGTTCCACGGAAGGCCGGCCGTCCGGAATCTGCCTTGCGGGCAACTCCGCGGAAACGGCGTCCAGGCTCTCCTGCGCCTGTTCGTGCTTGCCATCCCGCAGCGCGTTCAGCGCCGTGTGGGTCGCAATCCGGAAGAGCCAGGTCGTGAATTTGGCGGTCGGGGCATAGGAACTGCGCGAACGGTACACTCGCAAAAAAACTTCCTGCGCCAACTCTTCGGCTACGGCCTGGTTCCCGACCATGCGGCAGAGAAAATGCACGACGGAGGAGCGGTGCTTGTTTAGGAGCGCGGCGAAACTCACGCCATCGCCGTCCCGGACGCGAAGCATCAACTCGGCGTCGTAATCGAGAGCCGCCGTAGCTCCTCCCATAAGGGTTCTAACCCATGCCGGCATTAAAGGTTGCGATGCTGTAGCGCCGCCGCTACTCGCCCTTGAGAGAGCGCTCCATCAGACGTTGGATGGCATCTCGGGGGGATATCCCGAAGTGCAGCATCTGAAACATCTGCTCGGAGATGGGCATCTCCACCGCGTACCGCCGCGCCAAGTCTACTACTGCATTTGTAGTTTTAACGCCTTCAGCCACCGTCTTCATCGAGCGGATAATCTCGTCGAGCTTCCCGCCGCGGGCCAGCTCTACGCCGACTGCCCGATTGCGGCTCAAATCTCCGGTACAGGTCAAGACCAAGTCCCCGAGGCCAGCCAGCCCGGCCATGGTCTGAACCCGCCCGCCCATTGCCACGGCCAAGCGCGTCATCTCCGCTAACCCACGCGTAATCAGTGCGGCCATGGCATTATGGCCAAGCCCTAGGCCGTGCAACACTCCGGCGCCTACGGCTACAACGTTCTTGATGGACCCACCAAATTCTACGCCTATAGTATCAGAGCTGGTATAAAGCCGGAAAGTCGGGCCGGAGAAGGCTGCCTGAACGCGCTCGGCCGTGGCTGCGTCTACTGATGCCACCACCAAAGCGGTCGGCTCGAACCGAGCCACTTCCTTGGCAAAGCTCGGGCCGGAGATGACTGCTACCCGCGGAGCAAACCGGGGTTGCAACACCTCCTGAACGACCTCCGACATTCGTAAAAGAGTTTCGTTCTCCAGCCCTTTGGTAGCGCTGACGAAGAGCATGGATTCAGTCACGAATGGCAGCATCCGCTGGTACAATCCGCGCACCAGGTGGGAAGGTATGACGCTCAGGACAGTGTCCGCGCCCTCCAGGGCGGTGGCAAGATCGCCGACCGGTTCCACACGGGTCGGCAGTGGATAGCCGGGAAGATATAGATCGTTCTCGCGGCTGTGCCTCATGCGGACCGCCAAGTCCTCCTCGTAAACCCACAGCCGAATGCGGGAGAAGCGCGGAGCTAGAACGATCGCCAAGGCCGTACCCCAGGCTCCGGCGCCGATGATAGCCAGATTCTTCACGGTTTCCGGGCGTCGAAACGGAATACGTGTTCCGACCCTTCCCGAAGCCGCCGAATATTATTACTATGTTTGTAGATTATAAATGCTCCGGCCAACACGGAGGCCATGCTGACCACCAGTGGAGGCTTCTGAAGCAGCCAGACCGCCAAAGGAAATGTGGCAGCCGCGACAATCGAACCCATGGAGATATAGCGCGTCCAGGCCACCGCAGCTACAAACACCACTAGGGTGGCACCTAATGCTACAGGTGTAATATATAGGAAGGCTCCCACGAAGCTGGCCACCGCCTTGCCGCCCTTGAAGCTCAGGAACACCGGATAGGCGTGGCCGGCCATCACGGCCAGCGCGGCGGCGCCCATCCACAGAGGGTCGCGTTCCGTCAGGCGCGCTGCGATCCAAACCGCCAGGTAGCCCTTGGCGATGTCCAGCAGCAGCGTGGCGATGCCGACCGCCCGGCCGGTGGTCCGGAGTACGTTGGTGGCGCCGATGTTGCCGCTACCCGCCGAGCGAACGTCGGCGCCGGTTTTCAGTTTGACCAGAAGGTATCCAAACGGGATCGCGCCGAGCAGGTACGCGATCGCCATGACTAGGAGAGGAATCATCGTATGGAGAGCGGAAACTCCGCAAGTTTAGTGTACACGGAACCGGCCGGCCGCAATTTGCTCTCGTAAAGGAAAAAACTGCGCGCTTCGAAGCTTCCGAAGTCGAGCGGGGGCAGCCCGGCAATGGCTTCGCGGAGCGGCTGAAGGTTCATCCGATCCTTAATGCGCGCCAGGGTGAGGTGCGGCGAGAAGGGGCGGGTTTCGGCCTGGATTCCGAGAGCCGCCGTGGCGCGATCGGTAGCCGCGGCCAGCGCGTCGAGCCCAGGCGCTTCAATGCCGCACCAGAATACGCGCGGCGCATGCGGGTTGGGGAAGAACCCAACCCGGCGAACGTGGATGGCGACCGAGGCCCTCGGCTCGACGGCCGCCAGGGCCGTTCTCAAATCTTCGATCCGCGCCTCCGGCCACTCGCCGATGAACTTGGTGGTGATGTGGAGGTTGGCCGGTGGACTCCAGTGAATGCGCGCCGTGGGGCGAAGCCGATCCAGCAGCTCTTCAAGGCTGTGGACCGTCCCGGCCGGCAGATCCAGTCCGGCAAACAGTCTCATGGATGCTTTCATTGTACCGGCGGATGGGCGAAGATGGCGCCATCGCAATGCCTTTTGGACCGCGCGACATGAAAGAGGGCGGTTCCCTATTGACATCAACTTGATTTAGTACTAATGAATTAGCATGGAGGAAGAATGGTGGTCCCGGCTGATCCTTCCAAGGAGTTCAAGATGACGCGTTGGATTGCTTTTGCTCTCTTGCCCGTCATGGGCGCGCTTTTCGATGCTCCGCCAGGTCACGCACAGGCAGCCGCGAAGCGCCCCGCGTTCGAGGTGGCTTCCATCAAGCCTGACAAGGACTGCGACCCGCGGAAGGACGGCGGCAGCAACTCACCCGGCAGGCTGAATTTGGTATGCCGGACGCCTCGGCAGGACATCGAGCTGGCGTACGCCGATTTGGACGGTCCGCATGAGAGGTGGCCACGGCTTGAGGTTGTCGGCGGGCCGCACTGGCTCGACACCGATCAGTACGACATCTTCGCAAAGGCCGAGGGCCCGGCGCCCTATTGGCAGATGGCGAGCCTCATGCTCCAATCGCTCCTCGAACAACGATTCAACCTGAAGTTGCGTACGGAGTCTCGCATTACCTCCAGGTGCGATTTGACCGTAGTGAGAAGCGACCCCCGATTGAAGCGTACGCCGGAAGGAGAGTGCATCGCCCAGGATTTTGATAACCCGCAGCCGATGGCCCCCCCGGACCCTCGGGTGAAGCCGGGCGACAGGGTATGTGGACGAACCGGTTCTTCCAAATTCGTTGGGCCGAACGTCGTCGCCGACTGGTACGGGTTCAGCATGGCCCAGTTTGCGGGCCTGGGGCTGCCCTCGCGCGTGGGGTTCCGGCCTGTGGTCGACAAGACTGGCCTCACGGGCATTTTCGATATCCACCTGGAATACTCTCGCGAGCTTGGACCGAATGAGGCGGCGCGTCCCGACGCCGATGTGATCCCCAAGCCGGACATCTTCAAGGCGCTCCAGGAACAACTCGGATTGAAGCTGGCGCCGGACAAGGCGCCGGTCGACGTGATTGTGATCGACAGCGTGGATCGGCCGTCCGAGAATTGATGCGAGCGCCGGCAAATCCGGTCCCAGTTGGCCGGTTATGTGGGGTTTCATGACGTTGAGTCATCGACGGCGCAGTGGGGCAGACCCCCTGGTCTGCGGGCGACCCCCCGGTCGCCCATCCCGCGCTCGACCATCGGTACGCGCTGGTATCCTTCACCAACCCCGCCCGTACCGGATTGCCTTCGATGTAGTTTCGGATCCTTTCGAACTCCCGCTCGTTTCGCACCACATGGTCATAGGTTTCATCCTGCCAAAACGGGATGCCCGTCAAACCTAAAACGGCATTGGCCCGCTTGGCTGTAATGCCTTTCAACGATTTGGTCAGCATTGGCAAAGGCACGGCCGGAGTAATCAGTAAATGGACGTGGTTCGGCATGACCACGAAAGCATGCAGGACGTAATGCCTAAGGGTTTCGGCGTTGTACTGAATCGCTTCCACAAGCATGTTCGCAAGGGCTGGCTGGCGAAGGTATGTCGGGCCAGAGCGGAGGTTGTCCAGCAATCGGTCCATGGCGGCGAATGCCTGTCCAGACGTCAGCGATCCAGGCGGGAAGGCGCGGTTGGCGGGCAGACTGTCAGAGAGCCGCCATGTGAGGAAGACCGCCCGAGTCGTCTCAGAAATATGCGGAAGCCGCCGCCGGGAGAGGGTCACTATGGGAATAGTAGACTCGTGGCCGAAAACTCTCATCTATATCGGGTTGACCTCTGGGGTCAGCAGCCCTCCAACTGCCAAGGTCCGCGATTTCATTTCTTCGAGCGAAGAGCGGGTCCAGGGGGACCCGCGCAGACCAGGGGGTCTGCCCCACAGTTCTTCGACATCGCGGCAAGGGGCATTAAGTGGGCCCCTTCCCGGAATGATCGGTACGCGCCAGATGCCCTTGCGGCCGTGGACCACGGGGGTCCACCCCATCGGGGCGTTGCGTAAGGATACGATCAGGTGTGTGAAGAGATGAATTCCCGCACGCTGCCTTTTGGGCCGATTCTGAAGCGCGCTTTTTACGATCGCCCTACCGTGGAGGTGGCGCGCGACCTGCTGGGCAAGATCCTGGTACATGGTTCCGCCGCGGGAACCATCGTGGAGACGGAAGCTTATCTCGGCGGCGGCGACCTGGCGGCGCATTCCGCCCGCGGGCTTACCGAGCGCACGCGCGTGATCTTCGGACCGCCGGGACACGCCTACGTCTACTTCATCTACGGGATGTACGAGTGCCTCAACCTGGTGGTGGAATCCGACGGTAAGCCGGGGTGCGTGCTGATTCGCGCGCTGGAGCCAGTGGCCGGAGTGGGCCTGATGCGGCGCCGCCGTCCCGCCGCTCGCCGCCTCGAAGACCTGGCATCGGGGCCCGGCAAACTGACGCTCGCGATGGCCATCACACGCGCGCTGAACGGCGCCGACGTGACGCGGGGCTGCCTGGTGGTCCGCCGGCCCATTGAGGAACGCGCCTTTGAGATCGACGCGACTCCGCGCATTGGCATCCGGCAGTGCGCCGACTGGCCGCTGCGGTTCGTCATCCGCGGGAACCGCTTCGTGAGCCGGTAGCGCGGCGCGTCAGGGCAGCCGGTTTCGTGAGATCATTGCCTCAGGAGGAAGCGAATGACCAAGTTGACTATCGCAGTTGCTGTTGTGGGCCTATTCGGCGCCGCCGCTCTTTGCGCGGCCGAGAAGCCCGTCAAAGTCGAATTGAAGGACGCCAAGGGGGAGAGCGTGGGGACCGCTATGATCGCGGCCGCGAAGGGAGGGTCGGGCGTAACGATCGCTCTGAATCTCAAGAATCTGACGCCTGGCGAACACGCCGTGCACATTCACCAGAACGCCAAGTGCGAGGCGCCCGGGTTTACCACGGCCGGGGGGCACTTCAACCCCGATATGAAGCAACACGGCCTGGACAACCCGCAGGGGCCGCACGCCGGCGACATGCCGAACTTCACCGTCAAGCCCAACGGAACGGCTAAAGCCACGGTGGCCGACCCACGCGTGAATATGGGCACGGACAACCATTCCATATTCTCCAACGGCGGGACCGCGCTGATGATTCACGCCAAGGCGGACGATATGAAGACGGACCCTGCCGGCGCCGCCGGCGACCGCATCGCCTGCGGCACGATTACAAAATAGAGCGCTCAGTTCGCCGACGGTTCGGCGAGCGCATTGCGGACCAGAGACAAGGCTTCGCCCAGCCGAAACGGCTTCGGCAGGTATTGGCAGGGCGGCTCGGACGGGCAGTCCTGGCAGCCGAAATCGAATCCGGACATGAGAACCAGGCGCGTCCGGGGATGCCGAGCGAGGATACACTTCGCCAAGTCATGACCGTTCATCCGCGGCATGACGACGTCGGAAAGCACGGCGTCGAAAGACTCGGCGGCGCACAAAGCCACGGCCTCCGGTCCATCGGGCGCGGTCCGGACTTCATATCCGGCCTTTTCGAACGCGATCGCCAGCAGGGACCGAATTGCGGCTTCGTCATCGACGATCAGAATGCGAGGCATGTTTCTTACCTTATGGGGGGCCAGTCAATAAGTATTGTATCGCACTATTTGCCGTATTTTCGCTGGCCTTTATAGGGCCAGTGCCGGGTTTCTTACGCTATCGCCCGGCGCTAGACGATGCCGCTTGCCCGGCTTGCATCGCGGCGACGCGTGCCTGAAACTGGCGCGTCAAATGCGGCGTGATCCCCAGCATCCGTTCCATTAGCATGAGTTGGGCGCGATGGTGCATCTCGTGTTCCTTCACGCCGAGCAGGAGCTCGAAGCGGGTCTTGCTGGCGGGCGTGCCGTAGGGCATGGCCACGCTCTCGCCCAGGAAATCGTCGGAAACGCCTTCCAGCCATTGGGCGAAGGTCTCGCCGCCGCTCCGGAGCAACTCGACGATTTGCGCTTTGCTCCGCGGCGTCTGCTCTTCGGCGGTCAAGCCGCCGACAAACCCTGGGAAGTCGAAGCCCGCGAGCGTGGTCCGGCGCTCAACCCCGTTGATCTGCATTTGCAACCTCGGTACCAGGCTGATGTGAACCAGCATCTTCGCGACGGTCCGGGTCTCCGGCGTGGCGCTGAAGCCATAATGCTCCTCGCCGATTTCTTCGGCGATGGTCAGGGTATTGCCGCGGACTGTCCGGAAGCTGCGAGCGAGATCTTGTGCGCCGTAATAGGTCATGCTCTCTAGTGTACCGTGGGCTCGGCTAGGTGGGGCAGGCGATTCGCCTGCCAACCCTGTGGTGAGACCCGCGTTGTTATACTTGTATCTCCCGTGTTCCATTCCATCGAAAAGCACGTCTCGATCGCCTTCCACTCGCATATTCAGGCCCGTTACGGGGTGGATCTCGCGTTTGCCGTCGAGCAGCCGCGGCAGAGCGAGTTCGGCGAAATGGCCGTTGCGGCGGCGTTTCAGCTCGCCAAACAGTTGCGCCAGGCGCCCCGGAAGATCGCGGCGGAACTGGCGGCCGAGGTTGGCCTGATCAAGGGCGTGGCGGCCATGGAAGTCGCCGGCGGCGGCTACATCAATATCCGGCTCGACCGCGGGGCTTTCGGCGCTGCGCTCTTGCGGGGCGAATCCGGCGAGGCCGCGGCCGCGGGCGAGAAGGTCATCGTCGAGCACACCAACATCAACCCCAATAAAGCGGCGCACATCGGCCACCTGCGGAACGCCACGCTGGGCGATACCTTCGTCCGCATGCTGCGCGCGCGGGGGCAGCGCGTCGAGGTGCAGAACTACATCGATAACACCGGCGTGCAGGTGGCCGACGTAGTGGCCGGCTTTCATTACCTCGAAAACAAGACCGCGGCCGACGTTCAAGCGCTGATCGCCGACCCGTCCATCCGGTTCGATTATTACTGTTGGGATCTCTACGCGCGGACGTCCACTTATTACACGGACCACCCCGAATCGCTCCCGTGGCGCGCCGCCACGCTGCACGCCATCGAAGCGGGAGAGGGCGAGGTCGCGGAGCTCGCGCACCTGGTGGCGGACGCCATCGTCGAGAAGCACTTAGCCACCATGTTGCGGCTGGGGGTGGAGTACGACGTGCTGCCGCGCGAGAGCGAAATCCTGCATTTGCAGTTTTGGGCGTCGGCGTTCGAACTGCTCAAGGAACGCAAGGCCATCTACTTCGAGACGGAAGGCAAGAACGCGGGTTGCTTTGTGATGCCGGGGCTTTCCGAAGAGGGCAAGGTGATCGTTCGCTCCGACGGCACCGTGACCTACGTGGGCAAGGACATCGCCTACCAGCTTTGGAAATTCGGGCTTCTCGGGAAGGATTTCTTTTACCGCCCGTTCAAGACGTACGCGGACGGCCGCGTGCTGTGGGTCACTACGGACGACGCTTCCGCCGTGCGCGGCGAGTTCGGGCGCGGTTCGCGCGTATACAACGTCATCGACACGCGGCAATCGTACTTGCAGGATGTGGTGGTAGCGGGCCTGCGCGGGCTGGGCTACAACCAGCAGGCCGATCAGTCGGTCCACTTTTCTTACGAGATGGTGGCGCTCTCGCCGCGCTGCTGCGCCGAGCTGGGGATTCCGCTATCGGAAGAGGACCGCAAGCGCCCGTACGTCGAGGTCTCCGGACGCAAGGGCCTGGGCGTGAAGGCGGACGACCTCATGGACACGCTGATCGCCAAGGCGCTCGAAGAGGTGGATGCGCGCCACGCCGAGTCTACGCCGGAAGAGCGCCGGCGCGTAGCCACGCAGATCGCCATCGGAGCGCTGCGGTATTTTCTGTTGAAGTTTACGCGCACCTCCGTCATCGCGTTCGACTTTCAAGAGGCGCTGAGCTTCGAGGGCGAGACCGGCCCGTACCTGCAATACGCGGCGGTGCGGGCGCGCAACATTCTGCGCAAGCTCGAGGAGCGCGGCGAGCGCGTGCCGGATTTCGGGGCGGAGATCTCGCGCGAAGCCATGACGCGGCAGCTTCGGTCGGAGGACTTCTGGCAGGTGTTGCTGGCGGCGTCGAAGGCCGATTCCGCCGTGGAGCGCGCCGTGGCAGCCGGCGAACCGGCGCACGTGGCGAAGTACGCCTTCCAGCTCGCGCAGGCGTTCAACAACTTCTATCACCAGTACCCCATCATCCACGAGGAGAACCGCGAAAAGAAGGTCTTCCTCCTGTGGATGACGGATTTCTTCCGGCGCCAGTTGGAGCGCACGGCCGCGATTCTGGGGATTCCGATTCCGGAGTATATGTAAGGGTTGCGGGTCTACCGCGCGCACCCTTGCCGCTGCCGCCTCGAACCGATCGCCTCGGCAATCATCGCCGTCACGAGACTGTTGATGCTGACGCCCTCGCTTTTTGCCCGCTCCGTCAGTTTCAGGTACAGCGTTCGCGGCAGACGCTGGCGCCACTGCGCCGCTTTGATGCCGGGCTGTGGCGCCTTCCGGCCGGATTCTTTGAAGACTTCGAGGCAGTCGCGCAGAGCTTCTCTGCCATTCGCAATCGCCTCCTCAATGGTCTCGCCGTCCGACATGCAACCGGGAATCTCCGGATACTCCACCAGGTATCCGCCGCCTTCGTCTTTCGAGAGCGGACGTATCGTGATCCGGTACTCGTTGGCGTTTCGATTGGTTCTTGCGCTCATCGGTTCCTGGCCTCCCTGGCAGCGTCTGGTATCAACAATCGTCGGGCATCTGGCGGCGTCGAGGGCCGATTCCGCGGTGCAGCGGGCCATGGTAGCGGATGAACTGGCGCACTTGGCGAAGTACGCACTCCAACTCGCTCAGCCGTGCACCGGCTTCTGGCGCGCTGGGGGCATACGCTTATTAGTCGCCACACGCCGGCGACGGGACGGACCGGCGACCGCCTCTGCCGTATCCACCAGGAGCCGCAACGCGCGGTTCACCGATTCCGCGTCGCGAAACACCTCCGCGAGTTCCGGTTCGATCAACATGAGGTTCGTCCCGGCGGCTGCTTGTTGGTAGTACTTGCCGCGAACGCCGCCCTTAAGCTGGGTGAGGTCGTACTCCGGACGTAAATCGTCATCCATCTTCGTTGCCGATGCCTTCTTCATATTGGCTACGCTCTCTTCTGGTTGCCAACCGTGCGCTGATGATCCGTAAGCGGTTTCCGCGCTGGCAGTGCGACACGAAAACGACCCGACGTCCGGCGGTGTGACCAATCGTAATGTCCCGTTCCTCCCCGCCGGAGTGATACGGGTCGGGAAACGTCAAGGCCAGCGGGTCGAGGAAAACCGTCGCCGCATCCTCAAAGGACACGCCGTGCTTCTGTAGATTGGCCTTGGCCTTCGCCGCATGCCACTCATAGACCACAGGTTCAGTCTACCGCAGAGGGGTGAACGTCATCCTTGCCTTTGACGGTATGGAAGAACTAGGGATCCCACGGGTTCACGCCGGCAGGCGCAGCCGGGCAATGCAGCCGGGCGCCTCGGC
>OCTA010003615.1_pt1 | contig 13710 bp, 12 predicted proteins | sample 1538991 | NCBI WGS metagenome assembly OCTA01 (sample SAMEA3539302, study PRJEB22396) | soil metagenome | biome: tundra; feature: field; material: soil | place: USA | collected 2010-05 | depth 0.15 m
CTTACAACGTCGACTCGATCTCAAAACCCCAAGCCTCGAGAAGTGCCTCGGGGATGTACTTGGAATTCTTGTTCCGGCGAGCCCACTCCCGCAGGCGAGTGGACCGGATGTATTGATCCGGGCTGAGTTTGAACTCCCTGACGATTTGCTCGAAGGAGGTCACTGTGGGCACTACCGGGCCGATGGGCTCCGGCTTGCCCCAATTTGGATTTCCACGACGCTTTGCCATTGAATTTGTGTCCTTAAAAAAAGAGGTGACGTGCATGTACAGCCTCGGACACGATCTGGGGGACTGTCGGTCCTGAGGGGTAACTCTAGACTCTTATTTTAAGGATATTTTCTTCAAAAATCAATAGCAAAATAGCTCACTTTTTGCACAATTTTCGCGCGTAAAGGTGAGCGCCATAATCGACGTATATGATTATATCAAAATAACTTAGGCGATGAAACCTCGCCCTCGCGGCGGAATCCGCATCCGGTTGGGATTGTCTAAATCGATAACATTCCGCTACCCTTCACCCGATACTCTTATGACAACATGCCGCTGAATGATTGCTCAAGGACGCAGGGAATTCCGTTCCCGCCGCACCTTAAGGCACAGATGTGCCCGGCCTAACCCCACCCCGCCCGCTAAGCAACCCAAGCATCAAACGCCCCCGCCCTTACCGCCCCAGCCAGTGCATCTATATCTGTTGACAGAACCCGATCCTCCCCCAGCCGCCGAACCACCGAACGCACCTTCGCATGGGCGGATTCAATCTCCGGGCTGGACTTCAGCGGTCTGCGGAACTCCAGCGCCTGGGCCGCGCACATCAACTCAATGGCCGTAATCCGCTCGGCATTGTCCACAATCTGCCGCAGTTTCAACGCTCCCGTCATCCCCATCGAAACGTGATCTTCCTTTCCTCCGTCTGTGGGAATATTGCCTGTCGATGCCGGATGAGAAAGCACCTGGCACTCATTGATCAGTGCCGCGGCCACAATCTGCGCGATCATGAACCCCGACGATAGCCCTGGATCGGGAGACAAGAATGCAGGCAACCCCTCATTGATATCGGGATTCAGCAGCCGGTCGATCCGGCGCTCCGTAATACCGGCCAGGTCGGTGAGCGCAATTGCCGCGTAATCGAAAGCATAGGCCAGCGGCGCCCCATGAAAATTCCCTCCCGAGACAACCGCTCCGCCGGTCAAAGAGCCCGCAGGGCTCCCTGGAAACACCAGCGGATTATCCGTTGCCGAGCCGGCCTCAATCTCCAGCACACCGGCCACATGATCCAGCACGTCGCGCGCAGCCCCATGCACTTGCGGCATGCAGCGCAGGCAATATGCATCCTGCACGCGTGAGTCGCGCTCGCGGTGCGCTTCTCGAATCTCCGAGCCCGCAAGCAATTCGATCAGGTGTGCCGCGGCGGCAATCTGGCCGCGGTGTGGTCGCGCCTTGTGAATTCGTTCGTCGAATGCGGCCGGGGTCCCCATCAGCGCTTCCAGCGACATCGCCCCCGCCACGTCGGCCAGTTTGGCCACCCGGCGAGCCCGCGCCGTGGCCAGTCCGCCCACCGCAGTCATGGCTTGCGTCCCATTCAACAGCGCCAAACCCTCTTTGGCAGCCAGCGCAATCGGTTCCAGTCCGGCCCGGCGCAGCGCCTCTCCTCCCGCCATCCGCTCGCCCTTGTAGATCGCTTCCCCCTCGCCAATGATGACCAGCGCGAGGTGAGCCAGCGGTGCCAGATCTCCGCTCGCTCCTACCGAGCCTTTTTCTGGAATCACAGGGTGGACCCCGGCATTCAGCAGTGCCACCAGGCCCTCAACCAGCGCCGGACGGCAACCGCTGAATCCCTTGGCCAAAACATTGGCGCGCAGCAGCACCATGGCCCGCGACTCCGCTTCAGACAGCGGCTGGCCCACTCCGCCCGCGTGGCTGCGCACCAGGTTCAATTGCAATTGCGCCAGCCTGTCCGGCGGAATCCGCACGTCCGACAGCTTCCCAAACCCTGTGTTTACGCCATAAACCGTCTCGCCCGCGGCAAGAATTCCTTCAATTAACCCTCGGCTTTCTACCACCCGTCTCAATGCGGCAGGAGCAAGAGCCACCTCGCAGCCAGCCAACGAAACAGCCTCGATTTCGGCCAGAGTCAGGGCTTGGCCGTCCAGAATCAGTCTTTCCATGAACCAGATAGTAGGCCGTCAAGCGCCGCTGATACAACGCCCCGGCAAGCTGACCACAGTCTCTGAGGAAAATAGCTCGCGGTGCTCCCGGAGGGGAGCAAACGAAAATAGCCCACGGTGAAGCGAAGCGCAACCGTGGGTAAGGGTCGATATGGAGTCCATCGCCCCGTAGGGGCGATACGACCCTCAGCGGCTCTCAATTTCACTTCAGCAAGCTCCTTGCGCCCCTCCCGCCAAACCGTTCTATAGTTAAATGGTCCCTGCGTGCGTAACCCACCGCCCGCGTTCACTTCCCCACGTCGCACCATAGAACCCCCAGAAAGCGAGAATCGATCAAAATGACTCTGACTCGCAGAGACTTCGCCAAACTAGGCGCCCTTGGCCTGGCGGCGCAATTCGTCCCCACTCTGAATGCACAGGCTCCTGAAAAACGGATCGGCTTCGCCGTCATCGGCATCGGCCGCATTGCCGGCCACTTTATGCCGGCCACGCTCAGCACCACAAATTGCCGTCTCACCGGCCTTGTCAGCGGGCACCGCGACAAAGCCGAGAGCACCGCCGCCAAGTACGGCGTTCCCCAAAGCTCTATCTATAACTACGACAACTTCGACGACATCGCGCATAACCCGGCCATCGACGCCGTCTACGTGGCGCTGCCCAACTCGATGCACGCCGAGTACACCATTCGCGCCGCCAAGGCCGGCAAGCACGTCCTCTGCGAAAAACCCATGTCCACCAACGTGGCCGAAGCGGAATCAATGATCGCGGCCTGCAAGGCAGCCAACGTCAAGTTGATGATTGCTTACCGCTGCCACTACGAGCCCACCAACCTTAAAGCCGTTCGCCTTATCCGGGAGGGCGCGCTCGGCCAGGTGCAGGCCATCGAAAGCTCCTTCGGCTTCAACATCGCCCCCGGCGAGTGGCGCTACAACAAGAAGCTCGCGGGTGGCGGCCCGGTCTTCGACGTCGGCATCTACTCGCTGAACGCCTGCCGCTACCTGACCGGGGAGGAACCGGACCACATCACCGCCAATACCTCGGTCATCGATCACGACGGCCGCTTCAACGAGGTCGAAGAGAACTGCTCCTGGGCCATGCGCTTCCCTTCCGGCATTGTCGCCAGTTGCAGCACCACCTACGGCGCCAACATGCCCGGCTACTTCCGGGTGTATGGGTCAAAGGGCTGGCTCCAGGTAGACAACGCATTTGTCTACGAGGGTCTCCATCTCCGCGCCGAGTATAAGGGCACAAAGCTCGACGAGCTGAATCCCGCCCGCGACCCCTCCCATTTTGTAGCCGAAGGTGAGCACTTCTCCCACTGCGTTCAAAATGGGCTGGAACCCAAGTCCGCAGGCGAAGAAGGGCTGCGCGACATGCGCTACATCACCGAGATCTACCGCTCCGCCGGAATAACGATCTAACGGCAGTTCTTCACCGTTTTTCACTCAATCCAATCACCAGGAACGGGTGCCCCATCCTTGCGTTTTTTCTACGCAAGGGTGGGTTAGCACAAACCTCGACCCGCCTTCTCCCCTACATCGCGCCACTCCATTCAAGTCCGCACTCGATTTAAAACTCCACCCAGCCCTCCACCCGGCTGCTTTCAATCACGCGCTCGATAAACCGCATCCCGCGTACTGCGGCGGTGATTCCGGGCAGCGTCGGCGGAAGAGCGTTTACCCTCTCGCGCCGCCAAGCGATCAACCCGTTGGCAAACTCCCGGTAAAGCACGCCGAAACCCTCGATATATCCTTCAGGATGCCCCGCAGGCAACCGTGATATTGCACGCGTACTCTCGCTCAGGTAACCGGTCCCTGCATGGCGAATCTCTTCCGGCCCATCCGCCCATTTCACGCGGAGGCGATTCGGATCCTGCTGCCGCCAGTCAATGGATCCCTTCTCGCCGTAAACACGCAAACGCACCTCGTTCAGTTCGCCCGCCGCCACCTGCGTCGCCATCAGCACGCCGGTAGCGCCGTTGTCCAGGCGCAGAAACGCACTGCAATCGTCGTCCAGAATCCGCCCCGGCACAACCGTGCGCAGAGTCCCATTCAAACTCGTCACGCGCAGGCCGCTAACATATTCGAGAATGTGAAATGCATGCACGCCGATATCACCCACGCAGCCGCCTGGTCCGTTGATTGCCGGGTCGGCGCGGCTCGCAGCCTGCTTGTGTCCGGTGGACTCCAGCAACTGCGCTAGCCAGCCCTGGAAATACTCGACAGCGATCTTGCGAATCGTTCCCAGTTTCCCACTGGCGCAAATAGCGCGCGCCTCGCGCACCATGGGATAGCCCGCGTAAGCGTGTGTCAATGCATAAGGAAGGCCCGTCCTGGTTACCGCGGCCTCAAGGGTCAGCGCCTCAGCATAAGTGGTCGTGGCAGGTTTGTCGCTCACAACGGGAAACCCCGCTTCGAGTGCAGCCAGGGCAATCGGCAGGTGAGTACTGTTCGGCGTAACGATAGCTACAAAGTCAATCGGATCCGGACGCTTTCGTTCTGCTGACAGCATTTCCTGGTAAGTCGCATACGCCCGGCCGGGATCGATTCCATACGACTCCCCGGCAATCCGCGACTTCTCCGCGGTCTGCGAAAACGCCCCGGCTACCAACTCAATCTTCCCGTCCAACTCCGCGCCCATGCGATGCACCGGGCCAATGAATGCTCCCGGCCCGCCGCCTACCATTCCCATCCGCAACTTCTGTGGCTTCGTCATATCAATCCCCTCCACTTACTAAGTTCCTTCCACTTACCAGACAAATGGCGCCAATCTGTACTTCACCTTCTCGCAATACTCTTTATAACCGGCCAGCTTCCCCGCGAGAAACCTCTCTTCATCCAGCAACCTCCAAACGATTGCTCCCGTCAAGGGAACATTCACGAGCAGGCCCCATAAAGAGCCAAGCGCCAGCGGGATGCCAAACAGCATGATCAAAGCCCCCGCGTACATGGGATGACGCACAACCGCATAAGGCCCGGTCGAAATGACCTTCTGCTCTGCCATGACTTCAATAATGCCTGACGTATAAGTGTTCGTCTTGAAGACCTCAAGGGTGATTACAAACCCCAGCACCATGAGCGCGTCTCCAGCTATGCAGGCATAACCCGGCACTGAAGACCACCCGAAGCGATGATCGAGCACCGGGATGACGAAATCTGCCAGAAAAGCCACGGAGGTAATAACCTGAACGATCTTTTGCCCCTTTTCCTTTTCCGCACCGGGGCCCGCTTTCAGGCGGCGCTCAAGCAGCGCCGGATCGTACCTTGCCACATAAACTGTGATCGCAGTCGCCGGCACAAAGAACGCCGCCAGGCACGCCCATCCCTGCCAGTAATCAAGCGTCCACGCCGATAAGAAAACCACCGCGGCCAGAATGACAAACGTCCGCACAATTGCAATCAGCGCCTTGCGATTCAAATCCTTCATTGCTCGCCTAAGGTGTTAGGCAGCGCTCGCTTCAGTCCCGGCGCAAGTGTTCGTAAAATAATCAGCGCTAGGAGATAGGCAAAGCCCGAATAGAGAAAAAGCGGCACGTAACTGTGTGTAAGTTGCAGAATGTGCCCAGCCACCAACGCGAAGATAGCACCACCCAGTGCTCCGCCAACTTGTCCAAAGCTAACCACCGTACCTACATACTCAGCAGGAAACATATCGGAAACCGTGGTAAAGATGTTAGCCGACCAGCCCTGATGCCCGCTTGTTGCAAGCCCCAGCAGAGCCACCGCAACCCACACCGATTGCAGTCCGCCGGCCAGTGCGATGGGAACCACCAGGCATGCGCAAGTCAGCATTGCGGCAAGCCGCGCGCGCTTCAGAGACAAGCCCAGATGCACATATCCGCGCGGCAGCCAGCCGCCGCAAACACTACCCACCGTGGAGAGAACGTAGACCGCAATCAACGGCAGTCCTATGTGCGAAAGGTCCAGCTTGAACCGCGTGCTGAAGTAACCCGGGAGCCAGAAGAGATAAAACCACCAGACCGGGTCAGTGAGAAACTTGCCCAGCACAAAACCCCAGGTCTGTCGATAGCCCAGCAGGCGCCACCACGCGAGGGGCGGCCCAGCAGAAGGCACAACGACCTCACCGCGAGTCCAGTCCATGGCCTCGCGCGGTTTCCGGTATTTTACCGACCACCACACGATCCAACTGGCACTGAATACACCGGTGACCAGAAACGCGGCGCGCCAGCCGAAGTGCAGAGCAACCCACGGTACGACGAACGGCGCAAGAATAGCCCCCACGCTGGCCCCTGAGTTAAAAATGCCCGTGGCCAGCGACCGCTCCCTGGGCGGAAACCACTCGGTCGTCGCCTTGATCGCCGCCGGAAAATTACCACTCTCGCCGAGCCCCAAAAAAAACCGCGCAACGCCAAACCCAAAAACCGAGTTGACCAGCGCGTGACCCATAGCGGCCAGGCTCCAAATGCCTGTGACAATCGGATATCCGCGCCGGCAACCCACCCGGTCCACAAGCCGTCCGGCAAAAATCACGCCCAGCGCGTAGGCGATCTGGAAACACCAAACAATATTGCCGTATTGAATCTCGTTCAGGCCGATTGACCGCTCCACTGTCGGCCAACCATGAAAGAAAGGTTGCAGGTGAAGCGTGTTGCCTTGCAGAACTGGCTTGAGGATGGAGAGTACCTGGCGGTCCATGTAATTGATTGAAGTCGCGACGAAAAGCATCGCGCAGATGGTCCAACGCCCAGGCAGAGCGGGCGGTTCCGCCAATAACTCCGTTCTTTCAGTTACTTCGTTCATGCAGTTACCAGTCTGTAAGTGTACCGTCGAGTTTGCGGTTTATCGGAAGATAGGCCCGCAGGTACGGATATTTCGCCGCCAGTGCCTCATCCAAGTCGACGCCCAGCCCTGGCGCATCCCCCGGAAACATCATCCCATCTTTGAATCTGTATTGGTGCGGGAAAACCGCATTGGTCTCGTCTGTATGCGGCATTAACTCCTGGATTCCGAAGTTATGCACGGCCGTATCAAAGTGCAGTGCCGCCGCTAGAGTTACCGGCGACATATCCGTCGCTCCATGGCAGCCAGTGCGCACATGGTATAGCTCGGCGAAGTCGGCCACTTTCTTCAAGTGCGTCAAACCACCGGAATGCACCGGTGTCATTCGTATGTAATCTATAAATTGGTTGCGAATCAGGTCATGCGCATCCCAGATCGTATTGAACACCTCGCCCACTGCAATCGGCGTTGTCGTATGCTGGCGAATGATCTTGAAGCCTTCTTGTAACTCAGCCGGTGTCGGGTCTTCCATCCAGAAAAGGTGAAACGGCTCCAGTTCCTTGCCCAGCCGCCCTGCTTCGATTGGCGTCAACCGGTGATGACAATCGTGAAGCAGGTGTAACTCCTCGCCGAATGTTTCCCTCACTCGCGCGAATAACTGCGGCACATGACGCAGATACATCTCGGTGGACCATTGATGTTCCGAGGGCAGCCCGCGTTCCGCCGGCTCGTATCGCCCTGCCCCCTTCGCTATTCCGTACGTTGTCGAGAGACCGGGAATCCCGCTCTGTACCCTCACCGCCTTGAAGCCCATCTCCTTGTGCCGGGCCACATCTTCAAGTGTGTGATCGATGTCCTTGCCGGTGCAGTGGGCATAGGCCAGCAAACCGTCGCGGCTCTTGCCGCCGAGCAGGTTGTAGACCGGCGTGTTCAGCGCTTTGCCCTTGATGTCCCACAGAGCCACATCCACCGCGCCAATCGCCGCCATCGTCACCGGCCCGCGCCGCCAGTATGCGCCTCGATAAAGATACTGCCAGATATCTTCTGACTGGAAGGGATCGCGGCCAATAATACAAGGAAGAACATGTTCAGTGAGATAACTCGCCACCGCCAGTTCGCGGCCGTTCAGCGTGCCGTCGCCCAGCCCAAAGATTCCTTCATCGGTCTCGATCTTCAATGTGACAAAGTTCCGGCCCGGCGAGGTGATGTTCACAAATGCGTTGGTGATTTTCAAAAGGCTGCAATCACTCCTGGGCTGTGACCCTGAATTCTGAGGAACCAAATCGAATTGCTACTGGTTCACCCCACTGGCCAGGAAGCCTCCATCGACGGCCACAATTTCTCCCGTAACAAAAGAAGCAGCCTCCGAAGACAGGAAAATCGCCGCCCCGGCAATCTCGTGCGCCTTGCCGAAACGGCCCATCGGCGTGCGCAGAATCAGTTCCTCGCCACGCGGAGTTCCCAGGATCAGCGGTGCCGTCAGTTCGGTCGGAAAAACGCCCGGAGCAATCGCGTTCACATTCACACCCGTCTTTGCCAGTTCAACCGCCAGCACCTTGGTGAATGCGCCGACTCCGGCCTTGCTGGCCGCGTACGCCGCCACCCGGTAGAAGCCCACAAACGTGGTGAGCGAGGCAATGTTGACAATGCGCCCATAACCCGCCCGCACCATAGTCGAGCCAAAAATCTGGCACGCACGCATGGTGCCGGTAAGGTTGGTCTCGATGATGCGCGACCAGTCAGCTTCGGCCACATCGAGCGTCGGCGCTTTTTGATTCATGCCCGCCGCGTTCACAAGGATGTCCACCTTGCCGAACTCCTTCAACACCGCATCGTGTAGCGCCTGCAGCGAGGAACGATCCAGAACGTCGCTGGTCATGCCCAACGAGCGCCGCCCGAGAGCCTCAATCTCCGCGACGGCCTTCTCCACCTGTTCCAACCGTCGCGAACTCGGCACCACATCGGCACCGGCCTCAGCCAAACCCAACGCAATTGCATGACCCAACCCCGTTGTCCCGCCGGTTACAACTGCGACTCTTCCATTTAGATCGAAAAGACCTTTGCCCATCAGCTTGCCCCCTGTTTATCTGAACCCGCGAAGCTCCGCGCTCTCACTCAGCGCGCATTCTTCCGTCAAAACCCATCCCAAAAACCTTAACATCTGCTACTAGCCTCATAATTTGTACGCCCTCTTCACCAGCCCCACCGTCAATTCCTGCGCCAACTCCACTGCCTCGTCTTCATCGATGCGATGCTCCGCCACCAGCCGCGCCAGAAACCCAGCATCCATGCGCCGCGCCACATCGTGCCGCGCCGGAATCGACAGGAATGCCCGCGTGTCGTCGTTGAACCCCACAGTGTTATAAAACCCAGCCGTCTCGGTCGCCTGTTCTCGGAAGCGCCTCATCCCCTCTGGACTGTCGTTGAACCACCACGGCGGTCCCAGCCGCAGGCACGGATAGTGCCCCGCCAGCGGCGCCAGTTCCCTGCTATAAACGGTCTCGTCCAGCGTGAACAGGATGAGCGTCAACCCCGGCTCGTTTCCAAACCGATTCAGCAGCGGCCGAAGCGCCTCGACATAGCCCGTGGGACGCGGAATGTCCGCGCCCATGTCCCGCCCATAGCGGGCAAAGACTTGTGCATTGTGGTTGCGCACCGACCCCGGGTGAATCTGCATCACCAGCCCATCCTCCAGGCTCATGCGCGCCATCTCGGTCAGCATCTGCGCTCGGAAAAGCTCTTGCAGTTCTTCGTCAGCCTTCCCCGCCGTCACTTTCGCGAACAACCTCCCAGCCTCAGCCTCGCTCAAGTCGGCAGTCTGCGCCGTCGGATGCCCGTGATCGGTGGCTGTCGCGCCCAATGTCTTGAAGAATTGCCTGCGCGCAGCCAGCGCCTTCAAATACCCACCCCACGTTGTCGTATCCTCCCTGGTCATTTCACCAAGAGCGCGAACGCCGCCAGCAAACCCATCGAACGCAGGATCGACCACCGCGTCGGGCCGGAACGTGGGCACAATTCTCCCCTTCCATCCCGAATCCCGAATCGCGGCGTGGTGTGCCAGGGAATCCAGTGGCGAGTCCGTCGTAGCCAGCACTTCAATCCCGAATCTTTCATAGAGTGCGCGTGGCAAAAACTCCGCCGTGGCCAGCTTCGCCTCGATCACATCGTAATAGTGATCCGCTGTCGCCGCCGACAGCCGCTCCGTAAACCCAAATAGCTCCTGAAATGCAAAATCCAGCCAAAGGCGCGTGGGCGTCCCACGAAACAGGTGGTAGTGGCCGGCAAAAATCTTCCACACTTTGCGCGGGTTGGCGATCCGCTTGTTGCCGATCTCCAGTGCCTCCAGTGTGATTCCCTGGCTGTACAACATCCTGAAGACGTAGTGATCCGGCTGCACAAACAACGCCACGGGGTCTGGAAATGGCTGGTTTCGCGCAAACCCCTCCGCCTGGGTGTGCCCATGCGGGCTGATGATCGGCAGAGCCCGAATTCCCGCATAAAGCCGCCTGGCAATCGCCCGAGTTCCCACTTCCGCCGGAAAAAGCCTGTCTTCGTTGAGCAGCGTCATGCCTGTCCCCTCTTCGTTCTCCAGTATCGTTCATGGCAGCCGTGTATACTGCCCCTGCTCCTCAAACGCGACTGGGCCCGCCGTCCCATTACCGGTGCCCCGTCTTAAAATCGGAGGAACAAGACTAGTATGACTACTCCTGATAAAGCCGCCTCGACTCAACCTTTTAGTCTCGATGGCCGCCACGCCCTGGTGACCGGCGGCTCCAGCGGCATTGGCGCCGCCACCGTAAAGGAACTGGTCCGTGCCGGCGCCTTTGTCTGGATTGCCGACATCAACCTGCCTGCTGCCGAAGCCCTCGCCGGCTCCATAGGGTCCGCCCAGGCAATCCCCATGGACGTGACCAGCCCAAGTTCCATCGCGGCCGCAGTCGCCCGGCTCAACCGACTTGACATCCTCGTAAACAATGCCGGCATTGGCCATGTCGGCTCAATTGAAGCCACCGAGCCGGAAGACTTCGACCGCCTGCTCAATGTCAACGTTCGTGCGGTCTACCTGGTTACCCGCGCTTTTCTGCCCCTCTTGCTCGCGGCAGCCGACGCCAATTCCGGCAGCGTGGGCGCCATCGTGAATATCGGCTCCGTCTCCGGGCAGGTGGGCATCAAGCAGCGTTTTGCCTACTGCACCAGCAAGGGCGCCGTGCTGGCCATGACCCGCCAGCTAGCCGTCGACTACCCCAAGACTCTGCGCGTCAACGCCGTCTGTCCCGGCACCATCCAGACCCCCTTCGTCGAGGCCTACCTGGAAAAGTTCCACAAGCACAACAAGGAAGAAGTCCGCGCCGAACTTCGTGCCCGCCAGCCGATAGGCCGCATGGGCCGGCCGGAGGAGGTCGCTTCCATGGTGCGCTACCTGGCCTCCGACGAAGCCGCTTTCATTACGGGCTCCCTTTTCACCATCGACGGCGGCTTGACCGCCGCCTGAGGCCTGCGTAGCTCTTTGATCACGCCCAGGAGGGCAATTATGAAGATCGTTTCTTTTTCCGGCCCGGACAACCGCGTCCGTCCTGGCGTTCTGCTGGATGAAAGCAAGCTGGTCCTCGATCTCAGACCAAGTGGTTTTAAGAGCACCCTGGATGTAATTGCCCGCGGCAGTCAGGGAATCATTGCCGCAAACAAGCTTCCACTGGAAAAGGTGAAGCTGCATGCCCCGATCTCAAACCCGCCGCGGATATTCGCCATCGGCCTCAACTACCGCGATCACGCCATCGAATCCGGAATGGCAATTCCCACCACACCTGTCGTCTTCTTCAAGCTGCAAACCGCCATCATCGGTCCCGGCGAATCCATCGTGCTGCCCAAAAACTCCACCCAGCCTGACTATGAAGCCGAATTCGCTTTCGTCATCGGCAAAGGAGGCTACCGCATCCCCGCCTCCGCATGGCGCGACCATGTCTACGGTTACACCATCGTCAACGATGTCAGCGCCCGCGATGTGCAACTGGCCACCTCTCAGTGGTCCATGGGCAAGAGTTTCCCCACCTTCTGCCCCATCGGACCTGCCATCGTCACTGCGGATGAGATAGCCGACCCACACTCGCTCGGTATCGAACTCACCATCGACGGCGTGGTCCACCAAAGTTCGAACACCCGTGAGCTGATCTTCAAAATTCCCGAGCTGATCGAATACCTCTCCTCGATCACGCCCCTGCTGTCCGGCGATATTGTTTCCACAGGAACGCCCTACGGTGTCGGTCTTGGCCGTAACCCCAAGCGCTGGCTCAAACCCGGTGAGACCGTCACCATCACAGTCGAAGGGCTAGGCTCCCTCACCAACCCGGTGGTTGCCGAGTAAACGCGAAACTGAACCGTACAGCTTAGTGCGCCGGCTGGCCGTCCGGATGCGTTGTGCCCAACCATCCGTACAGGGCAACTCCGATGTAGCAAACCAGCGGAACTACGTAAGCGGCCTGCAGACCGCCGCGATGAATCGATAGAATCCCCATCAATTTCGTAATCACTGCGCCACCAAGCAGCGACATGATCAGGATCGATCCCGCAGTTTTGGTCTTGTCGCCCATTCCTTTGATCGCCAGCGCGAAGATGGTCGGAAACATGATAGACATGAATATGCTGGTCGCTAACAGGCAACACATCCCGAACCATCCCGGCGTCGTCACGGCAGCCATGCAGAGCGCCACGTTGACAACAGCGTAGAGAGTCAGCATCGACCGCGCATGGAAGTGCTTCATCAACCAGGCGGAACTGAAGCGGCCGACAGCAAATGCGGCCAGCGTCCCGGTAAGCATGTATCCCGCGGGTTTCTCGCCCAGGCCGGTTGAGAACTTGACGTAGGGAATGAAATAGCTCCAGGTTCCAATCTGCGCCCCGACATAGAGGAACTGGACAAAGACAGCAAATGCAAAGCTCCAGCGCAGCAGTCGGCCGTGCTCCACATTCGCCGGTGCGGCGCCGTGCGCAGGACGCTCTCCGCCCAGCACGGGAAACTTGGTGAAACCTATCATCACAGCCCAGAACAGCGCCACAGTCCCCAACACCAAATAGGGGTTGACCACGCGCAAGGTCTCGGAATGCAGATAGGCAAGGTAAGTGCCTGCCCTCTTCATTGTGTCTACCTGCACCGTGCTCAACTCGACGCCGGAGAAGATAAACACTGTGCCGAGCAGGCCGGCGGTGATGTCGCCAAGCGGATTGAAAGCCTGGGAGAGGTTGAGCCGGCGCTCGCTGGAGCCTGAATCGCCAAGCTCCGCAATAAACGGGTTAGCCCCTGTTTCAAGAAACGACAAGCCGCTGGCAATCACGAATTGGGCCACAAGGAAAAAGGAAAATCGACCAAGGTGAGCCGCCGGAAAGAACATCCAGCATCCCGTTCCGAGCAGGATGAGTCCGGTCATGATGCCTGTCTTGTAGCCGAAACGCCGCATCAGCATCCCGGCCGGGATGGCCAGCAAGGCGTAGGCGACGTAGAACCAGAACTGCAGGTCAGCCGCGCCGGAACGATCGAGGCCGAACGACTTCATGAACTGGAGAATGAGAATGTCGTTCAGGTTATTGGGAATGGCCCAAAGATAAAACAGCGGCGTCACCATCAGGAACGGCAATAGCCTTCCCTTTGGTATAAGTGGAGCCGATAACTCCCCATTGGACGAAGGCCTGCGTTCAGACCCGATTGACCCGGTTGAATTGCTCAAAGCTCTCTAACTCCCCTCAAACAATCAAATCTGCGACGCCGCCAGCGGGCTCAAAATCAAATTGGTTATGTTACTCACAATCGGGT
>OCTA010003619.1_pt1 | contig 13699 bp, 13 predicted proteins | sample 1538991 | NCBI WGS metagenome assembly OCTA01 (sample SAMEA3539302, study PRJEB22396) | soil metagenome | biome: tundra; feature: field; material: soil | place: USA | collected 2010-05 | depth 0.15 m
AATGAAGGGGGTTGTGAGTCAACTTGAAGCTGGCCTGCCGCGGATGGCGGCAAACACCCAAACGCTGCGAAGCCTGACGGCATGGCCCTGGATAGTTAGTCTCAACTTGAAAGCGAACTAGAATAAGTTGAGTTAGTCCTCCGGCAGCGGGTCGACCGGTGCGATGTTAGGAGAGCGAGCTTACTCGGGAACGCCCAGTTACTCGTTGCGCAGGGCTACCATCGGATCGATGCGCGCGGCGCGTCGGGCCGGTATCCAGCTCGATGCCATGGCAGTGAGTGCGATGAACGCAGTGATACCGATAAAGACGACCGGGTCATCCGGCCGCACTCCGCGCAGCAGGTTTGCTGTCATGCGTGCCAAGCCAAACGCCATAACTAGGCCGATGCAGATACCGGTCGCCGTAAGCCACGAAGCCCGGCGCAGAATCATACCGAGCACGTCTCCCCGGCCCGCTCCCATGGCCACGCGCAATCCGATCTCGCGGGTTCGCTCACCAACCATGTTAGCCATGACGCCGAAGATCCCGATCGCCGCCAGAAGAAGCGCGACGAACGCATCGAAAACCAGCATGTCGGCGGCATACATCAACCCAATCAAAGAGTCGTGAAGCATTTGCTGGTAAGTCTGCACAAGGTCGAGTGGCAGCGCAGGATCGAGCCCGGCTAGAACTTTGCGAGCTGGCACAGCCAAGGCCATCGGATCGCCATCGGTGGTAAGCGCATAAGTCGTCCCCGAAGCCGGCAACTGTAGCGCGTTAAGATACACGGCGGCTTGCTGCGTCTGATCCCAGATCGAGTAACTGGTCTCTTGCGCGACACCCACGATGGTCAACCATGGATCTTTACTGTCATGGCCGCCCATGCGGATGCGATGACCGAGTGGGTTGGTGTCAGGAAAATAGCGGTCTACAAATCTACGGCTGACCACTGCCACGGGCTGCGTTCCCAGGGCGTCGCTCGCGTTGAATCTGCGGCCAGAAATGATCGGAATGTGCAACTCTGCGAAGTAGCCGTCGCTCACCGGGATCCGAATCGCACTTTGAAACTTGCCTGGAACCGCGGGGCGATTCTCGAGCTCAACGTCCTGCATCCATTCACTGTCACTGTAAGGAAGCGAATTGGTCACTTCGGCATGCGCTACACCGGGCAGTGCGCGCAGCTTCTGCAGACTGTCGCGGTACCACGCGGCCTGTTTTTGCGGAGTGTCGTAGCGAGCCACCGGAAGAGTCACGTTGAAGGTCAGCATCTTGTTGGGCTGGAAGGGGTCGGCAAGGTGCAGCAACCGGCCCATGCCTTTCGAGATCAACGCACCTCCGATCACGAGCGCGACGGCCAAGGCAATCTGGGACACAGCAAAAACGTTCCTCAAACGGCGGCTACGGCCGGAGCCGGTGGTACCACGCGATCCCGACTTCAGCTGATCGACGAGATTGATGCGCAAAGACTCGAGGGCCGGTAACAGTCCCGCAATCACACCTGCGACTACAGCTAGCAGTAATGAAAATCCGAGTACCCGGCCGTTTAAGGAAATGTTGGACCAGCCAGCGATGTATCGCGCTACCCGAGGGGGCATGGCAATGAGGGTGATTTTCAAATAACCGTACGCGAAGACCAAGCCGCCGGCTGCGCCCAGCACACCGAGCAAGATGTTTTCCGTCAGCAACTGGCGAACGATTCGAGAGCGGCTGGCACCGAGCGCCGTGCGCATGGCGATTTCAGACCGGCGCGCAATGCCGCGTGCGAATTGCAGATTTGCCACATTGGCACACACGACCAGGAGAACAAACAACGTAGCGCCCATGATGAGCTTGTAATAAAGCGGGGTAAGATCGCCATTAATACCGTCCAATAGCGGCTCGACCTTCACCGTCAAACCGGTGTTGGTTGCCGGGTAGGCCTTCGCAAGCCGGTCGGCGATCATGCGCATTTCTACCTGCGCCTGTTCCACCGTAACTCCGTCGCGCAAGCGCCCATTGGCGAGGTAGTTATGTTCGGTGCGATTGGCGAGCTGCTGCGGTGTTGGCGCAAAGGGCACGAAGATGTCGACTTCAGACGGATACTGCATGGTCTTGGGCAAAACGCCGATTACGGTGTAGAGGCGCTGATCCAATTCGATCTTGCGGCCGACGATCGCAGGATCGCCTGCGAACTGCATCTTCCAGAAGCCGTAGTTCAAGACCGTTACTGCATCGCTTCCGGGCCGGCATTCGTTCTCTTGAAACACACGGCCTAATAACGGCTGAGCGCGCAAGACTTTGAAGAAGCTTGCTGAATTTTTCGCCGTTCTCACGTGGGCCGCATCGCCGGCACCGGTCAGGCTCATGTCTCCGCTGGTGAGGATCGACATCTCCTCAAACGAACTGCTTTGGCGAGTCCAGTCTTCGTAGTTGGCGAGTGCGACTTGGAGGTAGCCTCCGTTTTCCTGGCGGCCTTGTTGGGCGATGGTCACAACACGGTCCAGCTTCGGTACCGACAACGGATGCAGAATGACCGCGTCCATGCTGCTGAAGATGGCTGCGTTGGCGCCGATGCCGACGGTCAGGGTGATGATCGCCGTCAAGGTGAATCCGGGCGACTTCCGAAGCTGGCGCGCCGCATACCGCAGGTCCTGTAGCAAGGTCTGCATGAAACCCTCCACCCGGACTTCCATTTGGAATGGGAATCCCACCAACAGCAGCAGCAGTTTTCGGTCCAAATCCACGGGTGGGGCAAACGTCTGATTTGAAAAGACATTGAGGGCCGAAGGTAGCTGTAATCAGGCAATGGTTTTGTCCACAACTGCTGAAAATCGTTCGTTATCGAACAGTGCCTTGTGGTGACTTTCAATGGAGGCATCAGTATGCTGCTGCCGCTAAAGGCGGTAAACGCCTTCGTGAATTCAACGACATTCGCCGAAAACGATACGAGTTTAAGGCTTAGGGAGGGGCGCTGGGTACGCCCGCTCCTTGACACAAGGAGCCAAGCCCTTGATGCTTAACAGTTCCAGTGATTCGCCGATTCACCTACAGGAGGGTCCCAGGTTTTGCGGGTCCGCGTCTTCTATCACGACAAATGTTTCGACGGAGCGTGCTCGGCTTCGTTGTTCACTCGCTTTCACCGTGAGTGCATCGCCACCGGGGCCGACTACGAATTTCATGGCTTGGTACATCGGGCCGGCGCACTCTTTGATGAGGCCGAGTTCACGGGTGACGAGAATGCCATCGTGGACTTCAAGTACTCGGCTTCGCCCAGTATCACGTGGTGGTTCGATCACCACCAATCGGCGTTCCTTACACCCCAGGATCACGCCCATTTCCTAGCCTGCCAGCAAGACCCGGTTTGTGCAGCGCGCAAGTTTTTCGATCCCGATTACACGTCGTGCACGAGTTTCCTGGCGCACATCGCATCGACGCGTTTCGGCTTCGATACGGCGCCCGTGGCAGAGCTGATTTATTGGGCGAATATCGTCGACGGCGCTCTCTACGAAAGCCCGGAATCGGCAGTCGAAATGGCCGCGCCAGCCATGAAGCTCACCCTGGTGATCGAGTCCACGCAGGATCCCACCTTCATCCCGCGCCTGATTCCGTTGCTCACGGAGATGAGTCTCTCTGAAGTGCTGGCGCAGCCCTTTGTGGCTGACCTGCTGCCGCCTCTGTTGGAACGCCACAAGGGGTCTCTGGAGTTGATTCGCAGCCGAAGCGAGGAACGCGACGGTACCATCTTTTTCGACATCACCGACCATCCGCTCGAAGGATTCAACAAGTTCATTCCGTACTATTTGCATCCGCAGGCGACATATTCAATCGGGCTGTCGAAATCCAGTTTCCGGACCAAGGTCGCAGTCGGATCAAATCCCTGGACCAAGGCGGATCCCAAGAAGATGGTGAACCTGGCGCAGGTGTGTGAACGCTACGGTGGGGGCGGCCATGCCCGTGTCGGTGCGATCAGCTTTCCTCCTGATCAGGAAGCAAAAGCGCGGGCAGCGGCTCTGGAGATCGTAGCGGAGTTGCGAGCCAACAAGCCGTTCGACGCGTAAACTGTGCGAGTCTTCGAGCCCGCTGTGTGACCGCGTAGCGCTAGACCTTCACGTGCATGCTGGGCCATTCAGGGCGACGACGCTCGCGAAAGGCCAGCACACCCTCTTTAAAATCTTCTGCTGACTGCTGCTGCGCGTTGACTTCGATCGCGTCTTCCAACTCTTCGTCGAGCCGGCGCTGGGAGTGTTTCGCCAGCAGCCGCTTCACTTCACGCATGGCTTGGGGGCTGTTCAGGAGTAAGCATTGCGCCAGTGCATTCGCGGACGACATCAATTCTTCAGAAGGCACGATCTGGGTCACTAAACCCAGGTGCATCGCCTCTTGCGCTTTAAGCAGCTTGCCCGACAGCAACAGTTCACGGGTGCGCAACTCGCCTACCTGGCGAAGCAGAAATGACGCAGCGATAGCAGGAACAAAGCCCACTTTTACTTCCGTATAGCCGAACTTGGATTCGGGGACCGCAAGGGTGAAGTCGGGAATTGTTGCCAGGCTCATGCCGCCGGCAATGGCCGGTCCGTTGACGGCCGCGATCACAGGTTTCGGGAACTCGTAGAGCGTCCTCAAAACGTTGGCCATATTTTCGGCGTCGCGCCGGTTTTCGGCTGCCGTGTGAGCAGTCATGGTCGATAGGTGTTCCATATCCAGTCCCGCGCAGAACGCTGGACCCGCGCCGGTCAGGATCACAATGCCGCAGTCGCAGGTCTCGGCCTCATGCAGGGCCTGAGTCAGTTCTTCGATCAACAATGGGCACAACGCGTTGCGCTTGTCGGGGCGGTTCAGGGTGATGGTTTTTACCCCGTTGGCAGACTTAGTGAGAACGTGACGAAATTGGGCCACAATAATCTCCTTGCGCTACGAGCTGATCGGGTTGTCTCGCACCGATCCCCAAAAAAAGGGAACGGCCTATCGTAGCTCAGAATTGTTGCGGAAGTCATGGGCCCGCGTCACAAGCGTTTTCCGATCGTCACGCAGGGACTGCGGATAGGTAACGCCTCGGCGCCTACATCAGTCGACGGCGGACAAGATCAAGCGCCTGGTGCGACGCCCATTCGCGCACACGGGTTCTTGAGCCGCGAAATGTGCGCTGGAGACAATCGGTCCGGTTGCCATCGGTGACTGCAATGAAGACCAGTCCAATGGGCTTGCTTTCGGTGCCTCCGCTGGGGCCGGCAATGCCGGTAATGCCGAGGCCAATGGTGGCGCCGGTGCGCTTGCGAATGCCCAGGGCGAGAGCGGAGGCCACTTCCTCTGAAACGGCGCCATGCCTCTCGATCAACTCCGGCGGCACATCGGCGAACGCTGTCTTCATCTCGTTGGAATAAACTACCGCTCCGCCGATGAAAGAACGCGAACTTCCGGGAATGGCTGTAATGCGTTGCGCGATCAGGCCACCAGTGCAGCTTTCGGCTGTGGCCAGCGTAGCCTGGCGCAACCCCAGGTAATAGAGAACGATTTGCTCGAGCGATTCCCCTTGTGAAGAGTAGAGCCAGTCATCGAGAGCTTCTTCCATGCGGCTGGCTAATTCATCAACACGATGCTGCGCGTCCTCAAGCTTCGGCTTGGAGCAGAGCAGGGTGAGCTGGATGTCGCCGCCGTGCGCGAGGATCGTGGTTTCGACGTCCTCATACGTGGTGTAGATAGGAGCCAGAAGCTTGTCTGCCTGCGACTCCGGGATCATGGCAGCTTTGAGTGTGCGCTTGGCAATGAAGCGCGGCGGCAAAGCTTCGCGCAGCCGGGGCAGGCATTCGGTGTCGAAGAGGGGCTTGCACTCACCGGGAGGCCCGGGAATGAGCATGATGAGCTTGCGGTAACCAGAATAGAGCGTGTCGAGAAACTGGCCGGGAGCGCTGCCATTGGGATTGGTGAGAACCACGGCGCCATGCAGCACGTCAGCTTGTTTCAGGTTGTTGTCAGGCATGGCGATGCGCCAGGTAGCAGCCCGAGCGTGCAGCGCGGCTACCTGGGTGGCCTCACGACGCATGGTGATCGACAGTGCTTCTGACATGGCCTCGCGCGTCAGGTCGTCCTCGGTAGGCCCGAGACCGCCCATTACGATCAGGATGTCGGTGCGACCCAGGGCCGTGCGAATGGCGCTAACGAGGTCTTTGCGGCGGTCGCCGACGATGGTTTTGAACGCGACTGCGACGCCAATCTCGTTGAGCTTTTCAGTCAGGTAAAGGGAATTGGTGTCTTGCCGGTAAGGGGTCAGCATTTCAGAGCCGACGGCGATGATTTCGGATTTCATTTTTCTGCTCGTTGGTCCTGACTTATGTCCTTGGGCTTGGATGCGCGTTCTGACGCTTTGCCGGCCGCCGGGGTGGATTTGGCTTCGACACCCAGATCGACGTCGTAAACGGCCTTACTGGTGGCCAGCACGGCGGTACCGAGGGGTGAAAACGCCAATCCAACGAGATTTGCTCCCGACAGCACGATTGCGGCATCCCCTTGCGGCGTGACGCGCACGATCCCACGCCGGCCATGAAGGGCGGCGGCAAGGTAAACATTGCCGTCATCGCCGAATGCGAGGCCCTGGGGCCGTCCGAGGCCGCGGAACCAGACCCGGGTATCGCCGTTGGGCTCGATGGCCCAGATGGCGTCGTTAGAGGACAGCGTAGGGCCGGTCACGAACAGTGTGCCTTCGGAATTGACGGTCAGGTGGTAGGCCGAAACGCTGGGCTCAAGCGTGGCGTGCACAAAAATCTTGCGGTCCGTGTTGATCTTGAAGATCGTGCCGCTGCGATCGCCGACAAAGAGATTGCCCTGCGCATCAAAGGCGGCCCCGGTTGCGACGCCCATTCCTTCTGCGTAAACGGTAGATTCTCCGGCGGCATCCACCCGATAAACGTTCCCTTCAGCGCGCGAAGTCACGAAAAGGTCGCCGTCGGGATTGAATGCCAGGCCTGTCGCGTTGAGGATTCCGGTGACAAACGGAGTGCCGCGTCCGTCTGGGCTGACTCGAACGACCGAAACCGGGGTTTGCTTGCCGCGCGGGCCGGAAATGGTGGCATAGATCATGCCAGAACGGCTGATGGCAGGGCTGGTGACCGGGTGCAGGCCGGCCGTAAGCTCGCGCGCCACCCGTAGCGGAACTGAATTGCTGACGCCTGCCGGGTTGCGGACTTCAATCATTCCAGAAATCGCTTCTTCCGGCACTCGAAAGGACAGTCGATCCGCACGGCTCATGAGTACATGCGCGGGATGACCGCTGACCAGGACCGCGGGCGGTCCGAACGAGAGCGGTCCCAGATGGGCTCCCGTGATCTCGACATCGCCCAACGGAAGAGCGGCAGCAGGCCGCACCTCTTCGATGTGCGGTTCAGGCACGATTTCGGCGGCGGATTGTGATTGGGTGCGGGGCATGGCTGCTTCGTGTCGCAGGCCTAAATCCACAAGCGCAAGATAGAGGCGACACCCCAAGCATACAACCCCGCGGCCACGTCGTCGAAGACGATGCCCCAACCGGCGGGCAGCTTCTCAAGCTGGCGTGCCGGCGGCGGTTTGGTGATGTCGAACAGTCGAAAGAGGATGAGGGCGATCAGGGCGTGACGCCAATCGACTGGGCTGCCGAGAAGAGCGATCCACTGCCCGGCGACTTCATCGATGACGACAAAGCCGGGGTCGTGACGACCGCTCTCTCGCGCGGCGATCGTCGCAGCCGGAACTCCAAGCGCGATTGACAGAACGATACCGCCTATCAGAATTACAAAGAGAGTCTGAGGCGCGGGGTGTAGGCCCCATCCATACGCGGCCCAGAGGAGAACCGCTGCTACCGACCCCCACGTGCCGGGGCCCGGCTTGCCCAGGCCCGCACCGAAAAAGGTCGCGACCGTCCAGGCCCAAAAGGTCTTACGAGTGGCTGCAGGAAACGTGGCTGGCCCAGATGAGTTACTCATCGTCGGAGCCTTTGTTGCGGCCGCCACTGAGTCCGCCGAGGTCCTCGAGTACCTCAGGGTCGAGTATCGGTGAACTAATTTTGTAGACGCCGCTGGCCCATTTCCCGAGGTCGATTTTGCGGCAGCGGTCACTGCAGAAAGGGAAGTCCTCGTCTTTGGCGCGGACCAGCATGCCACAGGTGGGGCAGCGCAGAACATTGACGGATTTTTTCTTGGGAGGCATGGAACTATTCCTTGGAATCGGTTGAAGCCGCGGCGCATCGGACAACTACGACCACGCCGCTGGCCCAAGCCATTGGAGCTAATTTGAATTTTGCATCGGAGGCCAGTCGCGACAGCAGCACGGGGATCTTTTGCGCGTGACCTTCAGGCCAGTTTGGTTGCGGCAGCATGTCGTCAATGATGTAGAAGCCTCCGGGGCGTACGAGAGCGAGTGCAGCATCGAGTGCTTCGTACTTGCCCGGCATGGCATCAGCGAAGACCAGGTCAAAGCTCTCAGGTGATTGGCGCTGCAGAAAGGCGGCGCCATCTTCCGTGACCAATTCAAGACGCGGGTCGGCACCTAAAGTCTCGCGGGCTACGGCCTGCACCACGCTGTCGGTATCCACGCTGACGAGGGCCGATTGCGCGTCCATCCCGGATAGCAACCAGGCGGTGGACAAGCCTGTGCCGGTTCCCAATTCAAGCAAGCGGCCGCCAGGCTTGGAGGCGGCGAGAACACGCAGCAGTGATCCGGTGTGCGGTTCAGACGCCATGCCGAAATTTAACTCGCGGGTTCGTGCCAGTATGCCAGGCAGGGAAGCCGGCTGTTGGATGTAGGCTAGATCGTCCATTGCAGAATCAAGTCTATAGCGGCCCCGAGATCACCCGGGCGACCACGTCGTAGTCGTGGGCTTCGGTGATTTCGGCGCGATAGAAGCGTCCGGCTTCGAGGGACTCGAGGTCGCCGAAGTCATTGATGTAAACCTTGCCGTCGATCTCGGGCGCGTGGAACTCGGTGCGGCCCTCCCAAAGCAGGGGAGTCTCTTGACTTTCGCCTTCGGCCAGCACGACCAGTTCGCGGCCTACCCACTGCTGCTTGGTGCGTTTAGAGATGGACTGCTGAATCTTCATCAAGCGGCGCTTGCGGGCCTCAATGGTGCGCTTCGGCACTTTGGCATCAAAAGCGAACGCTCCTGAGCCTCCTTCATCGGAGTAGCTGAAGACGCCTAGCCAGTCGAACGTTGCCTGCTTGATAAATTCTTCGAGGACGGCGACGTCTTCAATTGATTCTCCGGGAAACCCAGCTATGAACGAGGTGCGCAAGACAATGCCGGGGACGACTGCGCGCACCTTGTCGATAGTTTTGAGGAAAATGTCGGCTCCGGCACCGCGCTTCATGGTCTTCAGGACTGCGGGCGAGGCGTGCTGCAGAGGAACGTCGAGATACTTGCAAATGTTGTCGTGCTTGGCGATGGTTTCGAGCAGCCGGCCAGTGATCCGATTCGGGTAGGCATAAAGGAAGCGCAGCCAGCGTACGCCCTCGATACGGGCGAGCGCATCGAGCAGGGCGGCAAGTCCGTCCTTGATGCCTAGATCTTCCCCGTAGCAGGTAGTGTCCTGGCCGATCAGGGTAATCTCCTGCACACCGCGAGCGACCAACTGCCGTGCTTCAGCCACAACGGATTCAAAGCGGCGGGAACGGAACTTACCGCGCAGGTTCGGGATGACGCAAAACGTGCAGGGATGATCGCAACCCTCGGCGATTTTGATGTAGGCGGACGTGCGACCCGTGGCCAAGAGCCGGGGCGTAGTTTCGTCATAGAGGTAGGTCGGCAGCAGGTGAGTAGCACCTTGCCAGTCGTCACGACGGAAGCGGCCTTGCTGTTCGCGAAGGTCTCCTTCGGGACGGAACGCGGTCATGTCGGCTTTGTGGGTTCCGGCAAGCGATTCCTGTCCGGATCGGGTCTCACCATGGCCGTTGCCGGAAAGGATGTTGAAGAGCGAAGGAGCGCTTGGAACAGGGGGAGCAATTCCGGCTGCTTCGAGGATCGATTCGAGCTCGCCGGTGCCGACGACCGCATCGACTTCAGGGATATTCTTGCGAATTTCGTCGCGATAGCGCTCCACCAGGCATCCGGCGACAATTAGCTTGGTTGCGCGGCCTTCAGTCTTATGGCGGGCCATTTCGAGGATGGTGTCGACCGATTCCTGCTTGGCGGTATCGATAAAACTGCAGGTATTGACCACCAGGATCTCTGCCTCTTCGGGACGGGTGGTCAGCCGCGCTCCGGCGCGGTCGAGCAGGCCCATCATCACCTCGGAATCGACGAGATTTTTGGGACAGCCTAACGAAATAAAGCCCACGGTAGGCGCCGTGGGTGGGGAAACTTTGCTCACAGTCCTATTCTAGCTGGAAGTCGGATTTCGCGTGCTTTTGGGCTAAAGCGAGACAAAGTGACCGCGCGCCCTGGGGCAGGGCGCTTTTTACGCGCAGGAATAAATTTACGTGCGGAACGGGGTGAGGCAGGGAAAGAACCTTCGATGAGGCCGATCCGCGCTAGATCGACCCGCGCTTCAACGATTCTGATTTGTCACAGATCGAAGTGTTATTGGTCACAGAATTGGGCGGACAGCAGGAGTTTTATTTCTGCGGCAATATCCGCTGCGTGGCGTCTCACACCTAACTTCCCTTGCCCACCGTGTGTGATGCTCGCAACTTCCCTAACCCAACCTGGCACGCAAAGTGCGCGGACTATTGAAAGGAGTCAATTATGGCAGCCATTACAAAACCTGAATTTCGGACGCCAGCCGATCTCATTGACAAAGAAGTAGAGCGTCTCGGAATCCCCAAGCCGCATGTTCCGCTAGCAGTTTCCCCTCTTCCGATTCTGGGCACGTGGGTGAATACAAATCATCAGACCACCGGATTGATCCGCCTGATGATCGCTGCCGCAGGCAAGGAAATCACGGTTCATGCCTTTGGTGCGTGCCAGCCGAACCCCTGCGATTGGGGCATGGTGAATGGTCTGGTTTATGCAGACAATGTAGTTTCTGTACCGGCGGTTGCATTTTCCGCGGTGTACACACTGGGCTTCAAACAGACCACTATAGTGGGTCGTTTGTTGAAGGGTGTTTTGTTTGTAGAACTGTTCGATCACTTCACAGATCAGAGCGGACGAGCGGACTACTATTCCATGGAAATCCTCGCCCAATAAATTGTCGCTCATGCACGGCTATGGGCACCTCGCAGTCTGAGCGGGGTGCCCACTGAAAGCACCGTGACTGCTTTCTCGTTGCGTCTGACTAACTACGTTCGATCGAGATTCTTATAGATGTCGGCGATGTTGACGTTGACTTCATCCTGTAAAGGCGGTTGTGGCCCGAACCGCAGGTGGCTTTCAGGGAGCGTCTTCGCCAGGAAATCGATATACTCATTCGCCTGCAGTGAGTGAAGCGAGCCCACCGTAATGCGCTTCTGCATTTCGGCCACGGATTGGCCGGCATTTCTGCCTTCTTCAACTCTGCCAGTCAAATCTTCAATGTAGTTTCGTTGATTCATCATGACGCTGCGGTCTGATTGCAGGGGACCGTGGCCGCCCAGGATGTGTTTGAAGTCGGCGCGCGCGACTTCGTCGATGGTTCCCGGCCAGTGGTGCGGAAATCCGTCGCCGATGAAAGGAAGCCAGCCATGACTGGCGTCTCCGGTAGCTACGGCGCGCTGTTGGGGACAAAAGACGAAGAGGTCTCCGGCAGTGTGAGCCTGGCCGTGAAACTCGAGGTTCAAATCGAACGCCGGGTCTTGAAGCGTATACGACTTGTCGAACGTGATGGTGGGTAGTTCGAGCGAGTAGTCCTTGAGGTCGGCGACATAGGCTTGCATCTGGCGGATCTGGTCGGCGCAGAACGATTTTTCTTGGGCAGATTTGGACTTTGCTGCCTCAGCGCGCAGAGCCTCGATCTGTTCAGGAATCGCGTCGACTGAGGCCTTCATGCGGACCACTGCGAAGTCGGACATAAGTTGCTGAGTGGCGGCGGTGGCGATGAAGTCGACCTTGTCGCCAGTCTTGGTGTAAGCCTGATTACCTTGCGTATGGTCCCAATGGAAATGGGTGTTGACGACATAGCGGACGGGCTTGTCGGTGATGTCGCGCTTGATCTGACGGATCAGAGAAGCCGCGGCAGACGGTTTGGAATGCGCGTCGACAATGACGACATCTTTAGATCGGACGAAGATGGCAGCATTGCAATTGATGACTGCCTGTGGAAGCGCATGCGCGAAGTACACGCCGGGTGCGGCCTGGTGGATATCGAACAGGTCAGCGTGCGCGCCCGGGGCCGCCGCGCGCGCCCAGGCCGCGCGGTGATAAGCGAGTTCCATTACCGAAGCGCCCGCGAGCGCGCCGCCCATCAGGACGCGCAGAAAATCGCGACGAGGAAGCGTTTTGGCCGTCTCTACATGGTGGGATGTAGAAGCGGTCTCGTGCCTGTGGGGGTGCTCGTGGTCGTGCGCATGGGCGTGACCGTGTGGATGGGAATGATCGTGACTGTGATCGTGATGGGCGTGATGGAGGGGATCATTCATGCCTTGGGGCCTCTTCGCGGTTACGACATGCATGGATGGTAAACTACTATTAGGCTACTTTTTGCCGGGCTTCGGTGTGACGCCGGCGGCAGCCAGCATACCTTTGGCGTCATTGGAATACTGCCCCGCGGGTTCAAGATCGAGATACTTCTGCAGAGCCTCTGCGCAACCCGCCGGCAGAATGAGTTTTTGCGTCTTGGCGTCGATCGTGGCTTGTGCTGCCAGGCCCTGGCCTTTGTAGAAGTAGAGCGCGGGGCGCGTGGGATCAACGGCAATGGCTTTGTTCGCCGCTTCTACCTGGGCGACGGCATTGCCGGTCTGAAGGAACAAGATGGTCTCGTTGCGCAGGTAAAGGGGGGCTTGAGCGGGGTAAGCGCTGACGGCCCTGTCGTAAGCTGCCTGAGCCTCCGGTATGTGGTTGGTGTGAATGTAAATCTCACCCAGACTGCTCTCGCTGATGCCGTGAATTTCGGCGCTGTCTTTGCGATCGGGGCCGGGCGCGGATTTGGAGATACTGACGTGCCCGGTGGTTCCCTTTCCCTCGGTATAGAAGCCGCCCGATGGAGCTTGTTTCTGGACCGTTTCGCCGCCGGATATCGCGGCTTTAAAACTTGTTTCGGCTTCGGCGTATTTCTTTTGGTCGAGTTGTGCCTGACCGAGTTCGATCCAGAGATAAGGCATGTTGGGGCGCGCTGCCGAGTCGCGCGACATCAAGGCTTCGGCATCGGCATATCGCTTTTCAAGATTGGCGGCACGAGCTGTTTTGAGGTCGGCATTGGCGGCCTCAAATGAGAGAGTCCCTGCGGGGGCAGGTGTCGCTATTTTTTGGTCCGGTGCTACGGGCGCGGGCGTGGCCTGTGACGGAGATCCAAGCGGCGGCAGACTTTGCGCACTTGCGAATGGTAACAAGGACAAACTGGAGACGAGGACGATGGCGAAAATCCAGAGTGGGGTACGCATTTCGCATGCTCCTTTGGTCGTGTTTTGGGGGCGGGAGAAGCATACTCCGTTGTTGGGGCAAGCGAACGCCAACGTGCTTTCTGGGGAACGGTTATTGGCGGAGGAGGGCTGCGGGAAGAGCCGTGCAGGAGACCCTTCCGAGGTGGTAAAATCAGTCAGTGCCGGGTCCTACGCGACGTAATCCCGCCAATCCCGCCAGGTCCGGAAGGAAGCAACGGTAACGGGCTAGTACGGGCGCAGTAGGTCACCCGGTACTTTTTTGCG
>OCTA010003620.1_pt1 | contig 13698 bp, 12 predicted proteins | sample 1538991 | NCBI WGS metagenome assembly OCTA01 (sample SAMEA3539302, study PRJEB22396) | soil metagenome | biome: tundra; feature: field; material: soil | place: USA | collected 2010-05 | depth 0.15 m
CACGCAGCTTCTCCTCGATGCGCTCGTAGCCGCGATCCATATGATAAACGCGGTCGAGGATGGACTCTCCATCGGCCACCAGCGCGGCCAGCACCAGCGACGCCGAAGCCCGCAGGTCCGAGCACATGACGGCAGCCGCAGACAGCTTTGCCGGTCCTCGCACGGTGGCCATGCTTCCATCCACCTTGATGTTGGCGCCCATCCGCACCAATTCCTGCACATGCATGAAGCGGTTCTCGAAGATGTTTTCCTTGACCACACTGACGCCCTCGGCCTGGGTGGCCAGCGCCATGTACTGCGCCTGCATGTCGGTGGGGAAGCCGGGGTACTCTTCCGTGGAAATGTCTGCCGCGCGCAGTAGCCCGTCGGCGCGGACGCGAACCGTGTCTGACCCCAGAATATCCACGCGGGCGCCGGCCTCTTCCAGCTTGGCGATGACCGCGCTCAGGTGAGACGGGTTGCAGTTGGCCACAATAAGATCTCCGCGGGTGATGGCGCCCGCTATCAGAAATGTCCCCGCTTCGATACGGTCGGGATTGATGCGGTAGCGTGCACCATGGAGCTTCCCCACGCCCTGCACCCGAATCGTCGAGGTACCGGCCCCGTCGATCTTCGCGCCCATGGCGGTCAGCAGGGCAGCGAGGTCGGCCACCTCCGGCTCGCGCGCGCAGTTCTCCATCAGCGTCTCGCCCTCGGCCAGCACCGCAGCCATCAACAGGTCTTCCGTCCCGGTGACGGTGATCTTGTCAAAGACCAGGTGAGCGCCGCGCAGCTTGGTCACGCGCGCCTCCAGGTAGCCGTGCTCCTGGGTGATCACCGCGCCCATCTTCTCCAAGCATTTGATGTGCAGGTCAATCGGCCGGCCGCCGATGGCGCATCCACCCGGCATCGCTACCCGCGCCATTCCCGCGCGGGCAATCAGCGGACCCAGCACCAGCGAGCTGGCCCGCATGGTTTTCACAATCTCGTATTTGGCTTCCGGCTCGGTGAGCGTGCGGCAGCACAGCGTCGTCCGGTGCTGCGCCCGCCCATAGCCCAGTTCGACCTCAGCGCCCATCGCGGCCAGCAACCGCCGCTCGGTCTCGATGTCCCGCACCTGGGGAATGTTCTCCAGCGTGACAACGTCCTCGGTCAGAATCGCGGCGGCCATGCAAGGCAGCGCCGAGTTCTTGGCCCCCGATATACGCACCGTGCCCACCAGCGGATTGCCCCCGCGTATGACAAATTTATCCATGAATGCCGGGTGACTCCTCATCCAAGTGTAAATCCGGCGGGACCCTGAATGCCGGGCCGTCCAGTCCAGCCATTCCGCGCACTTTGCGAAAACACAGGGCACCCTCATTTATGCTAGGAAAAGGGGGTGCGCCCGGCTGGTTGAGCATCATCGCATCTCACACTCAAGATCGAGATGGTGGCCGCCCGCCTTGATTGGTCAAACCTGAGTAAAGGACCGCTACAGCGCAAGGTCGATAACGGCTCTTGAAGATTCGGAAGAGGAAAAATGCCGACACAGAAATTGCAATGGATTCAGCGATTAAAGCCGGCACTCCGGGCTGCATGGACCCTGTTGTTCTTCGCAGTCTTCTGGATTGGCGTCCGGCAGCCGCGCATGCAGGCATCCGGGATGGGTCAGTCCTCCGGCTCGCTGTTGACCGGGGCGGATTCTGGCCGGAGCTTGTCGCCCATCTCGATTGACTACCCCGAGGACGGCTCCATTTTCCCGCCGGGTATCACTCCGCCTACGTTCCTCTATCGGGATGCGGCAGGAACCTCGTGGAGCATCGATGTTTCATTTGCCGGCAGCGCTCCACCCATCCATGTTCAAGCGCAAGCGGCGCGAATGCGCATAGGAGCCGTCGATCAGGATTGCATCAGCAGAACCGACGATCTGCCGAAGCTGACTCCGCGCCAGGCTGCCACCTGGACCTGGACTCCTGATGCAGCCACCTGGGCCGCCATCCAATCCCATTCCACAGTGCAGTCGGCGAGCGTTACCATCACCGGCTATCGTGACGGCCAGATTCCCTTTTCTCGCGCCACCATCTCCCTCACTACCTCGACGGACCCGGTAGGCGCGCCGATCTTCTACCGCGATGTTCCGCTGATGCCCAGCGCGGGCAAGAACGGAGTTGTGCAGCCGCTTGCTCCTGATACCATTCATCTCATCCATTGGCGGCTGCGCGATATTCGCAAGCCGGAGAGCCACACCGTCCTCCAAGATATGCCCACCTGCGCCAACTGCCATTCCTTCTCCGCCGACGGCAAGACCTTTGGCATGGATGTCGACGGGCCGGGCAACGACAAGGGCCTCTACGCGGTTGTTCCCGTGCAGAAGCATATGTCGATTCAGAGCAAGGATATGGTGCACTGGAATGTCGATGGCCGAGTAGGCCAGGTCCGGGTTGGATTCATGTCCCAGGTTTCGCCCGACGGACGCTACGTCTTGAGCACCTTCGCCGGTCCCGCTCTCAAACTGCTCGATTCCTATTACGTTACCAACTTCCTGGACTACCGCTTCCTGCAGGTCTTTTATCCGACCCGCGGCATTCTGGAGTGGTACAGCCGCGCCACCGGCCTGCGCCAGCCGCTGCCGGGAGCCGATGATCCGCATTTTGTGCAGACGGATGGAGTCTGGAGCCCGGACGGCAAGTACATCGTATTTGCCCGCGCTGAAGCGAGAGATCCGCGCCCGCCGGGCCAAGGTCCGGCCAAGCAGGCCAACGACCCCAACGAAACTCCCATTCAGTACGATCTCTACCGCATCCCTTTCAATGACGGAATGGGCGGCACGCCGGAGCGCATCGTGGGCGCCTCGCAGAACGGGATGAGCAATAACTTTCCCAAGGTATCGCCCGACGGACGCTGGATTGTCTTTGTGCAGTGCCACAATGGCCAGTTGATGCGCCCCGATAGCCTGCTCTACATTGTTCCATTCGGCGGGGGAACAGCGCGGCGCATGCGGGCCAACACTCCGCTGATGAACTCCTGGCATAGCTTCTCGCCCAATGGGCATTGGATGGTCTTTTCCTCGAAGTCCCGGTCGCCCTATACGCAGATGTACCTTACGCACCTGGACGCCAACGGCAACGACAGCCCGGCCATTCTCATCGACAACGCCACCGCCGCCAACCGCGCCGTCAACCTGCCTGAATTCGTCAACATCGACGCCGACGGCATTCAGCAGATCGAAGTTCACGTTGCCGATGCTCCAAATTAGGCTAGGTAGCCAAACCAGATGGACGATATGAACAAATTAGGAATCTTCAAGACAATTCGGGGATCGCATAGCGCCTGCATCCGCGCCCTGCGGCGCGCAAGCCGACTTGCCCTGCTATTTTGTCTGGCATCCGGATCGCTCCTTTACGCAGCTTCCTCTTCGTGCGTGCCTCCGGAGTCGATGAACGCGAGTCTGCAGAATAGCCCTACGGCAGCTGCATACACGGACCTCGGAGTCTGGTATGCAAAGGAAAAGCAGTACGGCTGCGCGGCCGATGCCTTTGCCACTTCTCTTCAGATGGAGCCCGATCAGAAGGATGCGGGCAACGTGGCTTTCATGTTTGGAACGAGCCTTCTGCTTTCCGGCGACGCGAAGGGAGCAATCTCCGGTTTCTCCGAGGCGGAGCGCCGCAACTTGCGCAGCGTTAAACTCCATCTAATGTTTGCCGCGGCCTACGATCAGTTGCAATGGACCGGCAGCGCGGAGTCCGAATGGCGCGCCGCCCTGGCGCTCGACTGGGACTCTTCGGATGCCTTGGACGGCCTCTCCAGCGACCTCAACGCTGACAGCGACTACGCGGCCACCATCACGCTACTGGAGAATCCCATCATCAGCGGACAGAGAACCGCAGAACAAAGCCTCAACCTGGGATTGGCCTATAACAAAATTGCCAAGCCGGAGGAAGCGGCCAAGGTTTTGCGCGACGGATTGAATACTTCACCCGACTCGCTTCCGCTGGCCAATGCGTTGGCGAATATGCTCGCGCAACTGGGCCGGTCCCCGGAAGCAATCACAGTACTCGATCTGGCGCTCGCGCAAAATCCTGGTGACCCTGATACAGGATTTCATTACCTGATGATGCTTGGAGCTATCGACCCCGGCAAAGCGCGGGAAGCCGGTCGCAAGCTCTTGCTCGCCGCGCCTGCAGGCTGGAAATTGCTTTATCTGAATGGCGTTCTTGAAATGCAGGACGGCAAACTGCAGGCAGCCCGCGAACATCTGGAGAAATCCGTTGCGCTGAACCCGGATTTCGCTCAGTCTCACGATGCGCTGGGCGTGGCTCTTGCTCAGTTGAATGATATGCGCGGCGCGAAGGAGCAGTTGGAAAAGGCCATCGCCCTGGGGGACAACGATGCGGAAGTCAAGGACAATCTCTCCAGGGTTCTGCGGATCCTGGGCGAGGCCCAATAACTGAATGGCAGCAGCGGGTGCCCAACCCATCTTCCAGCCATAATCCTCCGTGCCCCATCCTTTGTGCGTTCTTTGCACAAAGGGTGGGAATCCACGAATCTATTTCCATCCAATCTCTTCGGAGACTCCTCCTGCAATCACGCTAACTCGCGGCGAACCGCGAAAGCGAGCCCTTTAGACAGTTATACTGATACGTGGGATAGCGCTGCGTCGGCAGCCAATCCCCAGGAGGATGCAATGATAGCAGCAGGAGTGGGGCCGCGCCGGAGTGGGCTTTGCGGGATAGCCTTGTGTCTATTGGGAACTTTTGCGGTAACATCTGTCGCGTGGGCGCAGACGCAGGCCGCGCCGACGCCTGCGATCGTCGAGAAGGATGGCCGCTATGCGCTGATGGTCGATGGCGCGCCTTACCTGATGCTGGGCGTGCAGGCCAATAACTCCAGCGCGTGGCCGGATTATCTCAGCAAAGTCTGGCCGGCGGCCGAAACGCTTCACGCCAATACCGTCGAGCTGCCCGTCTACTGGGAGCAGATCGAAGCCACGCAGGGCAAGTATGATTTCAGCCTCGTCGATCAGATCCTGACGCAGGCGCGCGCCCATCATCTGCGGCTGGTGCTGCTGTGGTTCGGCACATGGAAGAACGCCAGTTCGCACTACACGCCGGAGTGGATCAAGCTTGATCAGGCGAAGTACCCGTTTCTCGTCGACAAGAATGGCCAGACGCTGGATTCGCCGTCGCCCTTCTGCCCGCCACGTCTTGAGGCCGACAAGGCGGCCTTCCGCGCGCTGATGCACCACTTGAAGCTGGCCGATGTCCAACGTACCGTGCTCCTGGTGCAGGTGGAGAACGAAGCCGGCTTGTGGGGTGGAGTGCGCGACTACGGCACGGAGGCCGAAAAGGCATTTGCCGGCCCGGTGCCAGAGAAGCTGGTGGCAGGTCTGGGCAAGAAGCCGGGAACGTGGCGGCAGGTCTTTGGCAACGATGCCGACGAAACCTTCGAGGCCTGGTACACGGCAACCTATATCGAAGAGGTGGCTGCGGCGGGCAAAGCCGAGTACCCGCTGCCGCTCTATGTGAATGCGGCGCTGCGCGATCCTTTCAAACCCGGCAACGCTCCGAGCTACGAGTCGGGCGCACCCACGGACAACAATATCGACCTGTGGAAGATCGCGGCTCCGTCGATCAGTGTGATCGCGCCCGACATTTATATGCCGGAGTACGCCAAGTACATGAAGACGATCGAGTTATACAAGCGCAAGAACAACCCGCTGCTGATCCCTGAGACCGGCAACACGGCGGCGTATGCGCGTTATGTGTTTGCCGCAATCGGGCAGGGCGCGCTGGGCTGGGCGCCGTTCGGGCTTGACCTGAGCCGCTACAGCAACCAGACCGAAGGGCCCGAGGCGATGGAGTCGGATGCACTGAAGCCCGTTGCTCAACAGTACGAGTTGCTAGCCCCCATCGCACGCAGGCTGGCGAAGGGGAATCTGGAGGGCAAAGTCCGGGGAACGAGCGAAGACCCGGACAACCATACCCAGACACTCGCATTCGAGCGCTGGCAGGCAGTGGTGCAATACGGATTGCCGTCGTTTGGCAACTGGATGCCTGCCAAGGGCAACAATCCGCCCGACGGCGGAGCGGTGATTCTGCAACTGGGGCCGGACGAGTTCCTGGTTGCCGGGCATCATGCGCGGGTGGACTTTACGCCCACGTTTGCGCCGGGGAAAAAGCGGCTCTGGCTCAAGGTGGAGGAGGGCAGCTACGACGGGGCAGGGAACTGGAAGACCGCCCGCATCTGGAACGGCGACCAGACCGACTACGGCCTGAACCTGAAGTCCGATGAGAATGTGCTGCTCAAGGTGCGGATGACAACCTACTAGAAATTTGGGGCTGGATGGCGTTCTCCCCTTGACGGGCGAGTCCCCTCCTCCTACAATTTGATTGAGGTTAATCAATATCAATCATGGCTACAGTCAACAGGCTACCCATCACAAAGGCGCGCATCAATCTCGGACAGATTGCCAAGCGTGCGCACAACCAGAACGAGTACTTTATCCTCGAAAAGGATGGAATTCCAGTTATTGGCATCATGGCGGCCGATGAACTGGAGGACTATCTAGAACTGCGCGACGCAAAGGTTAAAGCGTCAATTGCTGCCAGTCAAAAGGATTATGTCGCAGGTAAGACCCGGCCTGTGACCGCGCTGCTTGCCGAGTTGAAAGAGAGTGCCGCCAAAAGGAGAGCGTAGACTAATCCGATGAATGCGCCTGTCTATCTGGTCGTAACGACAGCCCACTTCGACCGGCAGCTGAAGAAGTTGGCGTCGAAACACCCTGAGTTCAAAGATCGGCTTGCTGAGGCGGCCGCCATCCTCTCCATGGATCCTTTCAACAAGAGTTATAAATTCCAGATAAAAAAGCTGCGTGACGTTGCTGCGGGAGAAGGCCAGTTCAGGCTGCGTTCAGGCAGATTTCGTATTCGTTACGACATCGTAGAGAGCGAAGTCGTTTTACAGTACTGTGGTTTACGGCGCGAGGATACATACTAAAGAATGTTGCATGCGGTTTGCTGCGGGAGCGGAGAAGCCATGAGCATGGTATGGCGGTTCTTGAAGCGGTATTGGAGCCTCCTTGTTGCGTCTCTGATCGTTGTTCTGGAGGTCTACGCGCGCGGAATTCCGTTTGAGCCGGTCGAATTTCAACACCCCGCGAGAGTTGTCTGGATCATGTGCCTGATCTACACAACCGTCACAGCTATTTGCTTGGGCCTCATTGTTCATTCCTGGCAGATGCAGCGCCGCTTTACGAGAAACAAGTGGCGGCTTGTCTTTTGGACGCACGTTCTTCTGTTCCCTGCGCTGACCACCATTGTGCTGGGGCTCAGGGAGATTCAGGTCTCGACCTATGATCTATCGTTAGAACGCGAGCAGTTTCAACACCTTCACTGGTATGCGGGGGATGTGAAGGACCACTTGATCTGGCTCGTGCCGCTTGACATCTTTCTGATTGTCATTTGGACAATCGTGGCTCTCTTCAAAAACAAATCAGGCAGGCCCACGCCTGGACCTGCCTGATTGTTTTCAATCCCATATCTCATGAAGCGACGATTCAGGTGAAGGTTACAGCTCCAGCACATTATCCTCGATAGCCAGGCGCACGTTGCCGTCTGATTTTGCCAGGCGGCGGACGGCTTCGGGCTTGTCGACTCTGGCCTTCAGCATCACCAGGGCCACGGGGACGCTGCGGCCGGCGCTCTTGATGGTCTGCACGGCGGTTTCGCGATCGATTTTGCAGGCGTTCATGAGGATGCGAATGCCGCGCTCGACCAGCTTCGAGTTCTGCATGTGTACGTTGACCATCAGGTTCTCATACACATAGCCCAGCCGGGTCATGGCGCCGGTGGTGATCATGTTCAGGATCATCTTCTGGGCGGTGCCGGCCTTCATGCGCGTGGAACCGGAGATGACCTCAGCGCCCACATCGGCAACGATGGCGATATCGGCGGCAGCAGCCAGAGGAGTGTCATGGTTGCAGGTGACAGCGGCCGTATGCGCTCCACGGGCGCGTGCATAGGCTATGGCGGCAACAACATAAGGAGTGCGGCCTGAGGCGGAGAGGCCCACCACAACGTCCTTGCGCGTGGGGCGGCGACGGGCGATGTCCCGCTGGCCCAACTCTTCGGAGTCCTCGTTGACCTCGACGGCCGAGGCCAGCGCCTTGGGTCCGCCGGCCATGATGTACTGCACCTGCCCTGGAGCCGAGGAGTAGGTGGGCGGGCACTCGGAGGCGTCGAGCGCGGCAATGCGTCCGCTGGAGCCGGCGCCGATGTAGATCAGCCGACCGCCATCGCGCAGGCTGCGGGCAACCTGGTCGATGACCTGCGCAATCTCTGGAATTGCCTTCTTGACCGCTAGAGCTACCTTCGCATCCTCATGGTTGATGATGCGGGCGATCTCGTGTGCAGATTTGGTGTCAAAGCCTTGAGATGCCTCGTTTTGGCTCTCGGTTGTCAATTGTTGAAGCAGGGAGGCTTGGTCTTTTCTGGAGTCATTGGTATGGGCGCCGGCCGTTTCCTGCATCGTCGAGCTGCTAAGCATCGCATCTGTCTCCAAGTTTTCATTGTATCTGGAAACTGGTCAAGTCCCGACAGAATTCTCGATGGCGGCAATCGTCGGGTGTGCCACAACTTGTTAAAGCGCTTCACGAACAGCATCGTGAAAAGCGGGCCTGACCTCGCGAATCAGCTGGCTTCGGCGGTCGGGCCAGGTGCGGTTGGAGAGCAGCGCAATGGCAACCCCGGCATCCAGGTCAATCCATAGCGAACAGCCGCTGAAGCCCAGGTGCCCGATCGAGTGCGATGAAAAATGCCGCCCGGATGACGAGTTTTCAGAGGGCGTATCCCAGCCGAGTGCCCGCGAGCTGCCCTCCGGGGCCTGCCTCTGGGCAAAGAGCCGGACGGTCGCTGCGTCAAACAGGCGGGCCGTTGGGGTTTTCCGGCTTTTTTGGTGGCTGGCATCGAGAATCTCGCCTGCAAAGCGCAGCAAATCCGGGACGTTGGAGAAAAGTCCGGCGTGGCCGCCGAAGCCCTTGAGCAGCCAGGCGTTTTCGTCCTGGACCTCACCCTGGATGCGGCGGTGGCGCAGGGTTGTGTCCTCTTCCGTGGGCGGAATCGAGAGCTGTGCGGCGGCCGGGGGGCAGAAGCCTGTGGCAGCCAGCCCAAGCGGCTGAAAGACCTCGCGGTGGACCCAGGTTGCGAGGTGCTCGCGCGTGCAAACCTCCAGCGCCTTGCCAAGCAGAATGAAGCCTGGATCGGAGTACTCGGCGCGCACGCCTGGCTCGGCTTCGAGGGGTAATTCCAGGCAGGCGCGCAGAAGGGCGGAGGGTGTGGCGACCGTGCGAAAAAACTCGACGTAGCTCGGCAGTCCCGAGTTGTGCGCCAGCAAGTGGCGGAGCTTCACATGGCGAGCTCGCTCATCGGGAGCGCGGCCCACCACAAAGCCGGGCAGCAGCTCGCCCAGAGGCGTGTCGAGGTCGAGCAGGCCGCGCTGGTAAAGCAGCATGGCCGCGGCCGTGGTGGCCACGACCTTGGTGAGGCTGGCCACGTCGTAAACGGTCTCGGCGGAAACGGCGGGCGCGCCTTCTTCATAGGTGAAGTGACCCAGCGCATCCTGAAGCACGATTTCTCCGCCAGCCAGCACCCCAAAGGCGCAGCCAGGGAAGGCGCGGGCGGCGATTGCATCGCTGAGCACGCGGTAGACGGCGGCAAAACGACCGCGAGGGTCGGCGGCGGAAGGGGCAGGGGGGGTGATTTCGGTCTCCATCGCTGTCTTGGATCGTAACCTGAATTGCTTCCCGCCGCATTTTTCGCGTCTCGGCGGGCCAATGAGGCTATCCTTGGATGCGAGCGGCGAGTCTATTGCGACAAGGGCTACTACGGAGGATTTCATGCGTCTGAGGCACGGAATGTTGACGGCTGCAATTGCGTTGGTTCTTGTACCCGCGGCTTCCGGGTTTGCGTTTTCCCAAGCCACCCCCGCTCCAGATGCTGCTCCGAACGCACCTGCGCTGGAGGCTGCTGCTCCGTTCAACCCGACAAGTCATGAAGCCACGGCACCGACAGGCGCAATCGCTCCGTCATCAGAGCCGAGGATAAATGGTCCTCTTTCTATACCTTGCCGCCCAATCAATCAGCAGGAAAAGGTGTGGGACGAAAAGATACCGTGTCCGCCTTCGCCTGCCGACGCACTCGCGCCTGCTCCAGAAAAGAGGATCTACACAGTCCCCGCCGGCACCAAGGTTCTGCTGCAACTGCGCAGCGGCATCAACACCAAAAGCGCCAAGCCCGGCGATGGGATCTACCTTGCCTCGACGTTCCCCGTCGTTGTCGGAAACCGAGTCATGATTCCAGCCGGGGTTTACGTGCAGGGCGTGGTTGACCGCGTTGTCCGCGCAGGGCGCGTCAAAGGCAAATCCCAGCTCGATATGCATTTCACCTCGATCATCTTTCCCAACGGCACGGTGGTGGAGATTCCAGGCATCGTGAACAGCCTACCCGGCGCGAAGAAGCAGTCGGTCAAAGACGATGGCGAGGGCACCATTGAGCAGGACGGGGACAAGGGGCGCAATGCCGGCAAAGCGGCGGAAATTGCCATTCCAACCGGGGGAACAGTTGGGTCGATCGGCGGGCTGGGGGCAGGGCATCCTATTGCCGGAGGCGTTGCCGGCATTGGGGCAGGGCTTGCCGCTGTTGGTCTCGTATCGCTCTTTACCCGCGGCGCAGACGTCAATATCGAGAGCGGAACGCAGGTGGAGATGGTTCTGCAGCGGCCACTCTTTCTTGAGGATGAGAACCTCGGCGGCGCCGCGCCGGGCTCGGCTCCGGTTTTTGTTCCAGCAGCCAACCAACCCAAACCGCTCGAAAAACCCACTCGCGCGCGCATCCTCTGCCCGCCCGGGGGCCTCGGTTGCGAGTAATCTAGAAGAGAGATGCAAACGGTTTCCCACGACTCCTTCACCACGGCCCCCAACCCGACTGCCGCTTTTGAGGCAGACCCCGCCAAGCCGCAACTCAACCCTGCGCCCGTGCCGCCTCGCAAGTCTGGCGGCATCGGGCTGTGGCTGCGCGATTTGTTGGTCTCCGCAGTTGCCTCGGTGCTGATCATCACCTTTCTTTACCAGCCGGTTAGGGTGGAAGGCACCAGCATGTTGCCGCAGCTTGAGGATCGCGACCGCCTGTTCATCAACAAGTTCGTGTATCGACTCTCGGCGATCGAGCGCGGCGACGTGGTGGTCTTCCACTATCCGCGCGACCCGGAGAAGAGCTACATCAAGCGCGTGATCGCCCTGCCCGGAGACCGGCTGCGTATCGACCACGGCCAGGTCTGGCTCAACGGCAAGCGGCAGACTGAAACCTATGTTCCTGAGGAGTACCGCGACAGCCGCTCCATCGCGGAGATCGTCGTTCCAGAGGACAGTTACTTCATGATGGGCGACCATCGGTCCATCTCCTCCGACAGTCGCGAGTTTGGCCCCGTGGAGCGTTCGCTCATCTACGGCAAGGCCGTCTTCGTCTACTGGCCGACAAGGGACGCGGGAGTTGTCCGGTAAGCCTGTTGGAAACCGGCCCGGAATTCCACCGGCAAACCTGTTAGAATCGATTGAATCCACTCCTCGGAGACGCGATGCAGGCGATCCTGGCGCTCGAAGACGGGCGCATCTTCCGTGGCCTCGGCTATGGCGCACCTGGCGAAAGCCAGGGCGAAGTCGTTTTCAATACTTCCCTTACCGGCTACCAGGAAATCGCAACCGATCCCTCCTATGCCGGGCAAATCGTTGTTCTCACCAACCCCCAGATCGGCAACTACGGCACTAACCAGGCAGACAACGAGTCGGCCAAGCCCTATATCGAGGGCCTGATCGTCCGCGAGTTTTCGCCCATCAGCTCCAACTGGCGCTCCGAGCAGGTGACCGATGAGTACATGGAGCGGTATGCGGTGCCGGTGTTGGCTGAGATCGATACCCGCGCGCTGGTTCGCCACCTGCGTACCCACGGCGTGATGCGGGGGGTGATTTCGACATCTGAGACCAGCCCCGACGTTTTGGTCGAAAAGGCCAGAAGTATTCGCAAGATGGACGGGACGGACCTGGCGCGGGTAGTCTCGACGAAGGCTATTTACCAGTTTGATTCCTCAGACCGCCGCAACCAGTCGGGCGACTCCTTATTGTCCGATGGGTTCCTCCAAAACGACGAAGCGCGGAGGTGTCTCCTCCACGTGGTGGCCTATGACTTCGGAATCAAACTCAACATTCTCAGGATGCTCACCCGCGAGGGCTGCCGGGTGACGGTGGTGCCGGCCGAGACCTCTGCCGAAGATGTGCTGGAACTGAAGCCCGACGGAGTTTTTCTCTCGAACGGTCCCGGCGACCCCGAGCCGGTGGACTATGCGGTGCGCGCCATTCGCAAGTTCCTGGGCCGCGTGCCGGTCTTTGGAATCTGCCTGGGGCATCAGCTCACCGGCCTGGCCCTGGGCGGACGCACCTACAAGCTCAAGTTCGGCCACCACGGCGGCAACCACCCGGTGCGCAACAACTCCACCGGCAAGGTGGAGATCACGGCCCACAACCACAACTTCGCCGTCGATCCGGACTCGATTAACGCGAATGAGGTGGAGTTGACTCACGTTGACCTGAACGACAACACGCTCGAGGGCCTGCGCCACAAGACGCTGCCGCTTTTCAGCGTGCAGTACCACCCCGAAGCCGCCCCCGGCCCGCACGATTCGCATTACCTCTTCCGCGATTTTCGGCAGATGATGGAGGAGTGGAAGGGATGAAGCGCTGGCTACCAGTCCTGTCGTTGATTGCAGGGCTCGGGAGTTCTATTTCCTGCAAGCACCCGCCACAAGCGTCTCCGCCGATCCAGACAACTCAGATTAAGAAGGATGCGGTCCCCCAGAAGCCTGCTCGGCTTGGCTCGTCTTCGACCAACCCTAACCCGTTTGATAGGTATCTTCAGGACGCTAAAGCCAACTGGCCCGAACCCACTGAAATTCAGGTTGCGGAGGAATGCCAGATCGATCTCGGGGGTGCTCTCGTGCGGTATGCACAGGAACCCGGCGAAAAATGGCTTCCGGTCAAGGATCTGACTGGTGCACTGAAAGACCAGGATACAGATTTCTATCACACAGTTGCAGTTTGGCACGCTGGGGATCATCTGCTCGTAGAGTTGTGGGGCATGGAACTCGATACCGGTGACTACTTCCGTGTTTTCTACTGCCTCGATAAGCGTCGTATCACACTTGTCGATTCGGTTAGCTGGCAGGTTGAGATGCACAATGAAAGCTCTCAGGACACAGGTTGGGGTTACGAACAGAAATGGAAGTTGGGACAGGGTGGAGACTTTGTCACAACTAGCAAACAATTTGTTGATCTACGGGAACATCCGATCACAGAACCGATTCTCGATGCTGAGACGAGGAAGGGGCTGGAGGAAGAGGCCGTAGGTGTGCGAACATGGGCCGAACTTGAGCTCCCTGATTCACTGCTTCAATGATGATGGTCTGTTTTGAATTGAGCACGACTCAAGAAATGTCCATGCAAACGCAAAGGAATTCGACACTAGCCGCTCAGGGATCATAAGGAAGAAATGCCACGCAGAAATGACATTCAGAAGATACTGGTGATAGGCTCGGGGCCGATTGTGATTGGGCAGTCGGCGGAGTTCGATTACTCCGGCACGCAGGCCTGCAAGGCTCTCAAGCAGGAGGGCTATGAGGTGGTGCTGGTGAACT
>OCTA010003622.1_pt1 | contig 13696 bp, 11 predicted proteins | sample 1538991 | NCBI WGS metagenome assembly OCTA01 (sample SAMEA3539302, study PRJEB22396) | soil metagenome | biome: tundra; feature: field; material: soil | place: USA | collected 2010-05 | depth 0.15 m
AAAGAGCCAACGTGAGCCGCCGAGTCCATTACGAAGCCCGCACCAAAACCCTCCCCGGAGAAATGCCCCTGGCCGGAACTCTGGCCATTGTTGGCCGCCCCAACGTCGGCAAATCGACGCTGTTCAACCGCCTTGTCGGATCGCGGCGCGCCATCGTCGGCGACGAGCCTGGCATCACCCGCGACCGCCTCTATGGCGAAGCCGAATGGGCAGGCCGGACGCTGCGCGTGGTCGATACCGGCGGCATCATTCCCGAAGACAAGGCGCTGATCCCCGCCGAGATTTTTCGCCAGGCCAAGGTTGCGCTGGAGCAGGCTGACGCCATCGTGATGGTGGTCGATGGCCGCACCGAGTTGGCCGCACCCGACATCGAACTGGCGCGCCAGTTGATCCGCATGGGCAAGCCGTTGCTGCTGGCGGTCAACAAAATGGACACGCCCAACATCGAGCCCTACGCGCAGGAATTTCGCCGCTTGGGGATCAAGGAGCTGCTCCCCATCTCTGCCGAGACCGGCAACGGCGTGGCCGAGTTACTGGAGCACGTGTTCCGCGTGTTTCCTCATACCGAGCGCGTCGCCGAAGAGGAAGCGATAGAGGTGGCGGAAGAAGTCCAGGCCGAGACCGCCGACGGCGTGCCTGTCGAAGCTGAGCCCGAAGAAGAAGAGGCTCCGAAACTATCGAAAGTCGCCATCATCGGACGCCCCAACGTCGGCAAGTCCACGTTATTGAACGCGCTCACCGGAACCGGTCGCGCCATCGTCTCGCCCATCGCCGGAACGACCCGCGATGCCGTCGATGAGCTGGTCGAGCACGGCGGCCAGACCTATCGCTTCATCGACACCGCCGGAATTCGCCGGAAGGGCAAGACCGAGCTGATGGCTGAAAAATTGTCGGTCGTGATGGCGCGCAAGCATCTGGAAGCCGCCGATGTCGCAATGATCCTGATCGACGCCGTGGAAGGCGTGACCGCCAGCGACGCCACCATAGCGGGCTACGCGCACGAGAGCGGACGCTCCGTCATTATCGTGGTCAACAAGTGGGACCTGGTCACCACCAATCGCACTGACGGCAAGCCTCCGGCCGACACGAAGCTTTACGAGGAGCGGGCGCGGCGGCACCTTAAGTTTCTAAACTATGCGCCGATCGTGTTCGTCTCGGCCTCGACCGGCAAGGGACTCAACAAGCTGTACTCCACACTGGAACTGGTGGCGAAAGAACGTCGCAAGCGTATTGGCACCGGCGCTATGAACCGATTCCTCGCCAAGGTCGATTTCGAGCGCGCATCAGTCCCGATGGCGAAACGGGTGCGCATCTTCTACATGACCCAGGCAGCAGTTTCGCCTCCGACGTTCATCCTGTTCACCGACCGCGAAGTGAAGCTGCATTTCGCCTATCAGCGCTTCCTGGAAAACCAGATTCGCGAGGCGTTCGGCTTCGTCGGCTCACCCATCTGGATCAAGAACCGCGCCCGCCACGAAGACCGCGACAAGAAGTAAGCGCTCGTAAGTCGAGAGCTAGGTCAACGAAGGCGGTGCTTCAACGGCGGTCGCGAGCGGCCGCTGTGCATCCATCCACACCTGCAACTCCGCCAGCGCGCGCTCGCACACCATGGCATGACGTTGCTTTTTGTCGCGCACCCGGCGGCGAGTGGCTTCGTCCAACTGCAGTAGCAGATCGAACGTAATATTCGCGGGCTGAAAACTCTTTGCCTCGGCGTGGCAGATGTAATTCACCAAAGCCCCGAAGGCCGTCGCCCGCGGAGGCGCAATCGGCTCCACCCCGCTCGCTAACGCCGCAGCTTGCAAGCCTGCGAGCAATCCGGTTGCGATGGACTCGACGTATCCCTCGACGCCTGAAATCTGTCCCGCGAACAGCACACGGGGATGCTGCTTCATCTGCAGTGTTTCCTGCAGAAGCGTCGGCGCGTTGATGTAGGTGTTGCGATGAATTTGCCCATAGCGCAGAAATTTCGCATTCTCCAGTCCAGGAATGAGCCGCATGATCCGCGCCTGCTCGCCAAACTTCAAGTGGTTCTGAAACCCAACCAAGTTGTAGGAATCGGCGCGCAGGTTTTCCTGCCGCAACTGGACCACCGCATACGGAATGTGGCCAGTGTGTGGATCGCGCAATCCCACTGGCTTCATCGGCCCGAAGCGCAGGGTGTCGCGCCCGCGCCGCGCGATCTCTTCGATGGGCAGGCAGCCCTCGAAGTAATTCAGCTTCTCCCACTCCTTCGCATCGACAGATTGGGCTTCCAGCAGGGCGTCGATAAACCGGTTGTACTCCCCCCCGGTCATCGGGCAATTGATGTAGTCGGCGGTGCCCTTGTCGTAGCGCGCCGCCATGTACACCCGCGACATGTCGATGGAGTCGGCCTCCACGATCGGGCTGATCGAGTCGTAAAAGTAAAGCTGGTCGCTGCCGCTGAGCCGCAGGATTTCCTGTGATAGCGCGTCGGACGTCAGCGGTCCGCTGGCGACGACGGTGATGCCGTCGTCCTCATGAATCTGCGTCACTTCTTCGCGCACCACGCGAATCAGCCGCTCGCGCTCGATGGCAGTCGTCACAGCTTCCGCAAACTTATCGCGATCGACCGCCAACGCGTGTCCCGCCGGGACTGCCGTCTGCGCGGCGATTTCCATCAGTAGCGAACCAGCGCGCCGCATCTCTTCCTTCAGCAGCCAGGGCGCAGTGTTCGCCGTGTCGGATTTCAGCGAGTTCGAACACACCAACTCGGCGAAGTGCGCGGTCTGGTGCGCCGGCGTCGTGCGCACCGGACGCATCTCGTAAAGCTCGACCTCCAGGCCGCGACGAGCGCATTGCCATGCAGCCTCCGATCCGGCGAGGCCGGCGCCGATAATTCGAATCCTGGTTGACATGAATTCTGCAGACAGTGACGGACTATCAGTATTATACGGACGAGTTACGAGGAGTCTTCATGGCAAGAGTGTCTTACGTCGAGCTGGAATCGTGCGGCGGAACTTCGGGTCAGGCCATTCCCAGATCCCCCACATACGTGTATAGTTTGTGGCTGCTTCAGAACTGCGCCCCAAATCCCCATCCAACAGGAGAACACATGAGAACACGCACCATCTTGATGACTGTCGCGTTTAGCCTGATCGCAGTAGCACTGTGCGTCGCCCAGAACCCGAACATGGGCACCTGGAAGTTGAACGAGGCCAAATCGAAGCTCGCCCCCGGATTTGCCAAGAACACCACGGTGGTCTATGCAGCCGCGGGTGACAGCGTGAAAGTCACCACCGACGGCACCGACAAAGACGGCAAGGCGTTTCAAACTGAGTGGACGGGCAAGTTCGACGGCAAGCCCTATCCGCTGACCGGCGATCCTTCGGCCGATGCGCGCGCCTACACCAAGGTCAACGACCGCGCTTTGGACCTGATCAACTCCAAGGGCGGCAAGCCGACTACCACGGGCAAGATCGTGGTCTCCGCCGACGGCAAAAGCCGTACCCTGACCGCCAGCGGAACCGATGCGGCCGGCAAGAAGGTCACCAGCGTATCGGTGTACGACAAGCAGTAGCGGGAATCGCCAGCCATTTCGGGAACACTCTGGGCATCCCACTCGGGCTTCGGCTTGAGTGGGAGCGTTATTTGGACTGAGCGCTTCGATAGCTGAATTGGGGGTGGGGCAGGTCCCGCAATACTCTCAAGAATTGCGATTCCTGATTTCGGCAGCTCAAAGTCGACTAAGTGTTTTTGAGTTGGAAGTTCTGTTCGATGGTTCGCATCGGAAGCATGAGTCGGCCGCTGCTCAAACGTACAAACCCGAACTTCTGATAGAACTTGACGACGACCTCGCTCTTCGCATCTACGACGACGCCGAACGACATCACCTGTTGCGTGCCTTCCAGACTTCGGCGAAGCCCATCAACCAGCAGAAATGCGCCCAACTGCTTTCCCTGATGTTCCTTCGCGACCGCGAGGCGGCCCATCAGGGTCACGCCAATTCGCTTGTACTTTCCGGTCCGCTTCTTCAACTTCATGGGCAGTTCGCCGGCATCGATTTGCTGGGCCGATAGCGTGTAGTACCCAAGGACCGCGTCCGGATCGAATTCCGTGACAAGAATGAAAACCGCCGAAAGCATCTCTCTCATGTCGCGCGATGCGCGTTGGTGAAAATAGCTGTCGAGTGCGGGGTCCCCACATTGAAAAGCCGCGCGGTCTTCGTGACCGAGCGGCTTCACCCTGTACTTCGGGTCGTTTGCCAATTATCGGGCTACCAGCCGGTTGTAACGCTTGGTCGCCGACCGCAACGCCTGATTCGGTGCAGGCGGGTTCAATAGTGTTTCCACGAAGATCCGGCGCTCCGCGACTGTCAGCCGGAGCATTTCGTTCTCTTTGAGCGTTTTCAAAGCGGCCTCTCGCATCGAGTCAACCATAAAAGTCGTAAGGTTGACGCCTCGTAATGCGGCGGCACGTTCGAACAAGGTCTTATGCTCCGGAAGCACACGGGCCTCGATTCGCCCCGTAGCGGCCTGCACTTCTCGCTTGTTTGGCCTGGCTTGCGTACTCGTCATACTCTTCTCCACGTCTGCAAATCCAGTCAAAGTCTACGGCAATCAGCCGTACATGTCAAACTCTATGTGCGGCTGACTGCCGTACAGCCAGATGCGCTTCACAGAAGCACCCGCTCATCTCCCACCCGCTTCGTCACTCTCTCGCGATCGAGGTATTCCAGCAACGGAATCGCGTACTTGCGGGAGACGCCGGTGAGGTCTTTGAACGAGGCGATGTTCAGCTTCGGGGTCTTGCTCTTTTGCGCCACTACCAACTGGCGCAGCCCTTCCAGCGCGTCGCGATGAAACACTAAGTCGTCGGACAGCTTCACCAGCACCCGATCGCGGAGCAGCAGGGTGACGATCTTTTGGGCGCGCGCCTGGTCGATGCGTAGTGATGCCAGCACTTCCTTGAGCGCCGGAACCTGTAGTCCTGCTTTGGCGAAAGCCTGCTCGATCCTCTGCTTGGACTCGGCTTCATCGTCGCGCAGCACTACGCCGCGTCCCGCGCCCCGCACCTGATCACCGGTGACTTCCAGCTTCTTGCCGCGCACCAGCATGTCGAGCAGGCTGCGACAGACTTCCGGGCCAACGCCAAGCTGTTCGCGCAACTGCTCCTGGTTGATGCCCGCAACCAGCGGATTCGCTTTGTGAAACTGCTCCACCGCAGCGAGCGTCTGCTGACGCAATGCGGTGAATCGCTCGACGGTGATCAGCAGGCCATCGCACAGCAAAACCTTTCCCGCCTTTTGCAATTGGCTGGAGATTTCATGCACTCGCGCGGGAAGCCACCCGGTTTCGGCGACCGCTTCTGCCAGCGACAATCCCGCAACACCCCGCCGCGCCACTCGCGCCAGCAACACATCGCCAGGGGTTGCCTCCGCCACCGCCTTCACGAACGCAAGGCGCTCCTCGGCCCTCACGCGCCGCGCTGGCTCGGCTCCGTCGAGCACCACTCCGCCGCCAATCGTGATCACCGGAGAGAACTGGCGCACGATGAAGCGATCGCCGGGCAGCAGCAACAACGGCGCATCAAGCTTGAGGCGCGCCAGGCCTGACTGTCCGGGCTTGAGCTGACGGCCTTCCAGCAGGCCCACCTCGGCAATCGTCTCTGCCGTGAAGGCATGCAGGTGCACGCGCGCGCGGTCGCGCAGCGGCTTGGCCGACGGCAGCAGATTCAGTTCGACGCTCACGCGGGTTGTCGGGCGGAACATTCCCGCCGGCGTCAGCATCATGCCGCGCGCCAGTTCGCTGACTTCTACGCCAGCTAGATTCAGCGCAGTGCGCTGTCCGGCAATCGCCTTCTCGGCGGCGGCACCGTGCACCTGCACCCCGCGCACGCGCAGCTTCTGTCCACTCGGATGGACCTCTAACTCGTCATCCTTGCGCACGCTGCCGGCAATCAACGTCCCAGTGATGACGGTCCCAAATCCCTTCATCGTGAACACGCGATCAATGGGCAAGCGCAACGCCGCGCCCGCATCCTTCGCCGGAGTTTCTTGAGCCAGCCGCGCCAACTCGCGCTTCAGTTCGTCGAGGCCGGCGCCCGTTTTCGAACTCACTGCCACGATGGGAGCGCTCGCCGGATCGAGAAACGATTCGCGCAGATACTCGGCCACTTCCATGCGCACCACTTCCAGCGTCTCGGCATCCACCAGGTCGGCCTTGGTCAGCACCGTGATGCCGCGTTGCACCGACAGCAGGCGACAGATGTCGAAGTGTTCGCGGGTTTGCGGCTTTACCGATTCGTCGGCCGCAATCACCAGCAGCACCAGGTCGATGCCGCCGATCCCTGCGAGCATGTTGCGCACGAAGCGCTCGTGCCCGGGCACATCGACGAATCCCAAACGCAGATTTTCTCCCGAAGGCGCCTTCAAATCGAGGTTAGCGAAGCCGATATCGATGGTGATGCCGCGCCGTTTTTCTTCTTCGAGACGATCGGGATCGGTTCCGGTCAGCGCCCGCACCAGCGCGCTCTTGCCGTGGTCGATGTGGCCTGCAGTCCCGACGATGACGGCCTTCATGCCTCCAGTGTAAACAAACGTTTATGGAACCAGCGGCACCGATCGGCTGAATAACGTAGTAAGCGCGAATTATGCGAAAATAGAGGCTAGAGACTTGTTGTAACCTGCCGGGTTTACTTTGGTTGCGCCATCTCCGGGGGAAGTTCTGTACTTCTGGGGGCCGAGGGGCGCTGAAGTGTTTGAGCCCGAGCACACTTGATCCATACGGATGTCATCCATCGTCAGTCCGCCTAAAACTCCAACCGGCACATCTCCGCGAGATGCGCGCCAAGCTGCGCTTCGCGATGCAGCCAATTCTGGCGGTGACATCCTTGTTCCCCATATTTTGCTTCGCCTCGAGGACGACCTCGAGCGCGCCCACATGCGCGAAGCGTTCTGGATCTCGGTAGCGGTCCATCTCTTTGCCATCATTTTTCTGGCGATGTCGCCCAAAATCTTCGGCTTCAGGCCCATCCAGCTTGCCTCGCCCGAAGACATCATGCGCAACAAGCAGTTGACCTACCTCGACATGCCTCCCGACATGCAGACGCCGCCTCCGAAGGTGAAGCCAGATGCCAAGCTGTCGGACAAGAACCGCATCGCGGAGAGCCGGCATCCCTCGATCGACCAGAAGACGCTGGAAGAGATGCGCAAGGCTGGTCCTCCGAAGCCGGCAGGGCAGCAGGCTCCGCCGTCCGAGTCCGCGCCGTCGCCACAGGGAATCCAGGCGCCCCAGCAGGCGCAGAACACTCCCCCGGTGCAGGACCCTAAACTCGCGATGCCGCAGCCAGCCGATCAAAAACCGGCCATCGATTTCCGGGCGCTCAACGCAACCCCTGGCCAGGCGATTGCACAGGCCGCCCGCTCGGCGACGCCCGGCCGTTCTGGCGGATCGTTTGGTGGTGGAGGCGGGGGCGGAGACTACGGTTCCGGACGCGGTGGCAGCGCTCGCGCCACCGGCCAGCTTGAGGTCCTCAGCGATACCCAGGGCGTGGATTTTGGCCCTTATCTTTCGCGGGTGCTGCAAGCCGTGAAAATGAACTGGTACAACATCATTCCCGAGGCGGCGCGCGCGCCTCTGCTGGAGCGCGGCAAGGTTTCCATCGAATTCGCCATCCTACCCGACGGCAGGGTCGCCGGGCTCAAATATATCTCGCCTTCAGGCGACGTCGCTCTCGACCGCGCTGCCTGGGGCGGCATCACCGCATCGAATCCGTTTGCTCCCCTGCCCGGCGAATTTCACGGACCGTACCTGGCTTTGCGCTTTCACTTTTACTACAACCCCGCCAAAGGGGATATGCAGTAACTGCGGCGCGTAAAATGGCGCTGTGGCCTCTGGACCGCCGCCATCCCGCGAGCAGCAACCCCGAACCCCAGAGTGGTACGAGCGCCAGAAATCGCGCGAACGGGTCAAGTTGACCGGCCTGCTGGTGCTGGCGCTGGTAATCCTGCTCATCGCGTTGGTGCGCTTTGGCAAAACTATTCCCTGGGGCGCGCGGTGAATGGCCACACAACCGTCCAGCCCCGTTGATCCGCTTCTTGTCGTCATCCTCGGACCGACGGCCTCGGGGAAGTCCGCTCTCGCCATCTCGCTCGCTGAGCGGTTCTTCGGAGAGATTGTCAGTTGCGATTCGGTTGCTGTATATCGGGACTTTGAAATTGGCACCGCCAAGCCTCCGCGTGAAGATCGCGCCCGCATCCCGCATCACTTGATCGACGTCGCCGAGCCCAATGAAGCCTTCACCGCCGGCGAATATGCCCGCCAGGCACGCTCCGCGCTGGCGGGACTCGCAAAGCGTGGGCATCTTCCCATCGTGGTTGGCGGCACCGGCCTTTACCTGCGGGCATTGCTGGAAGGCTTGTTCCCCGGTCCGCAGCGCTCCGACGAGCTTCGCGAACGGCTGCGCGCACGTGCCAGCGAACGCCCCTTATATCTCCATCGCTTACTGCGCCGGCTTGATTCCGCGGCTGCGTTGAAGATACATCCCAATGATCTACCCAAGCTCATTCGCGCGATCGAGGTCTGCCTGGCCACGCGTGCTCCCATGAGCGAACTCTGGCAGCAGCGCGGACGCGATCCCCTGCGTGGTTTCCGCATCCTGCGGATCGGCCTGAATCCCCCACGCGAGAAGTTGTACGACCGCATCAATCAGCGGGCCACGCAGATGTTCAACCAGGGCCTGATTGCAGAAACGCAATCCCTGCTGCAACGATTCGGCGACGCTCGCGCCATCACCCCGATGCATTCGCTCGGCTACGAGCAGGCGTTGCAGCACCTACGTGGCGAACTCTCGCTCGCGCAGGCCATTTCCGCCGCCCAGCAGGGACACCGCAATTACGCCAAGCGGCAGATGACGTGGTTCCGTCGCGAGCCCGACGTCGTGTGGCTGGAAGGCTTCGGTGACGCTGCTCCCTTGGTCGAGCAGGCTGCAACGATAATCAGGTCCCATCTATCGTCCCTCTGACACCCCATGAATTGCATTCATGCTATTGTCACTGCGTCATGTTCCGGCGCCCACTTATTCTGCTGGCAATCTGCGGCGTCTTTTCCCTGCCCGCATTCAGCGCCAGCAAGCCCGTTTTCCAGAAGCGCGGCCCGGTTCACCTCGACAAGGCCGGAGAAAAATGGGCGCAAAAATCCCTTAAGAAGATGACGCTCGAGCAGAAGGTTGGCCAGATGTTCATGATCTGGTCGCATGCGCAGTTCCTCAACGTCAATAGTCCGCAGTACGTCCAACTGCGCGACACCATGCGCAAGTTTCACCTGGGAGGCTTTGGCGTCACCGTCGAATTCGAAGACGGCTTCCTGTACAAGAACGAGCCGCTCGAAGCCGCCATGGTGACCAACCAACTGCAGAGCGACTCTGAATTCCCGCTCATTTTCGCTGCCGACTTCGAGCGCGGTCTCGGCATGAGGCTCAACGAGGTCACCGGATTTCCTCACGCCATGGCTTTTGGCGCGGCCAACAATCTCGACTACGTCCGGCAGTCCGGACGAATCACCGCCATGGAAGCGCGCGCCATTGGGGTGCATTGGAACTGGTTCCCCGACACTGACGTCAACTCCAATCCCGCTAATCCTGTCATCAACACCCGCTCGTTTGGCGAAGACCCCACCATGGTTGGCCAGATGGCCGCGGCCTATATTGAAGGCGCCCACGAGTACGGCATGTTGACCACCGCCAAGCACTTTCCCGGACACGGCGACACCGACACGGATTCGCATCTCGCGGTTCCAATGGTCAACGGTGACCGCCAGCATCTCGATTCCATCGAACTTCCACCGTTCCAAGCCGCCATTAAGGCTGGAGTCGATGCCGTTCTGGTCGCACACGTCGCGGTTCCCGCGCTTGATCCGGATCCCAAGCACGTGGCTTCGATCTCGCCTGCCATCGTTACCGGATTGCTCCAGCAGCAGATGGGCTTCAATGGCCTGATCGTCACCGACGCGCTGCAAATGAATGGGCTCATGAAAATGTTTCCTGAAGGCGGCAGCGCCGCTTCGGCCCGCGCCGCGGTTGAAGCAGTTAAGGCAGGCAACGACGTTCTGTTGCTTCCGGCGGATCTCGATGCCGCCTACCATGGCGTCCTGAATGCCGTTCGCAGCGGCGAGATTACGCAGTCGCATATTGACCAGTCGGTGCTCAAGATCCTGCGCGCTAAGGCGTCAGTCGGACTCAACCAAGCGCGGCTGGTCGATATCAATGCCATCAATCAGATCGTTGCCAAGCCGGATAGTCTCCTCACCGCCCAAGAAATCGCCGACAGCGCCATCACTCTCGTGCGTGACAACCAACAGGTGCTTTCCCTGGTGCGCACCCGCCGGGGAACCAACCCGCCTGCCTCTGCGTATCAGTCTGCAGAGGACACGCGCGGTCGTGTCCTGGTGCTCATTTTTACCGACGACAGCCGCTCCGATGCCGGACGGTTGCTGGACGAGCAGGTGAGGCGGCGGATTCCCGATGCGCGTGTCATGTACATTGATGTTCGAACCGCTGCCGGCCTGACGGAACCCGTCATGAACGCGGTCGATAAGGCGGAGAAGATCATCGTCGCCATTTATGAAGTACCGGTCGCGGGCAAAGTTGTGCCCGGAACTCCCGGCGACGGCAACAGCGTGGCCGTGCAGAGCGCATCGGCAGGGCTGCTGAGAAGAGTCTTGCAGGCCGCGGCCAGCAAGACCGTTGTGGTAGCGATGGGAAGTCCGTATGTTATCTCCCAGTTCCCCGAGATTCAGACGTACATGTGCACTTTTTCCAACATGCATGTTTCCGAGATCAGCGCGGTGAAGGCGATGTTTGGCGAGATTCCCATGCCCGGCCACTTACCGGTGACCATCCCCAATATCGCCGTCCGCGGCGCGGGTCTCAACAGCCCGGCACAACATTCCACCGGAGGATCAGAATGAAAGCCCTCATGCGCAGTACCTCAGCAGCTCTTGCGTTCCTGGCCCTGGCCCTGCTGCTCGCAGGTTGTTCCGTCAACGTTGACGACAAGAATAAGGACGCCAAGAAGGTCGACATTCAGACTCCGCTGGCGAACCTCAAGGTGGATACCAGCGAAGCCGCGACCGACAACGGAATTCCCGTGTACCCCGGCGCCACGCCGCGGCCCGAGTCAAACGGCGACAAGCACCGCGCCAACCTCAACATCGGAGCCATGGGTTTCGGCCTCAAAGTCATTGCCGCTGAATACGACACTCCCGACTCGCCCGAAAAGGTGAAAGCTTTTTATCTCGACAAGATGGCGAAATATGGCAAAGTGCTCGAATGCCGCGGTACCGGTGGTGACCATGGCTCGAATGGTAAGTGGAACGATGACGACGACCTCAGCAAGCCCGTCAATTGCGGCGACACCAAGGGTGACGGTTGGGAACTCAAAACCGGGACTAATGGCAACCAGCATCTTGTGGCGGGCCACCCCGACGGCTCCGGCACACGTTTCGGGACGGTCTTTATCCAGATCCACGGCAAAGAGGGCACGCTGTAACGGCGACCTGTCGGTACTCGCTGGAAACTCGAAACTGTGCCCTTCGGTTGCGCCATCGTGTGACTGCTGTTAGGTTTTCGACGTGGACCATCTCTGCTACAAGTGCCAGACTTCCATCGACGAGACGCTCCCTTTCTGCCCCCACTGTGGCGCTCCCCAGATTCGTGTAGCTTCTCCCGAAGACGACGCGTCAGGAACCACGCCGCAATCTTCGACTGATGCTCCACCGCATCTCGTCACCCCGTCAACATGGCCTTCCGGGGCGCCAGCCAACGTCGCGCATGCCGCCATTCAGTGGGAATTGGCGTGGAAAGGCGCTCTGCTCTCTGGCTTGGGTGCCGCCGTGCTCACAGCCATGCCGGTGCTGGGCTTGGGCTGCTGCCTATGGCTACTGGGCGCAGGGGCGCTGGCGGTATGGCTCTATCAGCGCCGTGTGCCCGGGACATTCGTTACACCCGGCATGGGGATGCGCATCGGCGCTGTCGCGGGCGCGATCGGTTATGTGGCCACGACCATCTGGACGGTGTTGCGCTTCGCCTCCAACAGCCAGGAATTCCGCACCGCCATGCAGGAGCAGATGGACAAGTCGCTCGCCGCCAACCCCGACCCCCGCGCCCAGGAGATCATGCGGCAATTCATGGGCAACCTGAACACTCCTCAGGGGCTGGCTACCTTCTTCGTTCTCATCCTCGCGATCATGGGCATTGTCTTCGTCATCTTCAGCGCCGCCGGAGGAGCGCTGGGCGCGTCCATGTTCGCCCGCCGCCGCGACTTCCGCTAATCACACTCTCGCGTGCGCTGCGCCACACACCTGTTGCTTCCATTTGCTCCGCCCCGCACCCATTTCGTATCATTCGGACGGCATGACCAAACCTTCCAGCCGGCCTCCTACCCTGCGCGAGAAATCGCAAATTATGTCCGCCTCCGAAATCGAGCGCACCATTGTCCGCCTCGCCCACGAAATTGTGGAGAAGAACAATGGCGTCGACAGCCTCGGCCTCGTCGGCATCATGCGCCGCGGCGTGCCGCTGGCGCAGCGTCTGGCGAAGATCCTCAGCCGTATCGAAAAGTCCGAAGTCCCGGTCGGCACGCTCGACATCACGCTCTATCGCGACGATCTCTCCACCATCGGACACCGCCCCGAGGTGCGCAAAAGCACCATGGAGTTCGACATCCAGGGCAAGAACATCATCCTGGTGGACGACGTACTGTACACGGGCCGCACCACGCGCGCTGCGCTCGATGCCCTGTTCGATCACGGACGCCCCAGCCGAATTCAGCTCCTGGTGCTCATCGACCGCGGACATCGCGAACTGCCCATCGAAGCCGGATTCGTCGGCCGCACGGTGCAAACCTCCGACCTTGAAATCATCGAAGTCAAATTCCAGGAAACCGACGGCGCCGAGAAAGTGCTGCTGGTCGAGCGCGTCGCCGAGGCGCAATGAAGCCGAACGTTCGTTGTCTGCTGGGCACCGACCAACTCACCGTCGCCGAAATTGACGCCATCCTCAAGCTCGCGCGCCGCATGGACCCCAAGCGCCCGCCGCAACTTTTGCGCGGCAAGCGCGTGGTGCTGCTTTTCTACGAGGCGTCCACTCGCACCCGGACGTCCTTCGAGTTCGCCGCCAAAGCTCTCGGAGCCACCACCACGCTCATCACTGCGACCTCCTCCAGCATCGAAAAGGGCGAGTCGCTCATTGACACCGGATGGACCGTCACCGCGCTGGGTGCCGACGCTATCGTCATACGCCACCCCAGCAGCGGCGCTCCGTATCTGCTTTCGCGCTACGTTCCGGTACCGGTGATCAACGCTGGCGACGGATTGCATCAACATCCCTCACAGGCGCTGCTCGACGCGCTGACGATAACCAACCACAAGAAGCAGCTCAAGGGACTTCGCGTGGTCATCGTCGGCGACGTATTTCACAGCCGCGTTGCCCGCTCCAACGCATTTCTGCTGACCAAGTTCGGAGCCGAAGTCATCTTCTGCGGCCCGCCCGACTTCGCTCCCGACATCTCCGCGACTCTCGCTCCGGGCGTTTTTGCCTGTCATGATCTCGATGCCGCGCTGCAGGGCGCTGACGTCGTAATGTCGCTGCGCATCCAGAAAGAGCGCCTCGCCGGCAGGCAGATCAACCTCGAAGATTACATCGCAAAATTCCAGGTCACGCCGCAGCGCATGAAGCT
>OCTA010003625.1_pt1 | contig 13688 bp, 14 predicted proteins | sample 1538991 | NCBI WGS metagenome assembly OCTA01 (sample SAMEA3539302, study PRJEB22396) | soil metagenome | biome: tundra; feature: field; material: soil | place: USA | collected 2010-05 | depth 0.15 m
CTTTGCCGATGCGTGTTCCCGGCATGATGGTCGCTGACCCGACGAACGTGGCGATAGATTTGGTATTAGGAACTGCCATGCTCATAGTGTACTCCGGAGGTGCCACAATGGCAGGATGTTATTGGCAAAATGGCAGGATGTTGTCGAGAGACAATAGGTTCAGCATCATGGAGTGTTCTCGCTTATTTCACTGATCGCGTCCTCGAATGGTGGTGAGTAATTTCAGCGCTGGCTCTACAGCTAAAGCAACTGCGATCGCAACAAAGAGCAGTACGTCGTATTTCATTTATCTTCCTACTCCTTGAAGCGGCAAGCCGCAGTTGCTGCACACCTGCGGGTCTGGCTCGTCAGCGGACAGGGGATGTATCTGTCCGCACGCCGAGCAGATTATTGTCCGGAGGCCAAAGCTCTCGAGGGATCGCCGGCGCGACTTGAATGGTGGTACGAACCGGGCAGTCATGCTGTCTTTACCAGTCGCGGAGCGGGTTGTTCCAGCGCGATCTCTGCGCCAAACTCGCAGCCGATGCCTCGCTTGAGCCATTCCGGAGTCTCGGACGTATAGCGCGTTGCCACTCGCTCTCGCTGGTCGCACAGCCACTGCGGCGGGTCCTCGGCCTTCGTCAACACCCCCACGTAGCCGTCCCCGGCAAAAAAGCCCTCCACAGAGGCCCATCCGATGGAGTTCATCGTGATGTAGATGCGGCTCCCGATCACGGGAAGAGGGAAGGGCGCACTCCAGCGCAGTTGTTCTTCGCCCGAGTCGTAGAGAGCGAATCCGTCGTCTGTGACTCCTGCGGGGGTCGGTGCTGGTTGCAATGGAATGCGGCCACTAAGTGCAACATTATGCTGCCACTGCTAACCTTCCCAATGCATTATTATCCTGCCGCCCGGTGCAATCCAATCTGCCATTCAATGCGGAGCCAGTCTCGATTCCCAGATCCAGCGGTCCTCGGCGTCATGGCGACTCCGGTCGGAACAACCAGGCAGTAAGGTGCGGATTACCCGTTCCACGCCAGGAATCGGAAGGCTGGACGATCCCCGATGCCCCTGGAGCCCTCGCTGAGTGACTCGGCGATTTGGCATCATTCCAGAATCAATTCTGGCGCAATAGGCGTTTGCCGGAACCAATCCGGCCTTTTGCAAATAACCCCACTGGATGAGGACATGGCCTATTAGCGCCAGTAGAGAATTATTTCCGGGTTGGCCAATACTCGGGAGCCAAGCTTAACATCAGAGAAGCATACTTGTCAGGTTCCAATGGTGCGGAGAAAGGGATTCATGCCTAAAGTCATATTGTCGATTGTGATGCAAATAGTCGACAATTGCGGGGTTGTCGGAACCGCGCCGAATGATCTAAGTGGTACCTGTGCATGTCTGCGAGTGGGAAGATGAAGCTGATCCTGTTTTTCGGGGCCGGAGTTTCCGCACCATCGGGTTTACCGACTGCGGCGGAACTGATTGATAAGATCATGCATGGCGCATACCACCAGAAGGGCAGCCACGTTTACGCCCCCGGCCCCAATACCGATCCAGCACTCCGCGCCACCGACCTAACACCAAGAATTCGCAAACTCCTGAAGGTCGTCATGGCACATGACATCCGTGACAGAGGGCGCGTTGGCTATTACCGCGTCGGCACCGGGTTCAAGAGTTCTGGCGCGATCTATCGCGTTAGCACAACGTATGAAGATGTGTTTTTTTTGTGTCAGCAAATCAGTCTTTGGAATATTGGACTCTCCGACAATTCCTTGACAACGCCATTTATGGAGATGATCGAGCGGAGGGCTCGTCATTGTCTCGTCGGCCGCACGATCCAAGAGCGCATGTGGGACCTGGCGATGCTCGGAAGCCAGGCCTGCGACTTGATCGAAACTGTGATCGCCGATATGCTGCGGCGTAAATACTCCGCAGGCCTTGACCTTTTGTTAGAACTCGCAACAACTCAGCAGATTGAACAACTGAATATCGTCACGCTGAATCACGACACGCTTGTTGAGCAGTTTCTGTCCGCTCACGGAGTAGAGTTTGTCGATGGTTTCGGTCCTCCGGACGGCGATGTGCGATGGAGTGATGACAAAGTATTCGACGGCGCGATGACGCGCGTGCAGCTGTTCAAACTGCATGGCTCAGTGGACTGGTATCGCTTTTCCGGCTCCCCGAGAACGGCAATCCTGCTCGGAAACAATCCCTACACTGCGAGAGACGATGCAGGGAAGCAGCTTACCCCGATGTTTGGCCGGCCATCATTCTTGTCTGGCATAAATAAAGTTACCTCGTATCAGCGTGGCATTTACGCGGATATACATTTCCGGTTCCATCAATTGCTTCGCACGTCAGATCAAATCGTCATGTCCGGTTATGGATGGGGCGATACAGCGATCAATTTTCAATTGGACAAGTGGCTGGAAGAGGGCAAACAGAACAGAATTATCCTTCTCTATGAGACGCCCGAAAGGCTGGTCGATGGATCGCTCATTCTCGAAAGCTGTTGGGATGCCTGCATAAAGTCCGGCCAGCTTGCCTGCATCAACAAGTATTTCCAAGACGTGTCCCTCCAAGAACTTCAGGCCGTCTTGAATACATCAGTTCCGAAGCCCTAGCCTAGCAAGGATGCTCGGCTAGCATTATGATCCTGACGAGGACTTGCCTCCGGGGTAGGCGATTCATCGCAGGATTCTTCTATCTCCGCTATGGACGATTAGCTTTCACACCAGGGGCGTATTCTCGGGGCGAGGGATCCTCGGTTGGCTCCAAATCGCAGATGCGCTCATTGAACTCGGAAGGTCCTCAAAAGTCGCCAAGGCTCCGCCGATCAGTTCCCGCGGAATTCTGGGTTTACGGGAACAGGCCAATGCACTTATCCAGACGGGCTGAAGGGTATACCGCAGGTTCCGGTCGAACCGTCCGGCTGCACCACCGCACGCCTTCGGCGTGGATGAGATCTTGCCCCCTTTGGTGATCGCCTAAGGTGGCAGCATTCCGTTGCACTGGATGGCAGCATAACTTTGCACTTGGCGGCAGCATAACGCTGCACCGAGTGGCAGAATTGATTGCAGCCAGCAGTCGGCATGTCGATAAAGAATTTTGCTTTCATGAGATCCTCGAGCACAAAAGGGAAGGACTGCGCATTGTTTCGCGCAGCCCAGGTGAATCAATCGATTTATAGGGGTTAGGGTGGAAGGAAAAAGACGCTGCACAGCCAGCGGAGACGCCTGGTTTGGCTATCTCCGCTGATACCGTGTAAAGCCTTACAGAACAATCATTTAGGAACATCCCCCAACGCTCGATGAGCAGGATTCGCACACGAAGCATGTGCCGCTCGCTCGGCAGATCGAACCACAGGTCGGGCAGATGGGAGCATCTCCGAACTGCGGTTCCGCGACCGCCGCTGCCGGCTTGCTGCTGCCGATAGAGGTAGTCGCGTTGAGTGGGGAGGTAGGAGTGAAGAGCGCAAGCTGCTCGCCTTCGAGGAAGCGATACTGCATCCAGCGCCCGATATAGTCCATGATGGATTTCGCGTAGCCCATCTTCTCGTTCCCGGTCCAACCCGAGGGCTCGAAGCGGGTGTGAGCGAGCTTCTCGCACACGACCTGCAGCGGGACTCCGTGTTGCAATGAAACCGAGAGCAACGTCGCAAACGATTCCATCAAGCCGCTAATGGTGGACCCCTCCTTGGACATCCTGATGAAGACTTCACCAGGCTGGCCATTCGGATACATGCCAACCGTCAGGTATCCTTCGTGACCGCCGAACCGGAAGTGGTGGGTGAGCGCCGAGCGTTCATCCTGCAAACGGTGACGGCACGCGACCGGAGGTGCATTGAGATCCTCAACTGGACGGGTCTCGACTGCGCTTTCGGCTGCCACCTTGGTCACACTCACGGGCTGGCCGGACTTTGAGCCGTCGCGATAGATTGCGACTGCCTTCAGGCCTTTGTGCCACGCCATCACATACGCTTCTGCAATCTCTTCAACTGTGGCGCTGTTGGGCAGATTCACAGTCTTAGAGATGGCACCCGACAGGAACGGCTGGGTTGCAGCCATCATGTCAACATGCCCCTGCCAACGAATAGAGCGCACTCCCTTGGTGGGGAGGAATGCTCCATCGAAAACAGGCAGATGCGCGTCCTGGAGGCCAGGAGCGCCTTCAACGGTGCCTTCCGCTTCGACGTACGCAACAATGGCATCGATCTCGGCCTGGTTGTATCCGAGACGACCGAGGCCCATTGGTACGCTGCCGTTAGCGAGCGTCATGTAGCCGCCGCCAACGAGTTTCTTGAACGTGACAACGCCGAGCATCGGTTCGATGCCCGTCGTATCACAATCCATGAGGAAGCCTATGGTTCCCGTGGGCGCCAGCACTGTGACCTGGGCATTGCGAAGACCGTTCACTGTCGCAGAGAGAAGGGCGCTATCCCAGAGACAAGCTGCAATCGTTGACAGCGAACGAGACTCGTCCGTGGTTGCGGTCGTGGTCAAGTCCCTGCTTGCGTCGAGGTGCATCGCCACAACTTCGAGGGCCGACGCTGCGTTCATCGAATAGCCAGGGAAGGAGCCATTCTTTGAAGTGTTTTCGACACCCGATGCTGCATCAAGTCTCGGCATCGTCGCTGCGATCTCAGCCGAAGCCAGAGTAGCCGCGCCGCCCATCAGGGATGTGATTGCGCCGGCCATCGAGCGGCCGTCTTCTGAATCGTAGGGAAGACCCAGATTCATCAGAAGCGCGCCAAGGTTGGCATAGCCGAGACCCAGTGGGCGAAAGTCATGCGAGTTCCGCGTGATCTTCTCCGTGGGGTAGCCGGCCATGTCAACCAGGATGTCCATTGCGATGACGAGCAGACGAACCGCCGCGGTGAAAGCGGTGGAGTCGAACTCGCCGTTCGGGCCAAGAAACTTGACCAGGTTGAAGCTGGCAAGGTTGCAGGCAGTATCGTCAAGGAACATGTACTCGGAGCAGGGGTTGGAGGCGTTGATCGGACCGGAGGCCTTGGCTGTGTGCCAGCGGTTGATGGTGGTGTGAAATTGCATGCCCGGGTCGCCGCAGTTGAAAGTTTCTGCGGCAATGGCGCGTAGCAAATCAGCGGCTTTGATGGTCTTCGTCGTGTATCCGCCCACGCGCGCCTTGAGGTCCCAGTCACGGCCGTTGATGGCCGCTTCCATGAAGTCGTCGGTGACGCGGACTGAGTTGTTCGCGTTTTGGAACGCGATCGTCGAATAGGCCTCGGATTCGGGACCGCTCCCGTCGTAACCTTCACGTACCAGAGCTGCCGCCTTCAGTTCCTCCTTGCCTTTCGCTGCAACGAAGTCCTCGATGTCGGGGTGATCGGCGTCGAGAATGACCATCTTGGCTGCGCGACGTGTTTTGCCGCCCGACTTGATGGCGCCGGCGAAGGCATCGAATCCCTTCATAAAGCTGAGGGGTCCCGAAGCAGTGCCGCCACCGGAGAGAGGCTCTGTGGATCCACGCAGCACCGACAGGTTGGTGCCCGTGCCCGATCCCCACTTGAAAAGCATTCCCTCGGTCTTCGCCAGGTCCAGAATCGAGGACATGGAATCCTCAACCGAATTGATGAAGCACGCGCTACATTGCGGATGCGAGTAGCCGGTGCGACCAAACTCAACTTCCTTGGTCTCCGGGTTCCAATGCCAGCTGCCGCCGTTGTTGGTGGGTTCGAGCTTCGCGCACCCGACATTGAACCATACGGGCGAGTTGAACGCCACCATCTGGCGGACCAGGAGGTATTTGAGATCCTCCTGAAACGCACTGGCGCTCTCCTGACCATCGAAGTAGCCGGCAGGGATGCCAGCTTCAGTGATGGTGTCGACAACGCGCGAGATGAGCTGCTTGACGCTGCTTTCCCGCTCGCGAGTGCCCACGGCACCATGAAGGTACTTGCTAGCGACGATGTTGGTTGCGCGCACGGACCATGAGGCTGGAACCTCGACACCCGCCTGCTCGAATACCGCTTCGCCGGTGCTGGATTGGATCAGCGCATCGCGCAACCCGAATTCGACGCCGTCGAAGCCGAGCGCGCCGGGTGCTGTGAAAACCGGCTCTAGTTTGAATCCTGCAGTGGCAGTGGAAGTCATGTTCATGTCCTTTATGGCGCCGAATGGCGTATTTGGTTCTGTGAATCGAGTGCTTGGTTCAGATTCAAAGTGTTAAGGAGCTTCCTGTCACCAGCACACCGGTCCGGCTTACTGACAGCCGCGTTGAGGACGGTCAGAGCCCGGTCTTGATGATTTCAGCCATTCACTTCCAGTAGAAGGCGCCTGCCGCGCCGGCAGCAGCTACCAAACCGATGGTCCGCATAGTGGCACTAGTATAGTCACCAACATAGCCTACCAGGTGTGAACGCGGTCACAGATGTGTAATCTCTGCCGGTGTCTCGGGGTCATTGGACGGTTGCGCAGTTTCAGACCAAAGCAACACCTGGGCAACGGATCTCTCCTCAAATGTGAGATCGGCGACTTTGCGACGCCAACTCAGGACGCTCCGTTCAGCGCTCTTAAGCTTCTGCTCAGCATCCTGCAGCTTCCGTTTTGCTCGGGCGAGCTTTCGGGACTGAACTGACATCTCATGCCTCCTCGCGCCGGGCGCACTCAACCATCTCTCTCTTTTTCAACCCGCGCCCGTTATCCGGTTACGCTTATCGGCTCCCACCTTGGACGCCTGGCGGTTGACCATCTGTGGCGCGTGCCATTGCGCGAATCAGCTTGAATCGGTCGCGCAGCTTGCGTTCCCACATCTTCGATCCCTATTATGCGGTGCGCGGCGATGAGGCGGTCATGTCTTAGATTACGTGACCGCCCTGCTACTACCAAAAGAGGCAGCCTTGCGATCCGGACCACTGCTCCTCGAACCAGGGCAGCCCGTAGCGAGCCTTCGTTTCAACTACCGCGGGAGCGGCCGTATAGTAGTCTTCGCGGGTTGGATACGTCGCTTCCGCCCTTCGCTGGACGTAGACATAGTTGATCTGCCCTTGGGCCTCCGGTTCAAGTCCCATGTTTTCGGCAACGCGGACCAGCGCTGCGTGTGCCTCGACAGATCCAGTGAACGATTCGATCCGTTCGACCGCTCGAATAGCCTGTCCCTTCTTGCCTTCCTGCTCCCGGCCGTCCTCGCCACGTTTTGCTTTGAAGATGCGGCGAATGCGATAGAGAGCCCACGGAGAGGCTTCCAGTTGAGTGGCGAACAGGTTCATTGCAGCTTGATTTCCGCTGGCCTGGGTGATTTGAACAAGAGACTTGTCACGGTACAACTGGCCGCGCGGGTTCAAGCTCAGACTGACGTGCTCCAACATGAGACTTTCGGCAACCTGCTCCGGATGAGCTTTGTGCCGCTCTATCGCATCTGTTTTCAATGAGTTGAACGGGCAGTAAACGCAACAGGATCTAGTCCAAAGGACTCCGAGCTGCTGCTGGAGGTAGTCGATGCAATTCTGCCGAGTCCATCCCCAATCGACGAGCGGAAACGTACTGACTTTGGTCGGCGTGTCATATTGACGAGCGCGCGCTACGCGCTTACCCTCGTCCGAATTAAAACCGAACGCCAGTCGCTTTTGAGCGGCGGCGACACACTTTGCCACTCTCTTCTGCTCGTCGACGTTGTACCCAAAGGCGTGCGTGATTGCAGGCGACGGCCCAGATGAAATGCAAGTGTCGTCGTAGTCGCGTAACCATTTTTCCAACGGAAAAGCCTTCGCCTTCAAACTGCAGGTGTGTTCCCCCGCATATTGCGGGAGCGTGCCGGCGGCGCGAAGTTCGTCGGAAAGCTTGTAGTCGCCCTCAGCATATAGGCGATTTGGCTGGTCCGTGTCTGAAAGGATTGTGATGCCATCCGCTTCCAGATGACCGTGACGCGCGACCTGGACGAAGCGCACGCCGTACTGGCGCAACATCGGGAGGATGCATTCTTCGACATTGGTCACGGTATCGGCATATTCGTCACCGGTCATCGCCGTCAAGACAATCAGGCGGTCGAGAGAGCATGGTCGGCAGGCAGGCTCTTTGAGCCACCGCATCAGAATGGCGGTGCTCTCGACACCCATACCATACGAAAGAATGGTGGTTTGCACGTTTGTATCCTTTCGAACAGATGCCTGTAGTCAGGGGGCATGCGGAAAATTGAAGCGAGACTGCGCTAAAGCCTGGCTCGACGCCAACTCTATTCAGTTCGCTCTTCTCCGCTTGGCAGCGAAACAGTGAGAGCGAGCCATGAGAGGCCCGCCCTGGTGCTGCTGATTGAAAGTGGTCGCAGTAGATGGTCAATTACCAATGTTAACGGTAGGATAATCCCTAGTCCTCTCCGGGCAGCATGAAGGTCAAACAGGGCGACATATCATCGGCCGGTCCGCTGACACACTTCAGTTCCTTCATACGCGAGCGCCCATCGGGATCTCGAACGACAAGCTTCCACCGCGCTTCGAGCGGGGACACTTCGCGACGGGTACGCCTAAACATGAATACAACATCCCAAAATCTTCCCTTCACATCCTGTCCCACGTGACCCTTTGCGCCATCCACAACTGCCACAAATTCATGGAAAGCTGTGGCAGTCATGCAAATGGGCCACTTGAGGCCAGCCTCGCGCGCAAGGGATCCGAACGGCTCCACTGTCATGTCGACCAGGATGCCGTCTTCGATGGCCTGGGCCCGGGTGTACCGAGAGAGAATTTCTGCGTCATCAAAGAGCATTGCTGACATCTTGGTCCTTTCTGCAAGTGCGAGCCTTACGCGCGCTGGCTTTCAACTGCGACTGCGACCACTGGAGGGTCGGCAGGCTGGTATGGATTACGGCCGTCGCAGGCGTACTGATGGGCGTCGCCGTCCTTCATGCCGAGCGTCTCGTGCGCGTACTTGTAGCGGAGTTGGAATTCGCACCACCACCGAAACTCGCCCTGCTGTGCTTCAGACAGAATGTCGCTGTCTGCGAGGGTGCCGTCCCAGGTCATCTGGGCGACGTGGTAACGGAAGCCACATTCTGCTTCAGCTACTGTTCCAGTGGCCAAGCATAGAGCGACGGTTCCGTCCGGCCAGACATGGCGACTTGCGATGTCGCCATATAGGTTGTAGGAGAAGACGCCGACGTGCCCACGGACGGTGGCAATCTTGACCTCGGCGCTCTCGTGCTGGCAGCGGAACGCGATCATCGCTGCCAGGTCTGCAGTTGCTTCATCCTTGGTCTGGTGCTCTTTCGCGGTCCCAAGGGACTGAAAGTGAGCCGAGTAACCCACTACCCGGCGATGGATGTTCTTTATGGTGGTGAGAGTACTGTCGATCTTCATTTGTCTCCCGCAAAATACTTTTGGTCAAGAGCTCGTCACGCTGCTTTGCTCATCTCGGCAAAGCTTTCGCGTAAGAATTGAGCGAGATGGCCGCGTGTTGGTAGGACTTAAAGGAGACATCATTATGCGTATCTTTGTGACCGGGGCACCGGGATTCATTGGTTCAGCACTTGTTCCGGAGTTAATGCAGGCAGGGCATCAAGTGCGTAAGCGTCCCGTGTTGCTTTCAATTACCCACAAGTTGCGTTCCGAGGATGAAGCCGAGTTGGATATCGGTGAGGCGGGTGATGCCTCGCCACATGACAGTATTTCCTGGGGGTGGGTCTTTCGTTCTAGCGAGGTAGCCTCCCAGGCGGGCAAGTTTTGTCAGGTACAAGGAGAGGTGATTGCGGGTGGGAGTGGAACCGGGTGGGTCGCTTACCAGCTGATCCAGTAGGTAGATCTCAGTTGGCGTTAGCGCCATTCGAGGCGAAGCCTCTGGCCTGGTGCGATTGAGCATCGTCATCCATAAGACTCGCCAACTGAGTAAACATAGGATCGCGATGAGATTCACGAGCCGTTCGGCGGTGCGTAGCTTCACTTCTTCTGCCCTGCACCCGGACTTGAGTATCTTGTGGAAGGTCTCGATCTTCCAGCGCATGGCATACCAGTTCAGCTTTTCGATAGCGTCTTTGCGAGACCGGACGGGAAGGTCGGTGACCAGCTTCCAGTCGATCGGCTGGCGATCCTTGGGAGGATCGCGCTCGGTGGCATGGAGAACCGTGAGCATCAGAGGCGGATACATCTTCTGTTTGGCGACTGGAGCAAGGACCCTGATGCGGCGGTAGCGGAGTTCAAGAACGGCTTCAGTCACAGTACCTTTCTTATCGCGCACTTCGACTCGGTGCAGCCCCTTCACGCGCACCTCTCGCATCTCTTCAGCGACAGTGTGATCGCCGTCGCCCGCAAGCCTGTCTACACACGTTCTCAGAAGGAAGTGAGTGCCGGCCTGATGGGCGATCGAGAACAGTTCGTAGATGTCGCTCTCGCGATCGCCGATGTGGATGATACGTTCAGGTTCGGCCAGCAGCGCTGTCGACTGCCTCACGTTCTCAAGCCAGCGATAACTCTCTTTCTGTTCGATCGGGACGCGTGTAGGGTTGATGCTGCGCTTGAGCGCGTTCGCGCCATGAACTTATCCCTGCTCCAAAACTTGATCGCGGCCAGCCCGAGTGGAAGGCCGTCCGTAGTAACAACCAAACTGGAGTGCATCAGGATTCCGCAGGATATATGGTGGCCGGGCTGGCCGCCATGGGCATAAGGCGAGGCCAGCTTCTGGAGGATGCCGACCGCCTCAGGATCGTCCCGGTGGTAAGAGAACTCGGTCGTGTCGTGAAGCACCAGCACCGGAGAGTCCTTCATGGCGGCAAAGCGCTCCCGCGTGCAGAGAAAATGCCCTGCCAGGATCTTCTCCTCATCAACCCGAGCATTCGAGAGAAAACGATAAGCTGCTTTCGTAGCAGCCCAGTCCTGACAGGCAAAGGGGATGCTTCCACCGATCTGTCCTGACAGTTGCGCCAGCAGAGTAACGAATCTCTTTCCGTGACGAACATCCTGAAACTGGCAGCCTGCGACCTCGCGTTCCAGCCAACTCCCGATCTCCTCGTCCAGAGGCTCCATGCAAGAAGTCCATCAGACTTGCAGCGAGATTAATAGTGACAGTCTTGAGACTGCCCCTACTACTTAGGGAAGGACTTGTGGGTAATTGAAAGCCAGACCACACGCTTACAGTAAAGATATCGAGCGTGACTACACCACTATGGTCTTCCCGAAACTCTGCCTCGCCGTCCCATTCTTTCATGTAAAAACGGGTCTCCGCTTGTGCCATAAGGGTGGACGTACTGTGTCCGGCCGGCGTCAGTCGAAGATGGTGGTCGACAATCGCTATTTGCAACGTATCCTTACTATCTGAGTCGCTGGAGCGGTACGTGCCAACGTACCGCTGAAGGATTGCCGGGTTGACGTTTTGCTCTCCGCCCAGGGCGCGTACGATAGCATGCTCATCACAGGCCAGCGCCATTAGGTTGGTAGTGATCGAGTGAGTACCCGGCGTAGAAGGCCCGTTCGCTTGATTCGTTAACACGATCAATCCGGTCTTGGTCGCTGGAAAATAGTCGTTTTCCGAGATGAAGCCGGCCCATTGTCCATCATGGCCGATGTCCTTCTGTCCGTGTTGGATCGACACCTTGAGGCCATACCCAAATCCGTCAGGATCCGCGGTTGTCATCTCATCGTAGGACTCGTGCTTCAGCACACGTCCACCATGCAGAGCTATGAGCCACTTCGCAAGGTCCGCTCCGGTCGAGTAGATTCCTCCCGCTGAATAGAGAATGTCGTATGGAAGCGGGTCGGCCGCCTTGACTGGCTTGCCCGGAATGTAGCCGTATGCCTTGTTCGGAATAACTTCTGTGGTAGAGCCCAAACCACTATCCTGCATGTTGAGTGGCGCGAAGAAATGTTTCTGCAGGAACTCCGCGTAGGTTTGTCCACTCACCTTCTCAATCACCAACCCGAGCATCACATAGCCCATGTTGTTGTATTCGGTACGGCTCCCCGAGGGAAATACCAAAGGTTGCGTGGCAACCGATCTGACGATCTCCTGTGGTGTGCGCTGGCCCTGGTCGTATCCGCCGGTGCCAGAGATGCGTACGCCATCCGGAATGCCGGAAGTGTGCTGCAAAAGCTGCCGGAGCGTGACATCCTTCCACGCCTCGGGCGTCTCTGGATAGTGTTGGCTGAGCTTGTCCGTCGTGTGAAGAAGGCCCTGTTCCTGTAGAAGGAGAATGGACGCCGCCGTGAACTGCTTGGTTTCCGAACAAATCGCAAACCGGGTGGTCTCAGTGGCAGGGATCCGCCACTCCACATTCGCTAGGCCATAGCTCTCGTTACTGATGACGTGGCCATCCCGGTAGACAATCACATTTCCGCTGAAGCCATCTTCTTTCGCATAAAACTGTCCCACACGCCGCGCCTCATCGGCGAGTTGCGCCAGAGAGGCACGAAAGGAAACTGGAGTGCCCGGCTCTTTTTGTACCAGTGAAGATGAGACAAACTGGAACGAGAGGAGCTATCTATGGCACGAGGGAAGAAGCATACAGCGGAGCAGATTGTGAACCTGCTGCGGCAGGTTGAGGTTGGGGTGGCGAACGGGAAGACGTTGCCCCAAGCGTGCAAGGAAGTGGAGATCGTCGAGCAGACGTACTACCGGTGGCGCAAGGAGTACGGCGGGTTGAAGGTGGACCAGGCGCGGCGGCTGAAGGAGCTGGAGCAGGAGAACACGAAGCTGAAGCGTCTGGTGAGTGAGCTGAGCCTGGAGAAGTTGGTGTTGAAGGACATTGCCTCGGGAAACTTCTAAGCCCGGATCGACGGCGCTGTGCAGTAGATCGTGCTCAGGAACAAGGCATGAGTGAGCGGCGGGCGTGCCGGTTGGTGAACCAGCCACGCGGCACGCAACGCTACCAACTGACACAGCGCGAAGACGAGGATGCACTCACTCAGGCCATCGTGGAGTTGGCCAGCCAGTATGGACGCTATGGTTACCGCCGGATCACGGCGCTGCTGAAGCGGGATGGCTGGCAGGTTGGCAAGGACCGGGTGGAGCGTATCTGGCGTCGCGAAGGGCTGAAGGTTCCGCAGAGGCAGAAGCCGCGCGGGCGGTTGTGGTTCAACGATGGATCGTGTGTGCGGCTGCGGCCGGAGCACGCCAACCATGTATGGTCTTACGACTTCGTGAGCGCGAGGACGCACGACGGGAGGACGGTGCGGATGCTGAACCTGATCGACGAACACAGCAGAGAGTGCCTGATGATCCGGCCGGAGCGAAGGTGGAGTTCGGCGAAGGTGATCGAAGCGCTGGCCGACGTGATGGTGATGAAGGGTGTGCCGGAGCATCTTCGCTCCGACAACGGCCCGGAGTTCGTCGCCAGGGATCTGCGGAAGTGGCTCGCCGGTACGGGAGCGAAGACGGCCTATATCGAACCAGGAAGCCCATGGGAGAACGGCTACTGCGAGAGCTTCAACTCGAAGCTGCGGGACGAGTTCCTGAACGGCGAGATCTTTTACTCGATGAAAGAGATCAGGGTGCTGGCGGAGCGGTGGCGAGTCCACTACAACACCGTCCGGCCGCACTCTTCGCTGGGTTACCGGCCACCGGCCCCAGAGGCATGGGTGGCAAAGAGCTTGGGGTATGGAGAAGTGGAAACCGCTACGCGCTTCCCACTTCTCCACACCCCCGACTGCGACGAGATTACTAACCAACTCGTTGCGCTACACTAACAATCCAACTGGTGCAAAAGATCGGGCAGACCAACCCCAGCCGCAATCCAGATCCGAGTCCCTGCCGGAAGCGAGATCACAGACGAAG
>OCTA010003627.1_pt1 | contig 13686 bp, 8 predicted proteins | sample 1538991 | NCBI WGS metagenome assembly OCTA01 (sample SAMEA3539302, study PRJEB22396) | soil metagenome | biome: tundra; feature: field; material: soil | place: USA | collected 2010-05 | depth 0.15 m
GAAAAAACCTGGCGTCCCACCGTGCACCTGCGCGACGTCGACCTTTCGCCCAAGCACAAAGGTGCCGCGGCACGCCCCAAGGCCGCACCCACCGCCAGCCTGGCGGCCGAGGCACGCCTGGCCGAGCCCATGGAGCCAGCCGGAACGTGCATCCACCCCGTCACGACCTTGTTCAACCTCTGGAACCGCGAAGCCCTGCCACTCATCGCCGGCCAGCCCTACAAGCATCGCTTCCAGCTATTCCTGCGCGATCACTACACCAAGCAATCGACCCAAGCCGACACCCGGCTCGCCTCCATTCTCGCCGCGTCGGCCATCCGATTCCGCGCGCCACGGGTCGACATCGTGTCGGGCTTCCGCTCGCCGAAATACAACCTGATGCTAAGAAAAAAAGGTCACCAGGTGGCGCGCGAAAGCCAGCACATGCAGGGCACCGCGGTCGACTTCCGCATCCATGGGGTAGATACGGAGACGCTGCGCGAATTCGTGCGTGGGCTTCACTTAGGCGGCGTGGGCTACTATCCGCGCACGCACTTCATCCACGCCGACACCGGCAAGGTTCGCTACTGGCAGGGAAGCTAATACCTGCCCGACCAGCCGAACGCCAGGCCGCCTCCAGGCAGGGGGGTCAGGGCTACCTCGCTGGACGGGGTGGGGCGAAGTACGAGGATCGTACCCACCACGGCCGCGGCCGCGCCTGCCCCGATCAGGCCATAGGACATATAGGCAAGCGGCTTAGCATCGCTACACGCGGATTCGGCGGCCGATTGCTGCACTTGAAGATACTTGGTGCGACAGGTGTCCATCTTGCCTCGGGCAAGAATATTCGTAATCAGCCCACCCACCAGCGCCACGCCAGCGCCGCCATAAACGATCCAGGCTGCCATGCGATAGTTCGTCGCCTCCGGCTTCTCCTCGGTGATCGATTCCGCGGGCTTGGAAGCTGTCGCCGCGGCGACGGAGGCCGTGGTGGTTTCCCCAGTGCCCTCTCCCTCTCCCGCGTTGGCTCCGCCTTGCGTGGGCGGAGGTTCGGTCACGATCGGCGGCGCCGCGGTAATCTCCTTTTCCTTCTGTCGTACCTTGAGCAGTCGCTCCTTCAGGGCATTGAGCTTCTCGTTGATCTCTTGCGCATCCTTGGCGTCCGGAACCAGCAACATGTACTGGCTGTAGCTGGCGATGGCAACTTCAAGATCGCCGATCCGTTCGGCGATCTGCGCGATGTTGAAGGCAGTGAACCCGTGGGGCACGAACCTGAGGGAGCACTGATAGGCTTTGAGCGCGGCGACGTCGTCGCCTTCGCTCGCGGCGGTCTGGCCTTTGGAAAACCACTTCTTGGCTTGCACCCGCCGCACCCCGCTGTCCTCGGGAATGTCATTGGGACACTCCTCGGCCCGCACGGAGCTGGCGGTCAGGAACACGGTGATGGCGGCAAGAGCAAAACGAATCGTCATGGGCTTTGTCCGAAAAGGAGTTCTATGAATCCGAATTTCGCCGGGATTCCAAGCAGACGTCACACACCTCAAAAGTCTTTCTATTTTCGCACCGCCGTGCGCTGGCCACAAGGATAGAACCTCACTTCGCAGCGCGCTATGAGCGATTGCTAGCCATCTGCGCAGGCTGGAATTCCGCCTGCGCGAGCGTTACCGCCTCTTGGCGAGCTGGGCGTCGATCACTTCGACGAATTTCTCGGCGGGCACCGCGCCGGCCACCCGGTAGCCGTTCACGAACGCGCACGGGGTGCCGCTGACTTTGAGGGTCTTGGCCAGCTCCTCGGACTCCTTGAACACATCCTTGAAGCGATGGTCGGCGATGGCCTTTTGGACCTCGGTCCACGACAACCCCAGACCCTTGGCGATGACCTTGAGCGCCCCATCGTCGAGATCGTCTTGGCCCTCGAAAAGAGCGCGGTGGGCCTGCCAGAAACCCTTGGCTCCCTTCTTGGTCAGCGCAATCCTGGCCAACACCGCGGCCGGGATCGCCCGATCGTGGAAGGGCAGCGGGTAGTCCTTCCACACGATGCGTAGATCCTTCCCGTACTTCTGTTCGAGGGCGAGCAGGGTTTCTTCCACGCGTTTGCAGAACGGACACTGGAAATCGCTGAAGAGCACGAGCGTGACCAGAGCATCGGCCGAACCGCGCGTGGGGTCGGACTTTCCAACGGGCACGGGCCAAATGGCCGTGTCCTCGGGCTCGGGCGCGGGGGACTTCTCCTCCTCGGCCAGGGCAGCCTCGGCGTTCTTGGCCGAGAGCACGCCGTAGATCTGGCTGGCCGGTGTGCCACCCGCCGCCAGCACCTTGGCCGCCGCGAGCTGGGCGTCGATGATCTCCTTGAAAACGTCGATGGGCTGCGCACCCATCAAAGGAATGCCGTTGATGCGAAACACGGGCGTGCCCCGGATGCCAAGCCGGGTGGCCAGCGCCACATCCTCGTCGGTCTTGGCCGCCTGGCGCCGGGCGGACAGCTCGGTCTCGAACTTGGCCACGTCAACGCCGGCCAGCGTGGCCCAGCGCAGGTAATTCTCGACCGACAGCTCGCGCTGGTTGGCGAAGACGAGATCGTGGAACTTCCAGAAGGCGTCCGCGCCGCCAAGGCCAAACACGGTCATGGCCGCGTCCGCGGCGGGCCGGGCTTGGTTGTGAAACGGCAAGGGATAGTTCTTCCACACCAGGCGAAGCTGGGCCGGCCCGTAGGCTCGTCGCAATTCATCCAGGGTTTCGCCCACGCGCGCGCAGAACGGACACTGAAAGTCGCTAAACTCGACGATGGTGACCGGCGCATCCGGATTGCCCCAGACCGGATCCTTGGCCGTCACTGGCACGGCGAGCACCGAAGGTCCGGCGGGCGCGGGCTCTTGCGCCTTGTCTGATCCATTCTTGCGCGCGCATGGGCAATTGCAGGCCGCGGCGGCCGTGCCGCCAGGTTGTGAGCCGGCTTTTGCCGTGACCCCACGCCCTTGCCCGGTGGCGCAGCCAAGCTGGCCGGCCCCGACCATGGCGAGGAGAACAGGCAGGGGAGAAAGCGCGCGGTAGAGCGAAATCTGGAACTTCATGGTTGGGAAAGTACCAGACCCGCTTCGCGAAGCGTAGCCATGCGATCCCAGCGCGGCGTCTCGTCGTCGCCAGGCAGCCCCACCAGCAACTCCTGGGGACGAAACGCGGCCTTGTAGCGCAGCGACTGACAGGCGAGCACGCAGTAGCCGAGATAGACGAAGGGCCGCGATGTGGCCCGCGCCAGGTCCACAAGCCTAAGGATGTTGGCGATGCCGGGCGAGATGCGCGCGTAGGCCGGATCGTAGAAGCAGAAGATGGCGCTCCAGGCCTGGGGCGTCTCGTCGCAAATCGCCACCATCACCAGACGGTTGTCGGCCTCGGAATCGTAGTAGGCGACCTCGCGCGCGACCGAGGAAGGGAACGCAAAACGCATGAAGTAGTCCTGCACCGAGAGCTCGGACATCTCCCACCCGCGGGCTTGCGCGCGATCGCGCTGCCAGGCGTGGAACAGATTCAGGCGAGCGTCGTCGATGACGGGCTTGCTGACCTCGGCGCGCAGGTGGCGAGCCAGGCGCTCGGCGCGGCGCTGGCTGCGGCTGGGCGAAAAAGCGTCCACCACGATGCGCGTGGACAGACACGCCTGGCAGCCAGTGCAAGCCGGCCGGAACCAGCCCGGACCAAAGTGGCGCCACCCGCGGCACAGCAGCGCGTCCGCCTCATCGGGCAGGACGTCCACCATCACCCGATGTTCCAGCGAGGCCGGCACGTCCGGCAGGTACGAGCACGGGCGCGGATCTTCAATGCCTGCGTGAAGGAGGCGTGCCACAAGTGCAAGAATGGCAGATCAAACGATAACCTTCAAAGTGAGTCATCGTGGTTTTTGCTTGCCACCTCAGAGGGTTCCACGACCTCTAACCCTGCGGGGGTCTGCAATGTCCAAACCATCATCCTCAGTCGTCACCACCCTGTTTGTCATGCTGTGCGGAGCGTGTTCGTCGAGCAGCTCTGGATTACCCGTCTACATCGACCTTAGCGATGGTTCGTGCTCGGTTGGACGCACCAAGTGCGGCAACGGGTGCGCGGACCTGTTCACGCACCCTCAAAACTGCGGCACGTGCGGCCACAGTTGCGCAGCCGGACAAGTGTGCGTCGGCGGCACCTGTTCGCAGGCCTGCCCGCAAAGCCTCGCCTTGTGCAACTCGCTGTGCGTGAATCTAGAGAACTCGGCCAAGCACTGTGGTGCATGTGGCACGGCGTGCGCGGACGGACAAATCTGCATCAACGGCGGGTGCGCGGCGGAGTGCGCCGCGAACCTGACACCCGCCAAGGTGTATTCCAACGAGGGCCCGAGCTACGCCTGCGTGGCCTTGCGGTCGAGCTCGAACAACTGCGGGGCGCTGGGCACGGTCTGCCCAGGCGGCACGGCCTGCGCGGACGGGACCTGCACGAGCGCCTGCCCAGCCGGGCCCAATTGCCAGGGCCAGTGCGTGGACGTGAGCGCGGATGCCAACCACTGCGGATCTTGCGACATCGCCTGTACCGCCACCCAGGTCTGCTCGGGCGGCGCCTGCCAGGCCACCTGTCCCTCGGGGCTCACGCAATGCGCTCGCACCTGCGTGAACACCGCGACCTCCTTCACCAACTGCGGCGCCTGCTACAACGAATGCGCGACCGGACGGGTTTGTGTCAACGGCCAGTGCACCACCACCTGTCCTGCCCCGTCGACCAATTGTGGCGGCACCTGCGCCTTCCTGCCGACCGACACCTACAATTGCGGCGCCTGCGATAACCATTGTCTTCCTTATGAGAGCTGCATCGGCGCAACCTGCGTACAGTCCTGCCGCGTGGACAATGCGCAACTTTGCGGAGCCACAGCAACTGATCCAGGCCGCTGCGCCTCGATGTCGTCGTTTGGTCAATGCGGGGATTGCACGACAATCTGTCTGCCCGGACAGACCTGTTCGGCGGGCACGTGCACAAATGCTTGTCCCGCCAATCAGACGCTGGTCAGCGCAAGCTGCGTGGCCATGGCCTCGGATGAAAACAACTGCGGCGCGATTGGCAACACCTGCCCCGCGGAAACGACCTGCATCGAGGGGCAATGCGCGGCCTTCGTGGAAGGTCCGCCCATCAGGAACTGCGACGGTCGACCGGCCAATACGACCGTTGACCGCAACAACTGCGGTGGCTGCGGAACGGTATGCAAGGCGGGCCAGATCTGCGCCCAATCCGCCTGCATCGACAACTGCGGACCGGACGCGAGCCCCTGCGGCGGAGGATGCGCGGATCTGCGCAACGACTTCTGGAACTGCGGTCAATGCGGAATGCCCTGCCAGCTCGGCCAGGCCTGCGTCGACGCTGCCTGTGTCGACATCACAACCTACGTCAGCACGATGGACGGCGCCTTCGCAAACTGCGGCACCTCCTACGCCGACATCAGGTCCGACCGCACCAACTGCGGCCAATGCGGCAAGGAATGCCCGCTCAACCAGGTGTGCGCCAATGGCGCGTGCGGCACGGACTGCGGGGGAACACTCACCGCCTGTCCACTCATTGGATGTGTCGACACGCAAACCTCGGAGACCAATTGCTCCGGTTGTGGCTACGTCTGCCTGCCCGGAGAGATCTGCCTCAAAGGAACCTGCACCCAGAATTGCGGCAGCCTGGCCAATGTTCAACCCTGCGCTGGCTTGTGCGTAAACACCACTACCGACAGCAACAATTGCGGCACTTGCGGCAACGCCTGCCCATCCGGCCAGTTCTGTGCCAAGGGCGTTTGCGCCACCACGTGCGGGGCCGGACTCAAGCGTTGTGGTGCCGCCTGTGTGGACACGACCACGAACGCCAACGATTGCGGCGCCTGCGATGTCCGTTGCCCGACCGGCAAGGCATGCGTCGCTGGGGTCTGCCAGCCGTAGTAGCCACAAGCAGCGCTCGCCTATCGTGCGCTATAGTCCTGCCATGCCTGATGTGAAAAGGATCGCGCTTGGCCTTGCGACCATCACGGGTCTGTGGAGCTCGGTGGCGGGCGCGAAAACAGCGGTGCCCAACGACGCACGCACCGCGCCTTCGCCGCCACCGCAGAGCGGCCACGTCGCGGCCAGTGCCGAGGCGAGCGACGATGGTCCCGTCGACGTGCCAGCTCCGTCGGAAAAGGCCCTGCGCTACCACCACGGCAACAACGCCATCTGGGCCACGGAGCAAGTTCTGTCCATCGCCCTGCCCTTGCTGCTGCTCTTGACTGGACTCTCGGCCTGGCTGCGCACCTTCGCCAGCCAGCTCGGCCGCGGGCGTTTCTACCCCACCCTGGCCGTCTACTTCGTGCTGCTTTCGCTGCTGCTCTTCCTCGTCGAGCTGCCGCTGTCCTACACCATCGGCTTCGCGCGCGAGCACGCCTACGGGCTTTCCACCCAGCGCTTTTCCAAGTGGGCCAGCGATCAGGCAAAAGGCCTGGGTGTGGGCCTAGTCATCGGATTACTCGTGCTGTGGGTTCCCTATTGGCTCTTGGCCAGAAGCCCGCAGCGCTGGTGGCTGTGGACAGGCGCCCTGGCCCTGCCCTTCTACACGCTCACCCTCATCGTCACGCCGCTGTGGATCGCGCCGCTCTTCAACAAGTTCGGCCCCATGAAAGACAAGGTGCTCGAATCCGAGGTGTTGGCCGTGGCCAGGCGCGCGGGCGTCGAGGGCGCGCGCGTGTTCGAGGTCAACAAGAGCGTCGACACCGCCAAGGTGAATGCCTACGTCACCGGCGTGGGCGGCAGCAAGCGCATCGTGCTGTGGGACACCCTCATCGCGCGGCTGTCGCCCGCGCAAGCCAAGTACGTCGTCGGCCACGAACTCGGCCACTATGTGCTTGGACACGTGTGGACGAGCGTGCTTCTGTCCACCGTGCTCACTCTCATCGGTCTCTTCGGCGCCCATCGATTGTCTGGTTTTCTCCTCGGCCACTTCGGTGACCGCATGGGTTTTCACCAACTTTCGGACGTGGCCTCGATGCCCCTTCTCATGCTCCTGCTGACCTTCTTCTCGCTGGCTATCACGCCCGCCGCGCTGGCCTTCTCGCGCCATCACGAACACGAAGCCGACCGCTTCGGCCTTGAACTCACCCACGACAACCGGGCCGCCGCCACGGCCTTCGTGGCCCTGCAGCAGCAAAACCTGGCGGTTCCCCGCCCCAGCCTCTTGTACAAGATCTTTCGCGCCAGCCATCCACCCATCGGCGAGCGCGTGGACTTTATCAATAGCTACCGGCCGTGGGAGCGGGGCGAGACAGGGCGCTATCAGGATCTGATTGCGCCTTGAACGCGCTCCGCTGGCGAACAACTAGGTCAACGGGTGGCTTGTCGCTTCTCCGCGACTGTGCGATCATCCGCGTGGATGACGTCCATGAAGTACCCGCGGTCAGCAGTTTGGATCGTGAGCCTCTGCCTGCTGCCTGCTGCTGGTTGCGGCGTTAGTGGCAGTGGCCTTGGCACCCGGCCTGACGCTGCGGATGGCCCCAACAAGACACTCGACACCCGAGCGACAACGGATCTCGACATCCATCCGTTGCTGCCCGAAACCAACTCCGACGCGTTCCCAGTCGCGGCACTTGACAGTGCACTTGATGCGGCACCTGCAAATACGCTGGACGCCACTTCAGATCGCGCGTCGTCTCCCGACGGTGCGACAACGAGCCCGGATCTGTTCCTGGTGGACTCCGCGCCGGTAGTCGATGCGCCTTCTACGATTGAGGTCGAGACCATTCCCGACGCACCATGGACGGACGACACGAACGACACGGACAACGCGAACGACGCCGCCGACGGGCCGCTTGCACAACAACCAGACGGCCCGGTGATCGTCCAAGTGGACGGGCAAGTGGACGGGCAAGTGGACGGGCCAGACCTCGACACCTTGGTTTTGGATTCGGCGCCACCGGATCTTCCACCGCCTGATCTCGCGCCCGCAGATCGCGTGCCCGATTTGCCCCCGATTGTGGACGTGCCTGGGCCGGATCTCTCGCCGCCCGATCTCGGGCCCCAACCCACCACCAACTGGGTCATAGACAACACCACGAACATCGGCGGCTTCACCCCCACGGTTATGGGGGCGCCAACGGTCACCGCCATGGACGCCGGGACGGCCGTGTGTTTCGACGGGATCCAGGACGGTTTGGTCCTTGCCACCAACCCCATCCAAGGCATGCAAGCGTTCACCATCGAGGCCCTTGTCTTTCCCGAATTCACAGGGGTTTCAGAAGCCCGCCTGATCCATGTCGGAGACGCAAACGCGAACAATCCCCGTGTGGTTATGGAGATGCGCTCCGATGTCTCGGGCAACTGGCATGCGCTTGCAGTTTTCAATTGGAACAGGACAAACACGACTATCGAGGACACCAATAACATCCACCCCTCGGGCCAATGGTACTGGTTGACCATCACCTACGACGGCCAGACCGCGCGCGTGTATGTCAACGGCGTTCTCGAGAATTCCCGCAACCTGACCTTCGCTTCTGTGGCGGCCGCCTCGGTCTCCCTCGGAGCCCGTCCGACTGGCCCGTTCTATTACCCGGGATGCATGCGCGACGTGAAGTTCTTTGGTAGCGCTCTGCCGGCGTCGCAGTTGGACAAACCCTAGGTTTCAGAGCGGCCGGGCGCGTACGGGTTCTGCGGTTCGACTGCCATGGCTGAAGTGTACCCCTGGCAAAGGCCAGGTGACGCGCACCACACTCACCGCCCCGAAAGGTCTCTGTGCACGGCGCCGAACCGCAGTTTCGTTATCGAATGGCGAAGCGTGCGGTTCCTTGGCACGACGCCGCTGATTCGGTTCGAGATGGTTCTCTCCGAGAATGGCCAAGTCCTGCTTCAGTACGCCACCACGGGCAGCAGCGGCCAGGCGCAGGGCAACTCGGCAACCATCGGCATCGAGAACAGCTTGGGAAGCGTCGCCTTGCAGTACTCGTACAACCAGGCGGTGCTCAACGACGGGCAGGCGATTGCGTTTGTGCCACCGGCCACCACGCCACCCGTGAACACCGCCCCCGTCGTGAACGCCGGCAACGATCAGACCATTACTCTGCCGATGGTGGCCAACCTCGCCGGGACCGCGACCGATGACGGGTTGCCGAATCCGCCTGCGACGGTGACCACGACTTGGTCCGTGGTCAGCGGTACGGGAACAGTGACCTTCGGCAACGTCAACGCGCTCAGCACCACCGCCACCTTCTCCGCGTCGGGGACCTATACGCTTCGCCTCACCGCGAGCGACAGCGCTCTGTCCACCAGCGACGATGTGGTCATCACCGTGAATCCTCCGACTCCCGTAAATCAGGCACCGGTGGTGAACGCGGGGCCGGATCAGACCATCACCTTGCCGGCCACGGCCAGCCTGTCTGGAACCGCGACCGACGATGGTCTGCCCAACCCACCCGCGACGGTGACCACGACGTGGACCAAGGCGAGCGGTCCCGGAACTGTGACCTTCGGCAACGCGAGCGCGCTCAGCACGACCGCGACGTTCTCGGTGGCAGGCAGCTACACGCTTCGCCTGACCGCGAACGACAGCGCCCTTTCCGCCAGCGACGATGTCGTCGTCATGGTGAACCCTCCGGTCCCCGTGAATCAGCCACCGGTGGTGAATGCGGGTGCGGATCAGACCATCACCTTGCCGGCCACCGCCAGCCTGTCTGGAACCGTGACGGACGATGGTCTGCCCAACCCGCCTGCGACGGTGACCACGACGTGGACCAAGGTGAGCGGTCCCGGAACCGTGACCTTCGGCAATGCAAGTCTGCGGGCCACCACGGCAACGTTCTCCTCGGCGGGAAGCTACACGCTTCGCTTGACCGCGAACGACAGCGCGCTGTCCGCCAGCGACGATCTCGTGGTGACGGTCAACGCGCCCGTGAACCAGGCGCCAGTGGTGAACGCGGGTCCGGATCAGACGATCACCTTGCCAGCCACGGCCAGCCTGTCAGGAACCGCAACCGATGACGGTCTGCCCAACCCACCTGCCATGGTGACCACGACCTGGTCAAAGGTCAGCGGGCCAGGGACCGTGACCTTCGGAAGCGCAAGTCTGCGGGCCACGACGGCGACGTTCTCAACGTCGGGAAGCTACACGCTTCGCTTGACCGCGAGCGACAGCACGCTATCGGCCAGCGACGACGTCGTGGTAACGGTCAACGCCGCGCCGGTAAACCACGCACCGGTGCCGAATGCGGGTCCGGATCAGACGATCATCTTGCCCGCCACGGCCAGCCTGTCAGGAACCGTGACCGACGACGGTCTGCCGAGCCCGCCCGCGACCGTGACCACGACCTGGTCGAAGGTGAGCGGACCAGGAACCGTGACCTTCGGCAATGCAGGCGCGCGCGCCACGACGGCGACGTTCTCGACGGCAGGAAGCTACACGCTTCGCCTGACCGCGAACGACAGCGCCCTTACAGGAACCGACGACATCATCATCACCGTCCTTGCGGCCGGAACCACTCCTTGCACCGGCCTGTGCACCAACCCAATCACCTTCACCGTCAATGGAAGCTACCAGTCTGGAAATCTGGGAACCGGCGCTGTCTGCTACCAGACGACTTCCAACATGACCAGCGGCAATTGCGGCAACCTCGTCAGCCCGCGAGTATTGAAGGTCAACGGCACGACAGAGCCCTGTACTGGCGGCAACTGGGCATCGGTGCCCGCCAAGCGCAACGGCGGCTACTGTATCCAGACCACGACCGGCAATCAGTCCTGGGCCTACTTCACCGCGTGGTAACGTAACAATTCCTAGCGCTGCAGGCGCCCATCGAAGGCACCTGCAGCTTGTTAATTGGCCCTCATGAATATCCGGGGTTAGCACGGCGGGGCCCCGTCAGTAACTCCTGAACGCGGGGCTCAGTGGCATCGCTCAGATTCGGGACCGGGTTCTCCACGAAGGCTGCGTGGCCAACCGCATCGGCCTCCCCACTCTTGGCGTTCGGTCAGAATTCAGCGAGCAGTTCTTGCACTGCTCTACGGGCCTCGTCCGGAGAGGTGAGGTCGTCCCATTGATCCACGACTGACGCGCACCAGACCATCCTCCCGCTGAGCAGTTCTACAGCACAGGCCACGCCCACTTGCTTGAAATGCGTTGATCTACCAATAAAGGCATTTCCGATAGCTCGCCCATCGGTCTCGCGCGTGTCGCGCACATAGACAACCAGTGCGAAGTCAGCGTCGACGGCCTGTCGTAGGGGACCGAAGTCGCGTTTGTTCTGCCATTCCGCCACCGATGATCTGCCAAGGTTGATTGCGCCATATTTCGACGCGGCAATCTCCTTGGCAGCGGTTTCACCCCAGTTGATCAGAGTGGCCAGCAGGCTAACGCAGCGGCTTCCGCACCCCCTGATCCTATCGGTCGGAACGGGCAAGGCGCCTTTCGCCCGCGCTTGCCGCTCCACTTCGACACCGATACGTTTCTCCATCTCGCCGGCCCGTTCGGCCTCTTCCGTGCGGTTATCGCCGAAGTCCAGCTCATAGGCGCGTGTGGACACGGGCAAGAAGATGGTTCGCGCGGGAATCACTTTGACGTCAGGCACACGCATTTTCAGCCCGGACCCGCAGCCCGTCATGGCCGTGGTGCAAGCCGACAACACCAGCAACCACCTTGCCGCTGCCTGGGTTCGCGAAAGTTCCATGGCGTCCCATCCAGTCAGCGCCTGGCCATTGGGCACCGGCAGTCGTGTCTACGCTTCCAGCACGATCTCGACCTTCACGACCTTCTTGCCAGCCTCGAAGGGGATCACGTTGCCGACGACTGACTTGCCGTCGACGGTGACTTTCTTCACGCCTTTGCAGATGCCGTTCGGGTTCTTGACTGAAAGCTGGTATTCCACGCCGCGGAACTTGCGCGTCGCCGTGAAGCCCTTCCAGGCCTTGGGAATGCAGGGATCGATCTTCAGGCCTTTGTAGTCGGCCTTGATTCCGAGCAAGCCCTCGGCCACGCTGACGAACGTCCAGGCCGCGGTGCCGGTGAGCCAGCTGTTCTTGGCTTCGCCGAAGCACACGGCGTCCTTGCCCGCGATCATCTGGGCGTAGACGTAGGGTTCGCTGCGGTAGGTTTCGATCTGGTCTTCCTTCGCCGACGGGCAGATCGACAGGTAGTACTCAAGCGCGCGATCGCCGTCGCCGAGCAGGCACCAGCCGAGGTTAATCCAGGTGTTGTTGTGGCAGAAGATGCCGGCGTTTTCCTTCACTCCCGGGGGATAGCTGGTCACTTCGCCAAGTTCCACGTGGTAAGTGGAGTACGGCGGTTGTTGCAACACCGCACCGTTCTTGGTGAAGAGGTGCTTGTGCACGCTCTCCATGGCTTGCTTGGCGCGGCCGTTGTTCTGCCCGGCGCCGCCGAGCACGCACCAGCCCTGGCTTTCGATGAAGATCTTGCCTTCTGGGTTTTCCTTGCTGCCCACGGGCGTACCGGCGGCATCGTAGGCACGGCGATACCACTCGCCGTCCCAGGCTTGCGTCTCGATGACATTCAGCATGTCGTCGTAGCCCGCGCGCATGCGAGCCGCGTCGCCACCCTTGCCCATGAAGTCGTACAGCGCGGCCATCTCGCGGCTGGCGTAGAGGAAGAGGCCCGCGATCATCACGCTCTCGGCCTTGCTGTCCTTGACGTCGCCCGCGCACTGGAAGCTTTCGTTGGGCTCGGTCGAGAAGCAATTGAGGTTCAGGCAGTCGTTCCAGTCGGCGTGACCAATCAGGGGCAGGCCGTGCGGGCCGCGCTTCTTCATGGTGTAGGCGATGCTGGTTTCCAGGTGGTGCATAAGGTTCGCCTTGCCGTCGGGCTTGTCGGCGTAACCGCACGGCGCTTCGAGAATGCTGAAGTCACCGGTTTCCTTGATGTACGCGCAGGTCGACAGCACCAGCCACAGGTGGTCGTCGTAGAAGTCGCCGCCGATCTCGGCGTTGCCTTTCTTGGTCAACGGCTGGTACTGGTGGAAGCAGGTTCCGTCGGACAGTTGCGTGGCCGCGATGTCCAGGATACGCTCGCGGGCGCGCGACGGAATCATGTGCACGAAGCCGAGCAGATCTTGGTTGCTGTCGCGGAAGCCCATGCCACGACCGATGCCGGTTTCGTACATGCTTGCCGAGCGGCTCATGTTGAAAGTGGCCATGCACTGGTACTGGTTCCACACGTTGAGCATGCGGTTGGCGTGAGGATCCGGGCTATTGGCCTGGAAGTTCGACAGCAAATCGCCCCAGACTTTGCCCAGCTTGGCGAAGGCGGCATCGATGGCGCCGGGCTTGCTATATTTGTCGATGATGGCCTTGCCCACCTTCTTGTTCATCACGTAGAGCGAGTCGTACTTGGGCTCCTTGCCCTGCTCGACGTAGGCAAGAATGAACGAGAAGGTTTCTTCCTGCCCTGGCGCCAGATTCAGGTTGATCTGGTGCGCGCCGATGGGGTTCCAGCCGAAGGCCTTGCTGTTCGTGCACTTGCCGGCAAACGGTACCTTGGGATCGTGCAGCCCTTCGTGAATGCCGACGAAGGCGTCGCGGCTGGTGTCGAAGCCGTCGACCGGGCGGGTGCACGCGAACAGGGTGTAGTGGTCGCGGCGCTCGCGGTACTCGGTCTTGTGGTAAATCGCGCTGCCGTCGATCTCGACCTCGCCGATCGAGTAGGTGCGCTGCAGGTTGTTCATGTCGTTGGCCGCCTCGAAGAGGCAGAACTCTTGGA
>OCTA010003632.1_pt1 | contig 13675 bp, 9 predicted proteins | sample 1538991 | NCBI WGS metagenome assembly OCTA01 (sample SAMEA3539302, study PRJEB22396) | soil metagenome | biome: tundra; feature: field; material: soil | place: USA | collected 2010-05 | depth 0.15 m
CCCGACCGCCTTTGAGGCGGCCCAACTCATCAAGCCACCCGCTCCGCGGGGGGTGTCCGACTCAGCGAACTAGTTCGTTGCGACGATGATCTCGGCGTCAGCGCTCCCCGGCCGTAGCGCGATGTGGCGGGGCTGGAGACCAGCTCACGGTTCGGTTAGTGAGGAACTCCCAACGGAAACGGGGAACAATGGATAGGCCGAACCTACGGAGCAACGGCGCCAGTCCTCGACCCTACCGCCATAAGAAAGCACAATTTTCCATCGTTCGCCGGGGCGACCTGCGATGCGCGTTCCCACCACATAGGTCAATCTCAACAGGCGTCGCGAATGGACGCCAGCGGCGAGATGCGCAAAGTTCGAGTCTCCGGCAATTGCGCGCCGAGCGGGTCCTGCTGCGGCGTATCGGCCAACAACTCGGCCGCCAACACAGTTAGCGGCGTGTCCGGCAACAGGCCCAAACTACTCAGCGCCGTCGCCAGATCCGCACTCGGCACCAATCCTTCGCCGTACAAAACGCGCGACCCGTCGCCTTGCGGATCGTTCGCCGCGTCCGGCGCCACCAGACGCGTTCGTGCGATCAACAGATTGCGGAACGCCTGGCGATCCATCTGTTGCACCCGCGCGTACAACAGCACCCACAAGTCCGTGGCCGGAACCGGTGGCCGGACATTTGCCCCGTCGATCACCGGCGTAGCGAAAGGCGCGCGCACCAGAATCCCCGCCGTCGCCCGCATCGCCTGACAGACCAGCGGTGGTGCGGGATGCTGCACGCCGGCCACGCGCAGCATGGGGCCATAGCGACCCTGCGCGGTACACCACCGGCTCGCCGTGTGACCCACTCGGACTTCGTACACGAAGAAGCCGAACAGCTCCGGTGACGATTCGCTGAGATTCGCCGGCAGCGGCACCAGGTAATGCGGCGCCGCCGACGACTTGTCGAGCGGCTGCATCGCGTTCAACCCGTTCTCGTCCCGCGGTTGGCCGGGAGTGATCAGCCGCATCCACTCGGGATCGAGCGACAGCGGCGTCTCCTGCGTCTCCGGTGGAATCATGTCGTGGATCAGCATCGGGTCGGGACCAACCGCCCGCACCCTGACATAATAGGCGTCCTCGCAGTCGGCCGGCGCTTCGGCGAATTCGAACCACAGCACACGCTGGCGCGGATCGGTCGACGAGTAGTCGTCGGCCTTCACGTAATCGGAAAGCGCGATGCCTGCCGAGACGATTTGCGGCACTTGCGAGGGCGGCGTCGTCACCGGCAGCAGAATGGAGGCGGTCACGGGATCGGGCGGCGCCACGTCCGGATACACCGGCTGCAGTATGTAGTCCACCGTCACTTCAGAGGGATTTTCCGGCGCGATTGGTTTGGGATCGTAGGCATCGAAGAAAATGATTTCCGCGGATTGCCGGATGGGGGCGCGCGGATCGCTCTTCGAACCCGTCGGCAGCGCGGCCCTGAGCTTGCCCCTCACCTGCGGCGCCAGAGCGCGCGGCAGAGTAATCGCGCCCACCTCTTCCCGAATGTCGCGCTTGGGCAGGTGCACAATTCGCGTCACCGAAATTCCGGCGGGGTCGAGCCCGTTCCAGGTCCAGTCGCGCTCCAGCGTGAACTGCACCACGTTCACCCAGCGCTGCACCAGGTCGGCCGACGAAGCGAACGTAATGGCGGAAGCCTCAGGCGAGAGCGTGTGCCGCAAGTGCGCGGAACAAGCCATCACGATGCGCCCATCGGGCCCGCCCGACAACGTGAGGCCGGTGCGATTCAAATCCAACTCCGCGGCCAGGCGTTCTATTGGCGCCGCGACCGAGTTGTTGGGCGGCGGCGGTTGGAAGAAGAATGAACGCAGCGCGGAAAAACTCTCCGGGTTGCCGAGCAGCGGCGCCTCGGTAACCGCGGCGGTGCTCAAATCAATATTCACCGCCGCCCCGATTCGCGCGCTTTCAGTGGCGAAATAACCGGGGTCGTCCTTGCCGATGCCAGTCAACGTGAGGCGCAGATCGCGGGCCGCGGGCAACACGAGCGACCCGGCATCCGGTTGATTCACATCCAGCGATAGCAGCGTAGGATGATCCTGCACGTCGAACGTGAGCGTCATCTGGTCGGCCGCCCACTGCCGGGTAGTCTCGTAGAGCGGCATCCACAGATCGGTGTCGCCATCAAGCGCCCTGGCCTGCACCAGAATCCGCACTGTCGCCACGTCGGGATCCGGCAGGCTGATCTCCCGCTTGATGTTCGGGTTGGCCGCAAGCTGATCCAGGTCGTCTTCCAGTTTCTTGAATTGGGCGCCCGCGAAGAGAATTTCGGGATAGCCCAGGCGCGGCCGGGCGATCTGCAACTCGCGCGCGACATCCGGCGGGCGCTTCAGGATCTCCACCGGCCCCGGCGCTTTCCCTCGCTGGAAAGTAACCGTCGAAACCGAATGCCCAAGCGGTTCCGGAGACGGCACTCTGCTGTCCGGCCCGCCGCGCGTGAGATCGGCCATGCGCACGCGAAAGTCGTACGTGTGGCCGTAGCGCAGCGGCACCGCTTTATCGTTCACAGGCACGAAATTCTTATCGCGCCCCAACAGGTGCGCCGGAGTGTCTGCGCCCTGCACGTCGCCCCGTGCGTGCAGGCGAACCAGATCGGCATCGCTGAGAGAGAGTGAGCTACCACGCCACGTAGCGAAGTAGCTGGGGAACCAGAAGGCGCCGGGCTGCTTGGGCGAAATCTGCGAAGGCGAGACTTCCACCACCGCCTCGCCGTCAAACGAGCCGAGCGAGATGTCGCCCAGTTGCAGATCGCCCACACTGCGCACCGCCACCAGCGAGTTCCACGTGCCGCCCGCCTCGCGTACATCGATGCGATAGCCGGCCACGCCGAGCGGCGCATCGATCGGCAGTTCGCCCGCTTCGTCGCGCTGCACTTGCCGGTTCAACCATTCTGCAATCTGCTCGTCGTCCCACGCGAGTTGAATGCCGTCCCCATGCTCGGGCGTTTGCGCGCAATGCACCATTTTCGCCAGGCCATCCTGATAGCGTTCCGCTTCGCGAAAAACATCGTCGGCGAGGAAGCCGCTCTCGGCGTCCGTAACGGGGAAGAGCAAGGGCGCGAACAGAGGAAGTGGGTCGGCGCCCAGCGCTGGGATTCGTGCCGCATAGCGGGCCGCAATTCCCGCCACACCCGCGTAGTCGCTGCTGGCGTGCAGGTCGATGTAGAGCCAGCCTCCGGCCGCAAAGAACGCGGGGTCGCCCGGCGTGATGGTGGTCTGAAGGAGCAGGCCCATCGCGCTCGCCAGATTGGGCTGGCGCAGTGCCAGCGCGATCACCTTGCCCCAAGTCACGTCCTTGGTCAAGACGGCGGGCTCGGGCGGTTGATCGAGCGCTCCAGAGTGCATAGCGCACTCAAACTCGTCCGCCGTCGAGATATATTGCGAACGAAGACGGTCGCCGATCAGCGCGCGGTAACTCTCCGTGAGAGACTTGCGAAAAACCGGCTTTGGACCCGCCGCACCGGGTGCAGCGATCCTGAACTGCGTCGCGAGCTCATCGAACAGACCGGCCTTGTCCTCGGGCGGCTGGCCATTGGGCGGTGGATCGATCCCGAGCGGGCGGGAAGGCGTTGCGTCTCCCGATAGAGGAAGTCGCGCGAGGCCGCCGATGAGGTGCGCTTCGAAGACCAGCTTCGCAGCGGCGAACGCGGGCAGACCGGGCATGAGCGGCGCGCGCGGGTCGCGTTGCGGCGGGGCGCCCTTCGGCAGGCAGAGAAAACGCACCACCAGCGATGTGCCATCCCACGATTGCGGGAAGGGGAGCAGGCTGAGTCTTGCGGTTCCGATAGGCATCGCGATAGCTCCTATAAAACGGAAGCGGCCGCCGGCAAGATGCCGACGCCGGGAATCAGGGACAACGCAGCTAGCGGAATGTCCTGGTGAAACTGGGTTGTAAAGTCGATATCTTCATCCACGAAGAACGCGATCTGCACTGACGCCGCGACGCGAATCTGCGCCCAGATGGTGACGATCCCGCGCTCATCGGGCTTGCGCTTCATCTTAGCCATGGCCTCCACTCCGAAACTGAAGCCGATCAGGCCGCCGAGTAGTTTCGCGTGCGCATCCAGCCCGATGAACGCGCCGGGAGACAAATCTTCCGGAATCAAAGTGTAGCCATAGTGGACCGTGGCTTCCACCGCAATCAGGCCGGGAATGAGTTCCCCACCGATCGAGAACACCACCCCGAGCCCCATTTCAATCGTTGGGCTTCCCTTGTCATGCAGCTCAATGCTGAAGCGGAAAACGCCGCCCGCGTAGAGTAGCGGAGGCAGGATTCCCTGCTGCATGTCGCCCTCGAACGCGAGCGAAAGCAGCGCGCGATTGACACCCGTAAGTGACGCTTCGAGTTCGCCTTCCACGGTGAACTCGCCATAGAACTTGCCCATGCCGACATCCACGCGCTCCTCGGGGCTCTTACCGATGCGAAAGTCCAGATGCATGTGGACGGTGAAGGATGGGCTCGCGCCGCCGCTCGCCGTCACCGTGACCTTGAATTCAAACGGCAGGTTGAGCAACTCGGAAAGCGAATTCAGGATGTCTGTCAATTCCTGCAACGCGCCACTGAACTCCAGAGTGGGCGTGCCCAGTTTCGGAAGCGCGCCGGCCACGGACTCATAGTTGGTGTGGATCTTGAGAATGCTGTCCAGGGGGGACGGCAGATCGAGATTCAAATTGGACCGTGGGACGGCGATGTTCAAAGCCGCGGCTGCGGCGGAGTTGATGCCGAGCATGACTGTCGTGGGCGGAAGCACCGGCTGAGCACCCGGAGCCGGAGGTGGGACGACGGGCGGAACCGTGAGGTACCCGCGACTGATCCCCCAATCTCCGCCCTTCATCAACCCCGCAGCCGGAGTTGTATCCACGTGGAACTCGGGCACGTCGATCCGCCAGTGATTATCGGCGCCAATGTGAAATATTGCCTTCTCCTTCAAACCGAGAGCGAACCCCGGCCGCGGGAAGTGGCCGGTGGATTGAATCAGGGAATACGGGTCCGCCATCACCGGGGGCAAATCGAATTGCATGATGCCAAAGGGCGGTACCAGGTTGATGAAGGGCTGCGGGAATAGCACCCTGCTGGACTCGGTGCACATCAAGAGACCATGCTGAATGTGCGGAGTGCGCAGCGCATCGGAGGGCTCGCGGAATCGGTACGTCACGCCCACCTGCACCACGGGAACGCCTCGTCGCGGATCCACGGGCGAGACCTCGCGCGTCGCCGGATCGATGCGCATCACGCTCCATTGTCCGGCGCGCGGAAGTTTCGGAGAGCCAACCGCTGCCACCGCAAATCCAATCGTCTTATCGGGATCATCCATGGCAACATCGGAGACGATACTGGAAAGTTGCATCTCGAGCGTGGCGCCGAGGCGGGTGACGCAATCGATGGGGCTGCCGATCGGGCCCACCAGGACGAACAGCGCTTTGAGTTGTTCGGGGGTAAGCGGCGCGAGTGGTTGTTGGGATGGGATCAACACCCCGAGTTTTGGCGGCGGCTGTGGCGCAGCTTCGATCTGAACGTACCCGGGGCGATCGTAGATCGGGACCGGGCCGCCTGTATGACCATCGATAATGGCATCGGCGTCGAAGATAACCGGCTCCACCGCCGCGCCCGCCACGGGAATCGCGCGGCCGGTAACGCGAATGCGCCGGATGTTCTGCAGCGATCGCACTGCGCCCTTCACAAACGGTATGGGCCGGGTGAACTCACCCGCGTCCACCGCCACCCATCCCGTGTCGGTGCGGAACACGCGTCCCGAACTGCGGCGTTCCAGAATCACCGTGCGCACCACGCGCGCGCCGCACTCATGAAGAGTGGAGCGAAACTGCAGGACTTCGTACGCCGTGCGTCCATTGAGCACCTGGAACTCGGCTTTGACGAACCCGTTGCCATCGTTGCCTAAGATCCAGTGGCTGAAGGTGCTGAGTCCGTAGCCGGATAGATCCACCTGTTGCAGGGGAATGGAACCGGCGAACTGATCGTTTAGCCCCTTCTCCAGCCCGAGTGGCATCACGCTAGCCAGGTTGGATGCATTCCCCATTGTGAGATTCTTGAGCTGAAGCATTGTGCCGGGAAGCATTCGCGAGGGATCCAGTGTCCCGACAGGCGAGTTTGGAAGGACGTTGTTGGCCGCCGTGATGCGGAGTTGGCGAGCGGCGGAAAGCTTATCGAAGAGAGGTTCGTGGAGTGCGGTAGTCGGGCCGGCAGTTATGCCGGGGAACACACCCCCCGCCGCGTTCGAAGCGAGAGATGCCAGAACCCGCAATCCGAAGGGAAGCGAGAAGAGGGCGGCGGTATTTTGATTGTGCCGGATGGCGTCCAGAATACCTGCGGTCACGGGCTGCGGCAGCGTGGGTACCAGCGTTACCGAGTTGGCCCCCACCAAGTTGGCCAGGCCCTGCGAAGTGAAGTGGACGATCTCGTCTTGAAGAACGGGGACAAGGGGATTCGATTCCACCCGCAGAGGCTCCCATAACACCTGCGGCGGCAGGAGCAGGCGAACATGCTGCAGCGGGAAGGCAAGCTGGTTGTCCACCAGTTCGGCCGGGTTGTCCGACGGCGATTCCAAGGCTACGCCCAGAAGATGCTCGCGGCTCGACATATCCAGCAGGCAGAGAAACTCCGGCTGGGCGCCAATAAAGTCGTGAAAGCGTTCCAAAAGTCCCTGATCCTCTTCGTCGCCCCCGTCATCGAAGCGCGGTTCGGGAAAATGGACCTGCTGCTGGAAATAGGTGCGCAGCTTGGGCGTCGCCGCATCTTGCCAGGCGAGGCGAACGCCGAGCGCCACTGAGAACAGGTCGCGCTGCTCGGGCAGCGGCAGGTTGGCCGCGTAAGGGTCCGGCAGCGTCGGAATGGCAAAGTTCACGTCGAACTGCAGGATAGCGATGCCCGCGGCCAGCAGCGGAAGTGAATCCAGCGGGGCAAGTACGAAGAGCTTGCGAGGCTGTCTGACTGCCAGGTAGAGATTTTCGAGCACGAAGCCTTGCTGCCGGTCGGGATCCGGCGGACTCGACGTGCCCGTGAGCGTCGTCCACAATCCTGCCGGGCTCGAGAAAATACCGAAGAGATCAAAACCGCCATCGAATGGAAACGGTTGGCCATCCGCGCCGCACGGCAGATCCCACTGATTGCGGATGGTTCCGCCGGAGACCGCTACGGTATCGATGCCCCCTCGTTCGCTGCGGAAGAAAAAGTTCGGGCTCGCCCCACGGGCAAAGCGCACCGAAGCCGACGAGCTGTTCCAGAAATTGAGATCGTAGTAGGCTCCGGAGCTGGCCTGCGCGGCATCGATTTCGATGCGCTGCGCGTTGGCGGTGAGGCTTCTGAACAGTAACTGGAAGGGCCCTCCCTGCTGGCCTGTGAGCGTTGCCTCGATGCCGCGACTCAGGTGAACCACCAGAGATCCGCCGTGCGCGGCGTTCGACAACAAGACCACCGGAGTGGCGGAAATGAGAAGTGTCCACCGTGCCGACGTGACACTCGCTTCGCCGGAAAACATAGCGACATTCGAGGCGTTGCCGGTGATCGAAAAGCCCGACTCCGCAGCCACCATAGGAAAGGCGATCTGTTGGCCATCCAGCACCGGACTACCCGATATTGAGAAATGCAGATCAGAGCCGAAACCGGAAAGCACCGGCGCGCCGGTTACCGTAGGGGCGCCGTTCGAACTCACGTCCAAGCGCGTGGGCAGAGTCAATGCCAGCGCGTCGCAGTCGGAGCCCGGGCCAGGGGCCGGTGCCGCTTCGGGTTCCACCGAAAGCGACCACTCCGACCCGGCCGGGATCACGATACCGGAACGGAACCGGAACGTGCCCGCCGCCAGTTGCATCCGGCCGCCTGCGATGCGCAGGCCCGTGAAACCTGTCGCACCCGCCACCAGGAAGCGCGAATTGATCCACACCGTTCCCGGAGCGAGCGTCCAGTTACGCAGGTCATCGGCGTCCGGCGTGGAAGCAGCGGGAATAATGATCTGGTCTTCCGTGGCGTTGGGCGGCACCAGCCTGGTCACGCCCAAAAAAGCGCCCGAGCGGAAGTTCGTGTAGCGCACCAGTTCGCCGGACCGCCGCACGAAAGGCCCGAAGATCTCTGACACCTCTTGGGCGGCATTGGCGGCAATATCGCCCACCGGCAAAAGCTCTCGGAAGACTCGCACGCGCGTGAAGGTCTTATTGAGAATGGCCACCTGCGCGACTGCCGCCTGAATGGCCGCGATGATGGCCGGATCGCTAACGTCGGGCGTAATTGTGGCCTGAGTCGGATCCTGCTGGATGGCGCTCGTCGCCAGGGAGAGTAAAACATCACTGACAGCAGTAGCGGGAACTCCGGGAGCCGGTTCAAACTCCCTCAGAAACTCTGTCATCTGCGGAATAAGCGTGTTCAGAACGGAACCTCCTCGATGCAGCGGTAACGTTGGATAAGAGTGCGGCGGGGGCTCGGACGCTCAAAACTCGATCCTTATCACACTGTGAATGCACGTTCGCAAGTAAGGCTCGCTCTCCTCTACAAGGCGATCAGATCTCGAGCCCCCGCTCGCCCATCCACACGAACTCTAGAGACAGGCACTTAGCTGGGAACGCCACATTTCTTAGGACTGCCCCCAAGACAACGGCAAACGCACCACGGCATGCAGCGTCCGACGATGTCCCCTTCACAGATCTGATCGCAGTTTCGAATACAGCCGCCGAGTGATTGCGGCTGCACAACCGTTTCCGCGGAGTAACTACGCTTTCGCAGACCTCGGAATGTCGAAGAACTCCCCGGCAATAGCGAGGCTTCCGCACCGAACCCTGGCATGTTCATTTGACCTCTCCTGTTTGGCTTGTCTTCTTCACTTCCGCTGTTTCAGAACTGGCGGTTGTCGTAAGCCGGCAACTAGTCGCCAGGTTCGCCTTCAGACGGGAAGAGGTTCAGTCCATGAACAGTCTGGCACACGCATCCCCCGCCATACTCATCGCAAACACAACATCGCTTCATAGGGTTCATGTTAAACCCGACGTAGGTGTAATAACACCAGGAGAATTGTGGGACCACCGCGCCACCCCCACCTGGGGCAGCCCCGGTCCCCGCCATACCATAGCGACCACGTGTTTCCGCCAGCGAAGCCTCAGCGGTAAAATCAGGAATGTTAAGTTTTTTCATTTCCAAATCCTTTCGGTTACGTTAACGGTGCTCAGTCACAGTTGGCCAGGCACTCTTGCAATGCCGCGCCCTTCTTGGATCGGCAACGGAAGCGGCACAAGGGATCGGTGCACACAAAGTCCCCATCTTTGTTGCGCCCGCAAAAGATCATCTGCGGGTTTACCTCTGCACCAGACAGATAAGAGGTATCGGAAACTGCTGTCTGAAACTGGCCGCGCGACGAATACATCGAGCATTCGGCCGTGAATCCCGGCAAATTCATTGTATTCATTTCACATCTCCCTTCCGATGATTTTGCAAGTTCTTGTAGTGATTCCCACCATGCTTTATTCGCAGCGCTTGGTGGCCGGATTCCATACGCCAAATCCGGTATACGAGCACTCCAGCCAAGGCCAGCTACTCTTTGGCTTACACACCAGCTTCGATAAACAATACACCTTGGGGGGTGTATATACAGTAGAGGATAAAGTAACAGGGTGCATTAGTCCCCCGTGAAGATCTGTTGCCGTGCTGGCTTGAAAATGGGCGCCAGGCTTGTAAAGCGAAGCCTCTGCCGTGAATCCAGGTATGTTCATAGTTTTCATGTCACAACTCCTTTTCGCTACCAAATCAACGGTCGTAATACGGCGCCATCCGCGTAACCAGGAACGGGAATTCTTCAGTAATATCTACGCGAGCGAAGAATTTCTCTGTGAACTCATTGTTACGGTTGGTGAACGAAAGTATCAGATCCACGATCTTACGGGCGCCGCTCAATCGTGAAGGCTGAACATCGACCCCTGTGAGCGATGCATTCCGTCCATGAGCATCCGCTACGGTGGCATAGATTGCGGGATAGCGCATAACCGCGTAGTTCAACGCCCGGTGCTCGTCCGTCGCGCCCGCGTTATCGGTGAGTTGCATTACCCGGTCGAAGACATCCTGCGCGGTGGCTTCGAATGCTTTGGCGGTTATCTTCTCCGGCCGGGGAATCGCGCTGATCAGTGCCTGACGGCCAAAGGAGTACATTTGATCGAACGCGACGATGGGAAGCATCAGGCCGTTGCAAAGGTCCGGCGGCGCAGTCGGGCCGCGCAGGCCGATGACGACGTCGATTTCGAGCGGGTCTGAGGCGGGCCGGATAGAGCCCAGCAGCAAATCGAAATCGGCAGGGTCGCGCGGCTGTAAGAGATATGTGTCCAATCCCTGGATGGTCATCACCCAGCACAATTGCCGTAAAAGATAACGATTCTCGCGTTGTGAGAGAACTGTCCGAAACATCTCCCGGTCCGTTTGTTGCTTAGCATCGGTTCGCCCGGCCACCTGGGCGAATTCTTTCTCCAAAGAAACACGCGGAAAGCGCGCTTCCACGCGCCCGAGAGCATACACGTAGGAAGGCGCTGCGTCCTGACCGGTGGAATCAGGTTCCGCGGCGCCTTGACAAGTGGCACAAGCCTGCGGCGCGATGACGGCGTCCGAACGGCTCAACCGGGGCCGGGTTTGTTGCGGGTGGCCGGGGACGTATGTGGGGACAACCGGATCTTCGTTTGCTTCAGTGGTATTCATAAGGCTCCTTCCTGGGCGTTCAACTGACTACTTCTTGTTTTGGGAGGCCGACGAAAAAACGAACCTGCGGTTCAGCGCCGCGGCCCGGGCCTCGCAAGCTCCGCACGGCCTGATTCCGACATACGATGTGGCACGCTTGATCACATCGCCAAGGCCCACATCATGCTCATTCAAGAACCCGGGAAGTCTTACCGGGCGAGATTCCGATCTGGGTTCGTCTTTTGTCTTCATGGCAGCGTTCTCATCGAATTGCCAGCGTTTGGTATGCCGCCCAAGCGTCAAGGAGTGGGGGGACTACGCTGATCCGCCTCTTGGTTGCCTGTGTTACGGCCAGTTTCACTTGCGGTGCGGTTGCTGACGGGAACTCCGACCAAAGCAGGGCGATTGTACCTGTTACAAAAGGAGCCGCGACGCTGGTTCCACTGGAAGAGAATGATTGACCGTCAGCGCGCGAGCTGATAACGCCATCGCCCGGCGCGCGAAGACCCCTGGCGCCGATGGAGAGCCCAAGGTTCGAATAGGCCGACGGCAGGCCTTCGCGATTGCAAGCCGCGGTTGGGATGACCCAGGGATGGCGGGTAATGACAGTGCTGCCAACGATGTTTTGATTTCCTGCGGCGGCAACTATAATGACCCCCCGATGCATGGCGAAGTCGAGCGCCGATTTTAAGATGGTATCGCTGCCCGCCGAAAATCGAACTAGCGCCAGGCTTAAGTTGATAACCCGCGTGCCGGCGCCGATGCAATCGAAGATCGCGGCTGCGAGTTCGTCAGGAGTTGTGCTGGGTTCATACGTTCCCCCAGTGCCGCCTTCACGGAAAATCGGCCGAACCAGGAGAGTACAAGCAGGACAAATGGCCGGCGCATCGGAACCCCGCCTGGCGGACAATATGCCGGCGAGAAATGTGCCATGCAGACAAGCGGGATCTTTGGAGTTCTGCCCTAAAGAACCTCTCGCAGTAGGGAGTTCCTGGATGGCGCTGTCGGCCAGGTCGGCATGATCCCGAGCGACGGGGCCGTCGATGAGGCCCACACTTACTTCCGGAGACCCGCTAGTCAGGTCCATCAACGCCGTCAGCCTGACGAGATCCAGAGTCCCCGTGGATGGTTCGCCTTTTCCTTTTGTCACCTGAGCACGATTCATCAAATTATCAATCCTGGGGAAATCCCCGCTTATGTTCGGGGGCTCGCTGGCCGATGGCGGACAAGCCCGGACCGAGCGGCGGTGTAAAGTCCGGTGACGTTCCGCGGATCTCAGGGTTTTTCCTGAGTTCGACGAACAGGTTAGAGGTTGTAGGGCCGTGGGCCTCAGTCCTAAGTAGAACCTGGTTTCTTGATCGTCCAATCCCTCCGAACCGCTATCAGATCACTTTACAGAGAGATTGAACCGGATGATAGCCGCATAAACATGCTATTGCCTGGTGACGCCGGTCAGCCTACACTGCAAGCGTGCCTCAACCAATTCGCGTGGCGTTAGTAGAGGATCAGGATGTCACTCGGGAAGGGCTCAGCCTGTTGATAGCCAGTTCACCAGGATTCGAAACTTGCGGTGAGTACAACTCCATGGAGCACGCACTCGAGCAGATCCCCCTCAGCCCTCCCGACGTTCTGCTGGCCGATATCGGACTTCCCGGAATGTCCGGCATTGAGGGAGTGCGGCGGATTCATGCACTGATGCCGGAACTGCCGATCCTGATGCTTACGGTTCATGAGGATAGCGACTCAGTGTTCAGCGCCGTGTGTGCCGGCGCTTGCGGTTATCTGCTGAAAGAGACCCCGCCCGCCCGGCTGCTCGAAAACATCACGGAACTCTATCAAGGTGGAGCTCCCATGTCGCCTGGGATCGCGCGCAAGGTCGTCTTGATGTTTCAGAAAGTCGTGCCTCCCAAACGCGAGGAAATGCAACTCTCTATCCGGCAACTGGAAATCTTGCGAATGCTCGCGGAAGGCCATAGTTACAAAGCCTGCGCGGTTGCGCTGGATGTTAGGATCGACACAGTTCGCTCCCATGTCCGCAAAATTTATGAGCGCCTGCACGTGCACTCGCGGTCCGAAGCCGTGTGGAAAGCCCTGGAGGGGGGACTCTTGCGCGGCAACAAATTAATGTGACCTGCGAGGGAGCCGGAGATCGGGATTTGGGGTCTCCACGTCCCTTTGCTGTCCCACGGACAATCCATGCACGGCTTGCGGTATGCTTTAGGCTGCCTTGGCCTTTGCCCGCAGATGGGACAGTCGCTTCAATCCTTTGTACTTCTCGCGCTGACAGTTCACCCGCTCGGTGGCCAACAGCCCTCGTTCCGCATCTTCAGCACCCAGGATGGCTTGGTTCGGAATTGGGTGACCAAGATTCACCGGGATTCCAAAGGGTATCTCTGGTTTTGCACGGTTGAGGGAATCTCGCTTTTCGACGGTTACCGGTTCACCAACTTCTCCACCAGGGACGGCCTTCCGAGCCGGCTGGTGTCCGACATGATCGAGACGCGGCAGGGGGACTACTGGTTCGCCACCGAAGCCGGCCTGGCGCGCTTGCATAAGGACCATGGGAATGCTCCGGCCTTCGACGTGATTCGCGTCGGCGACAGTAAGGAGTCCAATGATGTCCAAACGCTGTACGAGGGTCACGATGGAACCATCTGGTGCGGTACGGCCGCGGGACTCTACAGCTTCCTGCCCCAGAATGGGGAACCCGGTCCGCACATCACGCCGCTGGATGGCGCGGGGCCCCTGGAAGTGCAAGCGCTGGCGGAAGATTCGCGGCGAAACCTCTGGGTGGCCACACCCCGAGCCCTCCTTCGGCGCCGCCCCAACGGAGAGGTTGATTCCCTACCCAGTCCCGTAGTGCGCCTCAACACGATGCTGGTCGACAGGCATGACCGATTGTGGGCCGGCGGCTTCGGCCTTGCAGGAGTTGACACCAAAACCGAACCGCCGCGGGTACTGCCGCCCGAGGAGATTCCCGACA
>OCTA010003633.1_pt1 | contig 13675 bp, 9 predicted proteins | sample 1538991 | NCBI WGS metagenome assembly OCTA01 (sample SAMEA3539302, study PRJEB22396) | soil metagenome | biome: tundra; feature: field; material: soil | place: USA | collected 2010-05 | depth 0.15 m
CGGCGATCCGATGACCCGGCTGCGGTGGACCACCAAGTCGACCCGCAACCTGGCCGACGAGCTCGGGCGCGAGGGGCACCGGATTTCTCATCACAGCGTTGGCCGGCTGCTGACCGGCCCTCTGGAGTACAGCCTGCAGGGCAATGCCAAGACCGTGGAAGGCAAGCAGCACCCGGATCGTGATGCCCAGTTCCGCTACATCAGCGATCAGGTCACCGCGGCTCTGGCCGCAGGCGAGCCAGTGGTCAGCGTTGACGCGAAAAAGAAGGAGCTGATCGGCGAGTACGCCAGCCGGGGCCGCGCCTGGCGGCCGGCCGGCGACCCGCGGCGAGTCGACGTCCGCGATTTCCCCGGCGAGCAGGGCAAGGCGGTGCCCTATGGCGTGTATGACCTGGGCGCCGACACGGGCTGGGTGTCCGTCGGCCGCGACGGCGACACCGGCCAGTTCGCCGTGGAGACCATCGGCCGCAGGTGGACTGCCGTCGGCAGCGCCGCCTACCCGGACGCGACGAAGCTCCTGATCACCGCGGACGCGGGCGGCTCGAACGGCTACCGACTGCGGTTGTGGAAGAGGGAACTGGCCGCCCTCGCCGAGGCCAGCGGGCTTGCGATCACGGTCTGCCACATGCCGCCCGGTACCTCCAAATGGAACAAGATCGAGCATCGCCTGTTCAGCCACATCTCGATGAACTGGGCGGGGCAGCCGCTGACCAGCCACGAAGTCGCCGTCAACCTCATCGCGGGCACCACGACCCGCACCGGCCTGACCGTTCACGCCGAACGCGACACCGGCACCTACCCGCGCGGCATCAAGATTACCGACCGGGAAATGAAGGTCCTGACCGCGCGGTACCTCACCCCGCACGAGTGGCACGGGGAATGGAACTACACCATCAGCCCGACCAGCGCGCCCACTTGAGCGTGTTTTTCATTTCCAAGCCCTAACCTCGCCGTCGTGATCTGAGTCATCTTTCCCCGGAGATAAGGCATCATGAGATCCCGGCTGGTGCTGCTGCTGGCCATCGCGTTCGCCGCGGTCGGCGTGGCCTTTGCAGTCACCCGCGTCGCTTCTTCCGCTCCTACCGGGCCGCCGGTTGCCCGCGCATCCCTGCCGCCCAGCCTGGCCTCTTACCTGGGCGTTTACGAGGCAGGGGCGCCGGGTGCCTACCAGCCGTTCGCTGCCTTCGCGAAGGCCGCTGGCAGGCAGCCGAACATCCTCGGATACTTTAGCGGCTGGCTCGAGCCGTTCGACGCGTCGTTTGCCGCCACAGCCCGCAGGCACGGCGCTGCCACGATCGTGCAGATCGATCCCACCGACGCCTCCGTCCCGGCGATCGCCGCCGGTGACTACGACGCCTACCTGCGGTCCTACGCCGACGAGGTCCGCGATTTCGGCCATCCGGTCATCATCGGCTTCGGGCACGAGATGAACGCCACCTGGTACACCTGGGGCTACGGACATGTTCGGCCAGCCACATTCGTCGCCGCCTGGCGGCACATCGTGACGCTGTTCCGCCGCCAGGGCGCCGACAACGTCACCTGGCTATGGACCATCCAGGCTGACATCGCCGGCTCCGGGCCGATCACCTACTGGTGGCCGGGCCAGCAGTACGTCACCTGGGTCGGCATCGACGGCTACTACTACCGCCCCACCGACACCTTCGCCACCGTCTTCGGCCAGACCATCGCCCAGGTCCGGGCTCTTACCCGCAGGCCGGTGCTGCTGTCGGAGACCGCCGTCGGGCCCCGGGCCGGCCAGTCCGCCAAGATCCAGGACCTGTTCCACGGCATGGCCACGTACAGGACACTCGGCCTGATCTGGTTCGACATCACCCAGCACGACGGCATCTACCACCAGGACTGGCGCATCGAAGACAACCCGGCCGCCGAAGCGGCGTTCCGGCTGGGCGTGCGCTACGAGATGACGCCAGCCGTCCTGGACCGAAGACGATCCTAGGTTCCCCAGCGTGGAGACATCGCCTTAACCTCAACTTACGTCGGCGTGTCGCCCAAAAAGGCTCCTGACCACGGGAAATGCCGTATATGACACTGAAGATGTAGCCAGAAAGACCCAGCGACCTCGGCAACGTGATACCTATTGGGGCGCCAAATGGATCTTTGCGGCGGACGCCTGCGTCGCGCCGGATAGCACCATGTAGCCAGAACCCCAACTACGCTGTGTCGACGTCCGCCCAGGTCAGCTACCAGATATGGCCGCTCAAGATCACGCAAGTTCGGCTTAACGGAGGATGCGGTGGCAGAGAGCGCCTCCCGCATCAGGGCCGGGCGCCTGGCCGACTGGGAATCGTGTAGTCCGGAAATTCCGGCAAACACCCCTCCTCGAGTGGCACTGACCTGTACCTTTCGGTGTGCGGTGTTCCTGTTTGGGGGGGATATCGTCATGGTCAGTGATTCCGGCGGCACGCTATATGCGCTTCCGGAGGTAGCAGGTGCGGCCGTGTGGGCCATAGTGCCGCGCCAGGTAGGGGGTTCTTCTGACGTCGCAGCCGGCTGACGCTTCCACTCAGAACGGCGGGTCAGATCCTGCGGGAAGGGCGGGGGCTGGTGATGTGGCCACCGCAGTTACGCCGGATTCGTCTGCCGTAGGCGTGCCGTCGCTGGCGGGCGGGTCGGCGGCCGGGACGGCTGCCTTGCGCCGGGGGGAGCGGGTCGCCGGGCTGCGTGTCCCGGCGTGGTGGCCGCTGGTGGTTGTGCTGGCGGTGCAGGCGGTCCTGTCGCTGCGGCTGGTCCGGGCCAACACGGCGTTCCAGGATGAGGCCCTGTATTTGTGGGCGGGGCACCGGGAGTTGGCGCACTGGCTGCATGGCGCGCCGCTGCCGCCGTTCCCGGCCTACTTCTCCGGGGCGCCGGTCATCTACCCGCCGGTGGGCGCGCTGGCAGACAGCGTCGGGGGTCTTGCCGGGGCCCGGGTCCTGTCGCTGGTGTTCATGCTCGGGGCGACGGTGCTGCTGTGGGGCACTGCGGGCCGGCTGTTCGGGCGGCGGGCTGCGTTTTTCGCCGCGGCGCTGTTCGCGGTCCTGGGCCCGACGCTGCATCTGGGGGCGTTCGCCACTTACGATGCCATGTCGGTGTTCCTTGTCGCGCTTGCCGCGTGGTGCGTGGTCCGTGCCGGGGAACGGCAGGACGCGACCGGCTGGATGCTCGCGGCGGGAACGGCGCTGGCGGTGGCCAACGCCGCGTCGTATTCGTCGGCTCTGTTCGACCCGGTCGTGCTCGTGCTCGCGCTGCTCACCGCGTTCCCCAAGCCCGGAGGCAAGGCTGCTGCCAGGCGCTGCGCGATCCTGCTGACCGTCGTGGCTGTGCTCCTGATGGCGGGAATGCTGATCGGCGGAAGCTACTACGTCACCGGGGTCGAGCAGACAACACTGGCGCGGGTTGGCGGCACAGACTCCCCGTTCTTGGTGCTGGCCGATTCCTGGTTGTGGACTGGCCTCATCTTCCTTGCTGCCGTGTCCGGCGCGGCCGTCAGCTGGGTCCGTGAGCGGGGAGGCGCGCGGACGTGGCTGCTGGCGGTTCTGGCCGGCGCTGCGCTGCTGGTGCCGCTGGAGCAGGCGAGCCTGCATACCGCAGCCTCGCTGAACAAGCACGTGGACGCGGGTGCCTGGTTCGCTGCCATCGCCGCGGGTTACGCGGTGGAAAAGCTCATTGCGGCCGCACCCGCCGGGAGGATGCGGGCCCTAACCTGCGGGGCCTGCGTGGTCGCGCTCGTCTTTCCACTCTCACTGGGGGCCGGCCAGTCGCGGACCTTCTCTACCAGCTGGCCTAATTCGTCCAGCATCATCGCGATACTCCGTCCGCTGGTGGACCGCGGTACCGGGCACCTGCTGGTCGAGGACCCGTCCCTCGCGGAGTACTACCTGCCCGCCGGGAGTCAGTGGCAGCGATGGTCCAGCACCCGGAACATCGTCCTGCCGTCAGGGGCCAGCAGCGGCGGCCCGTCCAAGGCCGCAGGCGTCGTCGGTGCCGGCAAGGCGGGCACCTTCGGCCTGAAAATCGAGGAGGGATACTTCTCCCTCGTTGCGCTGAACTTCGCCGACACCACGGCCCTGGACCATCGCATCAGGGCCGACCTTAGCCAGAACCACCACTACAAGATCATTGAGGTCATCCCCTACGGCCCGGGCCCACGCGGCCCGGCCCCGGGTACCTACGTGGTCTGGCGATTCGAGCCCAGCCCGTGAGCACGACCGGCTACGTGCCCGGCAGCGTACCTGGGCAAGCAGCACAGGAACCACCGGTCAGCCCGGCCACCACCGCAGCCTGGCGACGGCGCCGGCAGACCAGCCTGGTCCTCCCGCAGCCCCCGGATGACAACGAGAAATACGCCTATACCTACCGGAACCTGCCCTACCTGACGACCATCCTCGTCATTGGTGCGGGCTGCCTCATCATCAGCCAGGTCAGGTTCGAGGCACACGAACCGGTGCCGTGGCCGTTCATGGCCTTCACCGCCACTTACTTCGCCTACCAGGTGATCAGCCTGCCGGTGAACTTTACCGGCCGCGGGTTCGACCTGGCCGCTCATCAGGAGCGCATCCGGGCGTGGCGCCCGCCCTCGTACCCCAGCGTGGATATCTTGCTGCCGATCTGCGGCGAGCCGATCGAAGTGCTCGGCAACACATGGAAGGCCGTGTCCGAGCTCATCGCGGGCTATGGCGGGGCAGCCCGGGCCCACGTCCTCGACGACGGGCCGTCAGACCAGGCCCGCTCGGTGTCTGAGTCCTTCGGCTTCCGCTACATCCGCCGGCCCGATCTGCGTGCCTGCAAGAAGAGCGGCAACCTGCGGTATGCCTTCGCGCGCACCGACGGCGAGTACCTGGTCATCCTGGACGCCGACTTCGCGCCGCGCCACGACTTCCTCGCCGAGACACTCCCGTACATGGACGACCCGGCGATCGCGATCGTCCAGACGCCCCAGTTCTTCCGGGGCAGCGCCATGCAGACGTGGATTGAGAACTCCGCAGGCGCGATCCAGGAGGTGTTCTACCGGTCGATCCAGGTGGCCCGAGACCGGTTCGGCGCGGCCATCTGCGTCGGGACCTCTGCGGTCTACCGGCGGGCCGCGCTGGAGCCACAGGGCGGCCCGACGCTCATCCCCTACGCCGAGGACGTGCACACCGGACTCGACGTGCGCAGGGCCGGCTGGTCCATGGTCTACCTGCCGATCGTGCTCTCGACCGGGATCTGCCCCGACAACCTCGACGCATTCGTGCGCCAGCAGTACCGGTGGTGCACCGGGAACGCCGGTGTCGTGTTCTCACCCCGGCTGTGGACTGTGCCGATGACAGTCCCCGCCCGGCTCACCTACATCTCCGGGTTCTTCTACTATGCCTTCACCGGCCTGCTCACGTTTTTCGGCCCCATCATTCCCATAGTCATGCTTGCCTTTCTCCCCGGCCAGATCCGGCTGCGAAACTTCATCATCCTCCTCCCGGCCATGCTTATCGGCTTCGTCCTCTACCCCCTGTGGCATCGCTCCAGCTATGGGCCGTCGGTCTGGTCGCTGGGGATCGCTCGAGGCTGGGCGCACGTCCTCGCCATCTGGGACGGCGCCCGGGGTAAGACGATGGGCTGGCATCCATCCCGCACACCGGGCAGCTCACTGCGGCGTTTCCGGATCGGGGTCACTGGGTGGAGCGGTGGCACGGCCCTGCTGTGGCTGGTACTGGCCATCTGGCGGACGGTGACCCTGGGCTCTTTGCAGTTCGCTGTCCTGTTGTTCTTCGGCTTGCTCAACCTCGCCGTTGTGAGCCGCGTCATCTTTCCCGGAGAGAAGACAGCATGAGACCCCCCCCTGTGATGCTGGTGGCCGTCGCGATCGCCGCTGCCGCCGTAACCTTCGCGGTCACCCGCGTCGCTTCTTCCCCTTCCCGCCCCCCGGCTGTGCACGCAGCCCTCCCGCCCAGCGCGGCCTCGTATCTGGGCGTCTATGAGGCCGGATCGCCACCTGACTACGATCCGATCGCGGACTTCGCGCAGGCGGCGGGTGGGCAGCCCAACATTGCCGCGTATTTCAGCGGATGGGCGCAGCCTTTCGCGGCATCCTTCGCGGAGAAGATCCGCAGTGACGGCGTCATCCCATTCGTGCAGATCGACCCCACCTACGCCTCTGTCGCGGGGATCGCCTCAGGTGACTACGACGACTACCTGCGCTCGTATGCCGACAGTGTCCGGGATTTCGGCCACGCGGTCGTCATCGGCTTCGGGCACGAGATGAACGGCCCCTGGTACCCGTGGGGCTACGGGCACGTCCCGGCGTCGACGTTCGTGGCGGCGTGGCGGCACATCGTGTCGCTGTTCCGTGCCCAGGGCGCCGACAACGTTACCTGGCTGTGGACAGTCAACCAGGACCGCTCTGGTACCGGGCCGGTGGCCTCGTGGTGGCCGGGCGCGGATTATGTCACCTGGGTCGGCATCGACGGCTACTACTTCCGTCCGTCCGATACCTTCGCCGGCGTATTCGGCCGCACCATTGACCAGGTGCGGGCATTTACAAACAAGCCGGTGCTGCTGTCCGAGACCGCCGTCGGGCCCGACGCCGGCCAGTACACGGAGATCGGCGACCTGTTCGCCGGAATGCATAAGTACAAGACGCTCGGGCTGGTGTGGTTCGACAAGACCCAGGATCAAGGGATCTATCACCAGGACTGGCGGATCGAAGACAGCCAGTCGGCCGAAGCGGCGCTCCGGCTGGGCGTCTCCGGGCTGACGCTGCAGGCGCGTCCCTAGATTGCTCCCGGCCGGCGACAATGGAGAACGTGGTGATGCCCGATCCTGCGCGCAGACCCGGCCCCGGTAGGCCGGAGTCGGCGGAGACGCCGGAGACGGCCGGGCTTCCCTTGCGCCGGGCCGCCCGTGTCATCCTGCTTGACCCGGCCGGCCGTGTTCTCCTGATGCGCTACGACGACGGGCCGCCAAACGGAAGCCACTGGTCGACTCCCGGCGGGGGGCTGAACGCGGGCGAGCAGTATCCGGCAGCGGCTGCCCGCGAGCTGGCCGAAGAGACCGGCTGGACGGACATCGGCCTGCTCGGGGAGGTGCACAGGCAGGTCCTGACGATGAGCTACGGCAACCGCCTGGTATGCCAGCGCGAGCGTTTCTACCTTGCGCGCACCGACCAGGCCTGCCGGCAGATCCGCGGGGTTGAGGCGATGCACTCGGCCGATGGGATCGCGGCCTGGCGATGGTGGACGCTGGCAGAGCTGGATTCCACCGCGGAGGTCGTCTGGCCTGCCGGACTGGCAGACCTGATCAGGAACGCAGTCAGCCGCGGCTAGCCGCGGCTCGCAAAGGCCTGCGCAAGAGGGTGAGCGCTCCATGGTGACGAGCATCGGGACCTCCGGCTGGAGCTACGACCACTGGGAGCCGGAACTGTACCCGCCCGGCCTTCCGGCGCGCAGCCGGCTCGGCCGCTACGCCGAGGCGTTTTCCACCGTGGAGCTCAACAGCAGCTTCTACCGCTGGCCCGGGCCCGCGGTTTTCCGGGGCTGGCAGCGCAGACTTCCGGACGGTTTCCGCCTGTCGGTCAAGGCGCCCCGCGGCCTGACGCACGGCAAGAAGCTATATGCACCCGAGGCCTGGGCGGCGCGCATCGCGGCCTGCTGGCACGAGCTCGGCGATAAGCGCGCCGTCCTGCTGATCCAGCTCGCACCCGGCCACAGCAGGGACGACGCCCGGCTGTCCTGTTTCCTGCAGCTGCTGCCCGGCTGGGTGCACGTTGCCGTGGAATTCCGGCACCCCAGCTGGCATCACGAGGATGTCTTCGCGCTGCTGGAAGCCCGCGGCGCGGCCTACTGCATCATGAGCGGTGCCCGCTTGCCGTGCGTGCTGCGAACGACCGCATCTTTCGCTTACGTCCGAATGCACGGCCCGGATGACAACCATCTGTACGCAGGCTCCTACACCGACGACGATCTGGCCTGGTGGGCGGACCGGATCCGGGAATGGCAACACATGGGCGAGAATGTCTTCGTGTACTTCAACAACGACGGTAACGCCAATGCCGTCCGCAACGCCCGCACGCTGCGCAGCATGCTCGGCCAGTAGCGAGGGCACCGGCCGCCCCTGCGCCAGAGCCAGCGCGGCGAGGCTCCGCGGCGCGCCAGGCAGCGGTCACAATTTCCGCAGGAACGCGCTGGCGATCGGGCCCGCGCTGCTGGCACCGGTGCCGCCGCCCTCGACCAGCACCGCGAAGGCCAGATCTCCCTGGTAGCCGATGAACCACGCATGCGACGGCGGGTTCGGTCCGGATCCGTACTCGGCCGTCCCTGTCTTCCCGTAGGTCCCGGCCGGGAAGCCAACTCCAGCAGCGGTACCGCTGGTCACCACCGCGCGCATCATCGGGCGCAGCGTGTCCAGGATCGCGGGGCCGAGCGCACGCGGCGTGGCGGTCTGCCGCGGCGCGGGGCTGGTCACCAGCTGCGGCGGCCGCCAGGTGCCGTCTTCGATGGCTGCCGCCACGGTTGCCTGGCTGAGCGGATCGACCAGGTCGGTTCCCTGGCCGAAGGCGTCGGCCGCCAGATCGACTGTCTGGTGCGGGGTGGTGAACTGGCCTAGCGCGGCTGGGATGCCCAGGGCGGGCTGGGCGTTGAAGCCGAACGTCGAGGCCATCGATGCGAGCGCGGGCCCGTTCAGCCGCTGGGCGGCGAGCATGGCGAAGGTGGAATTGCACGACACGGCGAAAGCGGTCTGCAGGCTGGTGCTGCCGTACTGCTCATTGTTGTCGTTATGGAACGTGGTGCCCCCGAGGGTCACCTGACTCGGGCACTGCACCGGGCTGGACGGCCGCATGCCGGCCTTCGCCAGGGCCGAGGCAGTCACGACCTTGAAAGTTGAGCCGGGCGGGAACTCTCCCTGCAGCGCGCGGTCGAATCCGCCGGGACGCTCGACGACGGCCAGTACCCGGCCAGTGGACGGCTGGATCGCCACGATGTCAACGGGCTTCGTTGTCGAGGCGGACTGGACCGCTTTCGATGCGGCGAGCTGGTCGCGCATCTCTATGCTGGTCCGGACCGGCGTGCCGGCCTGGGCGGCGAAACGAGCGGCTGCTGCGTCGAGGCGATTTCCCGGTCCCTCGATCCGGATGGTTTCCGCTGGCCTGCCGGCCAGCTGGTCCTGGTAAGCCTGCTCGATCCCGCCCTGGCCGATCTGGTCTCCGGCCTGGTACAGGGCGCCCAGCGCCCTGGCCCGGGCAGCGGTGACCGGCACCACGCTGCCGGTCAGCAGCGAGAGGGAGCCGGATTCCGCGAACGCCTGAGGTGAGCTCAGCAGGCTGCCGTCGGCCCCGAGCACGGGCGCCCTGGCCGGCCATGCGGCGCTGAGCACGAACCGCTCGCCCGCCCGCAGCCCCGGGTAGATGGCGGCCGGGCTCCAGTCCGCCCGCCAGCGGCGATCCCGCCGGACCAGCTGCAGCCGACCGTGGTAGGTCCAGGTGTGGCCGCTGGCGAGGCCTGCGGTGGCAGTGAAGCGTGCCTGCGCCGAGCCGCCGCCGGCCGTCACCTGGCCGAGCAGCAGGCGGATGCTGCGGATGCCGAGTTCCGCGTCCGCCTGGCGCAGCGGGCCGGCCAGCCCGGACCGCGGCACGTTCACGCTGACCTTATCCATCGCGGCGTAGCTGCCGTGCTGCCAGCCGAGCAGGTAGCTGGCCGCGGTCTGGCGCGGGCTGCCCTTGGTGCGCAGCAGCAGATAGCCGCCCCCGACCCCGACCAGCGCGAGTGCCAGCACAATCACGGCCGTCACGGCTGCGACGAACCGCCGGCCGCTCCGGCGCGTGCCGCTACGGCGCATGCATCGGCCTTTCCCGCTGGGCTCACTCCGCCAGCCTGCTCGGGACAACTCCGCGAGGCGTCCGCGGTCCGGCCCAACGATAGCGGCGGTCGCTTTCGCGCGTCATATCGGACTCGCCGGTGTGCTCGGCGCCGGAAGGCGGCGGCGGGCGTACCGGCCGGCCGGGGCTGCGGGACTAGTCACGAGTGTGCCTGCCCGTAGTGCCGGGCGAGCACATCATCGCCGAAATCGCTGCGCGGGCGGCGCAGCACCGTGTGCGCATGGTTGCCGTCGCTGGCCGTGTTGTCGTATCCGATCGGCAGGTCGTCGCCCTGCACCCGGTAGTAGTGCCGCTGGCCCGGCGTCATCGGTCCCTCCCGGGCGAAATGCAGCTCGCCGGAGGTTAGCCGGGCAGCCTCCCGAGCGGCCAGCTCGATGGGCAGCCGGTCGAGGTAGAGCGCGACGAGCCGGCCCAGAAGTGCTCGTGGTGTCGGCCCGAGCCGGCTGGCGGGCAGGCCCAGTGGCTCGATGCGCTCGTCGGCTCGCGGCCTGGTACCGGTGCGGATGTCGGCGGGAGCGGTGTCGGATATCACGGCGGTGGCTCGTCCGGCCGGGCCCAGCGCGTCCAGCAGCGCCCGCGCCAGGTCCTCCTCCGGGGCTAGCGGCCTGGATACGGGGCGGCCGGCGTAGCTGACGCAAGCCGGGGCGATGCACGCGCCGGGGCGCGGCCGCGGGCGGTACTCGAGCCACCGGCGGGCGGCGTCGTCGGCGAAGGACCGCGCCCCCGCCGTGCGCTGCTGGTTCGTGAGGGCCCGCAGCAGCACAGTCGCGGCCGACCGCATCTGCTGCGGGAGGGAGTCCGGGGTCCATGCTCTCGGTATATCCGGCCGGGCGCGGGAGAACCGTCCAGTGCGCCGCTGCCGTGTCAGGATGGTCCCCGCAGACGGAATGCGGCCGGGGGGAGGAACCAGACGCATAACGGGAGTGCCGACGGTGACTCCGCCGCCGGAGCCGGCCAGGCCCGCGGCGAATCGGAACCGGATGCCCGCTTTACGTTCGCCAACGAGCGCACCTTCCTGGCCTGGAGCCGGACCTCGCTGGCTCTCGTAGTCGCCGGGCTCGCGGTCGTACAGCTGCTGGCGCCGTTTCGCGGCGTACCGTGGGGCCGGCACCTGATCGGGACGCCGCTGATTCTCCTTGGCGCGGCTGTCTCGGTGATCAGCTATCTCGAGTGGAAACGCAATCAGCGCGCGCTGCGCCGCGGTGAACCGCTGGTTCGGTCCCGGCTTCCGAGCGTCCTGGCGGTCACGATCGCCGTCATCGCCGTCATCGCCGTCGCGCTTTCCTTGTACTCCGCTGTGGCGGGGACCTGAGTGGCGGGGAACTGATGACCCCATCCGAGGACCTCGTCTCCGCCGAGAAGACCGAGCCCGGCCTGGCCCGGCAGCGCACCGCGCTTGCCTGGACCCGGACGGCCCTTTCCCTCGCCGCGCTGGGCGCAGCGATTCTCAAGGCCCGGCCGGTACCGGGCCTGGCGATCCTGGCCCTCAGCGCCCTGGTCTTTCCGCTAGGCCGGCTGTCCAGCCGGCCGGACGCCGCGGACCGGCCGGACCGCAGGGTCCTGCTGATCACGATCGCGGTCACGGGCGTTTCCGTCGTCGCGCTCGTAATCTCGCTCCTGACCGGGGTCAGAAGCTAGCCAGTCCGGGCGCAGCCGACCGAGTCGAAGGCATCGTGATCGCCTATCAGACCGGCTACTCGGTCCCGATGGCCCGGCTGGATCGAGACGACCGGATCTCTGACGGGCCTGCCGTGTCGGCTCCCTCGGTCAGCCCGCTGACGCCGGACTGGGACTGGCCCTGATCGGCCGCTGCGCCCCGGAGCACACTGGCGAGCACTCCGCCCACTTGAGTTAGTTGTTATCAAGCAGCCCCGCAAAGTGCAGCCTGAGTTAGTTCACGGCCCCTCTGCCCGCGCTGGGCGGAGGGCCGCCGCCTGACTGGCCTGGCTCGCCCGCCAGTCCTGCCGATGGCAGGTCATGCGGCTGCAGCCGGAGGAAGGACATCGGCTGAGTCAGGAGTGCACTTTGACGAAGTCGTAACCGACGTTCGTGGCGGTGCCATGGTTGTTGTGCCGGTACGTAGCGCCGCGGTAGTCACCCGCCGGCGCGGTCGTATCCGGGACCGCTCGACAGCGACTGCAAGGTCGGCTGCGTCAGTTGCCATCCACATCCGGAACAGGCAAGAAATGATGAGCCGCAGTAAATGTACTCGTCCTGTTCACGACGTGCCCGGCCGCCTAGGTCAGTTTAGCCGCCGCCGTTCATGCACATGCACGTTTCAGCATTTCCGCTGGATGATCGTACGTGCAGTTGTCGTCGATGGCCGGGTCAAGGGAAACTGCGGAGCGCGAAGCACGCGGCCGCCCGTGGTCCTCCCCGGCTGGCCAGGCGGGACGGGACGGCGCAGCCGCCCCGGCAGTGCCGACGGTGGCTAATGCTAAGACGATCATTGCGGATGCGGCAACGACAACTAGCCTGCCGTATCGCCGCCGGTGACGCCAGCCGCGCCAGATTAATTGCATTCCACGCCCTCTCCTAACTATGGCGCCGGCGTTCTTTAACCGCTCACCGCTGGAACCTGCCCTGGCCGCAATGGCGGCGCCGCCACCCGGCGCGCCCGCCATCGCCGCCATGGACACCGGCGACATCCTGGCCGCGCCGGCGTCCCGGTCGGCCGGCTGAGCGCCTCAGTCCGCCGAAGAATATCCATGCGAGCTCGGCAGTCGGCATCATAGGTGGCTAATCTGCGCATGCAGGGAGGAGACCGTATTGTGCCGCAGCCAGCGTTAGTGGAACCTCTGCGCCGGTGGGATCCGGAGCAGATCGGCGGTTATGTCCTGGTTGGCCGGCTGGGTGTCGGCGCGATGGGGCGGGTTTATCTGGGCCGGTCGGCTGCGGGACGGCTGGTCGCGGTTAAGACGATCAGAGTCGAGCTCGCCGACGAGCCGGACTTCCGGACCCGGTTCGCCCAGGAGGTGGCTGCGGCGCGGCGGGTCAGCGGGGCTTTCACCGCTGCTGTGGTCGCGGCCGATCCTGAGGCCGATATGCCCTGGCTGGCCACCGCGTACGTTCCCGCGCCCGCTCTGAGCCGGCTGGTGCGGATGTGCGGCCCGCTGCCCGGGCCGGCCGTCCGCTGGCTGGCGGCCGGCTGCGCGGAGGCGCTGGAATCGATCCACAATGCCGGGCTGGTGCACCGGGACCTCAAGCCGTCGAACGTGCTGGTTTCACCGGACGGGCCGCGGGTAATCGACTTCGGGGTGGCCAGGGCCGCGGAGCGAATCCAGCTCACGGTGACCCGCGGCGCGGTGGGCACGCCGGCGTACATGGCGCCCGAGCAGGCCAGGGACACGCGGCAGGCGACGATGGCCAGTGACGTCTTCTCGCTGGGCGCCACGATGCTGTTCGCCGCTACCGGCCACGCCCCGTATCAGGGCGAGACGGTCATGGATGTGCTGGTGCGGCTGGCGACCGAGCCACCGGACCTGAGCGGCCTGCCCGGCGACCTGACCGACGTGGTGGTGGCATGCCTGCAGCGCGATCCCCGCAAGCGCCCGACTTCGGCGTCGGTCCTCGCCTATCTGGCACCGGGCATCAGCCGGGATGCCAGCGGCCACGAGCTCGGTCCCTCCTCGCTGCCCGGCTCCGCCCTGGCGCTGATCGCGGAGTACCGGCGCGATCCCAGGCCCGCGGCGCAGCCGGCTGAGGAGTGGGAGGCCGGCGAGGACGCGACGTTTGGCTCGCAGCCGGCCCTGAGCCTGCCGCGCAAGTCCCCTGTCCACCGGCGCGCACGAGGCGGTCGAGCTGCGCGACGGCGACAAGGCGCGCTAC
>OCTA010003635.1_pt1 | contig 13674 bp, 11 predicted proteins | sample 1538991 | NCBI WGS metagenome assembly OCTA01 (sample SAMEA3539302, study PRJEB22396) | soil metagenome | biome: tundra; feature: field; material: soil | place: USA | collected 2010-05 | depth 0.15 m
GTGCGCTGGGAGCATCCCGAACGGGGGCTGATCGCGCCGAGCGAGTTCATGGCGATCGCCGAGGACACCGGCCTGATCGTGCCGATCGGTGATTACGTGCTCGAGCAGGCTCTGAGTCAGGTCGGGCGCTGGCGCCAGTCGTGGCCGAGCATGACGATGTCGGTAAACCTGTCCACGCGGCAGTTGGAGGATCCTGGACTCGCCTCGCGCCTGGCGCGCACGCTCAATGCCAGCGGGACCGACCCAGCCGCACTCTGCCTTGAGGTCACCGAGGACTCGGTCGAGCACAACCCTGAGCTGGCGGTGCGGATGCTCAGCGCGCTTAAGACCGTCGGCGTGAGGCTGGCGCTGGATGACTTCGGCACCGGCTACTCCTCGCTGTCGAGCCTGCGCAAGCTTCCCGTCGACGTGCTGAAGATCCACGAGAGCTTCGTCACGGGCCTGGACAACGGCTCCGGCGATGGGGCGATCGTCGGCGCAGTGGTCGAGCTCGGTCATGCACTCGGACTCAACGTGGTGGCAGAGGGTGTGGAGACCGACGTCCAACTGTCCCGGCTGCGCGATCTCGGCTGCGATGGCGCCCAGGGCTATCTGTTCGGGCGGCCGGTGACCGAGGACGAGGCTGGCGCGCTGCTGCGAGCCGGATAGCTGCGCGAGCGAAGTCGCTCCGGCGCCGGTCACGCGCGCAGTGAGAAGCCCGATCCGCGCAGCGTGCGGATCAGGGGCGGATCGCCGAGCTTGCGGCGCAGCCGAGTCACATAGCGGTCGACGACGTTGGCTTCCGCAGCGCCGCCCCAGATCTCCGCGATCGCTCGCTCGCGCGTGACGATGTGACCCGATTCCCTCAACAGCAGCTCCAGCAGCGCGGCCTCCCTTCCGGTCAGCTCGATCACCCGCCCCGCGCGAGTGGCGGTGCGAGCCTCGAGGTCCAGGTGAAGGTCGGCGTAGGCCAGCTGCGAGGCGGTCTCCGACCGCCGCCGCGTCAGCGCCCGCAGCCGGGCGATCAGCTCCTGCACCGCAAACGGCTTGACGAGGTAGTCGTCGGCGCCCGCCTCCAGTCCCGCGACGCGGTCCGGGACTGCGTCACGCGCGGTCAGCATCAGGATCGGGGTCGCCAGGCCCTTGCTGCGCAACCGCCGGCAGACCGCCAGCCCGTCGAGCGCGGGCATCGCCACGTCGAGCACGATCACGTCGGGCGCCGAGCGCTCGGCAGCCAGCAGCGCGGCGCCGCCGTCGGCGGCGAGCGTGACCTCGAATCCTTCAGCCGCCAGAGTGCGCTCCAGCATCCGTCGCAGCGGCGGATCATCATCAACCACCAGCACACGGTCTCGCATCCCGTGTGCAGGCGGGGCGTCACCCACCGGCGACGTCACGCCGGATGAAGACCAGGAACGCCGCGACGATCGCCGGGATCGCGTACAGCGCGCAGACCCAGACCGCCTGCAGGATCGGCGACCAGTCGATCGGTGTGCGCAGCAGTCCCTGCCAGGCATTGAACTGCGTGCTGAGCAGGTATGGCTGCAGGCTCCCCAGCCCCGGCAGGACGCCGATCAGCTGGATCAGCAGTGAGACCATCAGGGTGCCGACGACGGCCGCGGCGCTGTTGCGCGTGACGGTCGACAGCAGCAGCCCGATGCAGACGATCGCGGCGATCGGGATCAGGTAGATCAGGAGGCTGACATAGACCAGTTCCAGCGACTTGGGCGCCGAGACGATCGTGCCCGACAGGCTCTGCAGCGCGTTGAAACCCGACTGCAGGCTCCCCGCCACGACCGCGACCGTGCCGCACAGGAAGATCGCCACGACTGCGTAGGTGGCGGCCGCAAGGGCTTTGCCGGCGAAGATCTGCCAGCGCTCGAGCGAGCGGGTGAAGATCGTCTTCAGGGTCCCGTTGTGGTCTTCGGAGGCGAAGATGTCGCCGGCCACCAGCGCCGTGATCAGCGGGAACATCCAGACCGCGCCGAACAGCAGGATGACCAGCGGCACCGCGAGGCCGCTGCGGTCCAGGTAGGAGGAGAAGGCGAAGTCGCCGCCGCGGTTGTGATGGCGGAAGTGGACCGCGAGCACGAACAAGATCGGGACGATGATCGATGCCCCCAGCCCCAGATAGGTGCGCTTCTGGTGGCGGAGCTTGAACAGCTCCCAGCGGTAGACGGTGGCGGTCCCGGGCATCAGCGGGCGGCCGGCTGCTTGGTGGCCGGATCGGGGGGCGAGGGTGGCACCGGGCTCGCTTCGTCGCCCTCGGTGAACGAGAAGAACAGGTCCTCGAGCGTCACCGTCTGGGGCGCGAGCGCACGGATCAGGGCCCCGGCCTCCACGAGCGCCTGCGACAGCTCGGCAGCGGCCGCCTCGTCAGCGGTGAAGGTGATCCTTCCGTGTTCGTCGATGTGCGCGTCGGAGACTCCCGGCTGGGCACGGCAGACGGCGAGCGCGCGTTGGTCGTCGGTCGTCTCCAGGCGGTAGGAGGTGCCGGCCCCTCGTTTAAGCGTCGCAATCTCGCCCTCGTACACGATCCGCCCCGAGCGCACGATCGCGACCCGGTTGCAGACGTCCTCCACCTCGGTCAGCAGATGGCTGGAGAGCAGGACGGTCATTCCCTGGCCGGCGAGTCGGTGGATCAGCAGGCGCATGTCGCGCATTCCGGCGGGATCAAGGCCGGTGGCGGGCTCGTCGAGCAGCAGCAGCTTGGGGTCGCGCAGCAGCGCGGCGGCGATCCCCAGCCGCTGGCGCATGCCGTGCGAATAGCCACCGACGCGGTCGCCGGCCCGGCTTGACAGCTCCACCGTCTCCAATGCTTGGTCGATCCGCTCCGGCGCCCCGTGGCCGTCGAACGCCGCCAGCAATTCCAGGTTTCGCCGCGCGTTGAGGTACGGATAGAAGGTGGGCGCCTCGACGAAGCCCGCAACCCCGTCCAGGGCGCGGACGCCCTCCATCGGGTCGCGACCGAACAAGCGCACGCTGCCCTCGGTCGGCCGGATCAGACCCAGCATCATCCGCAGCGAGGTTGTCTTGCCGGCACCGTTGGGGCCCAGATAGCCGTACACGTCGCCGGTGTTGACGGTCAGGTCAACCCCGGCGACGGCGGTCAGCTCTCCATAGCGCTTCACGAGCCCGCGCACTTCGATCGGCGGCGCCCTGCCGGCGTTAGGCGAGACCCCGCCGGCGTTAGGCGGGTTCCCGTCCGCGGCGGCGCTAGCGCTCACAGCGCTCGCGCCGCAGCGTCGGCTGCCACCGCCGGTACCGAGCCGAGAACCGTGTAGGCGACACCATCGCGGGTGAAGCGCACGATCGTTCCGAGCGCAGTATCGAGCTCCTGGCCGGTCACGCCGTGGATTGAGACGGTCGGCAGGCTGAGCGTACTGCCACCGCCCTGGCCGGAGCTCTGGCTCTTGGCGGCGCCACCCGGGCTCGGGCTCTGTTCGATTACCGCCACACCACCGAGGTTCTGGCCGTAGGTGACCAGCGCGGCGGGCTTACCGGCCCAATCGAGCAGCTGCACGGTCCGGCGCGGCAGGCCCACGAGCCTATTGGGGGCCATCAGCGTGAACGGAAGCCGGGCGGCGACCGCCGCTACGCCGCTGACGCTGGCCTGACTGCGGTGCGCCTTGCTCTTGGTCCGGGCGGCGTGGCCGGCTGCCGTCCCAAGGCCAGTGGTCGAGATCTTGACGACCTTGTCACCCAAGGGCGGTCTGATCGCGAAGTCCGAAGCCGGAACCGAGCCGTAGGAGATGTCGGTCGCAGCCAACTGGAGCACCGGCGTGTTGCTGCCGCGGGCGTAGATGGCGAAGCGCAGCGGCACGCCGCGGGCGGCGTCCCAGGCCAGCTCGGCCGAGCCCAGCAGACCGCCGTCGTGCTTGGGCGAGACGCTGACAGTGTAAGCCGCCTGCCCTGCCACGTCGCTGGGGGTGGCGCCGGAGATGTTGACGCTTCCCATCAGGCGGTTGAGGTCAGATTGGATCTGAGCGATGCTCGGCAGGGTGTCCGGCTTGGTCGCGCCGGCCTTCGCCGTGCTCTTGCCCTGGGGCAGCGTGCCCTTATAGACCGTGTTGGAGGATGGGTCGGAGATCCAGAAGGAGCCTTTGCTGACCAGCACCTGGGCGTCACCGTTGGCGGATTGCAACTCGAGGCGCAGCCGGTCGCTGGACAACCACAGGCGTCCGCGTGCGCCGGTGAGGATCGGATCGGATCCCAATCCGGATCCCTGGATCGCGCTGGTGTCGATCAGGTTGTTGGTGAACGTGATCCGAGCGCTGAGCCCGGTCACCGCCGGTGCCGAGAGCGCCTTATGTAGTGCCGGCGCGAGTCCGCTGCGCGGGGGGACCGGCCCGGACCCAGAGGCCGCGAGGGCGATCGCGGTTCCGCCGGCAGCCGCCACGACCAGACCGGTCAGCGTTGCCAGCAACCGATGAGTTGAGACCGTACGCAGGTACTTCATGGGGACTCCGCCTTTCTCGTGATAGAGCGAAGATAGGCCAGAAGCCTGAAATTAGTCTGACAGAGCGGATACCCGATCCCCGACAGCGGATGTGGCCGGAGCGCTACCGTCGTCGGTATGTGCCGTCTGTTTGGGATGAGCGGGGGCCGGGAGCCGGTCAAGGCGACCTTTTGGCTGCTGGAGGCCCCAGATTCGCTGGCGCTTCAGAGCCGCAGGGAACCCGACGGCACCGGCCTGGGCGCGTTCACGGCAGCGGGGGAACCAGTCGTGTTCAAGCAGCCGCTGGCCGCCTTCGAGGATCACGAGTTCGCCTCCGAAGCTCGTGAGGTCAGCTCGCGCAACTTCGTCGCCCACGTCCGCTATGCGTCAAACGGCGCCGTGAACCTGCGCAACACCCATCCGTTTGAGCAGCATGGACGGCTGTTTGCCCACAACGGCGTGATCGGCGCCCTGGATCAGCTGGAGCACGAGCTCGGCGATGCCCGCTCGCTGGTCGGCGGCGACACCGATTCCGAGCGCTTTTTTGCGCTGATCACCAGGGAGATCGAGCGAACCAGGGAGATCGGCGCGGGGATTGTCAGCGCCGCCACTTGGGTGGCCGATCATCTGCCCGTGCTCTCGCTCAACTTCATCCTGATCACCGGATCGCAGCTGTGGGCGCTGCGCTATCCGGACATGCACGAGCTGCACCTCCTGGAACGAGAGCCCGGCGGACCGAGCCGTGGGCGCCACCTGGAGCACGCCAGCGCGAGGGGCAGCATTCGCGTTCGCTCCGGCCAGCTCGCCGACCGCCCCGCCGTGGTGGTCGCCACCGAGCGGATGGACGAGGACGCCGGCTGGCGCTCGATGCAGTCCGGCGAGCTGCTCCATGTCGACGCCGATCTCCGGGTGCAGATCACGCGCCCGCTGGTCCGGCCGCCCGCATACCCTCTATCGCTCTCTGACCTCGATCCGAAGGCCGCCGCTTCACAGGGGGCTCCGGCATGAGCGCCACCCTGCCATCTGGCCACAGCGCCACGCGGCCTCCCGGCGCGAGCGCCCCCTTACCCCCCGGCCCGAGACTTCCCCGGGCGATCCAGACGGTCGGCTTCATGCTCGCCGGGGCGCGGTTTCTGGAGGCATGCCGGCGACGTTACGGCCCGGTGGTCACGTTCGGGACACTGTTTGACGAGCGGTTCGTGATGGTCTTCGATCCCGAGCTGGTCAAGGAGGTGTTCCGGGGTTCAGGCGAGCAGCTGCACGCCGGCGAGGCCAACGCGCTGCTCGGACCGATCCTCGGCGAGCGGTCGATCCTGCTGCTTGACGGCGCCGAGCATCTGCGCCAGCGGCGGCTAATGCTCCCCCCCTTCCACGGCGCGCGGATGCTGGTTCACGAGCAGGCGATGCGCGACGCCGCCGATGTCGAGATCGATTCATGGCCGATCGGCGAGCCGTTCGCCCTGCTGGGGAGCATGCAGTCGCTGACGCTGCGCGTGATCCTGCGCGCGGTGTTCGGATTTCAGCCCGGTCATGAGGAGGCCGAGCTGCGGCGCCGGCTGCGGGCGATGGTGGAGCCGCTGGCCCGTCCGCGCGGCCTGCTGATGGTCGCTGCGGCCGTGCGCGGGCGCCGCAACCGACGGGCGGTGATCCAGTTTGAGGCGCGCAAGCGCGCGGTCGACGAGATCCTCTACTACGAGATCGCGCGGCGGCGGGGGCAAGCTGATCTCGTTGAGCGCGACGACGTCTTCTCCGCGCTGCTGCTCGCCCAGGACGAGCACGGCGAGCGCCTGTCCGATCGCGAGGTGCGCGACGAACTGGTCACGCTGCTGCTCGCCGGCCATGAGACGACCGCCACCGGCCTGGCGTGGACGTTTGACCTGCTGCTGCACACGCCCCGCGTGCTGGCCCGGGCGCGGATGGCGGAGCCCGAGTACCTCGACGCGGTGGTCAAGGAATCGCTGCGCATCCGCCCGGTGATCCCCGGCGTGGGCCGCGTGGTGCGCGGGGAGCCGTTCTCGCTGGGGGGATATGAGATCCCGATCGGCATTGAGATCAACCCCTCGATCCGCACGATCCACCGGCGGGCCGACCTCTACCCTGATTCGGATGCGTTCAGGCCCGAGCGCTTCCTGGAGCCCGGCGCGCCCGACACTTACACGTGGGTGCCATTCGGGGGCGGGACGCGGAGGTGCCTGGGAGCGAGCTTTGCGTTGACCGAGATGCGCGTCGTGGTCACGCGGGTCCTGGAGCGGGCAGCACTGCGAGCGGCAGATCCGCACCGGGCCAAGGCGCAGTTCCGGGCGATCACGCTTGCGCCCAAGGGCGGCGCGCGCGTGGTCCAGGAGCGGGCGCCGCTGGCCTGCGCCTAGTGGCCGCTCCGCAAATACGCTCGCATTCGAGCGGCCGTGCTTACGGGTGCAACCACTCAGCGAGTCCCGGTCGCGTAGCGCAGGATCGACAGATCGGTCAGCCACTCGACCGGAGCTCGGTCATCGGTGTAAACAGCCCCGCCCCGCAGCGCCGGCCCGAGCCGGCCCGCCACGGAGGCGTCGAGTCCCTGTAGGTCGCCGGAGAGATCTGCGTGTGCGGCTGTCAGCTGCGCAGCCGACAGCGCCCGCAGGCTCGCCACCACCAGCGAATTGGAGCCGCTGACGCGGTCGCGGATCACCACCGGAAATACCGCGTGCATGGTCGCCGAGACGACCTTCTCCAGCGAGTCCGAGCCGGGAATGTGGCCGACGTTGACGATCACCGTGCCACCGGGGTTCAGATGACTGCGCGCCGAGCTGAAGAACTCGCGGGTCACCATATAGAACGGGATGTAGGGCTGGCGGTAAGTGTCGACGAAGATCGAGTCGTACTTGGCGCGGCTGCCGGCCAGCCATGGCCGGGCGTCGGCGGTGTACAGGTGCAGCCGCGGACCCTTGAGATCGAAATAGCGCTTGCCGATTTCGCTCAGCGCCCCGTCCAGCTCGACGGCGTCAACCCGGGTCGAGGGAAAGTAGTGACCGTAGGCCCGGGCGATCGTGCCCGCGGCATCGCCCAGGATGGCGATCCGGCGGGGCACGCCGAATCCGTCGGCCAGCGGAACGACCAGGAAATCATCCCAGTAGCCGCCGGTCAGATAGCTCCACGGCCGGTAGAGCGAGTGGATCGCCACCCCCTCGTTGAGCTGGAGCCATCGCTCGCCGCTGCGCAGCTGCAGCACGCGCGCGTATTGATACTGCGTCTCGGTCGAATAGATCACCCGCGCTCCCCGCACGTCGGATCCGATCGCCGCCGGGGGGACCGCGAACAGTGCTCCGACGACGATCGGCACGAGCAGGAAACGTCGCGAACCGAGCCCCGGCGCGGCCACGAGCACAAGCGCGAGGGCGAACACCAGGAAGGTCCGGTGCGTCCCGATCAGCGGGATCAGCAGCAGTGCGGCCAGGAAGGTCCCGACCAGCGAGCCGGCGGTCGAGATCGCGTACAGGCGACCGGTCACCGTGCCGGTGTCGGCCACGCGCGCGACCGCCAGGCGGTTGGCGTAGGGCGCGACGGTGCCCAGCAGCATCACCGGCACCGCGACCAGCACCAGCACGGCTGCAAGCGAACCCAGGAACCCTCCGACCGACAGCGCGCCGAGCGCCTTGACCGACAGGCGCAGGAACGGGTCGGCGATGAACGGCACCACCGCGAGCAGCACCCCGGCGAGCAGCACGATCGCACACAGCCCGCTCAGATCCGCGCGGCGGTCGGCCAGCCGGCCACCCACCGCGTACCCCACCGACAGCGCCACCAGTACCGTCGCGATCGTATTGGCCCAGATGATCGTGGAAGCCCCGAAGTAGGGCGCGAGCAGCCGCGCAGCCGAGATCTCGGCGCCGAGGCTGGCGGCGCCGACCACGAACGCGATGCCCCGGATCGCGATCGGCCGCACTGGCTCCGCTACCACCGGAGCTTGCCGGGCGTCCGGCTCGGGTGCGTCGAGGGCTGCGACGTCGCGGTCAGTAGGTGTGGCGCTCACCGTCGCCGGGACCGTAGCGCCGTCGGTCCAAAGACGCGCCGGCGCCCGAACGGGCCCCGGCCCGGCTCCGGTACATTCGCGCCAGCGGATCCCCAATCGAATCCGCGCCGGCGCAATCCACATCCGCGCCGGCGCAATCCACATCCGCGCCGGCGCAATCCAGATCCACGCCGGCGGATTTCACGGTGGCGACGCCGCAGCGCGGTCCTTGATACACGTGCCCGATGTTGCTCTACAACTCCCCGGTTTCGGGCAATTGCTACAAGGTCAGGCTCCTGCTCGCGCAGCTGGAGATCGAATACGAGCGCCGCGAGGTAGATGTGTTCGACCGCTCGGATCGCCCTGAGCTGCTGGGCGAGCTCAACCCGGCGCTGCGCGTGCCGACGCTGGTACTAGACGACGGACGGACGCTGGCCGAGTCAGACGCGATCCTCTACTACTTCGCTGACGGCACTGAGTATCTGCCCGATGACCGCTACGAGCGCGCGCAGGTTTTGCAGTGGATGTTCTTTGAGCAGTACAGCCACGAGCCGTTCATCGCCGTGGCCCGGTTCTGGGCGATGGCCGGCATCCACCGCTCCGAGGAGGAGCTGCAGGCCAAGCGCCACGGCGGGGAGGCGGCCCTGGCCGCGCTGGACAAGCATCTGACCGGCCGTACCTTCCTCGTCGGCGAGCGCTACACGATCGCCGACATCGCCCTGTTCGCCTACACGCACGTGGCGCCCGAGGGAGGTTTTGCGCTGGGGCCCTACCCGGCCGTGCAGGCCTGGCTGGCACGGGTCGCCGCGCAGGAGCGTCACATCGCGATCACGTGAAATTCGCTAGCGCGCGTGGCGTGCGGGTCAACGCGCTCTGGCTCGGGCCGGTCGCTACGCCGTGAGTGCGGGCAGCAACACGGGCAGCGCCTCCGCGAGCGCGGCAACGACCTCGGGGTCGAAATGGCTGCCGGCGCAACGGCGTAGCTCGGCCAGCGCCTCTCCAGGAGACCGAATCGTTTGGTATGACCTGGGCGAGGTCATCGCGTCGAAGGCGTCACAGGCGAGGATGATGCGGGACCCCAGCGGGATCTCCGGTCCTGCCAACCCATCGGGATAACCGGCCCCATCCCACCGTTCGTGGCTCGAGCGGACGAGCGTGGCTTCCGTGGACAGGGCAGGCGCCGCGGCCAGCACCCGCTCACCGAGGATCGTGTGAGTCCTCATCAACTCCCACTCCTCCTCGGTCAGTGCGCGAGGCGCCTCGAGGATCGCGTCGGGGATCGCCACCTTGCCGATATCATGCAGCGTGGCGGCGCGGGCGAGGTGGTCGAGCTCAAGGCCGTCGAGTCCCATACCGCGGCCGACGGCGCTCGCAAGCTGAGCCACGACGCAAGCGTGGCTGTGAAGAGTGGGGTCGCACTCGTTGAGGATCCGCGTCAGGACAGCGTGGGTCTGGCTTCCGGCTCCACGCGAGCGCCCCGCCTTGTCGCTGTACATCCGCTCGTCGGCGAGTTGCAGCGCGCGCGTCAGGGTGTCCGCCTCCCCCGGCAGACTGACACGGCCGCGCGACGCCGTGATCAAGAAGCGCTCCCCGCGCTCGGTCAGCGCGCGCGCGATTGCCGATTCGATCCTCATCGCGTCTGGCTCGTCGCACTGCGCCAGGGCACAGAACTCATCCCCGCCGATCCGGTACGCCTTGGCCCGCCGCGTGACCGCCGAGGCAAACTTACGGGCCAGGCGGGCCAGCAGCGCGTCGCCCGCGACGTGCCCGAAGGTGTCGTTGTACTGCTTGAAGCCATCGAGGTCGAAGAGCATCAGGTGGAGTGGCTCGGCGACGCTCGCCGCGCTCCGGAGCAGCTCGAACTCGGCGGCGAGTCGGCGCCGGTTACCGAGCCTCGTGAGCTCGTCGGTCACCGCCTCGCGCCGACTAAGCGCCAGCATCCGGCGCAGCTCCAGCTGGGCGACTACCTGACGCGCGAGCCCCTCCAGCGCCCCGTGTTGTTCCTCGGTCAGCTGTCGAGGAATTGTGTCGAGGGCGCACAGCGTTCCGAGCGCGTGCCCATCGCTGGCGATCAGCGGCGCGCCGGCGTAGAAACGGAGCTCCGGTCCTCCGGTCACCAGCTCGCTGTCGGCAAAGCGCGGATCCGCCGAGAGGTCGTTCACGACCATCGGATGGGGCTGGAGGATCGTGTGCGCGCAGAAGGCCGTGTCACGAGGCGACTCCGTGTCTGGGACGTTGATCCGCGCTTTGAACCACAAGCGATCCGCGTCAACGAAGCTGATCAAGGAGATCGGCGTCCCGCAGATCTGCGAGGTGAGCGCGGCGATGTCGTCGTAAGCTTGCTCAGGCTCGGTGTCCAGGATGTCGTATCGCAGCAGCGCCGCTAGGCGGTCGCGCTCGTTGATTGGCTTGGGTGCACTGAGCATTCGGGACCTCCCGCTCCAGAACCTATCGACCACCGCCGGCGGTTCTTTAGTCGCGGCCGCCTCGCGCGGCCGGATGCGCAGGCCGAGCGCGGTGAACGTGCGCTCGTTGATCCGCAGACTTGCTTGGTAGCCGGGTGCTGAGAGCTTCTCGATCGGCTGATGCGTGTGGTCATTCGCGGGTCGAATTCGGCGTCGCGACGCGGTTCAGCGCTCGGCGTTGGCCAGGATTGCGTCGTGCACGTAACGCGCGAGTCCTTCTGCGACGCGCTCGTAGTTGTCGGCGAAGCGCTGATCGGCGACGTACATCTCGGCCAGCCCGCGGTGTATCGCCGGCGAGCATGGATAGAACCGCTTCGAGATCTGCCGACGATGGCGCTCGGCGACCTCGCGGGCCGGTTCTCCGGTAGCCGGCTCACCGGTCGCCATCAGCTGGGCGAAGTCGCTCACGATCTGGTCTGACTCGGCTCGGATCTCCGCCCATTCGTACTCGCCGTACTGAGCTGTGCGCCGGGTCGACTCACGGTAGGCGTCGGTATGCCCCCAGCACTCGAGCACCTCCTGCTCGTGTTCGGCCGGGTCAAATCCCTCGAACATCTTCGCTACCTCCAATCGGGTTTCGTTCTCCTGTGCACTGAGCGCGGCGTCCAGTGCGCGCGCGGTGGCCCCCAGGCGCTCGAGCTCGTGCTCGACCAGCTGTCGCTGGCGCCGCAGCGCCTGGACGCGATCGTGGGCCGGGTCATCCAACAGCCGCTGGATCTCGGCCAGCGAGAAGCCGAGCTGGCGCCAGATGATGATCTCCTGAAGCCTGACGGCGTCCTCGTAGCCGTACAGCCGGTAACCGGCGTCCGAACGCTCGCTGGGACACAGCAGACCGATCTCGTCGTAATGGTGCAGCGTCCGCACGCTGACGCCCGCAATGCCGGAAAGCTCACCCACCGTTTGCATGCGTCGGACGTTAGAACCTGACGTGGCGTGAGGGTCAAGGCCGGAATTTGCTGGCGCAAATTCCGGGGTGGAATCGGCTGGCGCCGATTCCACGGAGTCGGTGTGGAATTCGAGGGGCGAATTCCACGGGCGCGTGTGAATCCGCCCGCCAAATCCGCTGGGTAAGCTGATCGGCTATGCGAGAGGCGCTGATCTGCGAGCCGCTGCGCACGCCCGTTAGCCGCTTTGGCGGGATGTTCCGTGACGTCTCGGTGACCGACCTGGCCACGACCGTGATCAAGGCGCTGATCCAGCGCACCGGACTTCCGCCGGAGCGGATCGATGACGTGCTGCTCGGACAGGGCTACGCCAACGGCGAGGCGCCGGCGCTGGGCCGAGTGGCGGCGCTTGATGCCGGGTTGGGGGTCCGGGTGCCGGGATTGCAGATCGACCGGCGCTGCGGATCAGGGCTGCAGGCCGTGATCGAGGCAAGCATGCAGGTGCAGACCGGCGCGGCCGACCTCGTGCTGGCCGGCGGCGCGGAGAGCATGAGCCAAACCGAGCTCTACTCCACCACGTTGCGCTGGGGGGCCAGATCGGGCGGCGCGATGCTCGAGGACCGCCTGGCGAGGGGTCGGGTGACGGCCGGCGGCGCCAGCCACCCGGTTCGCGGCGGCATGCTGGAGACCGCCGAGAATCTCCGCCGCGAATACGCCATCCCGCGCCACGAGCAAGATGAGCTGGCTCTGCTCTCCCATCAGCGCGCGGTGGCCGCCCACGACCGCGGCGCGTTCGCCGAGGAGATCGTGCCGGTGGAGGTCAAGGACCGAAAGGCGGGCACGCGGCTGATCGACCGCGACGAGCACCCGCGCCCGGACACGACCCTGGAGGGCCTGGCCGCGCTGCGGCCGGTGATGGGACGTTCCGATCCGGAAGCGACCGTAACGGCGGGCAACTCCAGCGGGCAGAACGACGGCGCCGCGGTCTGCATCGTTACTCACGCCGCGCTCGCCGCCGAGCTGGGGCTGACCCCGTTCGCGCGCCTGGTCAGCTGGGCGGTGGCGGGCGTGCCGCCTGAGACGATGGGCATCGGCCCGGTGCCGGCCACAGCCAAAGCGATGGTGCGCGCTGGGCTGTCACTTGACCAGATGGACCTGATCGAGCTCAACGAGGCGTTCGCCAGCCAGGTGCTGTCGGTGCTGCGCGAATGGAAGCTCCCGGACGGGTTCGAGCGCCTGAACGTCAACGGCTCCGGGATCTCGCTGGGGCACCCGATCGGCGCCACCGGGGGCCGGATCCTCGCCACTCTGTTGCATGAGCTGCGTCGGCGCGGCGGTCGCTACGGGCTCGAGACGATGTGCATCGGCGGCGGCCAGGGTCTGGCGGCGATCTTCGAGGCCTGAGGGCCCACTCCGTTAGGCCGCCGCCCGCTCACCCGGGCTGCAGGGTTCGCCGTCAATAATCTCGCCGTGGGCCCTGACCCATACCATCAGGACGGTGTACGCCAACGCGAACAGCTCGCCTGGGTCGGCTGGCGGAGACCGCGACGAGGCGGTCCTGCGCGAGGTGATCGAGGCGCTGGCCCCGCTCGAGCGCCGCGCCGGGCGCACCGGTGAGGAACAGGCAGCACACTGGATCGCTCGCCGCCTGGACCGCGCGGCGGCGCCGGCGCAGGTCCAGGAGGAGCATTTCCTCGACGGCTACGCGAAACCGATGGGCACGCTCGCGGCGCTCGGAGCGCTGGCCGGACTGGTCTCGCTGCGAGGCGGGCGGTCCCAGAAGCTGGGCGCCGCGGCTGCCGCCGGGGTGACTGCGGCAATCGCCGACGACATCTCCAACGGGCCCCGGCTGTTCAGACGCGCCACGACGCGCCGGCGCACGACCTGGAACGTGATCGCCCGCTGCGGCGATCAGTCCGCGCC
>OCTA010003639.1_pt1 | contig 13660 bp, 13 predicted proteins | sample 1538991 | NCBI WGS metagenome assembly OCTA01 (sample SAMEA3539302, study PRJEB22396) | soil metagenome | biome: tundra; feature: field; material: soil | place: USA | collected 2010-05 | depth 0.15 m
GCGGACGTCGCGGAATTCCAGTCGCCTAAAGGCAAGCTCGACCTGTTTCTGTACCACTCCTTTGGGCAGGAGCTTCTGGCCCAGCTACTGACTACGCTGGAGAGTTCGTTGCGGTCGAAAGGGGCACACTTGTTTTTTGTCTACAACAATCCCGTCTGCGGCGACATCCTCGATGCCTCGTCGGCCTTCACCCGATGGTATGCAGACATGGTTCCCCATGACTCTAAGGAGGGCTTGAGCGGACACGATGCCGTCGTGATTTGGCAGAGCGTCGCAGGGGCCCGACCTACCCCGCATCAGCGCGTTGACCGCCACATTATCATTACTGACCCGAAGTATAGAGCGGACCTGGAAGCCTAACCCGCTGCCGCGCGTCGCTTCGAACGTCGAGGCAATAGTCGGTGGGCAACGATGACTGGAAGGCGCGCGATTTACCTCAAATTCGTCCGGACTTGCGGGTCATGCCGCCCGGTATGAGCCTCGCAAACCAGATAAGCCTGGCACAGACCTACTACGCGGCTAATGACGTACCGGCGACTTGTTCCGTGCTCACAGGATTCGTGAATGAGGTCATAACGCAGAATGGAAAGAAGATCGGTAAAACCTTAGACGCGCAACTCATTTCCGACGCGGACACCCTAGAGGTTGCGATTGGCTGCAACTAGATAGGATGCATCCTGCGGATAAAAACCCAGGCGCGAGGCCGGGATCGTTCTTCGTCAACGTGAGCGATGCTCAGACGTAGGGCCCATTGGCTATAATTCTACGGAGCCCGCTTCCCCGCCTCCGTCTGGCTGATGCTGACCGCTGGGTGGACTGGCATTCCAAGGGACTGCAAGTGAAAACTGAATCACGCCCCGGCGAGAGCCTCGAGGCACTGGCCGCGACGGTGCCTGTTCCGATAGGGAGCATCGCAATCCGCGTGTGCTCTCCTTCCCTCGGCTAAGGATCGAGCGGCGCGTTGTGTAGAACCACGCTTCGGGCTCAATTGGAGTGTCCAACATTAAGTGGCGCTATCTCGGGTAATCAGGGCCTTAAGTCCGCGTATCTCGCAGATATATTGGACGTTGCGGCAGAAGTTTTCGTTATTATTTCAGCGACATAGTTCGTTTTTGGCACTGGACTGAAAATCCGCGTGTCGGTGGTTCAATTCCACCCCTGGCCACCATTATAAATACTATAATTATCAATAAACTAATAGTTTAATAAACGTTCTATTTTGGGATAGCCGAGCGAGGAAGGACGATCTGTTGCCGGCGCATTTCTAGCCCACATGCCCACTGACGATATGCCTCTATCCACTCGGGCCAGTGCGGGCGCGGACTCGGGAGCGGCAGCTTAAGCAATGGCCTGCCGCAGGCGACCGCGCCGGCAAATCGCGACAATCTGCTCATCGTCTGTCATTTCAATCCGCTCGACGGTAGCGGTGACCCAGAGGATCTCAGTATCGAATGGGGTGTCGAGGTGCTCGTCGAGTACGGTGTAGAAGCCGGTACGCTGCTCCGGCCCCAAGTGAACTGTGCGGCTACCGATAGAGGCCATCCTATCCGGGCCAACGCAACTCGCGTCGAGCAAGCATCGATGGGTTTACTTCGCTTGGGCGATGCCAAACTATCCGGCGTATGTGCGAATCGCGTGATTGAGATGGAACAGCTATAACGCCACCCGGCGCGCGCAAATTCATAGGGAAACGCGCCAGCCAAATCAGGCCGCAGATTCATCCTCCAGCACATCCGGCTCAAGTGAAAGCTCCGCAGACGCGGTAGCTTCGCGTGCCGCAGCCGCAGCCGCCGCAGCCACCGGCTCCGCAGCGGCAGAAGCCGCGGGCTCAGGCTCATTCGGCTGGCGCGTGCCATTGAGTTTGATATTCAGGCGAAGTTCGTTTGCTGAATCCGCATTTCGTATTGCTTCTTCGTACGAAATGGAGCCCTCATTATAGAGCTCAAATAAGGACCAGTCGAAAGTCTTCATGCCCAGCTCGCGGGACTTTGACATGATGGATTTGAGCTCGTGAAACTCACCCTTCCGGAGCTTGTCGGCTACGATAGGTGTGTTGATCAAGATCTCAATCGCCGCCTTGCGGCCTTTACCGTCGACAGTTCGAACCAAACGCTGTGAAATAATCGCCCGCAGATTGCTGGACAGATCCGTGAGCAACTGTTTGCGGCGCTCCTCGGAAAAGAAGTTGATGATGCGATCGATGGTCTGGTTGGCGCTATTTGAGTGCAACGTGCCAAGGCATAGATGCCCAGTCTCGGCGAATGCGATGGCGTGCTCCATCGTTTCGGTGTCGCGAATTTCTCCGATCAGGATAACATCCGGCGCCTGGCGCAAGGTGTTCTTCAGGGCGTTGTGCCATGAGTGCGTGTCGATCCCCACTTCTCGATGAGTGATCAGCGATTGATGCGACTGGTGCACGAATTCAACGGGATCCTCCACCGTAACAATGTGGCCGGCGGAGGAACGATTGCGATGATTGATCATGGCGGCGAGAGTGGTTGATTTGCCGGAACCGGTGGCGCCGACCACCAGGACCAAGCCGCGCTTGGTCATTACGATCTCTTTGAGGCTTTCCGGTAATCCGAGTGTGGCAAAGTCGGGAATTTGATTGGCGATGGTTCGGATAACCATGCCGACCTGCTGCTGCTGCATGAATACATTGACTCGGAAGCGCGCAACTCCCGGCAGGGAGATCGCGAAATTGCATTCAAGATCTTTGGCGAATTCGCCCCGTTGACGCTCGTTCATGAGTGAATTTGCCAGCTGACGGGTGACTTCGGCGGTCAATTTCTGGCTCGTCAAAGGCCGCATGGTGCCCTGCAGCTTCATGCTGGGGGGGAAGTCTTTGGAGACGAATAGGTCCGAGCCCCCAGCCTTGCTCATTGCGGTCAGCAATTTGGTGATATGGGCCTTGGCCTGTTGTTCAGTTAGGCTCGACATCTAGTTCCTTGAAGGCCGGCTAATTAGCCCGGATCGTATCGTATCGAATCGAAGCGAATGAGTACGGTATTGGTTCTCTAATCAGGGACATGCAAAGTCAGAGATCTGCAAAGCGGCACTGAATGATCACTCTCCAGTGTCGCCGCCTCGTCATGGCCGTCTTCGGAACCGAGCCGCCGACAAAATTGCCTGCAAAATACCGGGCTAAATTCCGGGGTAACCCCGATTTTAGGAACTCATCAAAGAGCCAAAACAGCCGCGCGGCACCTGAGTTTAATTCCACCCCTGGCCACCATTCAAATCAATATTGCAAATCAAGAAGTTGCATCAGAGCGCATTGACTTTTTGTCTAATACTTGCGCCGGTGTCCAATATTTCGGTCCGCTGTTCGCTTGACCAATTCGGTTCTGGTGGCGCGGCTGGAATCAATGACATCTGATTCCGACTGCGCATGTGCAGGCTACAATCGGTCATGGGCCTGACAACGCGGGGGATCTAACCAAATGAGGACGAAGAGCCAATGATCTCAGCGCAGGATGCGCTCGAACGCTTGCGCGAGGGCAACCGTCGATTCGTATCCGACGACCGGGCCGGTGACACGCCAACGAACGCGAAACGCCGCCAAGCGCTGGCGGCAGGCCAAGAGCCGTTTGCCATTGTTCTAGGATGTTCCGATTCGCGTGTGCCGGCTGAGATCGTTTTCGATCAGGGCCTCGGTGACCTGTTTGTCATCCGTGTTGCTGGCAACATCGTCGCCCCTTCGCAAATTGGCAGTGTCGAGTTCGCTGCGGAACGCTCCGGCACACGACTCGTAATAGTGCTGGGACACTCCAGGTGCGGGGCTGTCCTAGCTACGCTGGAACAGCTCGGTCGTCGGTCGGAAGATCAGTCACGGAATCTGCGGTCGATCGTTGATCGTATCCGGCCTTCCGTGGAACCGCTGCTTCGGACGGAGCTCAGGCGCGACCCCGACGCTCTGGTGCGCGAAGCCGTTCGGGCGAATGTCCGCATGTCAGCCGATCATCTGCGACATGGATCGGAAATCCTCGAGCAACTGATCCAGAAAGATGGGCTTCAGGTCATCGGCGCGGAATATTCGCTGGATTCTGGAATCGTAGAGTTCTTCGACGGCGTACCTCCTGCGGGTAACAATGAATTGGATCCGCCGATTGCCGGGTAGCGCAAGTTGTAGGTAAATGATCGCCCCGCGGCGGCGGTAGTGCGTAATAGGACTCGGCTTGCGGGTTTTCGGGGAAGTGCCGGACACCGATTACTGTGCAACTGCGCCGGTGGATTTTTTTCTGAAGGTCTCAGTGCCCCTGCCGTTCGCCGCGTTCGGTGCCGAGAATCAAATCGACAAGCGCGTTGGCTTGAAAATTAGGGGTCCGCAGCGCAAGAAGTGTCCAATATTAAGTGGCGCTATCTCGGGGAATCAACACCTTAAGTGCCCGTATGTCGCAGAAATATTGGACACCGCGACATCGCTTTGTTTAACGCTATCAGTAACTTAAATCGATTTGAAGAAGGGACTGAAAATCCGCGTGTCGGTGGTTCAATTCCACCCCTGGCCACCATGAAATCCATGGTTTAATCGTTCGTGAGCAAACGGTCACATGGAATATTCTGGACCGCAGGAGACGAACCAAGGCACGGTCTCGTCCTCCGGAGTCGCGTCCTCCGAGATAGTCGCTGCCCCCTTAACGTTCGCCGCCAACTGGCGGCACGACGGCGCCGAGATTTGCACGAGCAACCCACCCCGAGAGACCGCCGCCAGTTCGAATGAGCATGAAATCCTCATGCTCCGCCGCTATCGTCACGCTCTCCGCTTCCCGCAATACAAATGCCGTGTCGGCCATCGGTGCCGGGGATACGCGCGCAGGTGTCTGGTGGATGAGGACGACCGCCTCGTGCATTCGTGGCCACAGCAGCATCGCGTTGGACGCGGTCAGAGCAATCAGCGCGATGCCGAGCAAGATAGCGCCGCCCGGTATCCATAGAAATCGCCGCGCAACCTTTCTAGCCACCAGTCCTATCCCGACAAGAGCAAGCCCTAAGACTCCGAGCCAAGCCGCCGAGGTGGGGCTCGTGGCCTGGACGAGGCGTGCAAAACGGTTTCGCGGCTTCATGGACACATGTGCGGAGGCGCGAACGTACGCAAGATTGGCATTGATATCCGGGTCATCGGGTGCCAGCAGTGCGGCGCGCTCATAGCTGAGCACTGCCAAACCCGGCTTGCCAGCCCGAGCATATGAATTGGCCAGGTTGTAAAGCCCATCTGCCGAATACGGTGGCTGCGATGGTTGCGCGAACGCCTGCCCAGCCCACAGCGCGAGACCCGCGATCAGCATCGGTATCTTTGACGCGCGCATTTACTCCCTCTCGCCCGCGAGTTGGCCGCGAATCAGACTGAGCCAACGCTGAAAATCCGTGCCGCCCGACTGGTTATCCGAATACCTCGCCTCGTCGGCGATCGCAAATAGCCGTTCGACGTCCTCGCCGGTCGTGCCCAGTCGCGCTTTCAGATCTGCGACAGTGATTTGATCGGCAGCCATCTGCCACCGAGCGGCGAAGGTTTGCAGGAGTGCTTTTCTCGCCGCTTCGAAGAATGAAGAAGAATCACCGGCTCGCGCCGCCGCATCCAACTGAGCGAGCACACGCTCGGTCGCTTTCGAGGTCGCGTGTGCAGCGCGGGGGCGCACGGCGAACCAACTGCCCGCCAGAATCAACGCCAGGGTTGTCGGAATAGCCAGGAACGGTACCCGGAAGTACAGCGGTCTCAACTCACTCACCGAGTCTCGCGGGGGCGGGTGATCGGGGCGCAAGCCTTGGGTTGCCCCCGTCGCGGGAGCGCCGTTCAGGCTCTGCGCCCCAGCCAGAGCACTGAGTGAGCCGCTGGCCAGCGAGGCGGCGACCGTCACTTTGATTGCGGGCGTCTGCGCAAGCTCGTAGCGACGCGTGTTGGGATTGAAATAACTGAACTCGAGCCCGGGAATTGACTGCTCGCCCGGTTGCGCCGCGATCAGTGGTTGTTCGAACACTTTCTCGCCCTCGTCTCCGACAGCATCGCTCGGGATGAAGGAGGACTTCGCGGGGTAGGTCTTCCAATGATCGAGGTGATCGAACATCGTTGAATCGACACGATCGAAGTTGCCAGCACCGCTGATATGCAGGCGCAGAGTGAGCGGCTCTCCTGCCGCTACGGTGGGGGGCGAAACGTCGCTTGATACCTGGAAGTCACCGACGGCTCCGCTGAAGTTCTCAGGCTGCCCCGCCGTGGGCAGCGGCAGGACCTCCAGCTTGGACGGGGAGCTCTCGATCGTCATGTCTCTTGGAGCGGCGCCGTTGTACATACTTTGCAAGAGTGGAAAAGCCAGCCTGGACGCGACTGCCCTATCCGCCGCGGATAGCGTACTCATTTTCACGGTGAGCGGCGCTTCCGCCGACAACGCAAAATCGCCCGGCTTCACCGCCGCGAGCGCGCTGTGCCAGGTCAGCAGCACAAAGGCGCTACCTTCGATAGCCTCTTCGCGCCGTTCGGGTTGTTTCGATAGATTGTTGAACGTGAAGTCGCTGCCCTTGAGCGTGGGCAGGCCATTCACCGACGTGACGATTCCCGGGCGTAAGCCAACCTCGATTTCGACCGGCACGCTTTCGCCCACGTATATGGGGCGTGCCGGAATCGCCAAATGGACGAAGGCTGCACCGCCGGCTTGCAGCTGAACGCCTTTCGGCAGCGAAGCGGTCGGCACTGGCGCTGGGGCTGGCTGCTGGCTGCGCCAGGTGTAAGGATTGGGCTCATCGCCCTTCACCACCTCAAGTCCGATAGAGCGCGAGTTCGGCGTGAGTCCGGGAATGCTGAATACGCCCGCGAACTGCGGCGTAACGCGGATCAAGATGAACGACGCAGGGATCACTGTGCCGTTGACGAAGTCGAAGCCCTGCGATCGCCCTATCGCCTCGAATACCAGTCCGGGGATAGTCGGTAACGCGACGCCTTTCAGGCGACCGAAGCTTGTCACGCGGATGATCGCCGATTCGCCGAGCTTGATGCGAGAGGGTTCTATGGTTTCATAAGCTAACGTGTCAAGGGCTTGCGCCATCGCGTACTCGGCCGGCGCGAGGAGACACAGGCTTGCGGTAATAACCTTGATCCAGTGCATAGACCGCGATCGCTTCACCAATTCTTGAACGCTTTATCCGACGCCTGGTCTGGATTGCGTGGGCCTGAGGCAACGGCGAGCGAGTGGTGCTCGTCCGATTTCTCGGAGTCCAAAAGCTCACGCGCTTCCTCAGCACTCATTTGCCCGGGTTGGCGCTGATCATTCCCTTCGTCGCCCCGGCCGGCATGCTGATCCGGCGGCAGTGAATCATTTTTCGGGCTTTGCGCGGGCGGCTGCTGTGGCTGCCCATGCGGTGGTGGCTGCCCCTGCGCTTGCCCCTGGCCCTGCCCCTTGCCGCCGCCGCCACCCTGATCAGGCGGCTTTCGGAGCGCGTCAATCTTCCGATTGACGAAGTCGCGATTGTATTTGCTATCGGCGTCATTAGCGCGCAGCTGCAACGCCGTATCGTACGCCTTCACCGCCTCGGTCCATTTTTGAATGGCCTCCTGCGGAGCGAATTTCTCCAACTGCTGGCCCGCACGATAGAGCGCATTGCCGAGGTTGAAGTAAGCATCCTCCTGGTCTGCCAAGCGCTTTGCGTCGCTCGCCGGCGCAACCTTGATCGATTGTTGGAAGGACTGCGTTGCCTGGGGAAACTGTCCCGCTCGATAGGCGGTCGTACCCGCGTTGTACTCCAGGACGGGCGCCCGGGCGTTGCCCATTGCGCTCTGATCATGGGCCTGATCAGCACTCTCAGAACGCGTTGGAATGATCAGCACCCCGATCACGACCGAAACAGCCGACACGGCGACCGTGGGCGACACCGCTGGCGCTCGCCGTCGGCTCGAGCGACGCGTGCCCACCACCAGGCTTGCCAATAACATCATCAAGGACCCTGTCAGTGGCCATTGATAACGCTGGTTGTAAATTTTCTGCTGCCTGTAAATCAAATCATGCTTCGTAACCGAGCCGAATACCGTTCTCAGAAACACTTCAAAATCCCCGCCCTGGTCCCCAAGATGCACGTAGGCACCCGCCGTGGCGGTAGCGATGGCTGTAAGGCCGGCTTCGTCGAGATGAGACTTTACCAACGCTCCTTTCTCATCCTGGACAAAGCCGCCGCCCTGATCCGATGGCAAGGGGATCAGATCGCCTTCCACAGTACCGACACCGACCGTGTAGATCTTCAGGCCATCTTGCTGTGCGGCGTCTTTGGCCGCAGCCAGAGCGTCCCCTTCGAGATTCTCGCCATCCGTTACCAATATGAGGATTCTGTCGCTTCCAGGACGGCGGCTAAGTGCCGCTCGCGATGCCAGAATGGCGCTCGGGATATTCGTCCCGCCACGCGGAATGGTGTGAACATCGATCGCATCCAACGACTGGTGGAAAGCCCCATAGTCGATCGTCAGCGGACAGGCGAGAAAAGCGCTGCCTGCGAACGCCACGATGCCGATCCCATCGCCGTCCAGTTGCTTTGCCATGTCATCGATCGCCAGCTTAGCCCGCGTCAATCGGTTGGGCTTTACATCGGGCGTCAACATACTTCGCGACGTATCGATCGCGAACACGACCTCATTGCCGCGGCGGCTGATTTTCTCCCAGTGATATCCGAGCAGCGGACCGGCGAGCGCCGCGCAAAGACAGATTACGGAGCCCGAGAAGAGGCCCCTCTGAAGCCAGCGGCGGACCCGGGATACCGACCCGGTAAGCCTTCGTCGCAGATGCGGCGCGACGAATGTCGCCAGGGCCGCATGCTGCCGCACGTCGTAACGACGCCATATGCCTATGAGCGCAAGGCACGTCAGCAGACCCACGAGCAGCCAATTGGGATCGCTGAACCTCACGGTAACCTGCGATACCTCGTATGTTGCAAGAGCACCCAAAGTCCCAGCAGTCCCAGCGATGGGAACAATGTCCACCTGTAAAGCTCTTCCACCTGCTCGAATTTCTCCACGCTCTGCGCCGATGTTTCGTACCGATTGATCTGCTCGTAGATCTTTTGCAGCGAATCCGTGTCGGTCGCTCGATAGAACTGGCCGCCGGTGTCATTGGCTACGGCCTGCAGGGTCGTCTCATCGACGTCCACATACGCCATGATCATGTGAGTGTTGCCTGCCTCGTCCCTGACGGGAATCGGGGCCTTCCCGCGCACGCCGACGCCGATGGTGTATACCTTGACGCCCAAGGCTCGAGCTGCTTCCGCCGCGGCGAGTGGCGGTATTTTCCCGGTGTTGTTGACGCCGTCCGTCAAAAGTATGACTACCTTGGATTTTGTCGCCGTCGTGCGCAGATGATTTACGGCTGCGGCGATGGCCAAGCCGATCGCCGTTCCATCGTCGCCTATACCTACGTTGATACGCTCTAGATTTTGTTGCAGCCAGTCGTGGTCCAAAGTGAGCGGACTCACGATATACGGGGCCCCCGCAAACGCGATGAGGCCGATACGGTCGTTGGGACGCTCGTCGATGAATTTAGAGACGACCGACTTGACTACCGCGATGCGGTTGACGCGGGTGTTATCGACCTTGAAATCGAGTGCTTGCATCGAACCCGAAATATCCAGTGCGAGAACGATGTCAATTCCGTTCGCCGTGACGGAAGTTTGACTTTGAGTGCGCTGCGGCCGGGCCAACCCGACAATCATGAGAGCCGCCGCGATGATCGGAAGCAGCCAAACGATCCCACCGATCCGGCTCCGAGTCCGGCGCGCGATGTCTCGCGCGAGACTGACATCGGAATATTCGACGGCAGCTACGGGTCCCCGCCGTCCTCTCCACAGTATGACGAGTGGCAGCAGGGTCAATGCCCAAAACCAGTCGGGCTGAAGAAACCGAATCATGCGACGGGCGCCTCGCCGGTATCCAGCACGAAACGGCGAGCGCTTCTGAAAAGCGATTCCATATCCGTGACCGCTAGGGAGTCCCCTGCGAATTTAACGAAGTCGCATCGGTGCAGAAACTCCGCGAGCAGCGAGCGGTGACGCGCGAGCGCTTCATTCGAGCTCTGCAGCAGGGCTTGCAGGAATTCTTCGGTCGTCCGCTGCGTAGCGACGACGTCGAACCGCTTCTCGATGTAGTCTCGTATCAGTTCGGACGCAGCGATCCCGAATGCCCGAGCCGTGTCAGGACGCATCAGAGGTCTGGTGCTATCCAGCCGCTGCAGGGTTCGTTCCGATAAGGTCAGCGTCCCGCGCCGAATGCCGCGAGGGCGCCGACGCCAGACGACATAGGCGCAAAGCGCCACGACGATCGCGGCCGCAAGGACCGCAGGTACCACCCAGGACCCTGGCACTGCCTTGGGCCCCCGAATGTCGCGGATGTCCTCCGCGACTTCGGCCAAGACGGCTCCTGGAAGTAACGCGAGCCACGCGCAGCCTTTAGCCGCGCGGCGGGCGCAGGTACGCGCATTCATACCCGTGGGCGGCTGCGGGATTTAAAAAATCGCTGCAGCGTAGGAATGTAGGGCACATCCGTGCGCAACTGCACGGTGTCGACCCCCTCGGCTTGTAGATCGTTCCGCAGACCCCGAGAACGCTCCAGGGAAAGCTCGTTGAATCGCTTCCGAACCGCAATGCGAGCCGTGTCGAGCTCAATGACTTCGCCGGTTTCCGCGTCTTCCAGTGCGACGATTCCCACGTTGGGAAGCTCCTTCTCGCGCGGATCTTCGACATGGACTGCAATCAGGTCATGACGACGATTCGTTTGGCGGACCGCTCGGCGTAGAGCCGCGCGGGCAACGCCGGGATCGCCGCTCGTCTCGAAGTCCGAAATCAGGAACACCACGGCGCGCCGGTGGAGCACGTGATTCACGACGTCGAGCGTCTTTACGGTGTCGGTACCGACGCCCTGAGGCTCATGAAAGAGAATGTCTCGCACGACGCGCAGGACATGTCGGCGACCTTTCTTCGGCGGCAAATATCGTTCAATGCGGTCCGTGTACAGAATCAAACCAACTTTATCGCTATTGCGAATCGCGGAAAAAGCCAGCACGCTGGCGACCTCCCCGGCCAGATCGCGCTTTGCCATCGCGCCGGATCCGAAATTTCCCGAAGCACTGATGTCAACCACCAGAAATAGAGTGAGCTCACGCTCTTCCGTGAACTTCTTAACGAACGCACGACCAGCACGAGCCGTAACATTCCAATCGATGGTACGGACCTCGTCCCCAGGGCTGTATTCGCGCACCTCGTCGAAGTCCATTCCCCGGCCCTTGAACACCGAGTGGTAGGCGCCCGCCATGCTGTCGTCGACCATGCGGCGAGTGCGGATCTCCAGCTGACGCATGCTGCTGCGCTTCGCCTCGGTCGACTGCTTCACATCCGCCATCCGGAGACGCCCCCGCTCAGGGTACCGGCAGCGTGTTTAGGATTCTCTCAACGACATCCTTGGAAGTGACGTTCTCGGCCTCGGCCTCGTAAGTCACTGACACCCGATGCCGCAGCACATCCATCGCAACCGTCTTGACGTCCTGCGGCGTGACGAAGTACCGACCGTTGAGAAATGCCATGGCGCGTGCGGCCAGAGTGAGCGCGATGGTCGCTCGGGGCGAAGCGCCATTCTGAACATAACCGTTCAAGTCGAGCCCTGCAGCGATGGGCGGTCGCGTCGCGAGCACGATATCGACGATGTAATCGCGAATCTTGTCATCGACGAACAGAGTATTTACCACGTGCCGGGCATCGAGGATTTGTGATGCGCTGACTACCGTGCGCGGCACGATCATTGGTTCGGTGGTCGCCATGGCATCGAGAATCGCCCGCTCCTCAGCCCGCGTCGGATAGTCGACGATTACCTTCATCATGAACCGATCGATCTGCGCCTCCGGAAGGGGATAGGTGCCCTCCTGTTCCAGAGGGTTCTGCGTCGCGAGCACCAGGAACGGCGCCGGCAATGGATAGGTTTCATCGCCGATGGTGACCTGACGCTCCTGCATGGCCTCAAGGAGCGCACTTTGGACCTTGGCCGGCGCACGATTGATCTCGTCCGCCAGGATAAGATTGCTGAATATCGGCCCATGTTTGGTGCGGAACGCACCATCCTGTGGGTTATAAATCATGGTTCCGACGATGTCGGCGGGCAGCATGTCGGGCGTAAACTGCAGACGCTTGAAGCGCACCGAAAGGCAATTCGCCAAAGACTTCAAGGCCAAGGTCTTCGCAAGGCCGGGGACGCCCTCCAGGAGCACGTGACCATTGGTGAGCAGCGCGATTAGTAGGCGGTCGAGAAGATGCTTCTGACCGACGATGACGCGCCCCATCTCTTCCCGCAGCGGGCTTATCCAAGTCGAATTTTCAGTAATGATTTCGCGTGACGCACGCATTTCGGATCCGGGCGTCTGCGAAGCCATACGCTGCTCTGCGATATTGAGGACCTGCTCGCCCCCGGGTGGGGCAGCTTTTTGATTCATTTAGCGCAAATCCTTCTTCATGATATTTGCGATCGCCAGACGAGGGATTCGACGCCGAGTTAGTCGGCGCGGAACCAAGATAGTTCCCGTAATTATTTGAATTTTAAAGAATAGCCGGGGGGAATTGGTAGCGCAGCCGCATGGATTAGGTTGCCTTCAAATCTTTGCGCTAACTCTCCGCGCCGAAACGATAACGCCCGATTTGAGTCGGTCTGTCTTCCGAGGTGTTCGGTCGTTACGCGCAGCGCTTGACGCGATCTTTGAGTGGGTACGGATCGCCGCTCTTCCTGGGAAACTATGGGCGCTCGCGGCCTTCGCGCACGGCGGCAATGAGGTCATCTGTCTGTACACCCAACTTCACGCCCTTCACATCCAGCGGCGAGGCCTTGGATCTTCGCGCCGGCGAGATCCTAAAGATCGCGCCGTCGCGCCGGCGAATCTCGACTGCCCCATCACGTTCCGCTTCCTCGAGCACCGAGGCAAAGTTTTCCCGCGCCTCAGAATACGTATAAGCCTTCACGGAACATTTACCTCCAGCACATCGAGCTTCAGCTCGCGAGCACGTTCGATCAATCCCCTGTCGAGGGTGAGTATCGGAGCCCTCTGATTCACCGCACATGCGATGACGTACGCATCGTAAGCGTAAACGTTCAGTCTCGCCGACAACTCCACCGCTTGCTTTAGCGCCATATCAATCAACCGAATGGGTATGGCGGCGTACGCATCCAATAGCTCTAGCGCTGCGTCTAAGCCAATTGCCTTGCGCTTGAACATGGCGGACAAGGCGTTGCCAACCTCCCAATGAACCGAGGCAGGGGCTACGAGCGCCGCACCTCGCGTCAATCGGATTAACTCCGCTCTCTCTGGCTGCTCTCCCACTACGGCAAGGAGGGCGGAGGTGTCGATAACAATCTCCATGGGCCACAGTCTACCACATGTACAATTGTACAAGATGCTTGGATCACATTCCTTGACGGCGAGCTGAGCGACATCGGGGGCTGGAATATCATCGAGCCGAATCTATGGAATTCAGGCACCTATCTCGGTGTAACTGCTCGAAATATTCCATGTTATGAATGATAGAAGTTACATACAATCAGTGAGTTAAGTGGTTTTCGGGGTAACTACTCAATAACCCGGGGCAATTGGTAGTCTTTTATTTTCAATCAGTTGCAGGGTTAGACTAATGCGGGTTATAAGGTGCGAAGACAGAA
>OCTA010003640.1_pt1 | contig 13657 bp, 12 predicted proteins | sample 1538991 | NCBI WGS metagenome assembly OCTA01 (sample SAMEA3539302, study PRJEB22396) | soil metagenome | biome: tundra; feature: field; material: soil | place: USA | collected 2010-05 | depth 0.15 m
CGAGCTTCTCCTGCGCGTTGAGCGAGATGCCCGGCGACTGCTCGCCGTCGCGGAGGGTCGTGTCGAAGATCAGTACTCGGTTTGGATCGTCAGGCTTGGTCATGCCGCAGCTTCCTTCCGGCTCGAACTTGGCTTCTTCTCGGTGCTGGTTTCGCGGCTACGTGCGGCCGCCCACGCGCTATTCCCCCTTGCGGGGGAGGAGAAGAAGTCGAAATTCGAGGCTGAACGACATGCAGCGAGAAGCGTAGCATCGCCGTGCCGGGTCGCGCGCTGCCATGCTTAGGCAATGAGCACCGCTGACAAGATCGCCCGGCGCAGCAACTGGCCCTGGCTCTCGCTGATCCCGTTGGGTCTGGGGGCGTGGGCGCCGATCTACGCCGGCGTCAGGGCGCGCGTCAAGTCCTGGGTCCTGCTGGGAATCCTGTGGTCGGCGATCGTCGTCGCCGGCTTTGTCGCCAACGCCGTCAGCAAGTCCGGCCAATCGGGCAACAACGACTTCGCCGGATTCCTGCTGATCCTCGGCTGGCTCGGAGCGATCGCCACCTCGTTCTCGATCCGCGGCGCTTACGAGCGCCGGGTGGGCTCGCCGCTGCTGCAGGCCGCGCAAGCCGGCGAGCAGCGACTTGAGGACCGGCGGCGCGCGCTCGAGCTCGCGCGCCGCGATCCGGCGCTGGCGCGCGAGATGGGCATCGGTCGCCCGGATGAGAAGGGCGCGATCGACGTCGGACTCGTCGACGTCAACAACGCGTCGGCGATCGCGCTGATGAAGCTGCCCGGGGTCGACGGCGACGTCGCCACGCAGATCATCGAAGCGCGTGAGAAGGTCGGCGGCTTCTCCTCGCTGGAGGACATGGGCGAGACCCTCGACCTCGACGGTCACCTCGTGGAGGGCCTGCGCGGCGAAGTCGTCTTTCTGCCGCGCCGGGCAGGATCAGCCGGCCACTAAGGGTTCGCGACGAAGTTTGTGGCGGAATTGGACGGTCAGCCCGTGGAGGCTGCTGCGCCGCGGGCGAGCGGAGGCGTGCCTGTGGAACGTTGAGCATCGAGGGTGGCGTCCAGCGCCGCGGCCGGATGACTCGAGCGCAGCCGAGCCAGCGAGGCTGGACGCCGCGCAGCCTGCTCGGCATCCAGCCCGGATGACTCGAGCGCAGCCGAGCCAGCGAGGCTGGAGGCCGAGCAGGCTGCGCTCGAGGGCCGGACAAACGGTTAGAAACTGAGTCGTGAGCCCTACGGCGCCGGCGACCGCTCGTGGCGGCCGAAGCGGAGCTAGGTGCTGCTAGAGCGAGACGGTCTGGCCGGCGACGAAGCCGTCGCTGGAGACGATCCGGTCGACGACCTCACGCGGGACCGGCGAGCTGGTGGTGATCGCCATCGCGGCCAGTCGCCCGTCTTCGACCTGGTCCTCCCCGGGCAGCCGTCCGACGGCGGCCGAGACGATGTTGACGCCGTGCTCACCGAACGCCGTCCCCACGCGGCCGAGCATGCCGGGCAGGTCGCGATAGCGAAACAGGGTGATGTGCTCCTCGAGCTCGACGTCGAAGCGCTGGCCCCAGGCCTCGACCAGATGCGGCCGGTTGCGACGTCCGATCAGCGTCCCGGCCACCCGCACGGTGCACTCGCCAGCGGTGACCTCCACCCGCACCAGGTCGGTGTAGTCCCGGGCATGGCTGTGCTTGGTCTCGACCACGCTGATCCCGCGCTCCTCGGCGATCGCCGGAGCGTTGACGGCGTTGACCTCCTCCTCGGTGTGGCCTGCGAGCACGCCGAGCAGGACCTCGATCGATAGCAGACGCGTGTCGCGCTCGGCCAGCCGTCCGAAGAAGTCGGTCTGCACGCGGTCGACCGACGGGCCCTCGGCGAGCGCCAGCGCGATCGCGATCCGGCCGAGCGAGATGCACAGCGGCACGTAGGGCCCCAGCACCTCCATGTCCTCGGCCGGGATCGCCGGTACGTTGACGGCGCTTGTGACCACGCCACCGGTGAGCGCGGCCACCACCTGCTCGGCGGCCTGGTAGCCCGCTCGGTCGGTGGCCTCGGCGGTCGAGGCGCCGAGATGGGGAGTGACGATCACGTTCGGATAGCCGAACAGCGGATGCTCGGTCACCGGCTCGGTGCGGAACACGTCGAGCGCGGCTCCCGCGACCTTGCCGGAGTCCAGCGCCGCCTTGAGGTCTTCGTCGACGACCAGCGGACCGCGAGCGACGTTGAGGACCCGCACCCCGTCCTTGCACTTGGCCAGCGCCTCGGAGTCGAGCCAGCCCTCGGTGTCGGCGGTCTTGGGCAGATGCAGCGTGAGAAAGTCCGCAGCGGCGTACACGTCGTCTGCGGAGCCGGCCTTCTCCACGCCCAGCTCGCGATAGCGCTCGGCCCCTACATAGGGATCGAAGGCGATCACCTTCATGTTGAAGCCGCGGGCGCGCTGGGCGACGAGCTGCCCGATGCGGCCGAAGCCGAGTATCCCCAGCGTCTTCTCATACAGCTCCACGCCGGAGAACCGCGACCTCTCCCAGACGCCACTGATCAGCGAGGCGTGAGCCTGCGGGACGTTGCGAGCCAGCGCCAGCAGCAGCGCCATCGTGTGCTCGGCGGCGGTGATCACGTTGGACTGAGGGGCGTTGGCGACCAAGATCCCGCGCTTGGTGGCGGCGGCGACGTCAACGTTGTCGACCCCCACCCCAGCGCGACCGACCGCGCGCAGCCGCGTGGCCCGGGCCAGGAGGTCGCCGTCGAGCTTGGTGGCCGAGCGGATCAGGATCCCGTCGTAGTCGCCGATCCGGGCCCCAAGCTCGTCCGGGCTCCAGCCGGCGCCCACGTCGACCTCGAAGTGCTCGCGGAGAAGGTCGATCCCGGAATCCCCGATCTTCTCGGCCACCAGCACGCGCGGCTTGGCGGAGGTCGCGCTCACGTGTGCTCGAGCACCCAGTCGATGCAGTTGGTGAGCGCCTTGACGTCGTCGGGGTCGGTGGCCGGGAACATCGCGATCCGCAGCTGGTTGGCGCCGAGCTTGCGGTAGGGCTCGACGTCTACGATCCCGTTGGCGCGCAGCGTCGCGGCCAGCGCCTTGGCGTCGACCGACTGATCGAAGTTGATCGTGCCGACGACCAGCGAGCGCTTGGCGCGATCGGCCACGAACGGGGTCGCCAGTTCGTGCTTCTCGGCCCACCGGTACAGATGTGACGAGGAGGCTCGGGTGCGCTTGACCATCGCCTTGAGCCCACCCTGCTCAAGCATCCATCGCAGCTGATCGGCGAGCAGCAGCAGCGTGGCGATCGCGGGTGTGTTGTAGGTCTGATCCTTGGTCGAGTTCTCCAGCGCGATCCGCAGCGAGAGGAAGTCCGGGATCCAGCGAACGCCGTGGGTGCCCGAGTCCAGCTTGGCGATGCGCTGCAGCGCGGCGGGGCTCAGCACGGCCAGCCACAGGCCTCCGTCGGAGGCGAACCCCTTCTGGGGAGCGAAGTAATACGCGTCGGTGTCGCGGACATCGACCGGCAGCCCGGCGGCGGCGGAGGTCGCGTCGATCAGCACCAGCGCGTGCTCTGACCCGGGCGGGCGGCGGACCGGGACCATCACGCCGGTCGAGGTCTCGTTGTGCGCCCAGGCGATCACGTCGGCGTCAGGGTCGGCGACCGGCGCGGGCGCATCGCCGGGGGGCGCCTCGATCACGATCGAATCCTGCAGGTAGGGCGCGCCGCTGGTGCAGGCGGCGAACTTGGAGCCGAACTCGCCGTAGGTCAGGTGCAGCGCCCGCTGGCGCACCAGGCAGCAGGTTGCAGCGTCCCAGAAGGCCGTGGTGCCGCCGTTTCCGAGCGCGATCTCGTATCCGTCGGGCAGCTCGAACAGGTCGCGCAGTCCGGCTCGGATGCTCGCCACCAGCGACTTGACCGGCGCCTGACGGTGCGAGGTGCCCATCACCGCGGCGCCCGTCGTGGCCAGGTGCTCGAGCTGCGCGGGACGGATCCGCGACGGACCCGAGCCGAAGCGGCCATCTACTGGCTTGAGCTCGTCGGGGATCTGCGCAGCTGTGGAGGTCTGAGTCATGCCGGGCGTTCCCCCAGGCTAGAGGCCAAGGCGGGTGTCCCGCCCCACGTCCTATTCCGAGAATTCGGTATCGATCCAGTCCATCTGGGCGCGCAGCTCGCGCCCGATGACCTCGACCTGATGGCCGGCCTGCTCGGAGCGCATGCGCTTGAAGTTCTCCTGCCCCGCCCGGTTCTCGGCGATCCACTCGCGCGCGAAGTCGCCCGACTGGATCTCGCCCAGAATCTTCTTCATCGCCGCCCGGGACTCCTCCCCGATCACCCGCTTGCCGCGGGTCAGGTCGCCGTACTCGGCGGTGTTGGAGATCGAGTAGCGCATCCCGGCGATCCCCTTCTCGTACATCAGGTCGACGATCAGCTTGAGCTCGTGCAGGCACTCGAAGTAGGCCAGGCGCGGGTCATAGCCCGCGTCGACGAGCGTCTCGTAACCGGCGCGCACGAGCTCGGTGACGCCGCCGCACAGCACGGCCTGCTCGCCGAACAGGTCGGTCTCGGTCTCGTCCTTGAAGGTCGTCTCGATAACGCCGCCGCGGGTGCAGCCGATGCCCTTGGCGTAGGCAAGTGCCAACGCCTGCGCGTGGCCGGTCGCGTCCTGGGCGACCGCGATCAGTCCGGGCACGCCGGAGCCCTCCAGGTACTGGCGGCGGACGAGATGGCCGGGCCCCTTGGGGGCCACCAGCGCGACGTCGACTTCGGGCGGCGGGACCACCTGCTCGTAGTGGATCGAGAAGCCGTGCCCGAACAGAAGCAGGTTCCCGGGCGCGATCCCGTCCTTGACCCCGGACTCCCAGACCTGCTGGTGGAGCTCATCGGGGACGAGCATCATCACGACGTCGCCCTCGCTGGCGGCATCGGCGGGCTCGGTCACGCGTAGGCGATGCTGCTGCGCCTTGGCGACGCTGCTCGAATCGGGTCGCAGGCCGACCACGACCGATACGCCGGAGTCCTTGAGGTTGAGAGCATGGGCGTGGCCCTGGGACCCGTAGCCGATGATCGCGACGGTCTTGCCGTCGAGGAGGTGGAGGTCAGCGTCGTCGTCGTAGAACATAGGGTCGCCAGGCTACACGGCGGACACCGCCGGCGACCTGCGGGGCGGGGCCGGGCGCGGGGCCACCGATCGCCCGGCCCGGCCGCTATGGGCCGCCGAACCGGCTGCGCAGCGCGAGCACGTTGTTGACGTACTGCTGGGTGTCTGAGTACATGCCGTGCTGCTGTATCGATTGCAGTCCCTGGTAATAGCCGCCGGCGGCCAGCGCGGGATCGCCGCCGGCGGCCGACAGCAGCGAATGCAGCAGCAGCACGCCACCGCGGACGTTGTCGGTGGCGGAAGCCGGGGAGAGCGGCGTCGAGCCCGCGAGGTTCTGGCCGATCCAGTTCCAGGTGCCGGGCTCGATCTGCATCACGCCGACGGCCCCGGTGCTGGAGACGAGGTCGTTGTTGAAGCCGCTCTCCTGCCAGCCGATCGCCGCGGCCAGCGACGGCGAGACCCCATTGGCGGCGGCGATCGAGCCGATGTCCGATGCGCTGACGGTCTGCGGAGTCGGATACGGGCCCGAAGTGGTGCCGGCGGCGGCCGTCGAAACCGGCTGCGAGACGGTGCTGACCGTGCTCGGCGCGCCCGAAAGGCTCAGCACCGAGCCCGCCAGCAGCGTGCCGCTCGGAGCGATGCCGTTGGCGGCCGCCAGGGAATCGAGGCTGATCCCGGCGCGGGCGGCGATCGCCGATAGCGTGTCACCCGGTTGCACCACGTAGGAGCCGCCGCCCGCCGATGCGCTCGAGCTTTGGGCCGCCGTCGAGCCGGCCGCGGTGGTTGGGGTCTGCCCAACCGTGCTTGAGGCATCGTCGCCATCGCCGGCGGTTGCCGGGGCCGACTGGGTGACCGCAGAGCTCGTCTGGGTGACCGGAGAGCTCGTCTGGGGCGGGATCGCCAATGTCGTCCCGGCGATCAGCTGCGTATCGGTCGAGACTCCATTGGCGGCGGCGAGTTGCGCCACCGACAGCCCGTCGGCGGCGGCGACCGAGGAAAGCGACTCGCCGGGAGCCACGACGTGCTCGAAGGCGGCGTTGGCGGCGGCCGGAAACGCGAGCAGGGTCAGGGTCGCCAGGCAGGGGAGAATTCGGAGTCTCATGGCGGCGCATTCTGGCCCCACGACGCCGCCAGGCGAACTCCTGCAACGCGGCTTTCAGCTTGCAAGGATTGATTCAGGGCTCGCGTCGCGGGCCCTAAGCCCCGGCGCCCGCCACCAGCGCGCTGCCTGGTAACCGCAAAGAACCATCATTCTGGGTGTATGACCCGGTCAGCTCGGCGATCTGGCCGCGCACGGCGGAGCATTGGGAATCGGTGAGTTGATCGATGCCTTCCCTGAAGATGGAGGACAGGTCGCGGGTCTCCTCCAGGTAGGCGTCCAGATCGGTATAGGAGCGGTCAAGCGGCACCGTCTGCACGTGCACGTCAGCAAAGCCGGCCGTCTCCAGCAGCTGCGCCAGCTCCCCGGGCGCGGCCAGGCGGAACATGCCGGGGCCGTCGCGATCCGGCGGTTTCGCGTGTCCCAGATCCACCAGCGCGCGGCCGGGGATCGTCGCCCAGGGGTTGGCCTCCCCCACGTCCCATACGGCCAGCGCCACCCGGCCACCGGGGCGCACGACGCGGCGGATCTCCTGCGCGGCGGCTGGCGGATCGACGATCAGCATGATGCCGAAGCGGCACAGGACGGAATCGACGCTGGCGGTCGGCAGGTCGATCCACTCCAGCTCCAGCCGCACGAACTCGACGTTGTCGATCCCCAACTCACCGGCTCGCGCGCGGGCTACCTCCAGCATCGCGTCGGCCCCATCGCTGCAGATCAGCGTTCCTCCGGGTGCGATCAGCTCGGCGGCCAGGAACCCCACGTCGCCCGGTCCGGCGGCCAGCTCCAGCAGGCGCTGGCCGGCCTGCAGGGAGAGCGCGTCGATCATCGCCGCCGACACCGCCATGAACGCGGGGCGCAGCCGCGTGGCCCGCTTTCCCCAACCCGGCGCCGAGCGCTCCCATCGCTCAAGGCTCTCGGCCCGCTGTGCGTCTACATCCTCGCTGCTCATCTCAAAGCCCTCCGCTCAGCTCGTCGTCGTCGTCGTCAGAGCCCGGGGGTTGGCCGAGCACCTCGCGGCGCATCAGCGCACCGAAGGCAGTTTCGATCTGGGCGCTCATCCGCTGTCCGAAGATCGCCAGCAGCGCGTCGGTGGCGAGTGGGCGCAGGCGCTCGATCGACTCGTCGATCTCCGGCCAGCGCTCCAGCGGCATGCCCGCCCGCTGGAACGGTTCCCAGACCTCACGCATGAACAGCGAGACGAACGCGCTGGAGACCGCGTCGCACTGGCGCGCCAGCTCTTCGAAGACCGCCAGCGCTCCGTCGAGCGAGACGCCGCGGGCGACCACCTGCTCGGCCACCGCCAGCAGCGTGGGGCTCGGTGCCCGGAAGCGGTCCTCCCCGGCGGCGACCAGCACTCCGAGCCGCTGCGCCCTGGCCAGCACGCGCGACGCCTCCTCCGGGCTGACCGCAAAGCGACGGCCGAGCTCGGCGACGGTGAGCGTCTGCGGCGCCTCAGCGTCGGGCGAGCTGGTCAGCGCCCGCTCAAAGCGCGCCAGGCGCTCGGCGGTCCGCGTCTCGTCGTCGAGCAGCCGCTTGATCCCGCCGAGGTTGAAGCCCTGCTCCTGGAGCTGGCGGATCAGCCGCAGCTGAGCGATGTGCGCGGGGCCGTAATAGCCCACCCGCAGGCGCACCTCGGGCGGGGCCAGCAGCCCACGGGCCTGATGGGCGCGGATGTTGCGCACCGACATCCCCGACTGCGCCGCGAGCTGCTCGATCGTGAGCTGATTGCCCGGCGGCACGCGACGGATCATACGCTCGATCCCACAGATGATGTGACGTCAATCGATGTCACATTGCCCTCATGGTCGAGCTGGTCGCCGGCGAATCGCTTCGCGATGACCACTCTTGACCAACCGACCTACCGTGGTTCGCGAAGCGATTTGCCAAGTTCGCGACGGCGCAGCTTGCCCGTCTCACCGCGCGGCAGGCTGGTCACCAGCCGGATCGCCCTGGGCACCTTGAAGCCGGCCAGCGTTCGGGCGCAGTGGGCTCGCAGCCCGTCCCCGTCGGCGTCCATCCCGGCCCGCAGCACCACGTTGGCCATCACCGCCTCGCCCCATTCGGGGTCAGCGATGCCGAACACGGCGGCGTCAGCGACCGCCGGATGCTCTAGCAGCACCGCCTCGACCTCGGCCGGGGCGACGTTCTCGCCGCCGCTGACGATCGTGTCGGCCTTGCGCCCGGTGATCGTCAGCCGCCCGCTCCGGTCCACCGCGCCCAGGTCGCCCGTGTGCAGCCAGCCGTCCTCCCCCAGCGCCACGCGCGCGACGTTGGGCCCCCGCACCAGGATCTCGCCGTCGTCGGCGATCCGCAGGCCGATCCCCAGCAGCGGCAATCCGTTGGTGGCGATCTGCGAGCACGCCTCGGTCATGCCGTAGGAGGGGGCGACGCTCACGCCCGCCGCAGCGGCCGCCTCCAGCAGCGCGGGGGCGATCGGACCCCCGCCCAGCAGCGCCCAGCGCAGCGTCGGCGGTTCGCGCAGGCCGGCGTCGAGCAGGCGGGCGAGCATCGTCGGCACCAGCGACACGAGCGTCACGGCCTGTGCCGGGTCCATCAGCGCGGCGAGCGCCGCCTCGGTATCGAAGCGATCGTGCAGGACCACGGTGGTGGCGTAGATGGCGCTGCGAAGCTGGATCGACAGGCCCCCCACGTGGGCGAGCGGCATCGGGCACAGCCACCGCTCCTGCGAGTCAAGCCCCAGGGCCAGCGCCGAGCCGAGCGCGTTCCAGAGCCAGTTGTCGTAGCTCAGCGCCACCGGCCGCGGAGCGGCGGTCGTCCCCGAGGTGTGCATAATCGTCGCGATCTCGTCCAGCGCCAGCTCCGGGCGGACCGGCGCGAGAGCTCCGGCCAGCGGCGCTGACACCACCGTCACCGTTCCCGTCGTGCGCGCCTGGCGCTCGTGCACTCGCAGCCGTAGGTCGATCGGGACCGCCACCGCGCCGATCGCCATGCAACCGTGCAGGGCCACCACCAGATCCTCGCCGGACAGCGCCAGCGCGACCCGGTCCCCGGCCCGCACTCCTCGCTCCAGCAGCGCACCTGCGGCCGCCCGGGCCCGCGCGTAGAGCGCTTGGTAATTCAGTTGGGCCCCGCGGGCGCCCACCAGCGCGGCCCGATCCCCGTGCGTTCGCGCGGCGCGCGCCAGCCAGAGTTCCACTGCTACGGCTGGGCTACGCCACGCAACTAATGCGACCCGTGGTGGAGCACCGGGCGCGCTGGCGGGGCGTTGGGACGGACGGCGACCGAGCCGCCGCGACGCCGCGGCCGGCGCACGCGCAGCTCCTCGGCCAGGAAGTAGGAGCCGATCACCAGCACCGCGGCGATCGCCTGCGCCGCGACCGTCTGGACGTTGGGGAAGATCGAGAACCACAGACCCATCCAGTCGGGCAGGGCGATGTGCAGCGGCGTCGTGCCGATCCAGCCGGCCTGCTGGAGCTCCTGCACGCTCTCGCCGACCATCACCAGCAGCACCGCGCCGAGCAGGATCCCGGTCGCCACGAGCATCCGCTTGTACGGCAGCCGCCGCTGCAGGCCGAAGGTCAGGTAGCCGATCATGGCGACGAACACCAGACCGATCGCGATGCCCTCCAGCACGACCCCCGATCCGTAGCGCAGCCGCAGGTTCTGGAGGAACAGCACCACCTCAAAGCCCTCGCGGTACACGGAGGTGAAGCCGAGCAGCGCGAGCCCGAGCATCGTCCGTTGCGCGCTCACCGAGCCAGCGTCGCCGACCAGCTGCTGGCGCTTTTTGTTGTGGTGTGAGATCCAGCCGGTCCAGTACACGCGATGAAAGAACCAGTTCATGACCACCAGCAGCACGGCGATCGCCAGCAGGCCGGTGGCCGCCTGGAGGTCGAGGCTGGACGGACCGACCGCGCTGGTGATCGCGATCGCGACAAACCAGGTGATCACGGCGACGCCGAACCCCAGCGCCGCGCCGGCCGACAGCGGCTTGCGGTAGGTGCGGTTGGCGCCGCGCATGCTGGCGGTCAGGACCGCCAGCACCAGGATCGTCTCCAAACCCTCGCGCAGCACCAGGATGCCGCTGTCGAGCACCACCGCCAGGTGGCCGAGGTGGGTGTTGGGGTTGGTCGGATCAGGCGTGCCGGCGCCGGCGTTGAGCATCTGCCACACCAGCAGGCCGACGATCAGGACCCCGAACGAACACCAGCCAACCCGTTTGCGCCAAGCACCGCCCATTAGGGCACCCTAACACACGGCTTCGGACATGCCGGCTAGATTCGACTCTGCTTGCGTAGAGTCCTTGCCCCCTTCAAATCAGGAGCTACCCGTGAGCATCAGCTGGCAACCCGCCGGCGACTACAGCGACATCCGTTATGAGCTGGCCGGCGGCGAGAACGCCGGCATCGCCAAGATCACGATCGACCGACCCGAGGTGCGAAACGCGTTCCGGCCGGAGACCGTGATCGAGCTCTCTCACGCCTTCGAGCGTGCGCGTGAGGACCCGGATGTCGGTGTGGTGATCCTGACCGGCGAGGGCCCGGACGCATTCTGCGCGGGTGGGGACCAGCGGGTGCGCGGCGGACGCGGCGGCTACGTGACCGGCGCCGATCCGGCCCTCGCCGGGCGCCAGCCGGCCGTCGGGCGCTTTCACGTGACCGACCTGCACGTCCAGATCCGGCGCCTGCCCAAGCCGGTCGTGGCGATGGTGGCGGGCTATGCGATCGGCGGCGGTCACGTCCTGCACGTGGTCTGCGATCTGACGATCGCCGCCGACAATGCGCGCTTTGGGCAGACGGGTCCGAAGGTCGGCTCCTTCGACGGCGGCTTTGGAGCGAGCGTGCTCTCACGCCTCGTCGGACCCAAGAAGGCCAAGGAGATCTGGTTCTTGTGCCGGCAGTACGGCGCGCAGGAGGCGCTCCAGATGGGGCTCGTCAACACGGTCGTGCCCCTGGAGCGCCTGGAGCACGAGACGGTCCAGTGGTGCCGGGAGATGCTCGCGCTGTCGCCGTTGGCCCTGCGCCTGCTGAAGGCGAGCTTCAACGCCGACGAGGATGGCCTGGCCGGCATCCAGCAGCTGGCCCACGACGCCAATCTGCTCTTCTACATGAGCGAGGAGGCCCAGGAGGGCCGCGACGCCTACCTGCAAAAGCGTCCGGCTGACTTCTCGCAGTTCCCGCGGCGAGCCTGATGTCCGCTCCGACGAACTGCTGATGGCGTCTTCGGCGGGCGCGTCGATCCCCGGAGGGATCAGGATCTGGCTGATGGCCGCGCGCCCGCGGACGCTGCCGGCGGCGGTGGCGCCGGTGCTGGTGGGCACGGCGCTGGCCGGATTCGGCGGCGTGTTCCACGCGCTCAGGCTCGTGGCGGCGCTGCTGGGCGCGCTGTTCATCCAGGTCGGTACCAACCTCTCCAACGACTACTCCGATGCGCGCCGGGGCGCCGACGCCGAGGACCGGCTCGGTCCCGTCCGGGTGACCGCCGGCGGCCTCGTCCCACCCAAGCAGGTGCTGGTCGCCACCTATGTGTCGTTCGGGCTGGCCGTGCTCGCCGGCGCCTACCTGATCGCGGTCGCCGGCTGGCAGCTGCTGCTGGTCGGCGCCGCCTCGATTCTCGCCGGCGTGCTCTACACCGGTGGCCCCAAGCCCTACGGCTACGAGGGCCTGGGCGAGCTGTTCGTGTTCCTGTTCTTCGGCGTCGTCGCGGTGGCGGGGTCGTTCTTCGTGCAGGTCAAGCACCTGGAGTGGGAGGCATTCGCGCTGGCCGTTCCGGTCGGCCTGCTGGCGGCGGCGATCCTGGTCGTCAACAACGTGCGGGACATCGACTCAGATCGCCGCGCGGGTAAGCGCACGCTGGCCGTCCGGCTTGGGCGTGAGCGCACCCGGAAGCTGTTCGCCGTCACCGTCTACGTGGCCTTCGTGCTGGCGCCGGTCACCTGGCTGTTCGGACCGCTGAGAGCCTGGGTGCTGTTGCCGTGGCTGACGGTCCCGCTGGCGGCGCAGATCGTCCGCGCCGTGCGCAACCGGACCGACGGCCCGTCGCTCAACCAGGCCCTGGCCCAGACCGGGATGCTGCAGCTGGCGTTCTGCGTGCTGCTCTGCGCCGGCCTGCTGCTCAGCCGGTGAAGCCTGGCGACGTGATTCAGAAATCTCCAATCACGACACTCGCTCCGCGGTGCGGGGTCGCGTGATCCTCGGTCTGCACCCCGTCAGCGCGCGGCTGCGCGGCGAGTTCGCCGCCGGGCATGGGGTCGTGCGAACGCGCCAGTTGCTGGTCGTCTCGATCGAGTCCGGCGACGGGCACGTCGGCTATGGCGAAGCCGCGCCACTTCGGTCCTATGACGGAGTCGGGATCGACGACGTGCGCGCCGCGCTGGAAGACTGCCGGGCCCCCCTGTCAGGGGCCGACGGCGCCGCCCGCGCGGACGTGCTGGGGGCCTGCGCCCAGGCCGCCGTGCTCCCGCAGGCCGTCGCGGCAATCGATCTGGCCCTGCTCGACCTGGAGGGCCGCCGCCGCGGGCAGCCGGCCTGGCAGCTGCTCGGCGCCCAGGCCCCGCGCGACGTCGAGCTCAACTGGACGATCTCGGCTGACGACCGGTCTGGCGCCGCCCGCGAGGCGGCCGAGGCCCGTGCCGCGGGCTTCTCGACGGTCAAGGCCAAGGTGGGGATCGGCGACGATGCCGGGCGGCTCGCCGCCGTGCGCGCGTTCGGCGGCCCGCAGATGGCGATCAGGATCGACGCCAACGGGGCATGGTCCGAGGCGGAGGCAATCGCCAACCTGAGCGTGCTGGAGCCGGTCGGGATCGAGCTCTGCGAGGAACCGGTGGCCGGCGTGCGCGAGATCGCCGCGCTCGCGTCGCTGACCGAGATCCCCCTGGCTCTGGACGAGTCCGCCGTGTCGCCGGCCACCTTCGCCCGCCGCGCCTGCGATCTGATCTGCCTGAAGATCGCCCGCTGCGGCGGCGCCACCGGCCTGATCGACGCGGCGCGGCGCGCGCGGGAGGTTGGCTATGAGGTCTTCCTGGCCTCCACGCTCGACGGGCCGCTGGGCATTTCCGCCGCGCTGCACGCCGCGGCCGTCGTGGCGCCGCAACGACCGTGCGGGCTGGCCACACTGTCGATGTTCGAGGCGCCGCCGGGCCCGCTGGCGCCCACGCGCGGGCGGCTCTCACCGCCGCCCGGCCCCGGGCTGGGCGACGGCCTGCTCGACTGGTACGACGCCGTCGCGCGGTCAGGCTAACCGGGGGACGCGATGATCGCGGCCACCTGCGCCGGACGCTCCAGATGGACGGCGTGGCCGGCGCCGGGCACGATCGACACCTCGGCGCCGGCGATCGCGGCCGACATCCGCAGGGCCAGATCGGTGAATTTGGCGTCGCGCTCACCGGCGATCAGGCTCACCGGCATCGCCAGCTCGCCGAGACGCTCCCACAGCGACGGCAGCGCCGCGGTGCCCAGCCCCCGCAGCGCGCGGGCCAGACCCGCCGGCGTGCTGCGCAGGCGGTCGGCGTGGGCGGCGGCGGCCACGGCG
>OCTA010003642.1_pt1 | contig 13653 bp, 10 predicted proteins | sample 1538991 | NCBI WGS metagenome assembly OCTA01 (sample SAMEA3539302, study PRJEB22396) | soil metagenome | biome: tundra; feature: field; material: soil | place: USA | collected 2010-05 | depth 0.15 m
AACCTGTTCGTGGCCGGCTTCATCGGCTCACCCGCGATGAACCTGGTCGATGCCCGGCTGGAGCGCGACGAGCAGTCTTCTGCCCCTGCGGTCGTGTTCGGCGCACACCGGCTCCCGATCCCGCCACAGGTCGTCATCGAACACCCGGCTCTCGCGCGGTATCTGGGCCGGGACATCGTCCTGGGCATCCGCCCCGAGGATATGCACGATGCTGAGCTGGCACGGGACGCCGATCCACCGGCGATCATCAAGCTGCCAGTAAAGCTCCGCGAGGAACTCGGCTCAGAGGTGCAGGTGCACGGCGCGATCGGAACCGCCGCCCACGTCAGTGGGGCCGAGGCAGAGGACGTGCGCTCGCTGGCGACCATGGTGGCCAGGATGAGCCCGAAGACCACCATCAAGGAGGGCGACGTCGCCCGGGTGCTCGTGGACACCGGAGCGCTGCACTTCTTCGACCGGGCCACCGGCGAAAGCATCCGCGGCCGGCGTGGACCCGGGCGCACGACGTTGCCCAGCCCCGATTGAGGCGGTATCGAGTGGGGGCTGCCCGTCCGGCTGAGCACGTCCGAGACGAACAATGCCGCCGGGCCTGGTGAACGGTTAGGGCAGGTCGCGACGTAGTAAGTGTTATGAGGACAATCCTGCTCACTGAGGACAGCGGGGACCGCAGGGGCCCGCGGCGGCGCGGGCCGTGACCGGCGCCGGGGAGTGCGGCGAGATCCGCCACACGCTGGGTGTCTATCTCGTCGGCGCTGTCAGCCCTGCCGACCGCAGTGCCGTCGGCCGCCATCTCGCCGGGTGCACTGACTGCAGGGAGGAACTGGCCCGGCTGGCTGGCCTGCCAGGCCTCCTGGGCACGGTGCCGGCAGCGGAGGTGACCCGGCTGGAAGCAGAGGGCGCCGATCCGGCTGGCGGGGACGAACGCCCGCCGGACGGGACGCTGCGATCGCTGCTTGACCGGGCCGCCGGTCTCCACCGGCGCCGCCTCTGGCGTCGTCTTGCCGTGACGTCGGCCGTGGCCGTGATCGCGGCTGGCGGTGCACTGGCCGGGTCGCATGTGCTCTTCCCGGCGGCCCAGCCGCCTGCATCGTCGGCGCTGCCGTGGGCCAGGTCAGTTAGCGCAAGCAACCCGCGCACGGGTGCTGGCGCCGTGGTGAGGTACGTACCTCAACAGTGGGGACTGCAGCTGGAGGTAAAGGTCAGCGGGATCCCCGCGGGCACAACGTGCGAGTTGGAGGTCATGAACTCCCGTGGCCGGGAAGTGGCGGCAGGGGGCTGGATGGTCGCGGGCGGCGACCCGGGGGCGTGGTACATGGCCTCCTCGCCGTTTCCCGTTTCCGATGTTCGCGGCTTCGCCGTCACGGCGGAAGGCAAGGCCCTGGTGAGAGTTCCTCTCCAGTTACATCGGCCTGGAGCATCGTCCGCGGCGCCGTCTGGGTGGTACAGGGCTTGAGGTGGGGAGGAGAGGGTCTCGATCGCGGTGCCGAGGCCGTGGTCAAGCACCGGCGGGTGGATGCCGCGGGCTAGGTCGCGCAGCTCGGTCACGCGAGCACGAGATCCATGGTGCCGCCATCCCAACCCGGGGTACGGCTGGCACGACCCCCGCAGTTCCCGGTTCCGCGAGACCTCGGCCGCCGGAACCGGCGAGTACGCCCACGCCGCAAGAACAAGGCCTTACGATTCTGCCTGTCGCCCAGGAACCGGAATGTGAATGCCTGAAGGGGCGGCGGGCGCGGGCAGTCCGGGTGCGCTGGTTGAACGCCACCTGTCCAGCAGGGGGTCTTCAGTTTCGAGCCTGGGGCAGTCCTGTCCCTGCGAGCAGGGACTTGTGGAGGTCACCGGTGTCAGCTGACTACGAGAAGATCCGCGACGAGAACATCGCCCGCTACGGCTGGGACACGGCGGTGCTAGATCTGCTCGGGCAGCTCTACAGCGAGCGCACCCAGTTCATCTTCGAGCTGATCCAGAACGCCGAGGATGCCGGTGCGACGGAACTGGCCTTCGAGCTCTTTGAAGATCGCCTGGAGGTGACGCACGATGGCCGGCCCTTCACGGAAGCCGACGTTCGAGGCGTCTGCGGGGTAGGCAAGAGCGGGAAGTCCGGAGATCTCACGAAGATCGGCAAGTTCGGCATCGGTTTCAAGTCGGTGTACGCGTACACCCAGACCCCGCGCGTCTACAGCTCGGACGAGCATTTCCGGATCGAGAAATACGTCCGGCCGTTTCCGGCGGATCCGCCGGATGAGCCCCCGGCCGGGACCCTCTTCGTCTTCCCTTTCGACCATGACACCGTTTCCGCGGCGGTCGCCGCGGCGGAGATCTCCGCCGCGCTGAACAAGATCCAGCCCGGGACCCTGCTGTTCCTGAGGAACATCGAACGCGTGCGTACCGGCGGCTTTCAGGTCGCTGGCTCGGTCCTTGAGCGCATCGCGGCCAGGCGCACTACGTCAAGTCGTCACGTCACACTGACGAAGGGGCGTGGTCGCGGGGCCGAGGAGTGGTTCGTCTGGCACCGTCAGCTCGAGGACCTTGGCCAGCCGGCGCACCGGGTCGAGATCGCCTTCCGTGTCGCCACCGCGGACGGGGAGCACCGGCTCGTTAAGCGCGATGGTTCCCCGCTGGTCGTGTTCTTCCCCACTCAGAAGGAGACCTTCCTCGGCTTCCTGATCCAGGGCCCGTACCGGACGACTCCCGCCCGCGACAACGTTCCGGAACACGATCCGTCGAACCAGGCGCTGGTGCGCGAGACGGCCGCGCTGCTCACCGATGTGCTACGGGAACTCCGGGATGACGGGCTCCTCACGGTCGATGTCCTGCAGGCGCTCCCGCTCGACGCCGTACGATTCCCGCCCGGCGCGATGTTCCGCCCCCTGTTCGAGTCGGTGCGCACGGCCCTGGCCCGCGAGGAGCTCATACCCGTCGCCGGGGGCGGCTACGGCGCTGCTGGGGACCTGAAGCTGGCCCGCGGCGCCGGACTCCGCGAACTTTTCCGGCCGGATCAGCTCGGCGTCCTCCACGGAGCCGGGCGACCTCTCGCTTTCGCGCATGAATACACAACGGAAAACCAGACGCCTGACCTGTGGCGATACCTTCGGGACGAGATCGGAATCGATGAGGTCACGCCGGAAGCTGTCGTGGCGATGGTCACAGCCGAATTTCTGATGGCGCAATCGGATGCCTGGATCAGCCGCTTCTACGAGTTCCTCCATCAGCACTCCGCTCTGTGGCGGGAGCCGAGATTCCCGGAAGACCAGCCCGGCCCGGCCCGGACCCGGCCGATCATCCGGCTCGAAGATGGCCGCCACGTAGCACCATTTGCTTCCGGGGACCGTCCGGCCGCGTATCTCCCGGGTCCGGCTGTGACTGGCCTTCCGACGGTACGGCGCGCGGTGGCCGAGGTCCCCGCGGCCCGGCAGTTCCTGGAGGCGCTCAAGCTTACTGAGCCGGACGTGGTGGCCGAGGTATTGGACAGCATCCTGCCCCGGTACCGCCGCCTGGACATAGCGGATCTGGACGGGGCGCAGCACGACGCTGACATTGAATGCGTGGTGCGTGCGCTGGCCGAGGCGGCTGCTGGCCGGCGACAACGGCTCCTTGAGCAGGTGCAGCAAACTGCCTTCCTGGTCGGAGAGAACGCCGCGACGGGGGAGCGGTGCCTGATGGCGCCGACGAGGCTGTATCAGCGGACGAAATACCTGGAGATCTACTTTGACGGGAACCCTGACGCCTGGTTCGCCGGCGATGCCTATGGGCCGTGGCTCGCTCAGCTACGCGGCATGGGTGTCCGTGACGAAGTGGAGGTTCGCGCCCGAAACACTAATCAGGTCGGGTATGTAGTCATCGCCGACGAGTTCGCCCGGCACGAACGCGGCATCGATGGATTCGATCCTGGGGCGGAGATCGACGGCCTGGACTTCGCGCTGAGTCACGCGGACCATGCTCGATCCGAATACATCTGGAACGTCTTGCTCGTCCCGAACCGGCACCTCGTGGCCGGAGTCGTCGAGAAGTCAGTTCGCCAGGAGTTCATGGATTCCAGCCGAGAGAACATCAGATCGGCGATCGGCATCGCCGCGACGAGCGGCGGATGGCTCCCCGGACCCGACGGAGCATTCCACCGGCCGGCCGAGCTCCAGCTTGACGACCTGCCGCCGACGTACAAGCGCGACGAGGTGCTGGCGAAAGCTCTCGGTATGAGCCAGCAAGTGGTGGCGGAAGCAAGCCGCCAACTCGGAGTTCCGCCGGATGTCCTGTGGGGCCTGAGCGCGTACCCGGACTTGGTCGCGACAATTGAGCGCGAGCTCAAGGCCCGGGCGGCCGGCGGTCGAAGTCCTGGAGCGGATGAGGGCGATCATGACGCTGGACCGCGGGCCGGCGGGAGCTCCGGCTAACGCGGTGTTTATTCAAAGTTCGCGCTATTCAAACTACCCTCAGTGGTCACCGTAAGCCTGACCTGCACCGACTGCTCACCGGACCCTACGGGCCCGGGTTCGACAGCCGGTTTTGAATAACGCTCCCGGTGTCTGCTTCACAGATCAGGCTTGCGGGCTTCGATCAGGAACCGCTGGGCGTGCGACACGAATGCCCCGCGCCAGCAACTCCTCGAACGCCGGCACAAATACGATCCTGCCAACCCGAACCCGCACGGCGCCAGGACATAACGGAGGAAGGTGACTGGGCCTCAATGGGTGCGCCCCGACGGGCGCCGACCCGGGCTGTCCCACCTGGCCAGTTACGCTCTGCGGTGCGAAATGCCGTCTAGCCTGGCTGCCGCCTGACCGCGAAGATGTCCGGCGGAGGGGCGAGAGAGGGTTCCGCCCGCGCGTCGGTGACCGGTTTCGCTCCGGCGGCGAACCGGTCAAGCTCGCCACCATGAACCAGCCGCCCCGGGAACGGGTCGGCCGCTACGCGCCGCGCCAGGCCCTCCACGGGAAGTTCATGGCGCGCCGCGGCCACCACCAGGTTCCCGAACCGGCGGCCGCGCAGCACCGCCGCATCGGCGATCAGGCAGGCGTGTGGAAAGACTGAGCACACCGTCGCCACCCGTGCGCGCGTGTGCGCCAGCGGAGGGCCGTCGCCGACGTTGACGGCGAAAATGCCGGACGGACTGAGCGCACGGGCTACCGCGACGGCGAACTCTACCGACGTTAGATGGGCCGGCGTGCGCGCCCCAGCGAAAAGATCCGCTACCACCACGTCGAAGGATCCGGCCGGCACCAGTTCCAGAACGGCGCGGGCATCGCCGATCCGAATGCGCACCCGGCCCGCCTGGCGCCCGCCCGCCTGGCGCCCGCCCGCCTGGCTCCCGCGCGGGCCGAGGGGCAGCCGCCGCCGGACGAGGTCAGCCAGCGCGGGGTCCGACTCGACCGCCAGCTGGGCGGACCCAGACCGGGTTGCCGCGACGTACCGCGCCAGGCTCAGGCCGCCTGCTCCGAGGTGCAGCACGCGCAGTGGCTGCCGGGGCGGTGCAGCCAGGTCGACCAGGTGCCCAAGCCGCCGCATGTACTCGAACTCCAGGTACTGCGGATCATCGAGGTCAACGTGCGACTGCGGGGTACCGTCCACCAGCAGCGTCCAGGCCCTGGGCCGGCCAGGATCAGCAACAAGCTCAACCACGCCCGAATCGACGTCCTGCCGGACGACCGGGCCGCTACTGCCATGCTGCCGGTGCGACACAACGACCAGTATCGGCTACCCGATCCGGTCTGCGAACCGAGCCAGCCAGGATAAAGATGATCTTGAACTGTCATACCCGTACCCGCATCACGGCCAGGACGAACGTAGCCTAATACGGCACTCGGTTATGGGGCGGAAGCCCAGCGGATGGTAAATCGATCCAGCACGTAGCCGAATGCGTTCACTGTAGGTTGAATGAAGTTGTCCCGAATGGTCTGCGCTGCTTCGGTCTCGGCTGTGCTTATAAGCGGACGCGTGACCTGTGGGACGTGGGTAGATCTGTAGAAGGCGATATGCTGGGCCTGCGAATATAGCACCGACTGGGGAAACTGGGGTCGCAGCACCACGCCGCAGACGAAGCCGGGATAGGTCCAGCTATGCTGCGTGTCCACCGGCTTTGACGGGATGTTGTCGATTGTGACGTCGTCAACAGACTGCGGAAGCTGCGGCTGCGGTAGGACCATTACGACCGTCACGTGACCGGGCTGTCCGTCCTGGGGATGGCTGAGGACCTGGAGCCGGTAGTGGCCCGAAGCCGTTGTCCACCAGGCAGCCCCCGGATTGAGGTCCACTGTGGCGGACGCGTAGCCCACGGCGTCAAACGTGCTGGCGTACCAGCACGGCCATGGGCCAATGTTCTTAGATACCTTGTGGGTGAAGAAGAAGCTGAAGTTGGCCTTGCCGAGCGCCGGCTTCGAGATTCCCTCGATCTTCTGCAGTACCCACGGGCCCAGATCGGTGTTGCTGGTAGTGCCTGCGCTTACCGTCTGCCACGGCCACGCGAATCTGATACTCGGCAGATGGATGTTGATGCCCGCGAAGTGTAGGGCGGCCGAAAGCGCAATCAGCACCACAGATGTGATCGCCCGGCGGAATATCAGGCCGACCGCGGCCGCGACAGCAGCCCACTTGATCCAGCGCGGGATCCTGCGCCGGCGCGCGCCAGCAGTGGCGGCCGTGCCATTTGGGCTCTCCGGGCTGGCATCTCCGGCCGCACGAGCGGGCCATCGTTGCAGTGGTGGGGGATGACTTGGCCATCCGTCACAGTTGGGCCCGCTCGGGTCCGTGCGCAAAGCACTTGATTGTTTCGAGCCGTAGGAATCTTCAGCACGATACCAGGCTGGCTCCCGCCCCCCAGGCCTATTTGCGGTGAGCGTGCCCAACAGAAAGAGCATAAAACGAAACACGCGGTCCACCTTCCTCTATGCTTGGTGCGGGCGGCTAGACGGTGGCCTGGTAGTTGAGGCCCAGCACGATAGGCACCGCCCCGAAGGGCAGACGGAATCGTGCGCCGGGCTTATCGGGCGTATTCGGCTCGGCTATCTTGGGCCAGCGCATCTTAATGTGCTGGACGGTTAGGCCTTCGACCGAGTATGGGAATTCCATGGCGGATGTGTGATGCAGCTTGAGCAGCCCGCCCCACCGGAACGCAGCGAAGGTGCTAGCCAGATCGCGAACGGAGAGCTCTCCCGGCGCGGCTAGATCGATTTCGTAGACCGTTCGGGCCAACTCGACCAGGTCGTCGGCGCACTGTTCGAGCGCCTCTGACTTCGTGCGGTAAATCGTGCCGTCCGGATTTACTGTGCCAAGCTTCTCACCGTGCACAGGCGAGTAGCGCGGCTGAGCTTCGCACTGCATCCAGTCGCAAGCAGCCAGCAGCTCCCAGCGGATACCGCTGTGGCTGGCCACGTCCCGGTACAGTGGCTCCTCACGTACCAGCCGTACCCTGGCCATCGTGGTGAAGGCGTTCCGCACTGCTGGGGGGATGTGCGGCTGATACGGGCTCGTATGGGTGCGGGGCTTGCGAGGGGCAGTTCTCCGCGTCTGCCAGTTGACCGGCACTAGCCCACGATCGATGGACATCGTCCGGATCGACGGCGTCGCTTTCGACGCAGGCTGATATGCATAGGAGCGCGTGGTCGCGCCCCGTGACGCCCTGGGTGAGGGCGCGGGGGGCGATGGCGATGCGCTTGCCCGCTGCGCTGGCGCAGCCGGAGGCACCTGACGGATGGTGGCCCGGCCGGGTGTTGCCGCGAGGTGCGTGGCGGCCGCAGCGACAGCGTCATAGCGGTACAGGTCATACTGCTGCATGAGGCCGATGAGCTTCGAGCCATAGTCAGGATCCGTTGCGTATACGCCCGTGAGGGCGGTCGCGAACGCATTAGGATCCTGGCGGACAGCCATAGCCTGGCTGTAGTACCCACTGGTGGCCAGGAGCTTGCCGTGATCATCGATACTCTCGGCGGCATTATGGTACACGCGAAATAGCGCGATGCGCGTTACCCACTGGCCGTTCTCGTATTCCGTCGTCGCTTGCGGGTCGCTGCCGGCCGGGCCGGTGCCTTTGATTCCAAACAGATTGCGGTCCTGAGTGGCCAGGCCGCTTTGACCCCAGCCAGATTCTTCGATGGCCTGGGCAATTGTCACCGAGGCGGGGACACCGTACGCTCGTTGTGCCGCAATCGCGCCCGATGCTATTTCGTCGATGAACGCCTGCTTGGTCGTCGCAAGCGCAGGTGTTGCAGGCGGTGCTTGCTGAGGAGCGCTGGGCGGAGTTGCCGACGGTGCGCCCGAATCGGCAGAGCGGCGCGGCGCGGCTGCTGGCAGTCCAGGGATGGCAGCGGCGCCCGGCGCTCCCTGGGACGTGCTGGCCACGCTCCCAACGCCGGTGCCCGGCACGCTGCCCACGGCAGCCGGGCTGGAGCTGGCCCGACCGGAGCTGGCCCGACCGGAAGCCGCACCGCCCGAAGTGGCACCGCCCGAAGTGGCACCGCCCGAACTGGCATGGCCGGGCTGCTGATGGCCGTCGGACGTCCGCTCCCGTCGCGGCTGGGCTTGGTACCGCACCGCTTGCTGGTCCGGGGCGGCTTGCCGGTCCGGGGCAGTGCCAGCGCCGGCCGCTGCACCGGGCGCTTGCACCGGCATTCCGGGGATGGCGGCCGTGCCGGCTAGTTGGGCAGGCGCCGACGTGGCAGGAGCCTCTGCCGGTGCACCCGGGATGGCTGTCTGCCCTTGGCGCGTTTGCCCTTGGCCGGTCTGTCCCTGGCTCGTGTGTCCCTTGGTAGCCACGGCTCCGGCCTGGCGACTGGCAGCCACGTGCACCGTGCCGCTCGGCGCCGTGGTTGCGGCCCCTGAGGACTCACCGTTGTTGACGAATCCAATGACGCCTTGGCCGTCAAGCGGATCACTATAGTCGTGGGCGTTGACAGAGAAATTAGGCAGCGAATCGCCACCGACAGTGAACAGAACCCCGCTGGCATATTTGGTGACCACCTCGACGTGGCCGTTAAATAGGACCCAATCGCCAGGCAGTGGCTCATAGCCATCGCCCAGCGGGTGCCAGCGCCGACGGGCCTCTGCATCCTGGAGGATCGAGGTGATTCCAGGCGACGCCGCATTCGGGTCGACGCGGACGTCTGCCCACGCGTGGAGTGGCCACGGGTAAGAGCTACCCCCAGTGACCCAGCTCTGCTGGCCAACTACCTGGGCAGCCAGTTCCAGCGTCAAGCTGGCGAAGGCTGCACATGAGGCGCCGTGGTCGACACCATCGATGCTGTCGTGCTGCCAGATCATCGCCTCCATCTCGGCCGGAGTCTTACCTGCGGCCATGCGGAGGTAGTAATTGGCAACATTGACGATCGCCGAACGCAGCACGGCGTCATCCGCGGGGGATGGCTGGGCCGCCTGCCTAAGAGCCAGCAGATGAACCGGCACGCTCGATGGCGACTTCATGTCAGCCGCCGCTCTCGGGACGAAGGAGAGCCCTGTTATTGCTCCGCCCGCGCTGAGGCTTACCAATGCAGTCACCTGCTGCCACCATGGTTTGCTAAGCGATTGCATGATCTCACCTCTTCCTAACCGCGCTGGAGACTAGTGATACCGGACAGATATGCAGATTGCTGAATGGATTAGGCTGGCAGTTTCGAGGCTGATAGGCGCTTCAGGATGGCCTGGACGCGCGGGTCACCCGGGTTTGTCGCGTTCTCAAACAGCACGGCGGTATCCTGAGCGGCCTGCGGTGCGGCACCGACGATCCACTTCCTGTAGATGTCGGCCACGAGGGCGGCCTGCCCTGCAGGGCTGGCTACGGGCTTGGCGCAGAGGCTCGGGAAGCCCATGCGGGAGGCGATCGCTGCTGATCCGGTGTATCGGCTACAATTTGCGGGCTCGCTTTCCAGCCCGGACTGCACGACCAGGTTGCCGGTAGCACCAATTAGCGTAGCCCCACCGATAATGTTGTTGATGGCCCGCGCCGCTACCTCCAGGCTGTCGGTCGGATTAGCGGGGCTGTATGGATGATGCAGGTTCAAGGACCACGCCACCTCGCCGCCTTGCGTTGGTGTAATCGGTTCCAGGCCCAGCCGGCCAGTCTTCGCATCGGTGAAGTTCGGATTATCTGCGCTCGTCATGAGAGCGAATACCCAGAGGATCTGGCGCGTGGCCTTTGCGCAAGCAAAGTTAACCTGACCGGGCTCAGATTTCACGTCGGGATTTTGGCAGGCTGCGGACGCCTCACTCTGCACTGTTGCCACGCTCGACGGCCATGAGGCCCCGCCACTGGACAGCATCAGCGCCAGGATGGCCACAAGCAGTGCGATGAAGGCCGCTCCGATCATTGCTTTGCTTCTGCGGGAGAGGCCAGGGTAATAGGCGCTGCGCCGGCCCTGGTTGACTAGTAGTTCTGTGCGATCCCCAGATGAGCACGCCTGATCGCCCGAATTGGCGCTGCCATAGTCTTCTGAAGACATCGGTGTCACATAGAAGGCCGGGATGCTGTCCGCATCAGGCTCCGGCCCCACATCGCTCGCATGACGCCGGCATGTTTCCGGAGTCTCGCCAGGCGGCGCCTCTCCGCCATATGCGAATTGCATAAGCTCACGCTCAAGCGAGACGCGTGTGTCTGAGAGCTCGCGCTCGAGTTCCGCGGTCTTATTCTTCAAGTCAGCGAGGCGCTGGCTATTTAGGTGGACGTCATGTTCGAAGTTCGCTCTCATTTCTCACCTCTAGCGTGCGGTCTGTGCCAGGCGTAGCCAGCTTTTGAATGACTGGCGTGAGACGTGCCTCCGAGGCATCTGATCTATGGGTAGCCCGTAGCCAGCCGCCCGGGCATCAGCCAACGGTGATCCGCGAGGGGGGATCCGGACGTGAGCGGCACCGGCCGGGCACTGGTAGCCGATCTGGCGTCGGTAGGGGAGCATCTGGCCGTGACCCGGCACCGTGAGAGACGTGGCATGCGGGTAATTAGAACACATGTACGAGCCAGATGTGAAGAGTATTTCAGTAGAACACACGTTCGCTCGACGGTGATCTGGCTTTCCTGTGGGCCAGGCCTGGGCGGACATCCGGCCCCTCTTCAGCCGTGAAGATAGCAGGGCGCTGTCCGCCGCGGTAGCTGCCGACGCGGTCCTGGGGACCGGTCCACCAGGTCGGCCTCCCGCCCGACCGTGCTCATGACCTGCGGCGCGGCGGGTGCCACCACACGTGACCGACGGGCGGCTACGAAGCCTAAGAGCAATCTTCTCGGCCGTCACCGCCTAAGCTTTTACCGACGCTCGGCAGGCCACCTTATTTTCAGATAGCGCCATGGTGCCGACGGACGCTGACGGCTGCACCCCGGCCGGATGATCTTGAGATCGGAGCCCACCGGGTAAGCCCGACGGCCGCTGTCACAGGGCGGCATGCCCGGCTTCCATGGCCAGCAGCGGAGCCTGCCACTTCCTATCACCGGCGGTAAGAAAATCCCGTCCCCCCACCGATCACTGGGAACGCCCTGCCGCGAGGTGCTCTCGCTCCGGGCACCCGCGCGGCAGGGCGCGGCCGGCGTCCCGGGGGAACCGTCACCTCCGGAGCGGTCCCGCCTGCGTGGACGACGGCGCGAAGAGTGCGCCCAGGCCAGCGGCCCATGCCCAGCAGGCCGAGGGCCAGAGAACTGGCCGGCGCCACTGCGGAGGCGCCGTGCAGGGCGGACTGCTCGAACGTGGCCGGGATGGGCAGGATACGCCACCTGCTCGGCGGCCATACGATCATGAACACCCGCCCTATCACGGCGGTCTCCGGGATGGCTCCGCCACCCGGATCGCTGCGGCGCAGACGGGAATCGTCGGACACCAGCCGGTGATCGCCCATCACCCAGAGGTGGCCGGACGGCACGGTGACGCTGAACGGTATAGCCGAAGGCTGGTTCCCGGGATACAGGTAGGAAGACTCCTGCAGGGGGACACCGTTGACCGTGACCAGGCCGTGCGCAGCACAGCAGGCCACCCTGTCTCCCGGTAGCCCGATGACCCGCTTGACGAGGTCATCGCCGGGCAGGTCGACGCCGAACAGCCCGATTACCGCGTGCCAGAGGCGGACCAGCGGGTCAGAAGAGGCCGTTGACGGGGGATCCCACGAGCCCGCGCCACTGAAGACCACGATGTCGCCGCGGTGGATGGCGCGGAAATGATAGACGAGCTTATTGACCATGATCTTGTCGCCGATATCGAGCGTGTTCTCCATCGACGACGTCGGTATGTAGAACGCCTGGACCACGTATGTCTTGACGACCAGCGCCAGCACGAGCGCGAGCGCGAGCATGATCGGCAGTTCTTTCCAGAACGATCTGCGCTTGCCCGGCGCAGCCCGGCGGTCCCCGTTCATCATCGGCTCCGAGCCTAACGCTGTGCCCGCGCTCACGGGCAGTCCCTGCACACATGCTGTCACGCCATCTGCTGACCGGCTGCGTTGATAACGTGGGCGCCGATGGTCTGGCGAGTTCGCGGGCAAAGGAGATCTAGGATGGCAGCCGCCGATCCCTTGAACGAGACGGGCATCGTCACCAAACTCAGCCCCCGGTCGGTGACCGAGACTGTCTCGCGGCTCACCGACAGGGTCAGTGCCAGGGGGATGAAGGTCTTCGCCGTGATCGATCAGAGCGCCGAGGCGCGCCAGGCCGGGCTTCAGCTGCGCGATACCACGTTAGTGATCTTCGGAAGCCCGGCCGCGGGAACACCGGTCATGGCGGCTTCGCCGCTGGCTGCCCTCGACTTGCCGCTCAAGGTGCTGGTATGGGCTGACGGTGACCAGGTGAAGGTCTCCTATTACGCTCCCAGCGCCCTCGCTGCCCGTCATCATCTGAACCCTGACCTGGCGGCCAATCTCGCCGGCATCGACCCGCTCACCGACGCGGTGGTAGCTCCTTAACTCAGACCTTGCGCCACCGGGCCTCACACAAGCCGTAAACGCCGAAGGCAATCAATCCCAGCGCGGCAATTATCAGCAGAAATTCACCGAAAGGCTGATTACGCAATGTGAGGAGGGCCTTGTCCAGGCCGCCTGCCTTCGACGGCTGGTATGTCACGGCCGCGTCAATCACCAGGACGCCGGCCAGCGCGAACACCACGCCGCGCGCAGCGGTGCCTACCGTGCCGAGCCGCTCGACGGCGTGCCGCGTTCGCAGGCTCATCTGCGACGTGCGCAGGTGCTTCATGAACTTGTGCCTGATGCCCTCGGCGACGAGCGCCAGACCAGCGATCACGATTATCAGGCCGACGATGCCGACCAGCAACCGCCCGCCAGTGTGACGCATGACCGTGGCGGTAAGATCCTGCTGCTGACCAGTCTGGCTCGCTGCTTTGCCCGCGATCACCTTGATCGTCAGGTAGGCGAAGCTGGCGTACACCAGTGCCCGGCCCAGCGACTTCAATCGGGGACCCGCTCCATTGGCTTCACCGGGGACGCCAAATGCGGCTTCACTAAGCCGCCAGACTGCGTAAGCCGCGAACCCGATGCCGAGCAGCCAGAGTGACACCAGGCCGTACGGCTTACCGGTCAGCAGCTGCAGAGCGCCCTCCTGGTCCGCCTGATGCGAGCTCTTGCCGAGGGCAACGAGGATCGCTACCCACCCGATGAGTATGTAGATGACGCCCCGCGCGGTCAGACCTGCCCTGGCCAGCCAGTGCGCCGCCGGGCTGTCTGATGCGCGCCGGGCGCTGCTGG
>OCTA010003644.1_pt1 | contig 13648 bp, 10 predicted proteins | sample 1538991 | NCBI WGS metagenome assembly OCTA01 (sample SAMEA3539302, study PRJEB22396) | soil metagenome | biome: tundra; feature: field; material: soil | place: USA | collected 2010-05 | depth 0.15 m
CGGCGCGCAAGTGAAGGTCGCTGTCAACGTCGCGGACGCCGCCCCGGCGTCCGCTCGGCTTTCCAGCCGGCTGGAAGACTCCCCGCCGCTGGAGGCGCCGGTCACTCCAGCGGGCCTCGCTGAAGTCTCCCATCAGGTGGCGCATCCCAGGCTCTGGTCTGCCGAGCATCCCAACCTCTACACCCTCGTGGTCCAGCTCAAGGATCAGGCCGGCAACGTGCTCGAGACCGTCGCCCGCCGAGTCGGCATCCGTGAGGTTTCCATCCAGGACGGCGTCTTCTGCGTCAACCACGTGCCGGTCAAACTCACCGGGATTTGCCGCCACGACGTGTCCGCCACGCTGGGCACCGCGGTCAACCAGGAGCTTTGGCGCAAGGACATCACTCTGGCCAAAGCCGCCAACGTGAATGCCATTCGCACTTCGCACTATCCCTATGGCCCCGGTTTTTATGACCTGTGCGATGAGTTGGGCATCTACGTTATGGACGAAATCCCCTACTGCTGGAGCCCCAACAACGACGCGACGCTGAGGCCCGCCTACGAGCAGCGCGCCCGCGAAACCGTCCGCCGCGACAGGCACCACGCCTGCGTTCTGCTTTGGGCCATCGGCAACGAAGGCGTAGCCGGGACTAACTTCCAGGTCATCGCCGACCTGGTGAAGCAGCTTGATGACACCCGCCCGCGCATCGTCACTTGCTTCCCCTACAACAAGTACAACACCGAACTCTCGGATTCCCACTACACCATCCCCTCGGCGATGGCCAAGGCCGCCGCAAAGGCGGCTCAGGACAAGCATCCCCACATTTACCTCGAATGCCCTAACGTCTGGGACATCCGGCTCTCCGCCAATAACGGGACCGATGCCGGTTGCTGGGACATCTGGGAAGAGGTCCTCCGCCGCACTTGGGACGTCGTCTGGGCCAATGACTCGATTCCCGGCGCGTTCTTCTGGGAATGGCAAGACCGCGCGGTGGCCGATCATTGCTCGGTCAAGCTTTGTCAGTTCGACTCCGCCACCGGGATTAGCTACCTCAAGATCAAAGGCGTGGTGGACGCTTTCCGCCATCCCCGCCCGCAGTATTACCATGTCAAGATGATCTATTCGCCGCTCAAGCTCGGCAGCAAACTCGACACCACCGAAGCCGGCGCACTCTCCTTCCCGATAACCAACTGTTACTCTTTCACTGATCTCTCGGAGTTGGCTCTCCAATGGACGCTGCTCAAGAACAATAAAAGTGTCGCTACCGGCATTAGCCACCCCGCTCTCGCTCCGCGCACCGCCGGCACTGTCCGCCTCGATTTGGGCACCGCGTCGCTGGCCAAGGCGGACTCCCTGCGGCTGGACTTTGTCCACCCGGACGGGCGCAACATCGTCAGCCACCGGTTCGCTTTGACTGAGCCGCCGGCTGTCTCCGGCATGGCCTCCGCCCTTCCCGCCGCCTTAACCTTCCCTCGCTTCAACCTGGTCGCCAACCGCACTGAGAATGATAAGGTCACCTGGCGGCGTATCTCTCGCTTCCACGGCAGTCTCTCTAATATCAAGACGGACCCCGCCTCCTCGCAGGACCTGTACCAGCGCCCCCTGGCCGAGATCCGGTCTGTCGAGGCCGATGTCGTTCTGGACGACAAGCCCACCGAGGTCGTGGCTCACCTCCGAGCCGCCTGCCAAAACAATCAGTTTACCTACCACCTCGATTGGATAGGCAAGAAATCTGACATCCAGGAACTCGGTTGGATTTTCACCCTGCCCCACGCATGTGACCATTTCTCGTGGAAACGCCAGGTCCTCTGGTCCGTCTATCCGGACGACCATATAGGGCGTCCACAAGGCACCGCCTTGCCGGACTCGGCTAACGTTCACATTCTCAACTGGTCCCGACCGGATGCCTTCGATTTCAATTCCACCAAGTACAACTGTGAATGGGCGTCTCTCACGGATGCCCAAGGCCGGGGGCTGCGAGTTGAGTTCGCTCCTGGGCAAGGGCATGAGTGCCGCGGGGGCTTCGCCGACAAAGGGGCTTACTCCCTGATCGTCAATAAGCAAACCAGTCCGCCTCAGGACATCAGCACGCGCGTCGTTCCCAATCTCTACTTGACCCTTTCTCCCGGGGGCCACCTTGACGGCGCCTTCCGGCTTGGGTCCAATGTGCCGTAACGCGGGAATTGTTACCGGGCCTGGAAGCTGATCCTGACCGATGTCAGGCCCGGTGAGGCGACTGTAAGCTGAAGAACCCCAGGGTGCGAACCCGCCTGAATGACCGCCATACAGTGGCCGTGGAAGGCGTTTCGCTGATCGGCTTTGTCCGCGTCGTGATCGCTCGGGTTGCCATTGCCAACCCCCATAATCCGACCATCACCGGTGAGGTGGAAGTAAACGCGGTTAGTGGTGTTAGGAACCACCCGACCCTTGGCATCCAAAATGGAGACTGGCACCACCACCGCGTCTTCTCCGTCGGCATGGAGCGTCGTGCGGTCGGGTGAAAGCTGGATGCGGGCGGGCGCACCTGCGGTTTCCACCATGTCCGTAGCCACCACCTTGTTGTTGCGGTAGCCTTTCGCCACCAATTGGCCGGGCTGATAGGGCACCTCCCATTCCAGGTGGGCGTCCCCGGGCATGGTCTGGGCCCCCAAACTCCTCCCGTTAAGGAACAGTTCGACCCGTTCAGCATTACTGAAGGCAAGCACCCGGATGCTTTGTCCCTCCTTGCCCGGCCAGTTCCAGCAGCCGGGCACCAAATGCACCATGGGCTTGTCCGACCAGCACGATTCGAAATAATAGCATTTGTCTTTTGGGAATCCGCACACGTCCAACAGCCCGGTGTTATTGCTGATGTCCGGCCAGCCGTATGGGTTGGGTTCTCCCTTGTAGTCAAAGCCCGTCCACGTGAACGACCCGGCCATGAAGGGTCGCGTCACCACGGGCAACCATCCCTTTTCGGACAGGTTATAACAACTGCGCCACCCGTTTGTAGGGTCGTCAACATACTCGCCACGCGAGGTCTTGTCATTGGTGTCCTCGCTGCCGAACATCGCTTTGTCTGGATGAACCTGATGGATGCCGTCAAAGGCAGTGTAGTTGTAATTGACACCGATAATGTCCTCGACGTCCGCAATCCCAGGCAAGCGCCAACCCCTATTCATCGCGCTGGTGATGGGGCGGGTCCGATCATAACGATGCACCACCTCCACCATGGCCGAGGCAATTCGGGCGCCCTCCGGGGTCCCTTGCAGCCCCTCCTCGTTGCACATGGACCACATGATGATGCTGGGATGATTTCGGTCCCGCTGAATCATGCAGGCCAGATCGGTAAGGTTCGTGGCGGTAGTCCCTTTCGGGCTGTGGTGGCGATAGCTGTCGCCCAGATGCCGATTCTCGTCCATCACCAACATCCCGAGCCGATCACACGCGTCCAGCAGCGCCACGCTGGGCGGGTTATGCGCCGTCCGCCAGGCATTGCACCCCATCTTCTTAAGCTGCCTGACCCGCCAGGACTGGAGGCTGTCGGGCACGGCAATTCCCACGCCGGCAAAATCCTGATGGCAGGCAGTGCCTTTGATCTCGACATGGTGGCCGTTGAGGAAGAATCCCTTGTCCGCATCGAACCGAATCGTCCGAATGCCAAAAGTCGTCGTCGTGAAATCAACCGGTCGCCCATCGCGCAGAATGGTGGTATGTAGCTGGTAAAGCTGGGGAGATTCAATGCACCAAAGCCGCGGATGCTGAAGCACTGTCTGTTGAACCACCTCATGCTCGCCATCGGACGCCACGACATCCTCGTTCGTGACTGTCTTTATCCTGTGCCCGTCAGGTCCGAAGATCTCGGACACCACACTGCACCGCGCCGGAATCACTCCATCGTTCTTGACGGTGGTCTGAATGGTGACTTCGGCTTCGGCATCGGCGCTTTGATTGCCATTGGGCACGATCGAGGTGACGAAGGTTCCCCAAGTCGCCACGTGCACCGGGTCCGTTGCGGCCAGGGCCACGTGGCGATAGATGCCGCCGCCCTCATACCACCAACCCTCAAACTGCCGCGGATCCACGCGCACCACGATTACGTTCTCGGCTCCGCATTGGGCGGTTTTGGTGATGTCGTATTGAAAGGGAGTGTAGCCGCTCGGATGGCTTCCCAGGAAGCGCCCGTTCAGCCAGACCTGGCTGTCGCGGAAGACGCCGTCAAACTCCAGTCGCAGGATCTTGCCCTCGTCGGATTGGGGAATGATAAAGCGCTTGCGATACCACGCCATCTGAACCGGCAGGTAGCCATGGCTTCGATCGTTGGTGGAACTGTAGGAGCTCCCAGCACCATCCAGCACATAGTCGTGTGGCAATTGAACGGGTTGCCACTGCCGGTCATCGTAGCTTGCCGCGATGACCGCGTTACTGGAGACCACGTCGCCGGGATGAAACAACCAATCGGCGTCCAGCAGTGTCCGCTGCCGCAAGGTCGCTTTACCCGTTATCGTGTCAGCCGGTTGGACCGGCTGCGAAGAGCAAGAAGAAAGCCCAGTTAGCGCGACGGCCACCAGTATCGCGCCGAAACCCAGGAAAGCACCGCCATTCTTATTCGCAAACATATCGGCCCGAGCATACCGGTAATGACATGGCTGAGGCGAGTGTTACTTGGAGAGCGGCGCCGGGGCTAGGCGGGATGGAATGGCTTGGCGGCGTTGGGACAGGGCGGGAGGACGTAGGCGGAAGCTTCAAACAAGCTTGAAATCGAGTTGAAGGCGTCCTCCCACTCGATCTGCTCCCCGCCAGTGGAGCGCGGGGAGAGGGAGATCGAGTCGTCGGCTGGTGGCAGGGTCAAGCACCCCCTTGCTGCTGTTTTGACCTATTACATTTTCTTTCAGATTGTGCTTGCATTTTCACAAATATGTGGGAGTAAGTTCGCCTTATGAGAAAGCTATTTAGAGACAAAGGCACAGGCGAATTTCTCTGCGCCAACGGAGAGTGGACGCCCGACATGAAGCTTGCCTGTGATTTCTTACATAACGACCAGGTGGAATTAGCACAGCGAGCACGCGGACTCAGAGAAGTGGAATGGCTCTATGCTTTTGGCGATGGCCATACCACAACACGCGATTTCACAGTCGAAATCCCCCCCATCGTTCGCGGTCTGCCTAGATTGGAAAAGTAGTTTCGTTTCAGAAGTACATGGCCCCAGTTCAGCGGGCTGGCGTCATAGTCAGGCAGAGCGTCGCGCCTGCCCTTTCACGGAGGGAAGGATAATGATATAGTTACGCGGCAGCGTGAATCATAGCGCTATGAGCTGTTCGAAATACTGTGAAACGAAATTGCCGCAAAGACACCGGATTCACTTTGATTGAGCTATTGGTGGTGATTGCCATCATCGCCATTCTTGCTGCGCTGCTCCTGCCAGTCTTGAACAACGCGAAGGCAAAGGCGAAGCGAATAGCTGGAGTTTGGGGAGTCAACGATGCCAACAACATGGTCAGCTTCGCGAACGGCCACGTCAATTATGTCAGAATTTATTGGGACGCTAATCTTGATACCAGAGCGTTCAACTACGACCCACCTGCCCGCTACGATTACAAATGGAGTGGAGACTGATGACCCAGCCACCTGACTAATATATGGAGCCACACTCAGGCAAGCTGGCCATAGAAGCCATTGCCAAACTGCTGGGGGTTTCCAAAACCACAGTCCACTAACCCTGGCTGACAACCTCGCCCGCCCGCGGCGTCATGCCCAGAAGCTGCCGTGGACTTTCGTACAGGATCGCCTCGGCAATCTTCAGCGCCTCGTCCTGGGAATACTGGCGTTGTTCGATTCGCTCGGCGAGTGCCCATGCCGGGGCACGTCCGACTTCTCTCCCTGAGGCCGTGCCCAGAGAACAGCATTGTAGATAACGCGCTGAATGAGCGGGTTGTGGTAAATGGGGTAGGCCTCGTGGCCAGGGCTGAAATAGAAGATGCGCCCGCTGCCGCGCGTCCAGCAGTTCCCGCCTCGAAAGACTTCGCCGCCTTCAAACCACGAGACGAAGACCTGCTCATCCGGCGGCGGGATGCCGAACGGCTCGCCATACATCTCTGAGTTCTCCAGTTCGATGAAAGGCCCGATGCCGCAGGCGATCGGGTGCCCCGGATTGACGACCCAGACCCGCTCACGCTCGCCTGCTTCGCGCCAGCACAAATGGCAACTGGTGCCCATCAGTCCGCGAAACACTTTCGAGTTGTGCCCGGAATGCAGGACGATCAATCCCATGCCGTCGAGGACGCGCTGATGAACGCGGGCAACGACTGCGTCGCTCACCTCGTCGTGCGCAGCGTGGCCCCACCAGGTCAGCACGTCCATCTGCGCCAGCGCCTCCTCCGTCAGTCCATGTTCCGGCTCGCGCAGGGTTGCTATCCGGACCTGGAGTTCCGGGTGGGCCGTCAGCGCGGAGGCTAGAGCGCCGTGGATTCCCTGCGGATAAATCCGCGCTACTGCCGGGTTGGTTTGCTCGTGAACGAATTCATTCCAGAATCGGATTCATAGGCGCCCTGAGCGATTAACGGTCTCTCGCACGCCAGTCAAGGCGTTTCGGCGTTGACTTCCATCAGCACTCCGGTTAAATGCGGCCTGACTATGCGAAGGCTTCCTCTCGTTTTTATCGGCCTGTTCCTTGGCTGCACGGTGCCAGCTTTGCGCGCGGTTGATCCCATTCCCGAATCCGAGCAGGCGGCGCGGGCCATGAAGATCATAGACGCTTACCATGGGCCGCGCCCGGAAACGCCGCCAAAGAAGCTGCATGTGGTTTATTTCACGCCTAAAGACCGGGAGCCGGCGGCGAGATACGAACAACGGTTGGCAGCGATCATGGACGACATTCGCGCCTTTTACCGCGACGGCATGAAGCGGCTGGGGTTTGGCCCCAGAACGTTCACCCTGCCATGCGATGCAAAAGGCAAGCTCATCATTCACCTGGTGAAAGGCAAGGAGCCGGGGGCCGATTTCCCGAGGTGGGAGGGCAGGAATGGTGGGAATACGGGCGACCCAGCCGGCGGCGAGATGGTCCGTCGCGATTGCCAGCCGGCGCTCGAGGCAGCCGGGATTTCATTCGATCGCGACACGGTTTTGATTTTCTGCCACCTGGCGACGTATGATGAAAAGGCCCGTACGTTTCGCCATCATTCACCCTATTTCGGTAGCTGGACGCAGCAAAGCGGGTTGTGCTTTGCGGCGGATTGGGCCAAACAGGACCTGGATAATCTCACTCGGAAGGAACCACTGCTCAATGACGGCGAATATGGTGACATGTCGCTGGGCAAGCACACCACGATCTTCATCGGCGGCATCGCTCACGAGCTTGGCCACGCGTTTGCGCTGCCCCACTGCGGCGAGCGCTGGGATGAAAAGGCCCTGGGCACCTCGATTATGGGCGCGGGAAATCACACCTATCGAGAAGAGCGGCGTGGCGAGGGCAAAGGCTCCTTTCTCACGATGGCCAGCGCGATGCGCCTTGCTGCCCGCCCGCTGTTCAATGGCTCAGATAAGGACGAGGCGAAACCACCGCGGCTCGAACAATGCAGTTTGACCCTCTCCACAAACGTCACGCGCCCGGATCTTGCCGGCAGGCACGGAACGCTCCGTGTCGAGGGGACGGTTGAAGGCTCGCCCCCGATCTATGCCGTCATTGCTTATTTCGATTCCGCGCATGATGGCGGTTACCGAGCGCCGACGGCCACTTCCGTGCCGGATTCGCAAGGAAGGTTCGCTATCGAAGTGAGCGACCTGGCGCCGTGCGGAAACGGCGAGTTGCGCGTCGAACTCTGCCATGTGAACGGTGGTTTATCAGAGCGACGGCTCGGCTTCAGCGTGACGCCGGAAGGTTGGGTGGACCTCTCCCAGTGGGAAATGCGGCAGGCCTTGGAGCCGGTTGCTGATGCCGTTGGCAACAACCAACTTAGCGACGCCCAAGCCGCACTACGGACACTGGAAGCAAGCAAGACACCGGAATTGGGAAAGGACATCGCCCGCAAGCTCGTAGCCACGCTCCAGGCTGCACCCAAACCGAATCCTGCCGACGCGCCGGCCAAAATCATCCAACTGCCGCTAGGCGATTCCCATCCGCAAACTGCCGAGGTGGGATGGCTCAAGCCGGCGGCCAACCGCATACCGCAGAACGGGGAGATTGAATCGCCCTTGCTGGATTCAGGGAAAGTCTATGCCACCGGCCTTTACGCGCACTCGCCGTCCCGTTACGTTTTCGATCTGGGTGGCAAATGGAAGCGGCTACGCGGCGAGGCCGGCCTGCACACGGTTCACCAGCCCCACGGCTCAGTTGTCTTCGTCATCAAAACCGATGGCAAAGAGGTATTTCGTTCCCGCATCATTCGCGGAGCCACCAAAGCCAGCTACGACGTTGACGTTACGAGTGTAAAGAGGTTGGAACTTATAGTGGACAAGGCATATAGCGGGAACGGCGGCAATTGGGGCCTGTGGCTCGACCCGACGCTTTTCCGGGAACCACGAACGGACACGCACGAATCCCAATAGATTTGGCGCGGATGCGCTTTGAGCTCTTGCGGCGGCTGCGGATTAAGTCCGACCACTTGGCGGGCCACCATGATGATCGCCGCATGAAGCCCCGTCGCAGAGGCACGGCTAAGACAGCGGACCCCCGGGGAAGGTTACAGGGCAGGGTCGCATTTTCTTGCATTTAGCGCGAACCTGTCGCCTCTCCCGAGCGTCCAACCCATGTATATTATGAAACATCTTAATCTTATGAAAACTAACGTGTGGACTGCGGGCCTGACGCTCGCGGGTATCGGGGTTTTGGTGACCGGTTGCGTGCAACGCCAGGTTGAATACGTACCGGTTTACCATGTTCAACCGGCCTACGCCGGCCAGCCCGCCTATCCGCCTCCGCCCCAGCCTCCGCCCAATGGGGTGACAGGAGCGGCTCCGGCGCCGCCGACCGCCGAATGGCAGCAACCTCAGGCGGCTCCGGTTCCTATGCCGGCGCAAGCGGCCCCGCCTCAGCAGGCGGTCGTCGTGGCTCCCTCAGCACCGCCTGCGCCTCAGGTCGAGGTCATTCCGGTAGCTCCGGGTCCCTATTATGTCTGGGCGCCGGGCTATTGGTCCTGGAACGGCGGCTGGGTATGGATCGGTGGCCGCTATATGGCTCGGCCAAGGCCCAGCGCCGTTTGGGTGGGCGGCCATTGGGGGAGACACGGCCACGATTATGTTTGGATCGGCGGCGGCTGGCGGTAGCCGGATCAACACGGGTGCCCCGCCCTGGCTGACCTCAAAAAGCAAAAGGCGGACCGCGCCCGCTTTATCCGCGACGCTGCCGCCCCGGAATAGGCGGCACTCCTCGTCATTCGGTCGAGCGTCTGGCTCGGTGGTCTCGGGTTCATTGGTCAATATCCGAACTCAAATCCGCTCCTCCGAAGGAATCTTGTCAACTTGACGTAAACCTCCGTCACGCTCTTGCCCTAGATGGAATGGCTCTCCGGCATGTTGCAGCAAAACGGGTGTGGCGGCACAAAGCTCAATTCCAAACGTACCGGCGAAGCCCCCGAATCCAACACTTGAAGCAGCCCCCGATAGGTAATCCGCTCCTTGCTGCGCGGAAAGACTGCCTCAATATTCTCAACCGACTCGTGCAAGACGCTCATAAAACTTAATGGGGCACCGCTGCCGCCGAACGCAAAGCTGGCCACTGATGAGGAGCGCGCCAGTGACGCCCGACTTCGAAGCGGGACGTGACCGTGCTCTTCGGCATTTGGTCCAGTGTCTGGTTCGATCCGCTATTTTCCAATGGCTTGCTCAATCTCAGCCTTTCGAACCTGAAGTGCAGTCAGTTTCTTCTTATGTTCCGCAATCTCCTTTTTGACCCTGCGCAACTCCGTCTGGGTCTTGGTGTTCGTCAAATGGCTTGAGCCAAGCTGTGCGGCGATGTAGTGCTCGAGTTGGCTCCTCAAGACTCGCAAATAGGAGTTACCCCATATCGCCCCCTCGCGGTATTCAAGCTTCCCGGCTCGGATGCCTTTGACGATGAAATCCCGGCTCACCCCGTACTCCTTTTGAGCCGTTACGTCACTGAGGGTTGCCCCTTTGCGATTCCATTCACCGTATTCCGCCATATTTCATGTCCCTGACCGAACCGACCAAAGTTGAGCCACAGCCGCACAGAGGGACGGTGCCGCGTGAACGGCGCGTCTGAATGGCCGCGCCGGCCCGGGCGGAGCAGCATAGGGGCGGTTTGCTGGAGCGCAATTGTTCGATCCATTCATACCCGGCCCGCTTCCAATTCAGCCTCGCGGCTTTTGAGCGCCTGAAGGAACATATCGGGAATGAGTGCGTCAGATTTCAAAGCTCTGTATTTCGGTACCTTCTCAAGAAGACGTCTCTTATATTCCTCCTTGACCTGTCTCAGGAAAGCCAATTCAGAAGTCGAAGCGCTCGGCGCGGGGACATGGAGAGGCTCATCTCCGAGCAACCGTAAGAGCTCGTTCACTTCCACCGTCATCTTCTTCGTCTCGGTCATATCATCCAATTCTAGCAACTTGCGTTCGACCCTCACGATGGCAAGCGGGCCTCTATATTCACTCTTACTTCCTCAAGCGGCATACCTCAATAACGTTGGGCATCGCGAAGGGGGTGTCAACCGTTGAGTTGCTTGCGCCTCCTCGCCCGTTCGTCCGCGGTCCCGCACAAAATCATTTGCCTGACTCCCGTCAACCAGCAATGCTCCGTCCCAATCATGGCCCTGGAACCCAGGCGATCACGCTGGAGCCTGAAAGCCCGCGAAACACGGCTGCTGATCTACCTGCTCGTGTTGCTCGGCGTTGTCGCATGGAAGTTCATTCCCCGTCCGTGGCACCCATCCCTCACACTCGAAGTGCCGCATCACATCATCTATTCCACGGCCACACGCCCCCAGACGGAGGAAACCGCTCGCGCGATGGAGCTTCTTTACAACGCCTACTCGAACCGTCTCGGCAGCCTGCCGCAGTTTCAACCCGCGCATCCGAAACTCAAGGTGAAGCTCTTCAAGGACCGTGCCGAGCTTCGCCGGGTCAACCCGGGCTTGGGCTGGGCGGAGGCGTTTTACCGGCAGCCCTACTGCCTCGCGTATTTTTCGGCGAACGAAATCAATCCCTGCCATTGGATGCTCCACGAAGCCACCCATCAGCTCAACCAAGAGGTGGCGCACCTGCACCTGGATCATTGGCTGGAGGAAGGCCTGGCGGAGTATTTCTCCACCAGCCGCCTGACGCCGGATGGTCTCGCGGTGGGACGAATCGATCCCAACACTTACCCGGTTTGGTGGATGGATGAGCTCGCCACCAGCCCCGACCTGGCGGAGAACCTTCGCAACGGCAGTGTGATCCCCTTGCGCTGCATCATCACCGACCACGGCGGCCCCGGCTTGAACAGCCACTTCAACCTGTATTACCTCCATTGGTGGACGCTCACCTACTTCGTCTTCGAGACCCCGCAGCATCGGGAACGCGCCTTGGCCCTCGTGCAGCGGGGCGGGGGATTGGACGCCTTCGAACAGCTCATCGGCCCTGTGGACACCGTGCAAGTCGAATGGCACGCCTATGTCCGTCGCCTGAAAGCCGCACTGGCGGGGAGTGACTTGCAGTTCTTCAAGTCCCAGAGACGCCCTGGGTCCACCAACGCTCCGCCCAAACACTAAAGCTGGATGACTGGGCATCTGCTCGGGCACTGCCACAGGCTCAGACTTCCTGACACCGTGGAATCGGCGTGAGCCCCACATATGCCCTTGGGGAGAGGGAGAACCATTGGCCGCGCTGCGACCAAATCGAGGCGTGCAGGCATCTCCAGCGACGGGCGGCGGGGCACCCTCTCCCCAAGGGAGAGGGCTTGGGGTGAGGGGGAAAAAGACGCCTGACTTGGAAAAGGGCATGGACGGTCGAGCAACCGCACGACCCACGCGGTGGACCGTCACCCGTCATTCGTAAGCCTGCATCCCCGCCTTCAGCGCGCCTTCAATCGTTCCATCCACCAAGTCGCTGCCAGGGAAAAACCACTCCTCCGGGTCGTAGCGGTCAGCGCTGTACTTGTAGATGGCGAATTCCCAACGCCGCTTCCGGCTGCTGTACTCCAGCCGGCAGATTGGCCCAACGTTGCCGAAGTCCTCTCTGTCGAGGTAGAGGTACTTGCCCTTGAAGCGTGGGCACTTGCTCGCTTCCTGTCGGCTGCGAATCAGGTTGCTACGCGGTGAACCGACCTCTCGGAAAAGCCGAGCCGCCCCAAGACCTCCGGCCTGCGTTTCTGCCCTGCTTCGAAGGTGCGGGTCTCACCGCAATCGGTCCCGGCAGGTTTCAACCCGTTCTTTAAACGCGTTCAGCATCGCCGCGTCCGATTTGGCTGGCACGAGCGCCAGCGCTTTTTCGGCGGATTGCAGCGCTTCTTTGAATTGCCCGAGCTTTTCATAATCCACCGAGAACAGGAAGTGAAGCTCGGGGGAGTTGTCGATCCCGGGTTGAACCGACGTGGCAATGCGGTAATGCTGCCGTGCTTCGTCGAGCAGCCCCTGGGCAGCCAGCGACAATGCCAGGAGGTACTGCGCCCGCGCGTGCCGAGGAGCGAGGGCCACTGTTTTGCCCAGGGCCTGGGCCGCCTCTTTTGCCATTCCCTTCCTGGAGAACGCCTCTCCCAACATGCAATTCATCTCCGCCGGACAATACCGCTGGTCGAACCCTTCGGGCAACAGCCGCACAGCCTCGGAAAGATGGGTCACCGCGTCGTCCAGTTTTCCTTGATCCACCAGCGCCAACCCAAAATCGAACTGCGCGCACCCGTCGTTCGGATCAAGCCGGAGCGCTTCGGTCGTGTGCCGCAGCCCGGCCTTCGGGTCATTCTTTGCGTGGTAGAGGATGAACCCGAGCCGTTGATGAGCGTGCTCATTCCCTGGATTGATCTGCAACGCCTGCTCGTATTCGGCGATGGCCTTCTCGATACCGCCCGTGTATTCGGCCATATAGCCGGCCCGCGCATGTGAGTCATCATTCAGGAATCTCTCCTCGATCCGGGCGATGGCGCCCGCGGGGGCATCGACGAATTCCGGGATGTTGGCGGCGCGGTCGGGCGCGGTGAAGCGCGCCAGCACGACCGGCGGAGTGCTCTCACCCTGTTTGTCGATGTGCGTGAGAAAGAGCTGCGTGTAAGGCGAGTTCGCTTTCGAGGAAAAGACCAGCCACCGGCTGTTGGGCGACCAGCTATGCCAGGAGTTCATGCGCTGGGTGTTGGCGTCCAACTTGCGAGCTTCACCTCCTGCGGCCGGGATGATATACAATTCGCTGTCCGGCTGCAGCAGCATGTAGTTGCTGGCCTGGCAAAATACGATCCACTTGCCGTCCGGCGAATACTTAGGGAAATAATTGCTGCGCCCGTTCCGCGACGCGCCCATCAGGGGCTCGGGCTTCCCTCCCTGGCCGTGGTTATAGGGAACGCGGTACAGGTCGAACTTGAAAGGTTTTCCATCCCGGAGAAACTCCGCGCAATCCTCCTCGCTCAGCAGCAGCTTCTTGTTCGACTCGCGGTTCTTAAGCTGAAACGCCTTCGCCCGCGCGAAAATGATCTGTTCGCCATCCGGGCTCCAGACCGGATTGCTCTGCACGTATTGCGGGTCATCCGCCCCGGGCAGCGCCGTGTAGGTGCGGG